>Ga0214473_10004960_pt1 | contig 15977 bp, 17 predicted proteins | sample RVTome_7_FD_203509 | JGI IMG/M metagenome (GOLD analysis project Ga0214473, IMG submission 203509) | Soil microbial communities from uranium-contaminated site in the Upper Colorado River Basin, Wyoming, United States - RVT98D197 | ecosystem: Environmental > Terrestrial > Soil > Contaminated >... | reverse complement strand
GACCGATCCGACCGACTTCGCCGTCAGCCTGATCCAGAACCTCAAAGTCCCTTACCGGTTCGGCTACGGCGTCTTGATCTCATACCGCTTTCTGCCCCTCTTGAGGACGGAGCTCGAGACGATCCGCTTGGCGCAGAAGGTGCGTGGTGTCGGGGAGCGCGCCGGATTCATTGGGCGGTTGAGGCAACTCCGCCGACTGGCCGTCCCACTGCTGGCGTCTGCCATACGCCACTCCGAGCGGACCGCCCTGGCAATGGATGCCAAGGCCTTCGGCGCCGGCCCTCAAAGAACCTACTTTCGCCAGATGAGATTGCGGCCCATGGACGGGCTATTCCTGATATTCGCGCTGGTGTTCGTTTTGGGCGTGTATGCCGTGGCCATCCGTTTGGGACTGGCCAACCTACAGTGGATCCCCGGCGCGTGAGGGGATCGGGAAACCTCGAATTTTGCCCCTGCCTCATGCTACATCCGCTCGCATTGAGTGACGAGAAGGTACTCTTCCGGCTTGCACCCCCACCCCCTTGGTCCCCCGGTAACATCATCCGGGGCGAACGGCCCCTCCCCCGGCCAGACATTCGAGCTGGACCATACTCGCAGGTGGCCGGGGGAGGGGGTAAGGGGGTGAGGTGAGTGCCTCCGTTGGCCGCGAACGAATCATGGCCGAGAAGGGACACTGCAATATTGAGAGGATGGCTTGGTTTTCGGAGTGGCAACGCCCTCCAGGTGGCGCCGTCGAGTTATCCATGATAGAAGGGACCGCGGCGAGGCGGCATGGGGAATCCTGAAGCGATCACCATCCACAAGCTCGACTTCCAGGGCCATGAGGTGTGGCGCTACGCCGGGAGAGTGCTCGTTCGCGGCGCCTCAAGCCTCACCCTGGAGGCGGTTTTCGACCAAGAGGATAAGGAGTTCTTCGGGTTGAGACTTCAACGCGGGGACCGTTTCGTTGAGACCTACTATACCGATCGCTGGTACAACGTCTTCGCCATCTATGACGGAGAAAAAGGCGAATTGAAGGGCTGGTACTGCAACATCACACGACCTGCCCGCATCGAAGCCAACGATCTGTTCGCCGAGGATCTTGCCCTGGACTTGATCGTAGATCGTCGCGGGAAGTGGTGGGTCGCCGACGAGGCAGAATTCGAAGCGTTACCGATTGCTAAAGACGACCGAAAGCGAGCCAGTGAGGCCCTGACCGAGCTTCAGAGGCTGGCCTCGGCAAGAGAAGGCCCGTTCTCGGCCCGGTTGTGATACCTTCGACGTCATACGCCGCCTGCGCCTTCAAGGCCGACGGTCTACAGTCCGGGCCACTGCTTGATAGCGGTGGCCCGGGTTCATGCTGCCCCGCCTCAGATAAAAGCCACCAGCGCCGGTAGAAACGAGGTGAAATCCGAGCTTCCGGCAAATATCGCTATGCAGAACGGGAGGGCGAAGACAACACCGACGACGCATAGGCCGATGCCGCTCAGAGCGATCCCTATCCAACCCAGGATCACGCCCCATTTCGCCATGCCTCCCCCGCCATACGCCCCCGCGCTATCGCGGATCTCGCGCCGGGCGATCCCACCGACGATGACGGCCACAATGCTGCCGATCAATGGCAGCATAGTCAGCCCAAGGATCCCTGCAATGAGGCTGATCAGTGCATTGCTGTTCGTTGGCAGCGCCTGTGGGACGCCGCTCGGCGGGCTTTGCATCGACATTCTCTTCTCTCCTCTTTGAACGAATGCTACGGTCTATGTCGCACGGATGGCGTTGGCCCGACGCCAGAGCAGCCAAACCACCAGAGCGGTGACGACTACGATCAAAGCGGCGACAATAACCGGGATCACGACAGACAGGATCGAAAGCGCCGTCGCCAGGATATCCTCAGCTATGCTGACCGGGATGTTCGCCACGCCGCCGGTGGTGGCAGTGATCGCCGGCCGGACTGCAGCGGCCTTCACCACATGCACGCTTCCGGCGACAAGCAGCCCGGCAATCATGGCCACGATCGGATGGATATCCGTCACCACGCGCGTGCTGGCGGCGAAGAGCACCGCCCCGGCCGCCGGCCGGACGAAAGTCTGAACGATGTCATTGACATGGTTGACGGCCGGGATCTTGTCGGCAAAGAACTCGATCGATCCCAGGACGATCAAGCCGCCGATCACCCACCAGCTGCTCAGCGCATCCCAGGGTGGCGCCAGGTCGATCCAATTCGTGAAGCGCGCCATGAGGGACACAATCAGCAGAGGGACATACGCATTCAGACCGGCGCTGGCCGATAGCCCAAACGCCGAAAGCACACCTGCGACTCCATCCATTAGACTCTCCTCCTACAACTGGAGGCCTCCCCACGTGCCCGTGATCCAGAAGCGGACGATTTCAGCCAGCCCGATCTGCATGAAGGCCAGTGTCAGCCCGGCCAGACCGGGGAAGATCAATCCCTGCCACGATCCGATCCGGTTCTCTTTGCCCGTGACTAACAGGCCGATCATGGTGTAAATCGTCGAGAGCAGTAGCACGACCGCCAGCGCGCTCAGCAGAGCCAGGGGATAGAGGATCAGCGGATTATCGGACAGCACGACGACCACCAGACCCGCGGTGAGGATCACAACCAGCCCCAAGTCCCGCACCGAGCGGAGAGCCGGTTCGCGTCTCCAATCGTGCCAGACTGTCTGGTTGAAACCGGCATAGACCACAGTCGCCATGACCACGCCGACCAGAGAACCGGTGATCAGCCGAAGCGTATTGGTCGGCTCGTACAGCCCCCTGACCCCGGGCAAGAAATGCAGGTAGGAATTGACCCCGTCGACGGCCCATGCCAGGAAGAAGATCGCCATGAGAGCGAGGATCGGTCGACCTGGCATCAGGCCAGCTTTCCCTCGTCCCCGAGATAGATAGAAGACGAAGGTGAGCAGTGCGCCCAGATACATCCCACTGCAGCGGGCACACAGAGGCAACGAGCGAACCCCCAGGTGAAACGAACGCAGATCGATCTGATGACAAACGGCATAACCGATCGCGTCAGCCTTCCCGAGCAAACCGGCGGGCGTGTTCAACAGCCACACCGTCAGGACGATCCCCGCCAAAGCGACGACCAGGGCGCGGCCAGCAAACCACGCCCTGTCGGCCTTTGCCTGGATGACGGTTCCTTCCATGGGGACATTATAGCTGGACCGCAAAGACCGGCCAACCGCCTGCGACCCATGTTTCCGAGGCGAGCTGGCCTTGGTATTCTAACGACCGCTGGTGAGCATCAAAGGAGGGTCGATATCAGTCTGGTCGAGCTGCAGCCAGCCGATTCCGGGTCAGGCGTGCGTGCGAAGGACCTCGAAACTTGACGGTCAGTGATCCCGCCCGGTATAATCCCGTCGCCTTCCTCGGTAGCTCAATCGGCAGAGCAACCGGCTGTTAACCGGTGGGTTGCAGGTTCGAGTCCTGCCCGAGGAGCCTGCGCCTGTCTTCCGTGACACCTGTGTGCCTGACGAAATCAAGACTGGCCCTCGGCGAGGGCCAGATTTGTGCCGGGTCCGGCCGCGTGCCGTCGCCACGAGCGATTGCAGACCATCTCCCATTGACAACCTCGGTGAGCGGGAGCGAAAAGTCGAGGTGTGAGAGCGGCCGCCTCGCTCTTCGTCAGACCTGTCGGAGGCCCAAGATGGATGCGAACTTGGCCGAACACCTGTCTCCTGTCTGGAGTCGCATCTTCGATATTCACGTCGAGCGCGGCGAGGGCTGTTACCTGTTCGATGTCCACGGCCGTCGATATCTGGATTTCACCTGCGGTATCGCCGTGACCAATACCGGTCATGCGCACCCGCGGGTGGTTCGTGCGATCCAAGAGCAGGCGGCGAAACTGATCCACGGCCAGGCCAACATGATCATTCATCAGCCCATGCTGGACCTCGTCGGGCAATTGACAACGGTCATCCCCAGGCCACTCGATTCGTTCTTCTTCTCCAACTCCGGTGCGGAAGCGGTCGAGGCTGCGGTCAAGCTGGCCCGCGCCGCAACCGGAAGGCCGAACGTCATCGTGTTCCAGGGATCCTTTCACGGCCGCACCAACGCCACGATGGCAATGACCACATCGAAGACCATCTATCGGGCGGGCTATCAGCCGCTGGCGTCGGGGATCTTCGTCGCCCCGTTCCCATACGCCTACCGTTATGGTTGGGACGAGGGCACGACTCTCAGATTCTGTCTCGATGAACTCAAACATCTCCTGAAAACACAGACCGGGCCGGAGGAGACGGCTGCGATCCTGGTGGAGCCAGTCCAGGGTGAGGGCGGCTATGTTGTGCCTCCGGCCGGTTTTCTGGCCGGCCTGCGGGAGGTTTGCGACCACTACGGGATCCTCTTGATCGCCGACGAAATCCAATCGGGGTTCGGCCGCACCGGACGCTGGATGGCGGTTGACCACGCGGGTGTCACACCCGATGTGCTGGTCATGGCCAAGGCACTCGCCTCCGGCCTTCCGCTATCCGGCATCGCTGCCCGGTCAGAGACGATGGCCAAGTGGCGGCCAGGAGCCCATGGTGGCACGTACGGGGGTAACGTAGTCGCCTGCGCCGCTGGGGTCGCAACGCTCAAGGCAATGCGGGAAGAGAACATGGTCGAGAATGCCGCCGCAATGGGGGAAGTCCTGATGTCGGGCCTGAGGCGAATGCAGGAGGAACACCCCGAGATCGGCGATGTGCGTGGGCTGGGGCTGATGGTCGCGACCGAATTCACCTCACCTCAGAGGGAGCCATGGACCGAGCGAGCCAAGGCGGTCGTGCAACGCTGCCTGGAGAACGATCTCATGCTGCTCACCTGCGGCCCGTGGGACAACATCATCCGCTGGATTCCACCACTGATCGTGAGTGAGGCCCAGATCCGCGAGGCGCTCACCATATTCGAAGCGGCCCTGGAGAGCGCTTCCGGTTGAGGCGATAGCTCCGGCTGCAGGGACCGGAGAGGAGGACACTCGAGCCGCTGTCCTCGGCGGCCCTAACCACAGTGCGCCGAGGACGGCGCCGGGAGCATGGTGAAAGATGCTCGGGCCGCCGTCCTCGGCGGCCCGGATCGTCATGGGCTGCTTCTCCCTGGCCAGGTAGGTCAGAGAGGACGGTGCATGGAGCGCGGATGTGATTGTTCGGGCTGGCGACCTTGCCGGCTGTGATGACTCGGCGCCGAGGACGGCGCCGGGAGCATGTGGAAAGTTGCTTGGGCCGCCGTCCTCGGCGGCCCTTATTCTCCTGGCCGAACAGGCCAGGGAGGACGCCATAGGGAGTGGGGAGAGGGACGCTCCCCCTCCACCAGCCATCGTGTGCCCTTTGAGTAGGATCCTCTCACGCCGGCGGCGAAGCTCTCGCCCACGGCTAGAGATAGGATGACGAGTTGACCTGGGGCGTGGCAGTCCTTTGCCTTAGGCGTGAGCCGCAATTCCCGTGGCGATGGGGATGAACCGCCCTTCGGCCTGGCAAGTCGGACAGTAGCCCTCGATGCACAGACATGTGCGCTGCAGCATCCAACCTTGCCCGGTCTCGAGTTCGCTTTGGAGTTGCCGAATCCGACGCGTTTCGAACTCGATCACATTGCCGCAGGCAAGACACGTCATGTGGTGGTGCTCAGGACCACGCACCGCTTCGTAATACTCGCGACTATGGTCTGAATCCAGGTAGCGCTGCTCAACCAAGCCGGCCTCCGTCAGGGCCGACAGGGTTCGGTACACCGTCGCCAGGCTGAGCCCCCCTCGGCTGGTCGCGGCCCGTTGATGGATGGCCATCGCATCCAGATGGCGGCCGTGCTCGAGGATCTCGAGGACAAGCACTCGCTGGGGTGTAACGCGAAGTCCAGCACCGCGCAGTCTCGCTCTGGGGTCAGTTGAATCTACGTTTGGCATGCCGGCCTCTCCCCTCATCGACCTGGACCAGAACCGTTCGCGCAACGTCCGCGTCGACTGCAAACTGACTGAAACCAATCTGGAAGACATATCCCGGCGATCGTCGGCGCAACTCGATCCGCGCACCGGGGAAAACACCCATGGCGATCAGCTTCTGCGTGTGCCGTCCACCCTCCTTCTCATGCACCACCCCGACAACGCGCGCCGGCTGCCCCGGAGGGAGATCAGCCAGAGTCAGCGGCCCGACCCACTCGGGCCGGTGACGCCCCCGAACCCTCTTCCGCCGACCCCCCATGCGCCGGACCCAACCCAGCAACCGCGATTCGGGCACATTGTCGTAACCGCATACCGGGCATCGGATCAGACCGCAACTGCCGACCAGTGGACATCCGCTGCAGGAACGTGCGGCGGCTTCGACCTCGAACTCAGCGCCACACATGCTGCATTTCACAACGGCAACCTCAGCCAGATCAGCAGCCTGGAGAGCCCCCAACCCACCACGAAAGCGAAAGGCAGGATGAAGGCAATCGCTCCAAGGGCGATCTTCCAGCCGCGCTCCTTGAACATGACCGCCGCCTGGGCAATGCATGGCACGAAGAGTGTAAGTGTGACGGCGGCCACGGTGAGCTGCACGCCGCTGAGCATCCACTGCACATCGTAGAGCCCGGCCGCCCCGTAATCCCTGCGGAAGAAGCCGAAGAGGATAGCCGGTGTGGCCTCGCGCGGGAGCCCGATCCATCTCACGACAGGTTCGAGCACAGACAGGGCGACGCTGAACAAACCGGTGATCTGACCGAGCCAGATCAACACGCTGGCCAGGACGAAAAGCGGCAGCACCTCGCGCAAGTACCACTCCATCCGAGTATAGGTCTTCACCAATACGTTGGAGAGGCGCGGGAGACGAAGAGGCGGCAATTCCATATAGAACGCGGCTCTTTCCCCGGGTACGAGCCTGGCAGCCAGGAAACCCACCAGTAAGAAGATTCCCGTGACGATCAGCGCCCAGATCAGAAGCGCCAGCGGCCGGCCGGCCAGGATTGCGAATATCACGCCCAGCTGGGCCGAACACGGAACGGCCAGGGCGAGCAATATCGTGGCGATCACCCGTTCTCGGCGAGTCTCCAGGGTCCGAGTGACAATCGTAGCCATTGTGTCGCAACCGAAGCCGAGAACCATCGGGATCACCGCCCGACCGTTGAGCCCGATGGCCTTGAAAAGGCGGTCGATCAGGAGCGCTAGGCGTGGCAGGTAGCCGCTGTCCTCGATAATGGCAAAGGCGAAGAAAAAGGTCCCTACGATGGGGAGGATAATCGCCACGGCGTAGCGTATCCCCAGCGTGAGGATCCCATACTCACCGCCGAAGAGCGCCTGGATGGCCGGCCAGGGGATCAGCCGGTTGACCAGCGCATCGACCCATGGATTGAAGAAGCGGCCAAAAACGCCGTTCTCGAGCCATCCAACCAGAGTTTGCGCGCCCAGCACACCCACAAAGAAGTAGAGTGCCGCCAGGGCCGCCACAAGGATGGGGATCCCGGTCAAGGGGCTCATCATCGCCTGGCTGAGACGCTCTCCGAACCCGACTGCCCTGCCCACCTCAATCCGGACGACGGTCGGAAGGAGCCTCTCGACCGTCGCCTGCCGCTGTGCCGCCAGCACGTACGCCAGCGGCTCAGGGTGACTCGATCGCGCTTCGGCGACAAGTTCGCCGATCCTCGAAGAGACCACCTGATCGCGAGCCTCTACGACAGCGCGGATCTCGTCATCCCCGGCAAGCAAGAGCAACGCTACCGCCCTTGTCGAGAGCGAATAGCTGCCGCGGAGCAGGCGGCTAATCTCGGTGATCGAGCTTTCAATGGCAGGGGCGTACTGCACAAGCTGGGTGGACACAGGTCGAGATCCGCTCCCTCAGAATTTCAATCCCGCGGCCGCTGGTGCCGATAGTTCCGACAACCGGGATCCCCAGGGCCTGCTCGAGCCCGGCAAGATCGATGGTTAGTCCAAGGAACTCCGCCTCATCCATCATGTTCAGATCAAGCATCACGTGAAGCCCGGCTTCGATCAGTTGCAGGGTCAGCGGCAGCATCCGCGGCAGGTTCTTGGCATCGACAACGTTCAGGATCAGTTGCGGGCGCTCATCGAAGAGGATCCGGCGCGTCACCCGTTCCTCCTCGCTGGTCGGCATCAGATCGAACAGACCGGGGGTGTCGACGATGCCCAGAGCCCGGTTGCAGCAGCGGAGACGAGCCCGCCCCCGGGCCACTTCGACCGTCGTCCCCGGGTAGTTGGACACCGTCACATAGGAGCCGGTCAGTCGGTTGAAGAGCAGGCTCTTGCCGACGTTGGGCTGCCCGACGATGGCCACGACGGCCAGGCCATCCGTATCTGCCTGGGCATGAGTGTGGCAGGAGCCTGGGTGATTTCCGTTCCTACGGCTGGAGACCCGCGGCATGGCACCGCCTAGATGAGAACGATTCGCATCTTCATCGTACAGGGAAGGCCCTTCTGCCGGAACGGCGCGTTGTCATGCCTCCTGCGGACAATCGTCACCCCCGGCGAGGTGGGAGAGACGCGCCTACGGCCCAGGGTCCGGGGAGCCCATACGTCTACCCTGTGCGAGGCCGTCGATCGGTTCAGATGAACGTGTGGGAGGTGCCTCGGATGAGACGGTTCGGTGCCCCGTCATCCCGGGAGGATCGGTGATCTTCGCCCCTCGGCCCTATCCCATGGCTCACTGGACGCCGGGGATTCGTCCGGGAGGGGATGCACGCTGTCGGGCGCCTAGGGAGCTTTGGTCTTCGTAGGGTGGGGTCGGGCCCACGGCGGAGGGCCATGGGGTTTCTCGGTTGCGGCAGGCTCTGGGGTGTCCTCGGCCGACTTGCCCCGGTCCTCGTCCGGCTTTCCCGCCGGGCTCTTGGGAGTCTTCTCCTGGCCCGGTGCGAGATCGCTCGGACTCCCCCCGCTCTCGAGTTGCTCGATCACGGATCGATTGTGACGAGATCGTTCGACCGCCTCATTGATGTGCACCTGGGCGGCGGCCGCTGCAAGGGAGCCAACACCCTGGAGGATCTGAATGTGACGGTCGAGGTCGGCCCGCAGCTGCGCCAGTGACCCGGGTCCTTCGTGCAACTCGGACGTCGACGCCAGCGCGGTCAGCCTGTCGATCATCTCGTCGTAGCCTGCCAATGCCAACGCCAAGTCATCGGAGCTTCTCTCGGTGGACAGCGTCGAGGCCTCCGATAACCTCTCTTCGGCAAACTTCTCCATGAGCGCGGCATCGCCCGCGGCGCTCCCGGTCAGGGCCAGCCGCGTCTCCTCAACCGCCCGCTTGACGACGTACAGGGATCCTCCGGGTAGGGCCTCGGCCGAGGCCCGAACCACACCTGCCCCTCCCAGCAAGAGTGCGGCAGCGAGCAGGATCGTCGCCGGCGCGAAGGCCAGGCGCCAAATCGGTTGGGCGGGCCGAACGGGTCTAGGTGAGACCTGACGTCTTCCTCGGCCTGCGATCCGGATGTGGTTGAGCAACCGAGCAAGGGAAGCGTCGACGAACGCACCTTCCGGATCCACCGGGGCCAGCTCCGCCCGGACGCGGTCAGCCGCTTCCAGCAACGTCCTCAGCGGCGCGGCAGACTCGAGTAGCTGGTCCGAGCGCGATTCAATCCCTGCCCTTCCGAGCTGGGCCTCGGTCAGATACCGATCGAGCATCTCGGGGGAGACTTCACCCTTGATCCTGCTCAACCTCTTCCACCTTCTTGCGCAGGGCCTTCAACGCCCGGTGCAGAAGCACTCGAACCGACCCCTCGCTCCGGCCCATCCATTCCGCCACAATTGGTGTCGGGAGGGCCATGGCCACCCTGAGTCGGATAACCTCTTGATAGTCAGGTGGGAGAGAGGACAGAGCCCCCAGGATGGCGCGATCGCGGTCTTGCCTGATCAGGCCATCTTCCATCGCCGCCGACTCCCCATGCTCCAGGTCCGCCTCGTCGAGCGCGACATCCGATGTCTTCGTTCGGTAGTGATCAATCAGCATATTCCGCGCCACGCGGTAGAGGAAAGCGGAGAAAGGGTGTCCGAGTTCTCGGTAGTCAGGGAGTGATTTGAACGAGCGCAGAAACACCATCTCGGTTAGATCCTCGGCGACTTGCGTGTCCCCCACCCGCATCCGAATATAGCGATAGATCGGATTCACATACCTCAGGTAGAGCTCGCCAAATGCTTCCGCATCTCCCGATTGGGCCCGCGAGATGAGATCGGAATCCGAGGCCGATCGTTCCACGCCTTCTCCCATAAGAACGCTAATCCGTAGTGATTGTTACACAGGACAGGATGGCCGGGCAACGTGTTCCGGGGTGGGGGGCGCCTTGGAAGGCTCGCCCCGGAAGTCGCACCAGACTCCGACCGGTACCAATGTCTCATCCTACGTCTGTAACGAAACCCCTTCGTCCTCGATTGTCTCAGTGGGAGCCGTTTTCGCCTTCCGAGAGGGGGGCATGCCGTCCTTGGCAGGGAAATCGCCACAGGCCCTCGGGCATCCCAGAGAGAGGCACGCTTTGAGACCAGGCGGATCGATGGAAGCCGAAAGGTCCCATGAGGACGGGCTGCACGCGGTCCTGGGGGATTACCGGATCCAAGAAGAACTGGGCGGTAGGGGCGGATCCCAGGTTTTCAGGGCTGTCGGCCACGATCAGTCATCCATGATGGCGATCAAGGTCTTTCCGGCAAGCGTAGCTGAAAACAGACAGGCCATCGAGCAACTCCTGCAGTCTCTGCGGACCGTGGCTCGGATTAATCAACGCGGGATACCACGTATGATCAGCTCCGGCATGGTCGCTGGTCGCCCGTACATCGTCATGCCCTTCTTCCCTTCGGGCAGCCTGCGCGATCGCCTTGAAATGGGCCTGATGTCTCTGGCCAACCTCGAGTCTGCATTGACTGAAATCGCCGCCATCCTCGGTTGCGCTCATTCCCATGGTGTGGTCCATGGGGACCTCAGACCCTCCGAGATTCTGTTCGATACGGACGGCCAGATGCAGATCATCGGGCTTGGCCAGACTCTTCACCGCCCTGCCCAACCCGATTCCGGTCCACCGCCGGCGGACGAAGTCTACAGGGCACCGGAAGGATTACACGGCCAAGCACCGACAACAATGTCGGACCAGTACTCTCTGGCCGTGATCGCCCTCGAGATCGCAACCGGGGTCGACGCCAGAAGCGCCCTGCGCTCGATGCAGGCGGGCGTAGCTGATGGCCCATACTATGCCACGCGGCAGGACCGGTCACGGCCGAGCCTGCCCCCAAGGATGATCCAGGTTCTGCGGCGGGCAGTGGCCGACGATCCCGGCCAGCGCTTTCCGTCCGTGGCGGACATGGAGCGCGCACTGCTGGCTGCGATGCATGGCACGCCCCTCCCGGCAGCCGAGCCTCCTTCCGAGAATGTAGCCGGCGAGCCTCCCCGTCGGAAGCGCCGCTCACGGATCGCAATCCCGGCCACGGCCCTCGCCCTCGTCTTGTGCCTCGCCGTCACCATCCCAGCGATGTCTTCTTCAAATTTGGGGAGCTTCGACCTGGGTCACTACACCGGTATACTCGTTGAGGCTTTGTCCCGGAAAGACGGACAAGCTTCAGAACCTGTCACCGCGCCGGCATCCTCCATCAACGGGACTGATCCAGACAGCTCTGCGGATTCGACTGCCCTCAGCGGGGAGCCCCCGACTTCTAACGTCGAGGGAGGGACCCCGCCCACCAGCTCGCCATCGTCGCCCGCGGATGCCGCCGACGCGCCGGCCAGCGCCCCTCAATCAGCCGATGCCGATTCCGGCTCAGACGCGGTCTCGACTGACATTCCCGTGGATCCGGGCCCGACCTCGACGATCATTCCGGTGAGCAGCCCAACGCCGCTGCCAACGAGCACTCTGGTGCCGACGAGCGTGCCGTCGGCCACTCCCGTCACGGTCCAGGCCACTAACGTCCCGCCGACTGATCTGGCCGAGGCGACGATCAACCCCAACAAGTGCAAGGGCGATCCGGGGCATAAGAACTACTGCACCCCGGTCCCATGATCCAGGCAATGAGGCATGTGGCAGATCGAGTATTTTGGAGGGAGGCGGGTCTACTCTCAGGGCAGGCGCGCACATCGGCACGCTTCCGATGAAACTGGTTAGAGCGGCCGGGAGAGAAAGGTCTCACCGTATCACCCGATCCAGCGCTCTCGGGTGTAACAGGATCGAGCCTGCACCGTTACCACGGATGAAGCGACAGATCCTCAGATCAAGACGAGGTCGTGTGGGGCAATGATTGCAGGCCGGTCGGCGGGGGTTTGGCCAGTTTTCATGGCGGGACATGAAGACCGACGGAGCTGCCGAGCATCGACGATCACAGGTATCACCTTCACAGGCAGTCGACAAGCGAAAGGGAGGCATAAACAATGTTCCTAAGAAAGCTGGCGATCGTGTGCGTGTTGGGAAGCCTCGCTGTCCCGGGATCCGTTTCCGCCCAGGACGGCCTTGTGATCAGTGTGACGTCGACCGTGAGCTGCGCCGAGGCTTCATTCGAAATTGGCATAACCGGCGGGCTCCCGCCGTATCAGCTCGAATGGGATTTTGGAGACAGCGAGACCCTTGTCGAGCCGGACGTAGCCTCTCCCCATATAACCAGCCACACCTATCCCGAGGGAGGCGAATACGTGTGGTCTCTCAATGTCGCTGACGGGTCGGAGAACACCGCCACGATGGAGGGCACGGTCGAGATCGCCGGTCCGACGGTCTCGCTGACAAGCAACCCATTCCCGCCGCTGCTCACACTCGGTGAGGGTTCGGCGACGGCAGCTTTTACGGCTGAGGCCTCCGGAGGCGTTCCCCCATACGCGTTCGAATGGGACCTCGACGGCGATGGAAACCCAGAAGGGGCTGACCCGACGGCCAGCTCCGTCGACTTCACCTATACCTCCGCCGGCAAGTACATTGCAAGCGTGACCGTGGAGGACGGATGCGGGCTGACGGCCACGGATACCCTCCCCGTCATCGTTGACGACCCGCTCGATACCGAGGCCTGCCATCCCATGGCCCAGCGCATCGCCGATGCGGTCAATACTCTCTTCCCCGATCAGGCTCAAGATCTGTACACCTGCGAAGACATCTTCGCGTTCTTCCAGGGCGGTCTTACGGGTTCTCAACTTGGGTTCGGTCGCATGTGGCACGCTTACAAGCTGACGCAGACGATAGATGATCTGACGTGGGAGGAGGTTCTCAACTGGCATCTAGACGGATTCGGGTGGGGTCTCCTTGTTCAGCTCGACAAGTTCGCCGACGCGCTGGATGAAGTCTCCGTCGCCGACCTGATGAGCCGTGTTCTGAGCGGTGAGAATTCGATTGCAGACATTCGGACTGCCGTTCGAGCCGTAACCCGATACGACGCTGACATGGACGACGCTCTTGCCCGGTTGGCCTCGGGCGCCTCACCCGGGGAGCTGGGGCAGTTCTACAAGACTGTGTCCGAGCTGGGCGTTGATCCGTCGGCGCTCGATGGCTACCTGGATGCCGGGGTCAGCCTGCCCGAACTACACCATGCCGCCAGTCTGGCAGAACGCGCTGGCGCGGATTGGGCAGATATCGTTGGCGCCCACGCGATTGGTCACAGCTGGGGCGAAATCTCCCAGGCATATCGGCTTGCCGACGGCGAGACGGACGCAGCGACGATCCTCGAAGAAGGAGTCCAGGGATATCGGCAGCAATCGCATCAGGAAGCGCAGTCCACGCGCCAATCCGAGCAGGATCAACGCACCGCGGCCAACTTGGCAGAGCAGTTCGGCGTGTCCCAAGATGACGTCCTTGAAGTGTTCAGCGGTGAATGCGACGACGATTGGGGTTGCGTTCGGGCCCACTTCAAACAGCCGTCTGGCGGTTCTCACACCGAAAGCGATGAACGCACGGCCGAGCAGATCGCTCAGAAGTACGGCGTCGGCCCGGATCAGGTCTGGGCGTTGTTCACGGGAACGTGCCAGCAGGACTGGGGGTGTGTACGCGAGCAGCTGCGCCCTCAGGATCACGGTAAGCCGGCCAAAGACAAGTAGTTGAGACCAAGTCCGCAACGCGGTCGTGTGCATTCGCCAGTTCTTTGGGCCGAGGCCTGACACTCCAGCCGTCCATCCGGTCTGGAAGGCTTCGGCCCGGTCAATGGGCAGGCGATTGGAGCAGTTTCCAGGTAGAGTGGACTTGGCCGATGATCCTCCGCCCATGCGGGCAGCGAATGTCGCACTGCTGAGCTCTCACCGTTCCACCCGGGCTGTTGTGCCGCATGCGGCCGCACGCACCCCAATCACTTCTGCCGAGCGCATGGCGAGGTCGAGCGCGGGAGCTAGACCCATGTCGGAACGCCTGTTAGCACGCCAACCGCGTGCGATGGAAGTCCTAGTACCAAAGGATCATCGCGAGCGCTGCTCCGCCCCCAGCCTGGCTGGGTTATTCTATACATACGACACTCGTCACCTGTCGAGGGTTTCAAGCGGGATCGCGGCGAGCTCACTCGTTGGCGCCCGCTTGCTCGTTGTCAGGTGGGTGAAGCACAGCCTTTTCGGAGACGGCCAGGAGTGGTGGTAAAGGTGGGCGTTACTTCGGGTGAGAAGACGGGGATGATCGGCGCAATCCTGGCGGAGTACCGGCTCCTCGAGGAGCTCGGAGGCCAGGGCGGATCCCAAGTCTACAAGGCTGTCGGTTTCGACGGCCGAAAGCCGGTGGCTATCAAGCTCTTCCCGGCGGAAATCCATCACGACAAGGAGAAGCTCCAGTCGCTTCTCGATTCTCTGCGCAAGGTCGCCCGGCTCGACCAGCCGGGGATCCCAAGGCTGATCGGTTCCGGGGTTAGCGGTGGGCGGCCGTACGTCGTGATGCCTTTCATGACTGGGGGCAGTTTGCGCGACCGCCTCGAGATCGGGCAGGTCTCACCACAAGACGCCAGTGATCTCATCACCAAGATTTCTGAAGTCCTCGAGCGGATCCACGCCCTGGGCGTGGTTCATGGTCACCTGTCACCCTCTGAGGTGATGTTTGATGACGCGGGCCAGCTTCAGATTATCGGACTGGGGCAACCGCCATGGGTGTCGAATGGACCGAATGGGCACGGAAAACAGGCCATCCACGAGTACTTGGCCCCTGAGGTCCGTGAAGGCGCCCAACCCACGTCAGCCTCGGATCAATATTCCCTGGCAGTTCTGGCCTTCGAGCTCTTGTCCGGTCTTCGCGTCCAGGAAGCTCTGAAAGCCGCGGCCGACCTCAAGGCGCGTGCCTGCGGTTCTGTGGCCGAGCCAAGCCACCTGCAAATCCTGCTTCCGCCAAAGGTCAGCGAGGTTCTTCAACGGGCGCTGGACGATGATCCGTCCAGACGCTTCGGTTCTGTGGGGGAGATGATCCGGGCTCTTGATTCGGCGGCTCGGACTCCCTCCCTCCCATTGCGTGCTCCTCAGCCCAGGCTTCACTCGGAAGGACGAATACGCCGGTCACTCGGCTGGGGGATCACAAGCATGGTCGTCGTGGTTTTCGCCTGCTTCGCTTTGTCCGTACCAGCTTTGGCGGCAGTGCGTTGGATGGGGTTTGACCTGACGTCGATCGCCGGCTTGCTTTCGGATCAGCGGCCCGCGCCAACGGTGGCCGGGACGCCTGAGCTACTGCACGCCCGCCTGCCTCAGCCAACCCCGAATCGGCCTGGGCCTGCCACAGAGGATTCCCAAGCCGCCTTCTTCCTCACCCCGAACCCGATCGGACCGGATGACCCACAGTCCGAATCAACGGGAGAAGATGCTGAGGCGCCTGATTCGGCGAAAGCGGCGACAACGGCACCCACTCAGGTTGCCCAGCAGCCCGGGAGCGCCTCGGGCGACGCCGGCGACCCGACGGCGACACAGGTCTTTTCCGGCACTCCAGATCCAAACAACCCCCAGCAAGCTTCTCCTTCGCCGACCGATCAGCAGGACAACCAAGGGGTCTGCCAGGAACCAGCGGGCGGGGCTAAGTCCTGCACCCCTACCCCCGGCTCTCCCTAGTCAGGCTTTCTCTCTCCCAACCAACCCCTCACACCTTTTGAACGATCTCGCCGCGTCTTGCCGAACAAAAAGAACGCG
>Ga0214473_10004959_pt1 | contig 15977 bp, 14 predicted proteins | sample RVTome_7_FD_203509 | JGI IMG/M metagenome (GOLD analysis project Ga0214473, IMG submission 203509) | Soil microbial communities from uranium-contaminated site in the Upper Colorado River Basin, Wyoming, United States - RVT98D197 | ecosystem: Environmental > Terrestrial > Soil > Contaminated >... | reverse complement strand
ATGATGAGATCATTGGAGGCGAGGATCGCATTCAGGTTTAAGAGTCCGATGCTGGGGGAGGCGTCCATCACAATCAGTTCATAGTTCTTCTCTACGGAACTGATGAGCCTCCTCAACCGGAACTCTCTTGAATTCATCGAAAAGAGCGAGAGCTCCACGGGTGAGAGGTTGAGATTGGAGGGGATAATATCTAATGTGGGGAGATCCGTTTTAACGATGACCTTCTCAATCTCCTCTTTCTCGATCAAGGCGTTGAACACGGTCTTGGGAAACTGTTGACCGGCGAGGCCCAGGCATTGTGTCAGGTGGCCTTGGGGATCCAAATCGATCAAGAGTGTCCGAACCCCCATCTGGGCAAGGCGAAAACCATAAGAGGCGGAGATCGTGCTTTTCCCCGTCCCCCCTTTAAAGTTGAGGAAGAGTTGTTTTCGGGTGGATTTGAGGAGGGAAGGAAGTCCCAGGTAGGTCCGATACTTGCTGACATCCTCCGGCTTATAATAGCGTTCCTGATTGGAATCCCTTTTGGCAGGTGGAAGGATTCCTTTGGCCTCCTTCTCAATGAGTTCGTGTTTCGAAACTCCGAGGATTTTGGCAAAGGCCTTCGGCGAGTAGACCATGTCTCCTAAAACCTGAGCCTTTTGAATAATGGGTTGCGATGGAGTCGCCATGGATTCTTTTTTCGTCCTCAACCTCGGTTCGTAAGAGAAGCCCTTTTCCTTTTCAACGGTCTGGCCACGACTTTCTCTAAAGTCATCTTCGCCCATTTTCGGAGAACTGGGTCTGAATCGGTCATGGCCTCCATCAACCGATTCTCGCTCTCATCAGGATATAGAGTGGCCAGAGAAAAGAGAGCTGCCCTTCGCACCATTGAATCCTGATCCCTCGATAACTCCACCAGGATCGGCAAGACACCCTCTATCTGTGTCCATCCTAATAAGGTGGCTACTTTCCGCCTCACCCAGGTAGATTCATCACTCAAAAATTGAAGGAGGATGTTTTGATCGATTTTTTCCTGATATTGGAACATCCCTCGGAGGGCAGCGATCCTGACCCTCGGATCGCCATCTTTAAGATATTTTTTTAATAAAGGGGAGAGGACGGGACTTCTAAATTTAATAAGGGAATGGAGCGCCTGTGCTCTGACATCCGGGTCTCGATCAGACAAAATCTCCTGGAGGAGGGACAGGGGGATGGAGGGATAAGATTTTTCTAAATAATATTTAATCGCTAAAATTCTTACCTGCGGATCGGGATGTTTTAAATCTGCTTTCGCCTGTTTGAGAATGGCTTCAGAGGAGAAGGTCTCCGGGAGATGATATTCCGGTGGGGGAACGGGGGAACTCACTATTTTTCTGGTACCATGGGATAAAAAAGATTCATCAAAGTCTGATCTTCCTAATCCTGTCGATTTTAAATAATTTAATCGGAAACGATCTGCCACGTTACCTTTCGACTCCATTCTTGAGAGGCTTTAAAAAAGATTATCCTTTGAAATACTCTGTAAATTCGAATTTCAGTTGTTCAGAATATTTCTCCAATAGCATATCCAAAGCCTCCCTCACATAAACGGACTGGGGGACTTTGGTCTTCTCGGATAACCTCTTTAAAGCCTCCAACTGTTCATCTTTAAGATAAATGGTACGTGCAACTTTTTTCTGTGCCAAAAAAACCCCCTCTAACCAGTTTGAAATATGTTATAACATAATACAATATGTTTATGTTGTCAAGAAAAAAAATATTATATTTCTCTTTTAATTTCAATAAATTATAATTTTTCATAAACTCCTCATTAACTGTGAAAGTCTTTCTTGAATCTCCTTTAGTTCGACTTGGATGGCATCAATTTTAGCTTTTAGCCTCCTCTTCTCTTCATAAAATGGCGAAGCGACAGGAACCCATTTCCCCGTCTTTGGATCTTTGAATGGCTGATAATAGAGGGAGTCCTCTCTTTCATATTCCTCGATCTTTTTTAATCTCTCTTCGGATGACTTTAATTCTTCTTCCGGTTCAGAAATCTTTTTCTCCATGCTCTTCTTCATCTCTATCTTCTTCTCAAGATTTTCTAAATAATCCTTTACCCCGTTAGAAATAATGCCCCGCTGCTCCCTCCGGGCCAGGCTCCGCCGGGGTAGGCAGGCATGTAATTAAGCGAACAAAGAGCTCTCTTAAAAAATGCTTGACTTTTAAAAAAGAAATTCTCATAATTTACCCATTGTAAGTTGTAAGGAGTAGTTGTTTGGATCATCAAAAAAGCCACAAAAGTTTGAACTCCATACTTTTGTGGCTTTTTTAGTAAGGACCAAAGGCTATTACAACTTACGTCAGTTCAGAAAAGAGAGGAGGTGAGTTGTAGTGGCCAAAGGTCGTGTGAAATGGTTTAATGAGAAGAAGGGCTTCGGGTTCATTTCGAGAGATGACGGAAGTGATGTCTTCGTTCACTTCTCAGCCATTAAGAAGGATGGATTCAAAACTCTTTACGAAGGCGATGAGGTAGAGTTCGAGATTTCAGAAGGTCCAAAGGGCCCCCAGGCGACGGATGTAACGGTTCTAACCTAAGTGGAAACTCGTTGGGCTAAAAGAAAAAGAGACCCCAGGTTTTTTCCTGGGGTTTCTTTTTTATCTTGTTTTGATGGTTTCGTAAAAAGTCGAAAATCATAGAAAACGTCATGCTGAATCCCGCCAACGGCGGGACATCTAACAAAATCAACTGCTTACGAGACCCTGAAATCGTTAGATCCTGAAGCAAGTTCAGGACCTGGTTTAGGGTGACAGATTGGGACTTTTTACGAGTCCATCTGTTTTAAGTTTAAATGTATTTTCAGCTAACAGTCCAGAAGCGGGGTCTGCTTTGACAGAATTTACGCTCTGCGCCATGCGCTCTGCGTTATGCCTTAAGTGAGGAGAGGTCATCTATGGGAGAGATTAAATCCACCTTAGAATTGGCGATGGAGAAGACAAAAAAGTTTGCCATCTCCGAAAAGGAAAAAGAAGAGATTAAGCAAAAGGAAGTCTTTCAGAAGGCAACCACTCTCTTTCACCGATACCGTGAGGGGCACCTTCCCTTAAGTGACATCCTGAAAGAGATCGATAAAATGGAGCAAAGGACTGCGACCACGGTGAAAGAACTCCTTCTCTCCCAATGGATCGATGCCCTCTCTCTCGACGATGATGCCGAAAGGATCCTAAAAGGGATCGAATCGTTGAAGCAACAAAGTATGGATGAGGTAAAACAAAAATTTCACCATCTTTTCTCCCAATATCAAAGTGAAAAGGAAAAAATCAAGGAAAAGGTGAGGGTTCAACTCACAGAAGCTTTAAAGAAAGATGATATCTACGGGAGCGCAGTGGAGCCCAAGGCAGAAGGAAGTGAACTCTGGAAAAAAGAGATTGAGAAATTGGATCACTCCTACAAGACGAAATTGGAAGAGATCAAAGAGCAGTTAAGGGCCTTATAAAGATATTATAAAAATAACTATTGGAAATCTCCCCGTTGAGAAGGTTAAGGCTCCGGCTATATAACAAAAAATGTGAACCCGTCCCTAATTACAATTATTGGTCGATAAAGTAATTCAGCGTTTGAATGATATTTATTCATGACATGAATAATATTCTAAGGTACGGAGGAAGTCAACCCTTTGACTCTCTCTAACACCTATGACTCCCAACTGGATCACGACAGTGTTTCAATACTCCTTGACTTAAAAATGAAAAAGAGCTATTAAATATTAAAGAAGATAACCTAAGAGAAGGGGATGATTTTTTGAAAGCCATAGAAACCAAAGGACGTATACTTTCAAACGGAACCATCCAACTCGACGAACCAATTGATGTGGTACCTGGAGAGGTTCGCCTTGTAATCCTTTTCCCTGAGGACATCCAGCAGGATCACCCCAAAAAGCTCTCTCCTGAAGAAAGAAAACGAATTGTAGCCATTATGGACAGTGTCGCTGCCCTCTCCATAGAAGAGGGTCCCCCTGTTAGCAATCGTAAACATGACCAGTACCTTTTTGGCGAAAATGGATGAGTGTCTTTGTTGATACTGGCGCTTGGTTTGCCTACTTCGTGCGACGAGATCCCGACCACAATTTAGCTCGAAAGTGGGTTTCTAACAATGATTCCCCATTGATCACTTCCGATTACATTCTCGATGAACTCTTCACCCTCTTAAAACTTCGTGAAAGTTATGCAGTAGCCGTGGCTGCCGGAAAAATTTTAATTGAAAAGAAAATTTGCCAAATAATAAAAGTAAACCCCGATGATTTTGCCCGTGCCTGGAATGTTTTTATTCAATTCAGCGATAAAGGTTGGTCTTTTACAGATTGCACGAGCAAAGTGATAATGGAACGTCTAAACATTACTGTAGCATTCTCCTTCGACGAACACTTTGATCAATTTGGATCTATCATCCGGGTACCCTAAGTTGCTTTTTTATATTAAAACTTGTTATAAAATTATGGTTAGTTCTTTTTCAGCTTTTTCCACCCAGCCGTCAGCGCCGCATTCTTTGAAGATTTCTATGGCCTTGCCGAGATTCTCCTGCGCTTTTGATCTATCACCTTTTCGGTTGAACAACTCAGCGTAAAGGACATAATCTTTTCCCAGATGAAACATCATCCGATTTCTTTGATCAGCTTCAATAGCCTTCTGAATCCAGTGTTCTGCCTCAGATATGTGTTTGTCATCAATATTGAGCAGAATCTCTCCGATATATCTTTGAATCCAGCCCTCGGTTACTCTTACCTTATTATTTAGTGAATGGGCATACAAAGATTCTAAGTTCACATCTTTCTCTTTATTCAATACTTTTGATCTTGCTAACCCAACTTTTTGGAGACCTGTCCAGGAAGGAAATAATCGATTATTCTCCCAAACCCAGATCCCTTTTTCATAATGTTCTTTAGATCTTTGGAAGTCTCCCTTCTCAAAATAGGTCTCAGCAAGGTTAAATCGTCCAACCCCACCCCAGGAATGGAAATTGATCCTTTCACAAAATTCAACCCCCATTAGCAGATGTTTTTCGGCCTCCTCCAGTAATCCCTTTCCGTAGCAGCAACCTCCGTGGGTAGTATACGCCCACGCTTTCGAATAAATATCCCCGCTTTCTTCGGCAATACGGACAGCCTCCTGGGTTGTTTGGAATCCTAAATCAATTTTTCCAGCCCAGTAATAACCAGTTAAAGCCAGATTGCTTTTCATGACTGAAATCCCCCAAAGATTTTTTGCTGCCAAATTAATATCAAGAGCTCTTTGGTAACAGGTTAATGCCTTCTCAAATTCACAGTTCCAACCTAAAGCATTTCCAAACCAAGCGCTCGCTAAAACTGAAGTAATAATGTCTTTAACTTCTCCTGATATTTTTAAAGCCTCCTCAAAAGCTTTAAATCCCTCTGGATGATTTTCCTTTACAAAACAATAGTATGGACCAAGGATCGTGTATATCTGGCAAAGCCTCTTCTTATAGTCTTGTCTTATGGCCAAATCAATAATTGGGTCTATGGCTTCCTTTGCCTCAACAAAATAGTGCATTTGGGCCATGTAAAGCCCAAAGATCGTCCTAGCGTCGATAATTTGCTGATCTACCTCATCTGTCCGGGGTAATCTTTCAAGAGATGTTATTCTCTTCTTAGTATGGGCAATCGCATCATTCAGTGAAGCTGCCTTTTCAGCCTTCCTGCTTGATAGCCTCGAATACTCAGCGGCTTTAGGATAGTTCTCGCCCATAAAATAGTGCTCAGATAAGACTTCGTAATGCTCACCTAATACTACTACGTTAAATTCATTTGAGAAAAATCATAAAGCCCATATTACAGGCTTGGATTCGAGTCTCGGAACATCGTTCAATTTCGGTGAAATACAGAAGCACTTGAAAATATTGGGTTTTCATTTTTAACCTAACGTAGTAGTACTAAATTATCTCTATATAATTCCTCGATAGCATTCCCTATCTCTTCATGAAGTTTTTTCTTCCTTTTAGCCAAGATCGAGTCATAAACCACCTCACGGGTCAGGGCATGTTTAAAGATATAATTCGATTGCGGGTATATGCCCCTCTCATAGAGAAGTTCTGAATCCTTTAAAACAGAAAGATTTGAGAGTAATTCTTGTTCTGGGAGGCCTGTTACACGATTTATCAACGGATAACTGAATTCCCTTTCAATGGCAGACCCTGTCTGAAGCACTTCTTTCGCTCTTTCAGGTAGGGAATCCACTCTCGCCATGATCACATCCTGGATTGTTGAAGGGATGGCCAGTTGTTGGATATCTTTTGATAATCGATACACGTTTTCTTTCTTTTCTATAATTTTTAAGTCATTAAGGGACTTTATAAACTCTTCAATGAAAAATGGAACTCCTTCAGTCTTCTCAAGGATTACCTCTTCAAGCGCCTTTTCAATTTCTTTTGTCCCCAGAATGTTGGTAGCCATCTCAAGGCTTTCCCGGTTGGAAAGCCGATGCAAAGTTAATTGATTATGATAGGACTTTGCGCCCCAGGTGTGAATAAACTCAGGTCGATAGGTGAATATCAATAAAACCTTTGATCCAGGTATGCTCTCTAAATGGCTTCTTACTACATCCTCTGAGCTCTTATCTATCCAGTGTAAGTCCTCAAAGGCTATGATAAGGGGCCGTATCTCAGAACCTTTAATAACAATCCGCTTTATTGCCTCAATAATCCTATCTTTCTTTGCTTCAGGACTCATGGGAATCAGGTCAATACCACTATCCTTGACCGATAGAAGCTCAAGGAGATAAGGGAGGGTTGAAGGTTCATCGACTCCTATCAATCTTAATCCCTTTTTAACTTTTTCTCTGATTTCCTGATCCCCTTCCCCTTCCCGTATATCGAAATTTGATTTCAAAATGTCTATAACTGGATGATAGGCAACTCCCCTGCTGTAAGAGAGGCACTTCCCTTCCAAGAAGTTAACGTCCTCGTTGGCAACAGCTTTTCTAAACTCATATAAAAGCCTGGATTTTCCACAGCCCGCTTCGGATATGATGGAAAAGGCTTGACCCTTGCCTAATTTGGTTCGTTGGAATCCATCCAATAGAAGCTCAAGTTCCCGCTCTCTTCCAACAAAAGGTGTCAGACCTCGCTCTGCACTGACATCAAACCTCGTCCTCCTGGTACTGGGAGCGATCACTTGGTAAACCTTAACTGGTTCTTCCTTACCCTTAATCTTCTTTTCTCCCAGAGCCTCAAACCGGAAGAATCCTTCTGTGAGTTTGAAGGTATGCTCAGTCACATAGGTGGTGCCGGGTTCTGCTAAACCCTCCGTTCGAGAGGCTAAATTCACTGTGTCTCCAACAGCCTTGAACTCAACCCGAAGATCATTACCCAAAGTGCCAACAATCACTGGGCCTGTATGGATACCGATCCGCATCTTGATGGGAGGCATTCTGCTTTCGCTTTTGAGTTGGTCGCTGAACTTATTTATCTCACGATGGATGGCTAAGGCGGATCGGATAGCCCTCTGGGGAGCATCTTCTAAAGCAATCGGTGCTCCAAAAAGGGCCATAATCCCATCACCTGTCAATTCGTTAACTGTTCCTTCATAATCATGAACCTTGTGTATGAGGATTTCATAGACCTCATCCATTATGGAATACATTTGTTCAGAACCGAGCTTTTCAGTTAGTGCAGTAAACCCCTCCATGTCGCAGAACATAACGGTGACCTGCTTCCGCTCACCTTCAATCTTGTCTCTTTGTGTAAGGATTTTCTCAGTCAGGTCTTTGGGAAGGTATCGTTGGATTTTCGCGAGTTTTTCTTCAAAGGAAAGTTCTTTAGGGATTGGTTTTGAAGGAAGGCCTAAATCGTGGCCGCACTCACCACAGAATTTGTCCCTGGGGAGGGTCTCGAAGCCACACTGAGGACATATCAATTGAAGCTTTGCCCCGCATTCACTACAAAACTTTCTTGTTTCTGGATTCTCAGTCTCACATGTTGGGCATTTCATTTTTTATATCCTTCATCAGAGGTGTGATAGTTAGAAATCTGGGATGAATGAGATAAAAAAACCCCACTTCCTTTTTGAGGGATTAGGTTTAATCCACCTCCAAGCCATAGGCCACCCCTTTTTAAATAAGGGTTAAACGGTCGTGGGAGAGTAACTCGCTTTCGATAGGATTTTATCAGGATGGATAAAAAGGTCAACAAAAATTAATGTCGTTAAATATCTGGGGAGTATTTATTTCATTATCTTTGCAACATGCTCAGCGATGGCAGGGGCAGCGGTCAACCCCGGGGATTCTATTCCCAGAAGATGGATCCTACCCTTTTCTTGCTTCTTGATCACAAAATCTGTTTGCAACTCACCTTGATAATAAACTTTAGGGCGATTGCCTGAATAGCCTGGATAGATTCTATGGATATCGAAGTCAGGAATCATGGCGAGGGCCCCTTTCTCAAATTCTTCCCGAGGTGTCTTAATCTCGTAATCCTCCTTATCGGATACCTGAACAGCCGAAGGGCCGATCAACGTTTCTTCTCCAAGCGTCCGGGTCAGATGGATTCCCAAGGAGTGGGGGGAATCCGGAACCGGGTAGACTAATCCTCTGATCACCTCCTCGGTCGTATTATAATAATCACCTTTGTAAGGAATGATCTCATATCCCTCCAGGCCACACATCCTTGCAATGCTGTCACTATAAAGTCCTGCCGCATTGATGATCATCTCAGCTTCCATTTCACCTCGAGTGGTTATCAAGTTATTATGATCGTCAATCGACATGACTTTGCATTGCTTCACAATGTTTACTCCCAATCCTTTTAGCATCCTCTCCATAACCCTTATATAAGCGGCCATGTCGAGAATCCCTGTTTCCGAAGAGAGAAGGGCTGCTAAACACTTGACTCGGGGCTCCATTTTACGAACCTCGGCTTCATCTATCAAACTCAGGTTCTCCACACCGTTGCCCTCGCCCCTTTTTTTTAAATCTTCCAGCGCCTTTAATTCCGAAGGCACCTGGGCCACAATGACCTTCCCGCATTTCCAATGGGGGACATCGTGGTTTTGCAGAAATTCATAGGTTAAATGGCGCCCTCGAACGCATAATCTTGCTTTGAGAGATTCTTGGGGATAATAAATCCCTCCATGGATCACACCGCTGTTTCGCGTGCTCGTTTGCTCCCCTAATGCCTTCTCCTTTTCTAAGAGAAAAACCTCCCTTCCCTCTTTTGCCAAACGATAGGCAAGATGACACCCCACAATTCCTCCGCCGATGACGGCCACTTCCATGGATGGTTCCTCTCAAGAAATTTATACCATAATCATTTACATCATTTAAATTAATTTTTTATTCTCATGGATAAAACAAGTCTTAAGGATTCCTTCATCTTAAATTGGAAAATTGCTCTCTCTTAGGTATAATTGGATGCTATGAAAGAAACGGTCTGTCTTGTCAGTCTGGGATGTCCCAAAAATTTAGTCGATTCCGAAGTGATCCTCGGTCTTCTTTCAAAAGAGGATTATCTTTTGACCACCGATCCTTCAAGGGCTGAAATCGTCATCGTCAACACCTGCTCTTTTATCGAGGCAGCGACGAAGGAGGCCATCGAGACGATTCTCCAACTCTCCCGTCTTAAGAAAGAAGGTCGCTGCCGTCTTCTCGTTGTTTCTGGATGTCTCCCTCAACGGTATGGGAAGGTTTTGGAAAAGGAATTGCCAGAGGTGGATTACTTCGTCGGCACCGGAGCATTTCAAAACCTTCCCAAGTTATTCTCACAGAGACCAAAGCGAAAGAGTTTTCTTCCCCAATCCACTTTCCTTTATAATGAAAAGACGCCCCGAATTCTCTCCACCCCATCTTTCACCGCCTATCTGAAGATCGCAGAGGGCTGTTCCAATGCCTGTACCTTTTGCACGGTTCCGAAGATCAGAGGTCGTTACCGGAGCAGAAAACTTCGATCCGTCCTAAAAGAGGCCGAAAGGCTTGCGGGCCAAGGAGTCCAGGAACTCATCCTGATCGCCCAGGATACCACGGCATATGGAAGAGACCTTCGGGGTGGAACCCATTTGGAAAAACTCCTGAAAAACCTGATCAAGGTTGAAGGGCTTCGCTGGATTCGCTTTCTCTATTCCTATCCCAAGGCAAACAATTTCACTGATGGGCTTCTTGAACTCATGGCTCAAGAAGAGAAAATCTGTCCTTATCTTGATCTCCCCATCCAGCACATTGATGATGAAATTCTCAAACGAATGGGGCGAAGATCAAAGGGTGTGGAAATCCGTCATCTCTTAAAAAAGATCAGGACCTTTCTGCCGAAACTCAGTTTGCGGTCCTCCTTGATCGTGGGGTTCCCGGGGGAAAAGGAAAGTCAATTCAAAGCGCTCCTTGATTTTGTAGAGGAGACTGAGTTCGATCACCTCGGTGCCTTTAAATACTCTCCAGAAGAAGGAACGCCCGCCCTCCGCCTTCCTCATCCCATCCCGGAGAACGTGAAGGACGAACGTCTGAGAGCCTTGATGGAGGTTCAGAAAAAGATCTCTTTGAAAAAATATCAAGAAATGGTGGGCCAGAGGAGGGTGGTTCTCGTGGAAGGACCCCAACGTGAACAAGGTGTCTTACGAGGGAGGCTTCAAACACAAGCCCCCGAGATCGATGGCTCTGTCTTCTTGAATGGAAAAGCTCGACCTGGCGACTGGGTAGAAGCTCGAATGACCCAAGCCCTTCCCTATGACCTGGTTGCCCGGATTGAAAGAGTCCTTCCTTAGCTCATCTTACTGCCTTTTCCCTTGACGGATATATGAAAATGGGTTAGTTTGAGAAGTCTTAAAACTATCTTAAATCTTAATGAGATAAATATCATCGGAAAGCCTACCGTTCGGAACAGAAGAAATGGATGAAACGAGCGAATTGATCCAACAGAGGATCCGAAAACTGGAGGCCTTGAGAAAGGAGGGGGTCGATCCCTACCCAAACAATTTCAGGGTGACCCATACCTCCAGAGATCTCCATGAGACCTTCGATTCCCTCTCTGATGAGGAATTAAAATCGGTTGGGGAAACCTTCTCCCTTGCAGGTCGGATCATGGCGATCCGTGACTTCGGTAAAGCCAGTTTTATTCACATTCAAGATCGAAAGGGAAGAATCCAGGCTTACCTCCAAAGGGATAGCGTGGGTGAGAGTGCTTTTCAACTCTTCAAAACATTTGATATCGGAGACTTCATCGGGTTGGAGGGGAAAATCTTTCGAACGAAGACTCATGAACTCACCCTCCAGGTTCAGTCCTTTCGGCTTCTTGTGAAGTCCCTCCGGCCCCTTCCGGAGAAGTGGCATGGCCTCACTGACATTGAAGCCCGTTATCGTCAGCGCTATTTAGACCTCATCGCAAATCCCAGGGTCAAAGAGATTTTCCTCGCACGAATCAAGGCCATTCAAAAGATCCGGGATTTCTTTACACAACGGGATTTCATTGAGGTGGAGACTCCCATGCTTCACCCCATTCCCGGAGGTGCGACAGCCAAACCCTTTAAGACCCACCACAATGCTTTGGACATGGAACTCTATATGAGGGTCGCTCCTGAACTCTTTCTAAAACGATTGGTGATCGGAGGGCTTGAAAGAATCTTTGAGATCAATCGTTGTTTTCGAAATGAAGGAGTCTCCACCCAACACAATCCTGAATTCACTATGCTCGAGTTCTACCAGAGTTATGTCACCTATGAAGAGATGATGAAGACGACCGAGGAACTTCTCTGCTCCATGGTCAAAGAAATTCATGGTGGATTTCACCTGACCTATCAGGGGAAGGAACTCGATTTTACCCCTCCTTGGAAAAGGATCTCCTTTAATGAATCCCTTTTGGAATATGGAAAGGTTGATCCATCTGTTCTGAAAGAGCCATCCAAAGCGATCGAAGTCGCTAAAAAGATTGGCCTCGAATTGAAAAAGGGAACCTCCCACGGAAGAGTTCTGGCTGATCTCTTCAAAGAAATGGTCGAACCTGATCTTCTTCAACCTACTTTTGTGATCCATTATCCCACCGAGGTCTCTCCTCTCTCTCGTCGGAACGGAAAGGATCCTGGGGTGGTGGACCGATTTGAGCTTTTCATTGCGGGCCGGGAGATCGCGAATGGTTTCTCTGAATTGAATGACCCCGTCGATCAACGGGAACGCTTTGTCCAACAGTTGAAAGAGAGGGGGGGTGAGGCCGATGCCGTGCTCACCCTCGATGAGGATTTTCTTCGGGCGATCGAATTCGGAATGCCCCCCACGGCTGGTGAAGGCATTGGGATCGATCGTTGGGTCATGCTTCTTACCGATGCGCCTTCCATCCGGGATGTCATCTTCTTCCCTTTACTTCGAATGGAGAAATAATATCTTATGCGATATGAGTGGTTTATCGGTCTGAGATATCTCAAAGCCAAAAGGAAACAGACCTTCATCTCCATCATCACGATCATCTCCATCGTCGGGGTCATGGTGGGAGTGATGGCCCTGATCGTGGTGTTGGCCGTGATGAGCGGTTTTGAAAAAACGTTGAAGGAAAAGATTTTAGGCACCCAAGCTCACCTCGTCCTCCTCAAAGCGAGTCAAGAAGGTATGGATCAATATGAGGAGGTGGCGAAGAAGGTTCAAGAAGTAAAGGGTGTGGTCTCTGCTGCCCCATTTATCTTCAACCAGGTGATGCTCTCTTCTGAGTCCAATGTCTCCGGTGTGGTGATCAAAGGCATTGACCCGGACCGAGTGGGAAAGGTAACCGAATTGTCCCACAATATGAAGGCAGGCCGACTCCAGGATTTGAAGGCAGTGGGAGAAAGTGATCTTTCAGGCATCATCCTCGGAGCGGAACTATCCAAGCATCTTGGTGCGGCGCTTAATGATACGATCCAAGTGATCTCTCCTCTTGGTACCATGACGCCCATGGGAATGATGCCCAAGATGAAGCGTTTTCGTGTGGTGGGGATCTTTTACTCCGGAATGTATGAGTATGACAACACCATGGCCTATGTCTCTCTTGAAAGTGCTCAGAAGTTTTTTAGCATGGGAGCCCGCGTCACAGGGATTGAGATTAAAACCAATGATATTTATAAAGTGAAAGAAATTGGAAAGGAGATCCGCCAAAAGATGGGATTTCCCTTCTGGACGAAGGATTGGATGGAGATGAATCGAAATCTCTTCTCTGCCCTGAAGTTGGAGAAGATCGCTATGTTTATCATCCTCGTCCTGATCGTTTTGGTGGCGGCCTTCAACATCATCTCCACACTCATCATGGTGGTGATGGAAAAGCATAAGGATATTGCCATTCTGAAATCCATGGGCGCCCCTTCCAAAGGAATCTTAAAGATCTTTGTCATTGAAGGAGGAGTGATCGGTGTGGTCGGAACGATCTTTGGAACGCTTCTGGGTCTTGGGGCGGCTTTCAACCTGGAGAAGATCACAGGGTATGTTGAAAACCTGTTTGGATTCAAAATTCTTTCGAGCGATGTCTATTATATTGATAAACTCCCATCCCAGGTGAATTCTGTTGATATCGGACTGATCGTGATGACCGCCATCCTCATCAGTCTTCTGGCCACCCTTTATCCTTCCTGGAGGGCATCGAGACTCGATCCTGCTGAGGCATTGCGATATGAATAGGGAGAAGATCTCTTTTAAAGAAGTGGCTCAGCAAGCTCTCTCCCGGGGGGAATGGAAGAAGGCGCTCGAATGTTTTCAAAATCATTGTGCACAGGAGCCAGAGGATTTTCGATCCCAGTTGAAGGTGGCTGAATTGTTAGAGCGTTTAGGTCAAAAGAAAGAAGCCGTCCAAATGTATCGAAAAGTGGCCGAGGCCTATGCCCAGGATGGCTTTCTGCTCCAAGCCATTTCCATCAATAAAATGATCTTAAGGATTGATCCATCCTCTCAGGATGTCAATCATCGGCTGGCACAACTCTATGCAGAAAAAACCAGAGAGATGAAACCCATTCGTCCATTTCCGCATATCCCCCTCTTCTCTGAACTTAACGAACAGGAGCTTCAATCATTGCTCTCCCATATCCAAAGCAAAACCTTTCTGAAGGACTCTTGTATCTGTCGAGAGGGAGAAGGAGGAGACTCCCTCTTTGTCGTTAGTCGGGGAGAGGTGGCGATTACCAGGCAAACGCCAACAGGGAGGGAGGTGTGGGTCCGTAACCTCAAAGATGGGGATTTCTTTGGGGAGTTTGGTTTCTTTATAGACCAAAAAAGACATGCCACGGTCAAGGCGATGACGGAATGTGAGATCTTGGAGATCTCCAGAAATGAACTCAATGAGATGATCAGGGTTCACCCCAGATTGGATGAGGTGCTCCAGAATCTTTTTAAAGAACGAATTTTAGACAACTTCCTCGCCCTTTCCCCTCTGTTCTCATCCCTCACCTCCCAGGAGAGAGGAGAGGTCATCAAACGGTTCCATCTTCGTAAGATCCCGGAAGGAACGACTCTCTTCAAAGGAGGGGACCCTCCCGCCTCCCTCTATATGGTGAAAAATGGGGGGGTGGAGATCTTTACTCAAAACCGTCATGGGAAAAAAGTGTTATTAGGACTTTTGGAAAGTGGAAATTTTTTTGGTGAGATCGGGCCTCTCTTCGATAAGCCCCGAATGGCGAGTGCGAGAACCACCCGTCCTACCGAATTGCTGGAAATGACCCAGGAAGACCTTAAAGCCTGCCTCCTCCAATTCCCTAACCTTCAGACGAAACTCAAAGAGATTTCTCTCAAGCGCCTCTCTCGTATAAAAGAACTCCTGTCCCAAGAGGCGATTCAAAAGGCTAAGGAGGCGATGGTTTGAAAGAGCTGATTCAGGTCCAACAACTTTTCAAGGCTTACGGAAATGGGACCAAACGTGTGGAGGTTCTCAAGGGAGTGGATCTCACTTTTTCTCGTGGGGAGAGGGCTGCCATTGTCGGTGCCTCTGGCGTAGGAAAGACGACGTTTCTCCATGTCTTAGGCACTATCGATCGACCGACGGCTGGAAAGGTTCTCTATGAAGGGAAAGACATCTATACCTTGAATGAAAAAGATCTTGCCCTTTTTCGAAATCGTGAGATCGGATTTGTCTTTCAGTTTCATCATCTGCTTCCCGAATTCACCGCGTTGGAAAATACGATGATGCCTTGTCTGATCCAAGGAATCTCGAAAAAGGAGTCGGCCTCTCGGGCGGAATCGATTCTCACTCTGGTGGGTCTCAAAGAGCGCCTTCCTCATAAGCCAGGGGAACTTTCCGGTGGAGAACAACAACGCGTGGCAGTGGCGAGGGCTTTAGTTTTGGAACCAAAAGTCCTGCTGGCTGATGAACCCACCGGAAACCTGGACACCAAGACGGGAGAGTCCGTCTTTGATCTTCTCCAAGAAATCAACCAGATCAAGGGGGTTACCCTCATCGTTGTGACGCACAATCTAAAATTGGCCGAAAAACTGTCCCGCCAGATCCAACTCGTTGATGGAAAAGCGCTGGGATAGATGATGCCCCCTTTACAAAAAAATAAAGATTTGATATGAAGATGAAAATTTTCTCATCCCATCCGCTTTCATCTAAAAATTGGCGCAGAGGGTCCGTATCGGATTCCAAACAATGGGAAGGAGCCTAAACATGATCGTGAGACAAATAGGGCTTGTCCTCCTCGTCTTCTCTCTTCTGATGGGGATAGGTGCGGGGGCCGAAGAAAACATTCATAAAATCATGATACTGGGAAATGTAAAGGTCGAAGAAGGAGTCATTCGAGGAGCGATCAAGAGTCGGGAGGGCGGTCCCTTTTCTGCCGAAAAGGTCCGTGAGGATCTGCGGTCCATTTTTGACTTGGGTTACTTCACCGATGTCCAAGTGGATATCAAATCGACCCCGCAGGGCAAAGAAGTGATCTTCATCGTGGTGGAAAAACCTTCGATCAAAGAGATCTTGATCAAGGGAAATGATAAAGTGAAGCTGAACGATATTAAAGAGAAAGTGACGCTCACGCCGCGTTCCATCCTCAACCCCGAAAAGCTAAAGGAGAATGCGGAACAGA
>Ga0214473_10004957_pt1 | contig 15978 bp, 11 predicted proteins | sample RVTome_7_FD_203509 | JGI IMG/M metagenome (GOLD analysis project Ga0214473, IMG submission 203509) | Soil microbial communities from uranium-contaminated site in the Upper Colorado River Basin, Wyoming, United States - RVT98D197 | ecosystem: Environmental > Terrestrial > Soil > Contaminated >... | reverse complement strand
TTCTCGCTGAACTGTCGAAAGACACATACGTGAACATCATGACCCAGTATCGGCCGTGTTACCGAGCGCATGAGTATCCCGCTCTAGCGGGACGACCCACCCGTGCGGAGTTCGAGGAGGCATTTCGTCTGGCCCGCGAGGTGGGCCTGCACCGCCTGGACGGGAATTGCTGACCAATTAACCGCCAAGCCTGATGACCGGCAATCAGGCAATCCGGCAATCAGGGGTTCCGAGTCGTCCCGCGTCCCGCGGGATTGCCCAGTTGCCAGATTGCCCTGGCCGCCTTGGCGCACCAACGGCGGGGCCGTTGGTACCGGCGGTTCGTTCAAAACGAGATGCGAAACGTCGAGATCGCGGATCTGTTCAACGAGATCGCCGATTTCCTGGAGGTCAAGGACGAGAACCCTTTCAGGATCCGAGCCTACCGCCGGGTAGCGCAGGCCCTGGAAGGCCTGTCTGAGGACATCGCGGCGATCGCGGCGCGAAATGCGCTCCAGGACGTGCCAGGAATCGGAAAAGACCTGGCGGGAAAGATCCAAGAGTATCTCACGGCCGGCAAGATCGAGTACCTGGAGGGTTTGCGGAAGGAGATCCCGGCCGGGGTGATCGACCTGATGGGCATCCATGGGGTCGGACCCAAAACGGCCAAGCTGCTGTACGAGCAGGTCGGCGTGGATTCCGTGGAGAAACTGGAGGAATTGGCAAAGGCCCACACGCTGGCCGGCCTGCCCGGGATCAAGGCCAAGACTGAAGAGAACATCCTCAAGGGCATCGCGGTCTGGCGAAGCGGCCGGGAACGGATGCCGCTGGGGACGGCGCTCGTTCTGGCCGAGGCCATCCTCGGGGAGCTTCGGAAGCTCAGGGAGGTAAATCAGATCTCCCTCGCCGGGAGCCTGCGACGGATGAAGGAGACGGTGAAGGACATTGATATCCTCATCACGTCCAAGAATCCGGCCCGAATCATGGGTGTCTTCGCCGGCCTGCCGAACGTGGCCGAGGTCCTGGCCCACGGCGAGACGAAATCCAGCGTTCGGTTGCGCGAGAACATCCAGGTGGATCTGCGGGTGGTGGAGCCCGAGTGCTTTGGCGCGGCCTTGCAGTATTTTACCGGGTCCAAGCAGCACAACATCCGGGTCCGCGAGCTGGCTCAGCGGAAGGGATTGAAGGTCAGCGAGTATGGGGTGTTCAACGACGAAACGAATCGTCGCGTGGCGGGCAAGACCGAGGAAGCGGTGTACGGGGCCATTGGACTGCCGTTCATTCCTCCCGAGCTCCGCGAGGATAGCGGTGAGATCGAGGCGGCCCTGGAGGAACGGCTGCCGACCCTGGTCTCTCTGGAGGACATTCGGGGGGACCTCCAGATGCACACGACCTGGAGTGACGGCGCCCATTCGCTGGCGGACCTCGCCGCGGGGGTCCGGGCCAAGGGCTACCAGTACATGGGGGTAACCGATCACTCGAAATCCGCCACGGTTGCCGGCGGGATGCACGCGGAGCAAGTGCTCAGGATGGTTGGGGAGGTTCGGGCGCTCAACAAGACGCTGAAGGGCTTCCGCGTCCTGGCCGGCTGCGAGGTGGACATCAAGGGGGACGGCAGCCTGGACTTCCCGGACGAGATCCTCCGGCAGCTCGACCTGGTGCTGGTGTCGGTGCACTCGCGCTTCAAAATGAGCCAGGAGGAGATGACGGCGCGGATCGTGCGGGCCGTGCAGCATCCCCTGGTCCACATCCTGGGCCATCCCACGGGTCGCCTCATCGGCGAGCGCGCCGCATACGAGGTGGACATGGAGGCGGTTCTGAAGGCCGCCCAGGCGGCCGGCACCGCCATAGAGATCAACGCGTCACCCTCCCGCCTGGACCTGAACGATCTGCATGCCCGGCGGGCCAAGGAGCTTGGGATTCCCATCGCGATCAGCACCGACGCCCACGCGATCGCCCAACTGGATTACATGCGGTTTGGGGTCTCGGTGGCGCGCCGGGCCTGGCTGACGCCGGAAGATGTTCTGAATACGCTGCCAGCGCGGCAGCTATACTCCTGGCTGGAGAAAAAGCGGGCCAAGGGGTGAGAGGCCGGACGAAACCGTGTGGATACCGACCGGCGGTCGTCCCCGGTCTATGGGTGGAGCACAGCGCCACGGATGCACCGACCTACGTCCTCTTCACCAATCAATTCATGGGAGAGGACGCCCTCCGGTTCCAAAAACTCCTGGCCCAGCCGACACTCCGGCTTGTGCGCCCGGCCCGCCAGCGCCGGGCCTGATCCCCCTCTCAGTGGCGGGGCCGATCACGGCCGAATTCGGGTCCGTGGGGCGGCACGGGGCGGGGAGCCTGTACGCCGGCTCCTATTCCCGCGCGACTCTGCGCCGGGAGGCAGACCGCATCCGAGGGTGGCTGCCCGAAGGGCGCAGCGTGTACGTCTATTTCAACAACGACGCCAGTGCGAAGGCGGTGGCCAGGACCCTCAGCCTGAAGGAGCTGCGCACCTGAACCGGCCTCGGATTCCTGACGCGGGGTTGACGGAAGGCAATCGTCGGCGCTAGTATCCCCCGCCAACTTCGTCCGGACGCCTGTCCGATCAGGCACCCGGCGGCACCCCGTGTCTGGCCGAGTGTGCTGCAGGGAGTGCAATTCATGGCGGTATTTACCACCCGTCCCGTCATCATGGGGTCGCGCGGGGTCGTGACCTCCGGCCATTACCTGGCCACGGCTGCGGGCTTCCGCATCATGGAGCAGGGAGGGAATGCCATCGATGCGGCAGCGGCGATGTGTTTTTGTCTGAACCTGCTGGAGCCACAGAGCAATGGCATCGGCGGCGAGGTGCCGACGCTGATCTACTCGGCGAGGGAGCGGAAGGCCTTCGCCCTCTGTGGGATGGGTTGGTCGCCCAAGGCCTTCACGCTGGACTGGTGCCGCGACCACGGGATCGATCTCGTCCCGGGCGACGGGTATCTGCCGGCGTGCGTGCCCGCGGTGGTGGATACGTGGGCGCTGGCGCTGGCGCGGTTCGGGACCATGCGTTTCGCGCAGGTGGTTCAGCCAGCCATCGAGCTGGCCGAGAGGGGCTTCCCGGTCTATGACGGCCTGCACGCCAGCCTCAACGCGAACCTGCGTAAGCTCACCGATCTCTATCCCACCACCGGCGAGATCTACTGCCCGAACGGTCGGGTCCCCGAGGTTGGAGAGATCCTGCGGAACCCGGATCTGGCGGCTGCCCTCAGGCTCATGTGCCGGGCAGAGGCCGACGCGGAGCACCGGGGCCGCGTGGCGGGCATCGCGGCGGCCCGGGACGTCTTCTACCAGGGCGAGATCGCCAAGGGGATCGTCGAATTCATCGCCAACCACCCCGTCGAGGATGCCAGCGGGGCGGCGCACACCGGCCTGCTGTCCCACGAGGACATGGCAGAGTGGCATGCAGCGGTGGAGGAGCCGGTGGTGCTCCGCTACCGAGATCTTGACGTGCACAAGTGTTCGGTGTGGACCCAGGGTCCCGTGTTCCTGCAGCAGTTGGCAATCCTGGAGGGGTTTGACCTCGCGGCGCTGGGGCACAATTCAGCCGACTACCTCCACGTATTGATCGAATCGGCCAAGCTGGGCTTTGCGGACCGCGAGGCCTACTACGGGGACCCGCTCTTTGACAGGGTGCCGCTCGATGTCCTGCTCTCCAAGGCCTATGCGGGGAAGCGCCGTGGCCTGATCGCCACCCAGGCCTCTCGGGAGATGCGGCCGGGCGATGTGGGAGGCGGGGTTCCGACGTATGCCACCTTCGACGTGGCGGCGGACAATCGCCGGGCCCTCCGGGTGGCCGCCCGCTCGGTTCGGGATCTGGGACTGGGCCATGCCCACGTCGGGGACACGACACATCTGGATGCCGTGGACCGCGAGGGCAACATGGTTGCCGCGACGCCGAGCGGTGGCTGGATCGGTTCCTCGCCGGTGATCCAGGGCCTGGGGTTCCCGCTCGGCACCCGAGGACAGATGTTCTACCTGAACCCCCAGCGACCGAATGCGCTGGCGCCACGCAAGCGCCCGCGGGCTACCTTGACGCCCTCCCTGGTCACCCGGCAGGGTGAGCCGTACATGGTCTTCGGAACCCCTGGCGGAGATGCCCAGGACCAGTGGACCCTGCAGTTCTTCCTGAACGTCGTGGTCTTCGGTATGAACCTCCAGGAAGCCCTGGATGCCCCGACCGTTCACTCCATCCATTTCCCATCGTCGTTCTATCCCCGGACGGCCTACCCCGGCCGGGTCGAGATCGAGGGCCGCATTTCCCCCGAGGTCATCGCGGGTCTCGAGCGTCGGGGGCATGAGGTCGGCCTGCTCGACGGGTGGGCGAATGGGAAGGTGATGGGCATCCGCTTTGACAGGGCGCGCGGGGTCATCCAGGGGGCGGTCTCGCCCAGACGGAACATCGGCTACGCCCTGGGGTGGTAAGGTCCAAAGGAGCCGGTGGCAGGGCGGAGGACCGGGGAAGTGGGCCTACCGATTCCTCGGGAGTCTGATGAAAGGGCGTGATTGACTTGCATACGTTCTCCATTGTGGCCAGGGATCCGAGGACGGGTGACTTTGGCGTGGCGGTCTCCACGGCCCGGCCGAACGTGGGAAGCCTGGTGCCGTTTGTCTCCCGCCGGGGAGGCATTGCCACCCAGGGCCGCGTCAATAGCGATCTCGGGCGGCACGGGCTTGCCCATTTGGAGCATGGAGTGTCCATCCGGCTGGCCCTTCGGGCTCTCCTCGAGGCTGATTCGGATCGGGAGATCCGACAAGTGCATGCTATTGACGGGTCGGGCGCATTCTGCCACACGGGGGCAAACTGCGCCCCGTGGTGCGGGCACCTGGAGGGGGACGGCTTTACCGTCGCCGGCAACATGCTGACGGGACCCCAGGTGATCCAGGCCATGGCCGATGCGTTCCGGGCCAGCACGGAAGAGCAGCGGGAGCTTTCGGAGCGCCTCCTCCTGGCTCTGGAGGAGGGACAGAAGGCGGGAGGAGACAAACGCGGAAAGCAGTCCGCCGCCCTCCTCGTGGCAAGTAGCGAGCCGCGCATGTACCACAACTTGCGGGTGGACCACCACGCCGATCCGGTTGCCGAGCTCCGGCGGATCTACAACGCGGTCGTCGTTCACATGGCCCAGATCGAGCGGGAGTACGGTGCGGAAGGAGTCCGGCTGTTCGGTCGGGTCAAGTACTGAACCAAGGCTCCAGGGAGGCGAAACTCGGCGCAGCTCCTTCGCCCATTCTTTCTTCCACGCGATTCTGCCAGCTCGTCCCGGGAGCGCGGAGCACCGTGCGAAAAGGGATGAACGCTGATACCGCTGCATTGGGCTCGGACCTTTCCGCCACGGGGGTCCACCCTCAGGTCTGCAACGACACCGGCAGGATGCTTCTTGACATTCAGGCGGGGGAGGCGCATTCTCCCTCGGGGGAGGGAACAGGCCACCGGAAGCGCCGGGGAACCGAACGTCACGATCGCCGCATCGCCGTTCGATCCAGCAGACCGAAGAAGCTATCTGGCGGTAGCGTGAGCGCAAAGAGCGCGCGACCCGGCGCCTTGCCCACCCGTGCACGACACCTCTTATTTCGCAACCCACCCTCGACGCGTCTTTCCCGCCTCGTCGTGTTGAGAGCCCTGGAATGCGGTGTCCCGGGTGCCAGCGCGAAAACGTAGAGCAGGCAAAATTGTGTGCCGCGTGTGGCACCCGTCTGCACCTGACGTGTGCCAAGTGCGGGATCGAGGTCCCGACGACTGCGAAGTTCTGTCCTGAGTGTGCGCATCAGGTCCCTCCTCGTTTGAGCGGTCGTCTCCCATTCGAAAGTCCCGACGGGTACACCCCACCACATCTCGCCGAGAAGATCCTGAATCGCCGGACCGCAATCGAAGGCGAGCGCAAACAGGTCACCATCCTTTTCTGCGACCTCTGCAACTCCACAGCCCTGGCCGAACGCCTGGGATCCGAGGCGATGCACACCCTCTTGAATCGCTTTTTCGAGCTGGCCCTGGCTGAGGTCCACCGTTACGAAGGGACGATCAACCAATTCCTGGGAGACGGATTCATGGCGCTGTTCGGGGCCCCGCTTGCGCATGAGGATCACGCCAAGCGTGCGGTGCTGGCGGCCATCGGTATGCGGCGGGCCCTCCGAGAGCGGCACGTCGACCTCGGCCACGCGCAGGGGGTGCAGCTTTCCGTTCGGATGGGGCTCAACACTGGGCTCGTCGTGGTGGGAAAAATCGGGGATAACCTCCGCATGGACTACACGGCGGTGGGGGATTCCACCAACGTGGCCGCCCGCCTGCAACAGCTTGCGGAGCCAGACACGATCCTGGCCGCTGAGGGGACGCACCGAATGGTCCGGGACCATGTACGCACGGAAGCCATGGGGCCGGTCCATATCAAAGGAAGGACCGAGTCGGTCATTGCCTATAAGGTCTTGGGGCTCGGCCTTCGACGTTCTCCCTTGCAGAGGAGTGAGGGACGCCCCCCCAGTCCCTTCGTGGGCCGCATTCGCGAGCTGGCGGCGATGCAGGATCTTCTCGCGCAGGTGGAGGGAGGCCATGGCCAGGCGGTCGGAATCGTTGGCGAGCCAGGCATGGGAAAATCCCGCCTCCTGCTTGAGTTCCAGCAGAATCAAACGAAGCGGAGGGCCACATACCTCGAAGGGCGATGCCTTTCCTACGGACGCGCCATTCCCTACCTCCCGGTGCTCGACATCCTGCGGAACAACTGCGGGATTACCGAGGTCGATAGCACCACGGCCATCATCGACAAGGTGCGGTACGCTCTCCAAGAGGTGGGGATGACCCCCGAGGAGTGGGCACCGTTTCTTCTGGATGTTCTCGGCGTGAAGGACGGAACAGATCGGCTGTCCGCATTGAGCCCTGAGGCGATCAAAGCGCGGACCTTTGAGACGCTCCGACAGCTCAGCCTGAGAGGCAGCCGGCGAAGACCGCTTCTTTTCGCGGTGGAAGACCTCCAATGGGTTGACAGGACCTCGGAGGATTTCTTTACCTTGCTGGTGGAGAGTCTGCCAGGTGCGCCCATCCTGTTCCTGTCCACGTACCGGCCTGGATACCGACCACCCTGGATGGAGAAATCGTACTCGACGCAAATCCCCCTCCAGCCGCTCTCACCTCAAGACAGCTTGTCGGTGGTCCAGTCGGTTCTCCAGACGCCGCAGGTCCACGGCCCTCTTGCCCAGGTCATTATCGCCAAGGCGGAGGGGAATCCCTTCTTTCTCGAGGAGCTGGCCCGGAGCATGGGAGAGGGGAGCGATCTTCCTCCGGCCTTACCGGTCCCCGACACCCTCCAGGGAGTGATCATGGCCCGGATCGACCGGCTACCCGACAGACCCAAGCAGCTCCTCCAGACGGCGTCGGTTCTTGGTCGCGAGTTCTCCCTCAGGCTCCTGGGGACGGTCTGGGAGGGGCCTGAACCCTTCGAGCCCCATCTCCGGGAGCTCGCACGCCTGGAGTTTCTCCATGAACAAACCGGCCCCGAAGAGCCGACCTATGTCTTCAAGCACGCTCTGACCCAGGAGGTCGCCTACGGAAGCCTGTTGGAGCGCTACCGGCGCCTCTGCCACGGGGCCGTCGGCTTAGGGCTTGAGCGGTTGTACGCCGGACGCACGGACGAGGTCGTGGAGCTTCTGGCTCATCACTTCGGGCGGAGCGCGGAGAGCGAGAAGGCCGTAGACTACGCCATCCTCGCGGCCGAGAAGGCGCAGCGGCGCTGGGCGAACATCGAGGCGCTGGCCTATTTCGATGCCGCGCTCAAGCGCCTCGAGGGAATTCCGGACACGGAGCCAAACCGCCTGCGCCGGATTGACGCCGTCATCAAGCAGGCTGAGGTCAAGTTTGCCCTGGGCCGGCACGCCGAACACATCCAGGCCCTGGAGGGAATCCGTGACCTAGTGGCCGGCATTGCAGACCCGCAACGCCGCGCGGCCTGGCACTACTGGACCGGCTTCCTCCACAGCCTGACCGGTGGCCGGCCGGAGGTGGCCATCGCCCACTGCCGCGAAGCGGTGTCCGTCGCGGATGCGGGGGGATTTGATGACACTCGGGCTTTCGCCGAGTGCTGCCTTGCCCAGGTCTATACTGTGGCGGGTGCCCTCAAGGATGCGCTGGCAGCCGGTGAGCGGGCACTTGCGGCGTTCGAGACGCGGGGAAACGTCTGGTGGGCATGCCGGACGTTGTGGCATCTTAGCAGTGCCGCCAACGCCCTTGGGGAGTGGGAGCAGAGCCTCGAATATTGCCGTCGAGCGCTGGACCACGGGCGGGTGGTGAACGATCTCCGGCTAAAGGTGGTCGGCTGGTGGCGGACCGGCTCAACGCATGTCCAGCGAGGCGATCCAACGGCTGGTCTCCGGTGTTACGAAGAGGCCCTCGCCCTGTCTCCCATCCCGTTCGACGCTGCCATGATAGGGGCCGGGGAGGGATACGGGTTGATAAAGGCTGGGCAGGTCGGACAGGGGATTGCCCAACTGGCGAAGGCGGTGGCGTGGTTCGACCGGTCACACTTGCGTTACACCCGCTCGTCGTGGGCGCTGAGGCTGGCCGAAGGCCACCTTCGCCGGGGGGAGCGAGGGCAGGCGCGGGTCATCTTGGAGGAGGTTCTGACGACCTGCCGTGAGCTCGGGTACCGTCACCTCCAAGGGGTGGCGGAGCGCCTCCTGGGCGAGTGCCTCATTCCAGAGGACCCAGTCGCCGCCTCCGGTCACCTGGAGGCAGCGAGCCGGACCCTCGAAGAGGTGGCAGCCCGCGACGAAGTCGCCAGGGTGCTGCTGGGGCAGGCGGAGCTGCGGCGGGCCGTGGGCGACCCCGACGAGGCACGGCGGCTCCTGAAGCGCGCCCTCGCCCACTTTGAGAGCCTGGGGACCCTCGACGAACCGCCCCGTGTTCGGGCGGCCCTCGCCGCTCTCGAGGGAGAACCGTCCGCTTGAGGCCGACGGGGAGCCGGTCCCGCTACTTGTGTGGAGATGGTGAACCGGCGGCGCTCCGGACAGGACGACTCTGCCATTCGTTCTCTTGGCTCGCGTTCGCGGGACCGTATTCCCAAGAAAGGAGGGCTGGAACGCTGAAGGGGGATAGGTTGTCGGTCACTGGCGGCAGGTACTCTAGGCCGGCCTCGATGAAGGTGGCCGCCTTCGCCACGGCCTTTCGCCACAATCGAGAGGAGGAGACTCATGGCAACAACCGCGCAGCAACTCGGTGACTACATCTTCAAGGCAAATCCATACACGAGGAAGAAAAACCCGGCGGACCCCAATCCCACGGCCATGGACCCGATGCTGACGGAGACTGAGAAGGAGTACCAGACCGTCGTGTGGAAATTCAAAGAAGGCTCTTACCGTGTGCCCTGGTCGTTACGGATCCCATACTGCTTCACAGACGAATACGGACAAACGGTAAAGGAATATCTCCTCATCGGGTACGAGGGGTCAGGGGGGCAGTAACGCAATGGCGCGCGGCCATTCGTCGCGTCCGGGGCCCCTCAGTAGTCCTTGGGGTCGAGGAAGTCGCGCAGGCCGTCGCCCGCCAGGTTGAACGAGAGGGCGAGGGAGAAGATGGCCAGGCCGGGCCACCAGGCCATCCAGGGGGCCGTCTCGAGAAACTGCTGGGCGGTGTTGAGCATCGTGCCCCAGCTCGGGGTGGGTGGCTGCACGCCCAGCCCGAGGAACGAGAGGATGGCTTCTGCGATGACCGCGCCCGGGATCGAGACGGTGGCCTGGACGAGGAGGGCGCTGAAGATGTTCGGGAGGATGTGCCTGAGCATCATGCGCACGTCCCCGCCGCCGAGCGCCCGTGCACCCTGGACGTAGTCTTCCTGCGCCGCGGACAGCACCAGCCCGCGGGTCAATCGGATGTAGGTGGGGGTGGCGGCCGTCCCGATGGCCACGGTGGCGTTGATCAGCGACGGCCCCAAGATGGTCACCAGGCCAATGGCCAGGATCAGGAACGGGAATGACAGCCAGGCATCGGTGAGCCGCATGATCACCTGGTCGATCGTGCGGCGGTAATAGCCGGCCACGAGGCCGGCGGGGACCCCCACGGCGATGGCGAGCAGGATGGAGAACACGCCCGCCTGCATCGAGGTCCGCGCCCCCCAGACCATGCGCGAGTAAACGTCCCGCCCCAGGTCGTCCGTCCCGAACGGGTGCGCCAGCGTCGGCGGCTTGCGGATCTGGCTCCAATTGGTCCGGAGCGGGTCGCCTGTCGCGATCCACGGCGCGCCGAGCGCCATCGCCGCGAACAGCAGCACGATCACGCCGCCGACGAACGCCGGGGGCCGGCGCAGGGCGCGGCGCCAGGTCCGCCGCCGCGGGCTGGCGGGCGCAGAGGCAGTCCGCTGACCGAGCGCGTCCTTGCCCTCCGCCGTCACGTTCCCGCCATCACGACTCACCGGCTGACCCCTTGATCCGGATCCGTGGGTTCAAGAGCGAGTACGACACATCCACCAGGAGGTTGATCAGCACGTAGGTGCTCGCCGTGATCAGGACGACGCCCTGGACCAGGGGGTAGTCCCGGGTGAACACCGCCTCCACAATGAGCCGCCCGAAGCCGGGCACCACGAAGATCTGTTCCGTCACCACGGCCCCGCCCATGAGGGCCCCCATCTGGAGCCCCAGGATCGTGACGATGGGAATAAGCCCGTTCCGGAGGCCATGGCGGAACACGACCACCCATTCCGCCAGTCCCTTGCTGTAGGCGGTTCGGATGTAGTTCGCGCTCATGACCTCGATCATGCTGTTGCGGGTCTGACGCATCAGCACGGCCGCCAGGGCGACGCCGAGCACGAAGGCGGGCATGAGCATACGCTGGAGATTGCCCAGCGGGTCCTGGAAGAATGGCACGAAGCCCGAGGCGGGCAGCAGGTGCAGCCGCACGGCGAGGAAGAGAATCAGCATGATCCCCAGCCAGAAGTTGGGGATCGAGACGCCGCACAGAGACGCGGCATTGGCCAGAAAGTCCCAGACCGTGTTGCGGCGCACCGCCGAGAAGACGCCCGCAGGGATCGCGATCCCGACGGCGATGAGCAGTGCGAAGCAGGCGAGCTGGATCGTGATCGGGAGCTTCACCGCCACCGTTTTCAGCACCGGCTCCCGCGTCCGGATCGACTCGCCCAAATCACCGCGGAGCGCCAGCCCGAGCCAGCGGACGTACTGCAAGGGGATGGGGTCGTTCAGGCCGTACTTCGCCCGGATCTCCTGCAGCCCCGCCTCGTCTGCGTCCGTCCCGGCCATCACCCGGGCGGGATCGCCGGGGATCATGCGGACGCCTGTGAAGATGATCAGGGTGATCAGGAGCAGGGTGAGTACGGAGATCGCGACCCGCTGAGCCAGAAAGTCGAGCACGCGTCATCCCCCGGCCCCGTGCCGCTAGTTCCAGGAGGTGCCTTTGATCCGGATCAGGCCGTCCGGCACCGCCTTGTAGTTTTTCAGGTTCTTCGGGTAGGCCACGATGTAGTTCTGATGGTACAGGTAGATGAGGTTTCGGCGGCCCAAGACCATTTTGTCGGTGGCCTCCTTGTAGAGCGCGGCGCGCTGGGCGATGTCGCTCACCTCCCGCGCCTTGTTCAGCAGGGCGTCGAGAGCCTCGTCGCACGCGCCGGTCGTGTTCAGACTGCCGCCGCAGGTGTGGAACTGGTGGATGTTCCCGTCCGGATCCACGCGACCGCTCCAACCGATGGCGAAGGCCCGGAGGTTGCCGGCGTCGTCATCCTTGAGGGCCGAGGCGAATTCCGAAGGTCGGAGGCTGATGTCGAACCCCGCCTCCTTGGCCATGCCCTGGATCACCTCGCCAAATCGCCGCTGCGGGGGATCGTTGACGATGGTCAGCTCGAAGCTGTAGCCCCTCGCCAGGCCGGCGTCGGCCAGAAGCTTCTTGGCCCTGGCCACATCGCGGGTCGGGCACTTGCGGCTCTTGTCGTAAAACGGGCTCACGGGCGACAGCGGCGTACAGCCCGGCGTGTACTGGCCGTCCCAGACCACCTGGTTCAGCGCCTCGCGGTCGATGCTGAGCTCCAGCGCCTCGCGAACCCGGGGATCGTTGGCGAGCGGCGTCCCCAGATCCACGGGCGGCGTATTCTTCCCGTTCTTGTTATGCAGGTTAATCGTGAGGCCATGGTAGTGGAGGCCGGTGACGCTGGACAACTCGAACCGGCCCTCCTTGCGCAGGCTGGCGGCGTCCGTGGGCGTGACCAGGTGCATCATGTCGATGTCGCCCGAGCGCAGGTTGGCCAGCCGCACGTTGCCATCGGCGATGATGCGGAACACGATCCGATCGAACTTGGCCTGACCTGGGTCGAAGTAGTGCGGGGACTTCTCCAGCACGATCCGGTCCTGGGGCACGCGCTCCACCATGGTCCACGGACCCACGCAGATGGGGGCGGTGCCGAACTTCTCGTCGAGCTTCTTGGCCTGGGTGGGCGAGACCGGCATGCCCGCCCGGTCGGCCAGGGTCGCCAGGATTGGGGAGAAGGGCGCTTTCAGGCGGAGGCGCACCGTCAGGGGATCGACAACCTCGATGGCGGTGACCAGCTCTAGCTCGCTGCGACGGCTGGAGCCCTTCATGGTCAGATGGCGGTCGAGAGAATACCGGACGGCCTCGGCGTTCATCGGGGTGCCGTCGTTGAACTTCACTCCTTGGCGCAGCTTGATGGTCACGGTCTTGCCGCCGTCCGAGAAGGTCGGCATCGCGGCCGCGAGCTGCGGGAAGATCTTGAGATTTTGATCGATCTCGAAGAGCTTCTCGCACATATGCTCGTAGATGATGCGCCCCACATACGTCCGAGACAGGGTGGGATCAAGAATGTCCGGGTCCTGATTGAGCGCCACCACGAGCATCTTCTTCTGACCCTGCGCGTGGGCGGCCCCCGTCAGGAGCGTGAGGACGGAGAGGAATCCCACGGTAATGCATAACCCTGTTCTCATCATCCCACGCATGGCCCCCTCCTTGCCGCGCATCGGTTGAAGCAGTTGACTGAATTGGAGGATATCGTCCCTGTCGGCACAACCACTTCAGGGTTCCACCGCGTCCCCCGCGGTACCTGAAGATCATCGCCGCATCCAGATGCCCCCCTTCGCCCTTCGGCCTGGGTGCCCACGAGTGCCCGGGGCTGGCCCGGGGGCGCACCGGGTGCGAGGAGAGATTCGCGCAGCAGGGGAAGCAGTGTCAAGCCAAAACCATCGAGGGGGAAAGGTCCTGGATGTCAACCGGCTGGGCGACGGTCTCCGTGACGCGCCCGACCCGCGGCGGAACGTGTAGCGGCAGGCGGATGATGCGCTGGATCCCATGATCTTCGGGGAGTGGCGATTGCTCTTCCCGGAGGCATTTTTCCGTTGACAACCTGGATGTTGGCAGAGAGGATACTCCGGATCGTGCGCGATCAGACGACAGAGGATCAACAGCGCACCTGGCACCGGGCGGGTTGTGCTGGCCCATCAGCCCTGAGGAGGCGGAATGCACCCGAAGGAAATCACATTGACCCTCGTGCCAAAGGCACGCTTTGATGTGATTGACGTGGCTGAACGAATCGCCGCGGAGGGTGACGATGTCCTGGGGCAGTATCGCAAGGCCCTGTACTGCTCGTTTCACACGACGGCCGGCTACCTGGAACAGAGTCTGTGTTCCAGGCTCCAGTACAGCCAGGAGCGGGTGGCCCCCTTCATCCGGGCCTTCCAGAAACTGTTCCCGCCGGACGCCAATTACCATCACGACCAGCTCCAGCTCCGAACCGAGTTGACCGAGGAACAGCGCCGGCGCGAGCCCAGGAACGCAGATTCCCACCTGACGTTCATCGGGTCTGGCCTGCGCAACTGCGTGACCTACACGAACCGGCCCGGAAAACCCGTCTATTTCATCGATCTCGACGGGATCCACGCGAACGGCCGTCGGACCCGGTACACCAAGGTCTTGGGCTACAACGAGGAGGAAGTCGTCCACCGGGGGCAGTTTGCCGTTCCCGTCTCTCGGCACCCCATCGATTCCGTGAATCTCAAGGATCCGCGAAACGGGTTCCTGGAACAGGTCGCGGAATGGTTGGACCGCTGCGGGATCGACAAGGGCAGGGTGGACATTGCCCTGGATCCCCACGAGCGTCACGTGGGTCTCACGGTGAACGAGTACGAGACCCTGCTGATGCGGCATGATCTGGCGGAGGTGCTGCGCGATCCCCTGCGGATGCTGGCGAGACAGGGAAAAAACATGCTGCGCGATCCCATGGCTATCCCCAGCAAGACCATGGGCTACGCCAGGTACGATTTCGTCCACATCCTGAATGAGCTGATGGATGCGTTCCACGTGAGCGAGTCGGTCGTGGAGAGGATCCTGGTCCCCTTCCTGCGGGTTCCGGCTCGCTTTCTCCGCTGGAAGCGGAACATCAGCCTTCTCGTCTCCGACACCGCTGAGGCGGGGAGGGGTCGGGTCGTGCAGGGGAGGTACCAGAGTCCGATCCTGGTCCAGTGGCAACGGCCCGACAACCAGGTGCGCCGCGTGGATGTCACCATCAGCAGATTCATGTGAGCCCGGGCACTCGCTTCTCCGCTGCTCGTCTTCCTGTTCTCCCTTGTTAATCCCTGTCACCCGCCGCACCCCCGACGCCTCGAGGCCGACCCCCGAAATCCTCGAGCGGTGCAGTCCGGCTGGCCACACGTTCCGGCGGCTGGCGGCCTGGCACCGACAGGGTTGCCATGAAGCCGTCCGGACCGCATAGCCTCCGCTTCGCTCTCCGCGCGATCAACGCGGCGACCTTCCTGTTCAGCACCTCGGGAGCCTTCTTTCTGCTGCTCCCGGTCTACCTGCAGCAGATCGGGAGCACCTCTTCCCAGATTGGGCTGGTGGCCGGCGTCCTCAGGATCGGTTCTCTCCTGGCGCGACCGCTCGCCGGCCGGCTCCTCGAGCGCTTCGGACGGCGCCCCGTCACCCTGGTGGGCGCCGGACTGGCCATCGTGTCGGTCCTGTCGCTCTTCATCTTTCCACAGCCGGGCGGCCCATTCCTCACGATGCGCGTGCTTCAGGGAGTGGGGGTCTCCCTGGTCGATTCCGGCCTCGGAGCGATGGTGGCGGACCTGAGCCCGCCCCTGGCACGCGCCCAGGTGTTCGCCATCTACACCGTGTGGATGAACCTGGCCGGGGTGGTGATGCCGGCCGCCGGGGAGGCGATTGCCCGACACGGGGGATTCTTCTGGCTTTTCGCGGTAGCGGCCCTCGTCCTGGCCACCGCCCTGCTCATCGTGCAGCGTCTTCCTGAGACGGGACGGCCAAGGCAAGAGCAACTGCAGCCGCCTCGAGGTCCGGGAGAGGGCGCGGGGCCGCTCCTCCTCGGGGGGGTGATGATCGGGCTGGCCTACGGGGTGCTCACCGTGTTCGTGCCGGTGGCCCGGATCGCGTCGGCTCCCGGACGTGCAGGCGTGTTCTTCTTCGCGTACTTTGCCGGGCTCATCGGCGCGCGGCTGGCCGGCGGTCTGGGACTCAGCTGGATAGCGCGTCCGGCGATCCTGCTGCCCGCCTACATGATCCTGGCGGGTGGCCTGGCCATGCTCTCCCTAGGAGACTCGGTCATCCTCCTCGTGGGTGTCGCATTGACCTGCGGGCTCAGTCACGGGGTCCTCATGCCTGTCATTTATGCCCTGCTGCTGTTCGGGGTCCCTCGTGCCCGGCGGGGGTGGACGGTGGCGCTTCTGGCGGCTGCCTTTGACCTCGGGAATGTGGTGGGCGCCATGGGCCTCGGACTGGTGGCGGAATACCTGGGCTACGGTGGCATCTTCATGCTGGCGGCCGGCATCGTGGCGGCGGGGGCGGCCGTCGCACACTGGTGGGGGCGTCGCTGAGTGCTTGATTTCATCAATCCGTATCGGGCTTCCCCCGATACGGATCGCCCTTTGCCAAAGGCGGTTCGTGTAGGGTTGGCTGGCGCCAAACCTACACGAACTTATGAAATCAAGCACTGAGTCAAAAGGCCTCACCGCCAAGTCGCCAAGGGC
>Ga0214473_10004955_pt1 | contig 15984 bp, 11 predicted proteins | sample RVTome_7_FD_203509 | JGI IMG/M metagenome (GOLD analysis project Ga0214473, IMG submission 203509) | Soil microbial communities from uranium-contaminated site in the Upper Colorado River Basin, Wyoming, United States - RVT98D197 | ecosystem: Environmental > Terrestrial > Soil > Contaminated >... | reverse complement strand
ATCCGAAGCGATTGCGGGTCGAAGCGATCACTGCCGAAGTGGTTCCGGAAGGATGCACGTCCTGCGGGATTTGCGCCAAGGTCTGCCCCTTTACGGCGATCACCGTGGATACAAGAGCTAAGACCCCGGCCCGGGTCACAGTGGCCGCTTGCTCGGGGTGCGGGACCTGTGCAGCCGAGTGTCCATCCAACGCCATCGTGATGCACCATTTCACCGACGGTCAGATCGAAGCCCAAATTGACGCCATTCTGGAGCAAGATCCTCTCCAGCGATTGGTGGTCTTTGCCTGCAACTGGTGCTCCTATGCGGGCGCCGATTTTGCCGGGGTTTCCCGGTACCAGTACCCCCCGAACGCCCGGCTCATCCGGACCATGTGTTCGGGACGTGTCTCGGAAAAGTTTGTGTGGCGGGCCTTTGAAAAGGGATCTCCCGTGGTGCTGGTTTCCGGCTGTCATATCGGTGATTGCCACTACCTGAACGCCAACCACTGGACCGAGCGCCGCGTCAACCGGATGCAGAAAAAGATGGAGAAAATGGGTCTGCGGTCTGAGAGGCTTCAACTCGAGTGGATCAGTGCAGCCGAGGGACTCCGTTTCAAAGAGGTCATGGAGAAGATGGAGGGGCTTCGGCAAAGCGTGACCGAACAAGAGGTTGCCGAAACCCAGCGGATTTTGAAAAGCCGATCACCCGTCCCCGACCCGGAATTGCAGTAGCAGACTGCTGAAAACGCCTCCAGTGGCATTCCAGACTTAATATTTCAGAAGTAAGACTTTTTCATCTGCGATCTTCACTCCGAAATCTATACACGACGACATGAGTCTTATACAGTTCGTCATTCCGGGCTTGACCCGGAATCCAGTCTTTTTGTCGTTCTGGATTCGTCGCTCCCCGCAGGAGTGCCGGAGTCCGGAAAAAATGGGCCAAACGATCATCCGATTTGAGAATGAACCCCGCAAAGAGGACCCTCTCAAGGAAAAAGATTAGACCCTTCCTTTATCAAGTTGCTTTAGAACCTAGGTCCCCCCTGGTCTTTCTTAAGAGATCTCTCGAAGAGAGTCATTGGAAAACCTTCTTTTTATCTCTCCCAGAATTCTTATCTTATTTTTCCTGCTGGAGTACGTCTGCCCAAATCTGACTAATATCCAATTAATTCTACCCCAGTATCTTTTCGGAAATAACACTTCGAGGTCTCTTTCAACAAACTCTTGTTTCTCATGCTTAGTCCAACCCATTTGCCCTGCAATCCAAGCGACGTGAGTATCAACTCCTATTCTGTCACAACCATACTCAGACAAGAAAACATTGGCAGTTTTCCTCCCTACACCTGGGAGTTCAATTAATTCTGAAAACTCAAGAGGGACCTTTGAGTTATAGTCTTTAACAAGAATGTTCGCTAATTTAGAAATATTTCGTGCTTTTGTTTTATAATAATTTACGGGTTTTATCACTTTCTTAATCTCAATAAGCCTTGCCTGGCTTAATTTGGCCAAGCTGTTATATTTTCTAAACAACTCCTCTGCAACAGGAATTGTTCTTCTGTCGGTCGTTCTGGCAGACATCAAAGTTGCAATCAAAGTTTTCCAGTCTTTATCCCACCCATCTGCTGCAAGCCTTAATTCAGGTGCAAGTTTTTCGATTTCCTTTAATTCCCTCAATGCCCTTTTCCTATTCATTCCGGCAAACCCTACTTCCGGCAGTTATCTTTGGTTGAGCCAATGCGGATTCGAGAAGACCGCGATCTCGAAGTCCGGGCTGTCCACCATACCGGCGGAGCAGATCGGCGTGGATGAAAAGGACAAGATCGTCGGGGATGAAGCGAACAGCCATTATTCGGAAAGACTCTTGAGCGTATTTCTGTATTTTCGATTCGTTCGCTCATAGGCTTTAGCCCACTCTGCAAACGTTGGGTTAAACGGCGTCAGTACGACTCCTTCCTCCATCTCTATGAGGTGGAGCTGGTCGCCCTCGGTAAGATGATAATTGTCCACAATTGTTTTGGGTAAAGTAATTCCCAGACTGTTACCCACACGACGCACGGCCGTCTTTAATCTTTAACATAGCGTTTTTCCTCCGAATAATGGAATTATAACAAATGTATTACTGGCGTCAAGGAAGGTGTTTTTGCTGGGGACAGGCTGCAGGAATTCGGTATCCAAGACGGGTATCGGAGAACTTGGTCAAAAATGTTTTAGATTTATGATTTTTTCGCCCGCGATCATCAATCCGTAATCTATACACGACGACATAAATCTTATACAGTTTGTCATTCCGGGCTTGACCCGGAATCCAGTATTTTCCTGTCCCGCCTTAGTAAGTGCCGGAGTCCTTACAGAATCAAAGCCGTGCGTCATCCGAGGGCAAGGGCTTCTTCGCGAAGCCGACGATAGGGACCTATCCTGGAAACCTTCTTCTGAGAATTACTAATCAGTCCATAATAGAGAAGACATATAAACATTACTCCGACAGATCCCCCATCCCCTTCCTGACCTCCCCCTTGAAGGGGGAGGAATCACGCGAAGCGCGTAACGATTTCCCTCCCCTTCAGGGGGAGGGGCAGGGTGGGGGTGGGGTAGATGGTTTATTAGTCTGAGTAGAACCGGAATCGAGTTGGATCAAAGATGAAATCAGATGTCTACACAATTATGGACTCATTAGTAAATAGTGCAGAGATCGCTGAGGGAGATGTTTTTCTGATCCGATCGGGCCTTCGCCACGCCGACCCGCTGCGCCAGCGCACAGCGCGGCGAGAGTGGCTGCGGCCACGGAGGCGGGAGACGGCCATTGGATCAAAATACTCGGGAACTTGGAAATCGTGTTTAGTGATCTTCCAATGGCTCCAGCACCACTCGGGGGCAGCAAAATTCCTCTCAAAATGCTTATCGGTTGGCTTTTTGGTAGCCCAGGGCGTCATTGGCAACGATCATTTTATGAATGTTTGCCGAACCCTCCAGGATTTGATACAGCTTGGCGTCGCGAAGGTATCGTTCCACCGGATATTCGGCAGAGTAACCGTAGGCCCCCAGGATCTGGATTGCCAGATCGGCCACACGGGAAGCCACATCACAGGCGTAGTACTTGCCCATCGAAACTTCCAGGTCACAGGTGACCTTCTGATCTTTCAGCACCGCAACCTTGTAAGTCATCAGTCTCGCCGCTTCAACCTCCACAGCCATCCGGCCGATCATCTCCTGCACCATCTGGAACTTTCCAATCGGTTGGCCGAATTGGATGCGCTCCTGCGCATATTTTACGGATTCATCGAGCAACCCCTGTCCCGCACCCACAGCACCCGCTGCCGCCGTAATACGGGTATTGGAGAGTCCCTTCATGACATAGTAGAAGCCTTTTCCTTCTTCACCCATAAGATTCTCAACGGGCACCTTCACGTTGTCGAATATCACTTCGCCTGTCGGACAGCAGTGCCAGCCCATCTTCTCACTGATTGGAACCGTCGAAATCCCGGGAGTGTGCATGTCCACGATGAAGGCAGAGATCCCCTTGTGTTTTAGACTCTTGTCTGTGTAAGCGTACGCGATTCCTATGTCAGCCACCTGGGCATAAGTGATCCATGTCTTCGAGCCGTTCAATACATAATGATCGCCTTGCCTCACCGCAGTCGTTTTAATATTCGCCACATCCGAGCCGGCGTCAGGCTCAGTGATGCAGATACAGCCCAGCCACTCGGCTGAGACGAGCTTTTCAACATACTTCCGTTTCTGCTCTTCATTGGCAAAGGCACATATCTCCAAGGCCGTTCCCATGGTCTGCATATTAAAGGCTGCGCGCAGAGACCCGCTCACACGGGAGATCTCTTCACAGATCAATGTATGGGCCAGATACCCGGTGTTCGAACCTCCGTAGTCTTCAGGGATGGGGCAGCCGAAGAAGCCGAGTTCACCCATCTTCTTCACAATCTCGCCCTGAAAACGGTGGCTCTTCTCGTCCTCCTGGATTTTGGGAAGAACCTCTTTTTTGGCAAAGTCCCGCACCATTTCTTGCATCTTCTTCAATTCTTCTGGAACGGTGAAATCCATCCTTTTCTCCTCTTTACGCACCGGTAGGTTAGAACGGCGAAAATGGTCTTTGCTCTTTGTGGTTACGCTATGCGCTATGCTCCATGCGCTATGCTTTTATTTCTTCTTGGGTTTGGGCATGACCTCCTCGAACATCTCCTCATCCACCGGGTGGCCCTCAGCGATCATTCGACGGTACTTTATCATGTCAATGTTGTCTGACCCCGTTGCCTTCCGCCAGCGGAAAGAAGACATCCCCATATCGTACTCGCCATAGGGCATTGCGTCCAAGCCTAACCAGTACATCACTGGGACTCTATCAAAGTCAAAATTGGCCCTTTTCCAGCGCCTCAGCATGGCAAACGACAGTGCTAGACATCCGGGATAGAGGTTGACATAAGTCCACACGACTTCATTCACTGCCTGGTCCAATTGCGACAGATCCGTCTCACACTCATCCATGAGCTTCTTAGCCTTTTCCATCTCTGCCCCGGTCTTAAACTCTCCATAGACGATCTCACCGGTCTCGTCGATCCATTTGTCAGTGATCACCTCAGGATTTCTAATCCACTTTCCATCCTTTTTGAACACGGGTACGACTTTGTGAATGTAATTCTTCCGAAACAGTTTGTAAGCGCTCCACTGCTCACAGGACGTCGTATTCCAGACGGCATCCTCGTACGTCCAGCATACGGGTTTGAATTGAAGAGCCCCGCCCATGGCTGCGGAGCCGTGAAGGGGCCCGATCTGGCCGAAAGTGGCTAAATCGGAGGCTATGGTTAAATCACAAGGGCCGCTGATTTCTTCCCCGCCAGCGAGGCTCACCCCGTTCACCCGACGGATCACAGGTTTTTGTGCCGACCAAAGAGATTCCATCGCATGCCAATACAGCATCATGTATTGGCTCATATCAAAAGGTCTTCCGCTGTAGTGTTCAGCATATTCAACCACATTACCCCCGGTGCAGAAGAAACGATCGCCCGCACCCGTAAAAATGATGGCAATCACACTCTTGTCATGGGCGGCAATATTGAACCCGGCGGCTGCACCTTTGACCATTTCCAAGGTATACGAATTCCCCTGTTTGGCATTATTCAAGATGATCCAGCCGGTATAGAGTCCGTCAATCTTTTCCCCGGTTTTGGCGTTAATCACCGGTCTCTTCTCATAGACGGTGCACGGCGGTTTATCCATGGTGCCAAGGTATTTGGGATCGGCAAATGAGTGATCGAAGATGGCATCCTTAGGCCCTCGTTTGATATAGTCTAAAGTCATTTTTCACCCTCCTTGTATTGTTGGTCTTTGCAAGATCTAGATTTTTGAAAAAGCTTTTCATATGAACTGGACTCCGGCTTTCGCCGGAGAGACGACTTGAGCGAGTTGTCCCTTTTCGTCATTCCGGCGAAAGCCGGAATCCAGCGTTCGGTCTCTTCCTTCTCTCTCACCTCCTTCTCTACTCCGGGGCTCCGACGATTAAGACGCCGGCCTGAAATCTTCCGGGGTGCCCTCCTTGATTGTGGACCAAACCCAACTTCACATTCTTAAGCTGCCTTGAAGGGTCCTCTGCCCGGCCTTGGATCTGTTTGTATATCTCCAGGACCTCCCGGCCTCCGCTTGCACCGACAGGGTGGCCAAAGGATTTAAGCCCTCCACTGAGATTAATGGGTAGGACATCTTCAGGGGCAAGGGCACCGAGAATTTCGCTCTCCGAAGCTCCCCATTTTTTCATGACTTCCGCTCTGAATTGAGGCGCGATAAAAGCGCCGTTGTCAATGAGTTCCTCTCTGGCTGCCCCTTTCGCGCAAAAACCCAGGGACTCCGAGGCAATCAGTTCAGCAATGGAAAAACAGTCATGAACCTCCGCGATATCGAGCTCCTTTCTGGGGTTCTTTATACCGGCCATTCGATATGCCTGCCGTGCCGCATGCTCGGTTTCTGGCCAGTGGGTGAAGTCATAATCTTCCTTGTTCTTTCCCCAGCCGGGACCGATGGCGATTTCCACCCCTTTAATGGTTACGTAGTCATCCTTGTGCCTCTTTGCGAAGATTTTTACATCTTCTGCCCGGCACATAATCGCAGCGGAGGCACCATCGGTTACCCCGCAGCAATCGTAAAGGCCGAGAGGCCAGGCGATCATCGGCGCTTTGACCACTTCTTCTAAACTGACCTCCCTGCGAAGATGAGCCCGTGGGTTGCGGGCCCCACAGTAGTGGCTCTTCAGCGAGATCTTGGCCAGGGTCCGCTTCCCCTCCTCAGAAGTCAACCCGTATCTCTCGAAGTACCGCGTGGCTACCAGCGCATACCGGCCCGGCGCAGTTCCTCCGGCAACATAGATGGGGTGCTGTTTATCGGAAAGACCTCGTATCGGATGGAGGCCGGGGATGCCGAAGTCCTTCATTTTTTCGAATCCCACCGCGAGCACGAGATCATAGGCCTTAGAAACCAGCGCAAAGACAGCGTTTCGGATGGTTTCGATGCCCGTGCCGCAAGCATTTTCCACCCGGGTGACCGGAATGTATTGCAGCTGCAGCGGATTGGATACGCTGGCCCCGGTAACGCCGCTGAACAATGTTCCCGCCCAGACCGCCTGGATATCCTTCAGTTCAAGACCGGCGTCATTGACCGATTCAAAGACGGCCTCTGCAATGAGGTCATCCACATCTTTATCAAAAAGTTCGCCAAAGGGAGTACACCCCATGCCAATAATAGCAACCTTATCCTTCAAACTCTCCGCCATGAAAAACCTCCTTTTTCCCACCACCCGCAAATCTGATAATCTCGTAAAAAGTCGTCACTCCGGTGGAAACCGGAGTCCAGAGAATTTCTAACTGCTTGAAAAAACCTGGATTCCGGCTGTTTGTTTCGTTTTTCAGTGCTCCCTCCAATTGTGACACAGTCTCCTGGTGGGAGGAAGCTCGGTCTCCTGTCCCCGAATCATTTCACATACGCCAAGCCTATCTCACGGGCCGGCACTTCCAGGAGTAGTTGTGAAAGCCAGCCCCCTCGTGGAACTTCCTGAAAGTTAACTCGATCGGCATTCCTATCTTAATCTGGTTTGGGTCCCTGTCCGTCAACTGACCGTATACCCTTCCTCCGCCTTCTAAATCGACGATGGCCAAGACATTAGGAAGATCAAGGGCAAAAACCGCCCGTTCGTCAAGGCTGAAGGTGAATAGCTTGCCGTTCTTGTCCGAAATTCTCACTTCCTCAAATTGGCCTCTTTCCTGGCACCACATACAAACCCTTTGAGGGGGAAATTGGACATGCCCACAAGACGTGCATTTGTGGCCCCTTCCCCGGACCAGGGCCTTCTCATCCCGCCACATCACTGTGACGGATGATTCCGGGTCCGGCATAGGCGTCTTCTCCCACTCCATGAGATTGCGAAACCTCAGGTAGGTTCCGTAATTGGGGAGCATCATCTTGGAAGCAAGGTGATGACCTACTCCTTTCCTATTCTTGATCTTCTCGATCTGAGGAGTGACGTTCAGCAGAAATGCATCCGCCCCATCCCCGTAGCTGGCAGCTAAAATCTGGTCTCCCGCCTTTGCCTGCTCCAGAGCGGCGACCAGGATCATCATAAAGAAAGCAGCCCCCGTGTTTCCCAAGACATCGAACATCGGGTCCTGGATTTGGCCTTTTCCCAGGCCGAGAGAACGAGCCATGGCTCCGTGACTTCGTGAGTCAGGCCCATAGTAGGCAACCTTTGCCACATCCTGGATGGTTAAACCCAATGTCTTAAGAAGATGGGCCACTGCTTCCTGGAGATAGACCCTATAGCCATGATCCACGACAAACCGGTCCTCCCAGGTTCTAACGTATGGATCTCCCTTCTCCCTTCTCCAGATGTCGAGGAAGTCGCTCGAGATCGTGTAGTGTCCTTTCAGAGTCGCTGCGGGATTCGCATCGCCTATCAAGAGGGCGGCTGCCCCGTCTCCGAAGTTCGGCTCGAACGTTGAATTGGGGGGGGCAATCTGGCAGTCGGAGGCCACTACGATCGTCCGTCTGGCTGAACCGGCATTCACTGCATCCAGGGCCGCTCTCAATGCACCTGCTCCCGCGCCAAAGGAATTCGTAAAGTCTGCCGTGAAGATATCTCGTCTCAGGTCTGCCGCAGCTGCAATAATAGTGGCAGCTCTTTTCACCCGATACGGAGAGGTCGTGGAGGCGAAATACAGGCCGTCAATAGAGTCACGCTCTATCCCGTCGAGACAATCCAGGACAGCCTCCACTGCCATGGTAATGCTGTCCTCATCGCAATTGGCAACAGCCCTCTCTCCTTTTTTATACCCACCTCCCCATACTTTTGCCAGCTCCTCCCGGTTCAGGCGATAGATGGGGATATAAGCTCCATAGGATTCGATCCCGGTCATAGGTCCTCCCATTAAGCGCAACACGGCAACGAAAATTATTCTCGATTGTGCGGGTTAAATCCACTCCTGTTCCGATTTCATTTCTCCCGTCATAAAGACTGTTTTGTTCCCCAGCAATTATCCAATATTTATCGATCGATTGATCGATTTATATAATGACCCCCTCTTTTTGTCAATAGTAATTTGTTTCACATGGACAGGTATTGAAGCATTTCCACTTGACTTTTTGTTCCAGTCTGTTAAATTTCGTTATCAATCGATCGATTTTTTAATTTTGTGTCCTCTTTGAGTCCATTTCCTATCCAAAGGGAAGCTCGGGACTTTGAAAAAATGGGTTGCTGTTGGGGGGGAATGGAGAGAGATGAAATCGAATGAAATGCGGGATATCCTGATCAGGAAAGGGACGGAGCTTTTTTACAGAGAAGGTTTTGCCCGGTCTTCGATCCGTGATATCGGACGGGCTGCCGGAATCAGCAGTGCGACCCTTTATCACTATTTTAAGAACAAGGATGATTTGCTTTACGAAATCATCATTTCTATCGGGAAGATCTTGCTGGAAGTTTTATCCCGGACTTCTCAGGAGTTCTCCGATCCGGAGCAGAGGCTGAGACAGATGGTCTTCCGGCAAATCTGCTTATTAAAGGAGAAGAAGGAAGAGGTCAAGATTTATATCGAGGAGCAGTACCAGCTTCCCAAACGATTGAAGAAGGTGGTCTACGAACAGCACCGGCAGATTTATGAGGTCTATCTCAATGAGCTGAGGGAACTTCAAAAAGCCGGAAGGCTGCGTGTTGACCATCTCCCCATCATCAATTTCACCATTTTTGCAACCATGAATTGGGTCTATCGGTGGTACAAAGAGGAAGAGGACTTGTCGATCGAGCAAATCGCGGACATGATCATCACGATCCTTTCCGATGGAATTTTTCTGCCCCGCAATCGCCAGAAGAGGGCCATGAATCGGGGGCAAGAGAGAAAGAGTTGAGGCAGCCTTCGGGGGATCTTCAGGCGGCTGCTGAAAAGCATCTTTTGAGACTAAACGAAAATATTTTGTAACACGTTAGCTTAGTGCTTTGAAAAAAAATAAGACCTGTAGTGAAGGGCTTTATGCCCGTGGACAAAACAAAGACAAATTTGGTTCTCAGGTCCTTAGTATACGGCCACACCTGTGTGCCGAAGCACTCCGGTGCGCAGGCACAAGGGCCTACACTACACTTATTTTTCAAAAGGCTAAATTGATACAATATTTTAAATTCGTTGGACCTGGTACGTAAGCAACTCAGGGAGATGAGAGGAGGGCATTTTATGGCGATCAGCAAAGTCTTGGTTGTTGGGATGGGTCTCATGGGCAGCGGCATTGCGCAGGTCTGTGCCCAATCCGGTTTTGAGACAAGTGTCTATGATATTTCGAGTGAAGCCCGTAAGAAGGGTTTGGCGACGATCGACAAAACCCTGGAGAAAAGGGTGGAAAAGGGAAAGCTTTCCAGTGACGAGAAACGGTCTATTATGGGAAGATTAAAGGTGGTCGAAAGACTTGAAGAGGTCAACGATGCCGATCTTGCGATTGAAGCCATTTTCGAAAATTTCGAGCTGAAAAAAGAACTCTTCGCCCAATTGGGAAAAATCATGCCTCCCCATACCCTTTTGGCCTCTAATACCTCGGCGCTTCCGGCGACGCCGCTTGCGGCCGCGTCCGGTCGCCCCGAGAAATTTATCATTATCCACTTTCATCAGCCCCCCCAGGTGATGAGACTCATCGAGCTTGTCCGCGCGATCCAAACGAGTGATGAGACCGCCCAAGCGGCACGGGAATTCTGCAAAAAGATTGACAAAGATGTGTGCGAGCTTAAAGTCGATTGCCCGGGTTTCCTTACCAACCGCACGATGGTGGCCCTGCTGAACGAAGTCTACTACTGTCTGTACGAAGGGGTTGCAACGGAAAAAGATATCGACATGGCTTTTAAATCGGGGTTTAACTGGCCCATGGGTCCACTCGAATTGAGCGATTTTATCGGCCTGGATACGCTTCTCCACATTACTGAGGACCTATACAAACGAAGGGGCGGAGATAAATATACTCCCTGTCCTCTTCTGGTGAATATGGTGGCAGCCGGATATCTGGGTCGTAAATCGGGTAAAGGATTTTATGATTATGGCAAGTAAACCCTTTCTGCAAGCATCTTAATAAAACTGCTAACCATTTAGTCTATGCATGATCACGACAGGTCATACATCTCAAAGACGGGGTCCCGGTTTACGCCGGGAATCCCGCTAAAAGCGGGGCTTTCGCCGGAATGACGACCCTCATTGAGGATGGCACTTAATAAACAGACTGTAAGTAGAAAAGGGAGTTTTTGACGATGAATGAAAAAAAACAACTCGAAATCCTGGAATCGATCGAAAGAATCAATCAACAGCTTCCCGATATTGATGAGATCAAGGAATGGAAGGCCCGGGGAGGAAAGGTCGTAGGATGGTTTTGCGACTATGTCCCGGAGGAATTAATCCATGCCGCGGGATTGCTCCCGGTTCGAGTGACCGGTGTTTTGAAGGAGATCCCTTTTGACGATGCCAATGCCTATCTCTATACCACCACCTGTTCATTTGTCCGAACCTGTTTCCAACTTGCTTTTGAGAAAAAGTATGATTATCTCGATGGTTTTGTCGTGGCCTCCAATTGCGATCATGCAAGGAGACTTTTTGATGTCTGGGATCGATATATTTCCACTCCTTATCGATACATTATCTCGGTGCCTCACACCAAGTTTCCTCAGGCTCAAAAATTTTATGAGAGGGAATTGGGAGATTTTAAAAAGAGCCTGGAAGATCAATTTAAGGTTCGTATTTCAGAGGAAGAGATTAGAGAGTCGATTCAACTCTTCAATCGAACCCGTAAGAACCTCCGTAAGCTGAATGCTCTCAGGAAAGAAGATACCCCAAAGGTCGCAGGCTCTGAAGTATCGAAAATCATGAATGCCTGCGAAAAATTGCCCAAAGAGAAGTTCAACGCCATGATCGAATCAGTTCTGCAAGAATTAGGGAACTCCCATCGAAAGAATGGGACCCCTCTTCGTTTGATGGTTTCCGGGAGTGTGCTCAATAACGCTAATTACATCGAGTTCATTGAAAATCAGGGATGCAGCGTCGTTATCGACGACCTTTGCACAGGGGTCCGCTACTGGTGGGATGAGGTTTCCGAGGACAGACCCCCGATGGAGGCGTTAGCTTTGCGTTATCTTACCCGCTTCCCCTGTGCCCGGATGACCCCGGGTGAGGAACGCTTTAAGCAGGTGGTTGAATTGGCAAAAGAGTACAGGGTTGACGGGGTGATTCAAGAGATGGTGCGGTATTGTACACCGACCGCATGGGAACGCCCCTGGCTCCGTAAGAGCTTCGAGGATGCCGGTATCCCCGTATTGCAGTTGGAGATCTTGTACGGGGCAGCGGGCACAGGCCAATTGAAGATCAGAATCCAGGCCTTCCTGGAGATGTTAGAGATGCAAAAAGAAGATCTCCCTTGATCGGCTTAGAAGTTACGTAATTGACAGATTGGCAGCGGATTTCCAGTCTTGGGCAAAGCACCAGGGGACCAAGCACCAATCTCCAAGCACCAAATTCCAAATAAGCACCAATGACCAAATTTCGAACTTTAAAACGTTTGGGTCTTTTGAAATTGAAAATTGTTTGTGATTTGGTGCTTGGAATTTGGGATTTGCGGATTAGTATCTGGAAATGATCGGGATAACCCATCAATTGAGGTACGAATGATGAGGCCAAAGATTAAGGATATCGAAATCAACCTCGAAGATTTTAATGCCATGATTGCCTCCCTGGAATCGATCCTCGCCCATCGGAAAAAGAAGCCGACGACCAAAAGTGCCGAACTTTTTTACGAACACCAGGTCAACTATTACAAGGCCATTCGGGATGCCAGGAAGAACGGAAAACTCTTCGTGCTCCATTCTGCCTTCGCTCCGGTGGAAGTCCTTTATGCCTTCGATGTCGTCCCGGCCCACTCCTCTTTCTTAGTGGGGGCTATTGCCCAGCTCACAAAAAAACAAGGGGAATATATGGACGCCGCTTCGAGGTTCGGATATCCCTGGGAGGTGTGTCAGGGCCACCGGCCAGTGGTAGGAGGCGCCCTATTGAAAAAAGCCCCGAAGCCCGACCTCTGTATTTCAGCCCAGATCGGCTGCACGAATGCAGCATCGAGCACTATCGGTCTTGCTCGCGCCTACGATGTCCCCATCTATTATGTTGACATGAGCTATGGTGGGAAGAGAGAGGTCGATCTTGCCTACTATGTTGAAAACTTGAAAGAATTAATCAAATTCATGGAGGAATTTACCGGGAAAAACTTTGATTGGGACAAATTTCGGGAGATCGTCGATATTGAGCGGCAAATTGCAGAGATCAACCTTGAGATCATGGAGCTGAGGAAGGCCGTTCCTTCCCCGGTCCGGCATCGAGGGTTTACGCAGCAATACAGCGTGGACATGTTCACCCCCGGGACCCTGGAAGCGCTCAATTTCTTCAAGTGCGTGAGGGATGAAATTAAAGAAAATGTGGAGAGCAAGAGGGGACCTATCGATACGCCTGAGCGCTACCGGATCCTTTCGATCCTGATGCCACCGAATTTCGCCCACAAATTACTGGACTGGATGGAGGAGGAACATGGGGTTTTCTCCGTGGGCGAGCCTCACATGGCCTATTGGCCGCCGAATATCAAACTCGACCCAACTTATCCGTTGGAAAGCCTCGCCAACAAATACTACAACCGGCCGATGGTGGCGCAGCTGATCTGCCCTGCCCAGGACTGTCTCATCCCGGACACCATACGACTTGCGCGGGAATATAGAGCAGACGGAGCCATCTTCTATGCGAATGTGACCTGCCATACCAGTCCTGTCCTGATCCGTTCAGTGAAGGACTCCTTACTCGAAACCGCAGGCATTCCAACATTGGTTTTGGATATGGATGTGGCGGATCCCAATTACACTTCACAGGATGAGATGCAGGAAAGGATCGAAACATTTCTGGAAATCATGGATGCCTATAGAGACAAGCGAAAACGCGAAGGAAGGGCATAAGATGGTTGTTGCTGGACTGGATATAGGGCATCGCAGCATCAAACTGGTGATCCTGAAGGACGGAAGAATTCTTTCGAAGAAGATCCTTAACAGTGCGGGAGAAACAAACCTCCTCGCCAGGCGGATCCTCGACCAAACAGTTGAAGAGATCGGGCTCCAACTTTCTGATATCAAGTTCGTCACGACAACCGGGGGAATGGGGAAGAATGTCTCCTTCTCCAACCTTTACCGGACAGTGGCTCACTGTCTGGCCAAAGGGGTTCACGCCCTTTTCCCCAGGGCGAGGACCATTATCGATATGGGAGGGGAAACCTGCAACGTGGTCAAACTGAACGAGATGGGAGAAATAGAAGATACTCAAAGCAACGACAAGTGCGCTGCCGGGACAGGGATCTTTTTTGAGGCCATGGCCAAACTCCTCGGAACTTCGCTGGAGGAGATGGGAAGATTGGCGACCGAGGGAGAGGTCCAATTTGAGATCAGCTCCATGTGCGTCATGTTTGCGGAGCAGGAGGTCATCTCCCACTGCCATGAGAATCCGGACATCTCGGCAGAGGCCCTTTCAGCCGGAATCCATCTCTCCATCGCAGAGCGGGTTGCGGGGCTTGCAAAACGCCTTGGCATTACCGAGGAGATTGTCTTAACGGGCGGAGTTGCCAAAAACGCAGGTTTTGTCAAATTCCTTTCCCAGAGGATAAAAGCCACCCCGAAAGTGGCTGAAGATCCCCAGATTGTAGCCGCCTACGGAGCCGCCTTAATCGGCGAAGAGAGGATGAAGGACTTACATCGTTAAAGGGACGAAGAAGATGTATTTTGCAGGGATTGATCTGGGTTCGAGAAAATCGAAGATTGCCATATTCGAAGATGATGCGTTGGCCAAGGAATATGTGGGGGAGACCGGACTGGGGGCGGCGAGGACCGCAGAGATGATTATGAGCCATGCCCTTGCTGACACAGGGCTGAAGATCGGTGATTTCAAGGCTATTGTGGCCACGGGATACGGTCGGGTCGTCGTCCCTTTTGCGCAGAGTCACGTGAGCGACATCCTCGCCCATGCTATGGGGGCGTTTTGGTTCTTCCCTTCGGCACGGACGGTGCTCGATCTCGGAGGCCAGGATTGCAAAGCCATCAATCTGAATGATAAGGGAAGGATTACCGGATTCATCATGAATGATAAATGCGCTTCTGGAAATGGTCGTTTTTTGGAGACTATGGCTGACCTCCTGGAAATCCCGATCGAACAGACGGGGGAAGTTTCTCTCCAATCCCAGAAGCCTGTCATCTTCAGCACGATCTGCGCAGTCTTTGCCAAATCCGAGGCCCTGGCGATGCTCCGGAAAGGAATTCCCAAACCGGATATTCTCGCAGGGATCTACCATATTATCGCTGTCCAGTGTGAGAAGATGCTGGAGATGCTTTCCTACAAAGAAGATTTGATCATGTCGGGCGGAATCTCTAAGAATATAGGTGTGGTTAATAGGGTTGCAAAAAAACTCGGGGTCACACCCAGGCTTCCCGGGGATCCCCAGATCGTCGGGGCTGTAGGTGCAGCGGTGGTGGCCCGGCAAAAATATCTGGCAGGAAGAATATGAATAACTGAAGGGGGGAATCCTATCTTGAAAGGAGGAGCATATGAAGAAGGTGGTTTTATTGTTGGCAGTTTTTGCGATCGTAGGGTCCGTATTTTTCGTAAACGAGAGCAGGGCAAAAGTTTTAATCAATGCAGTCTCCTGCTGGCCGGTCAACCACGTGGGAAATGACTATTACAGGGAGTTGATTAAACGGATTAATGAAAAATGTAAAGGAGAGGTGGAGGTCAAACTCCTGGGCGGGCCTGAGGTCGTGGCTGTCTTCGATCAATTAAAAGCCGCAGGTACCGGGGTGGTGGATATGATTCACGGAGACCCGAACTATTGGGCCGGTATTGTTCCGGAAGGCGGGATTCTGACGATGGCCAAGCATAATTCCGAAGTTCAGATCATTCGGGAAAGTGGATTGCTTGACCCAATGACCCAGGCTTACCGCGAGAGAGGCAAGGTCTTTTTCCTTGGTGCCACGTGGATCGGGATGCCCTTTTATGTCATGACCAATAAGCCCGTTTCAGGACTGGATGACGTGAAAGGTTTAAAGTTGAGAGGTATTGGGGGGATTGCGGATGTGCTTCTGGGACAGTTGGGGGCTTCTGTTGTAAAAATCGCAAGCGCCGAAACTTACGAGGGGTTGCAGAGAGGAATCGTGGACGGAGCCCTCAGGAATACCATCTCTCTTGTGGAGTTTAAAGAATATGAAGTGATGAAATATATCATTTCCCCGCCTGTTGCTTCTCCTTTCGGAGGAGTCTTTATTGGAGAAGGGAAATGGAATTCGATCCCCAAGAACCTTCAGGCCGAGATCAAAGAGGTAATGATTGCTACGGAATCAGAAGCGAATAAGTATTACAGCGCGATGGACAAGACCCGTTTGAAGGAGGTCCTGGAGAAACACGGAATGAAAGTCGTTCAATTAGGA
>Ga0214473_10004954_pt1 | contig 15985 bp, 12 predicted proteins | sample RVTome_7_FD_203509 | JGI IMG/M metagenome (GOLD analysis project Ga0214473, IMG submission 203509) | Soil microbial communities from uranium-contaminated site in the Upper Colorado River Basin, Wyoming, United States - RVT98D197 | ecosystem: Environmental > Terrestrial > Soil > Contaminated >... | reverse complement strand
CCACCACCCGGCGTCCGTCGAGCCTGGCTTTGCCGCGAAGGACATCCCAGCAGCCTACCACCTTGGCCTCTGGGTAACGAGCTTGGCCGGGAGGGGCACAGCCCGTCGCCACGATCACCGAGTCAAAATTTTGATTCAGCAAATCTTGGGCGTGAATCTCTCGCCCTAATTCGAGCCTAACTTTTTTCCTTACCTGACCTTTGAGGTAGGCAAGAAGCCTCCCGAGGTCTTGTTTAAAGGGCGGGATCACGGCCAGCTTCAATTGACCGCCGAGAGATCGCTCTTTCTCGAAAAGCACAACATCGTGGCCACGTTCTGCGGCGACCCGCGCAGCCTCCATCCCTGCCGGCCCCCCGCCAATCACAGCCACCCGGCGGGTCCGCGCCGCTGGGGTCCGGGGAAATTCCCGCTCCAGTCCGGCGCGGGCATTCAGCGCACACCGAATGGGCAAGCGGTACATGATTCTCAGGCAGCGGTTACAGGAGATGCACCGCCGGATTTCCCGATCCCTCCCTTCCGCAGCTTTTTGGGGCCACTCCGGGTCGGCGATCAGGGTTCGCCCCAGGGCGATAAAATCCACCCGGCCTTCTTCCAGAAGTTTTTCCGCAAAGCCGGGGTCCCGGATTTTACCCACGCCGATCACGGGAATTTGGACGGCCTTTTTGATGGCCTGGGCATCTTCGATAAAAGCCCCCTGGGGCAAGGCCGCGGGCGGATTCATCCAGGTATAGGGCTCTGCCTGCATGGAGATCCCTGCGGAAATGTCCAGCCCATCGATGCCCAGTTGCTCAAGTCGCCGGGCGATGAGCTGAGACTCCTCAATCTCCCGGCCCCCCTCCAGATACTCCCGTCCGCTCAGGCGGAAGAGAAGAGGATATTCCCTACCTACCTCTTCCCGGATTCCCTCATAGACTTCGGCCACGAACTTGAGCCGGCCCTCCAGATCCTTTCCGTATTCATCGTCCCTCTTATTGCTGAAGGGAGACAGGAAACCGGCCAGAAGGTAACCGTGGGCGCCGTGGATCTCGACGGCATCGAAGCCGGAAGATTTGGCAATTCCCGCGGCCCGGATGAAAGAGGCTCGGAGCTCTTTCATCTCCTGCAGGGTGAGGGCGCGAAGATGTTTAACCCGTCGCATCCGCGCGGGGAGGGTCCTTCCCGGGCCGGATTGGTCAAAGACGTAAGAAATGGCTGACGGTCCCACCGGCTGCGCCTCACTCTGAAGTTCCGAGTCAACGCCAGCCCCCTGAATGTTAATCTGGATGGCAATCTTGGCCCCCGCGGCCTGAACTGCCTCGACCAGCTCGTTCAAACCGGGAGTGAACTTGGGGTCGTCGATGCGCAGTTGATGGGCCAGCCCCCGGCCGAAACGGATGTCCGCCATGCTGTTCTCGACAATCACCAGGCCGGCGCCCCCCCAGGCCCGCTCTGCGTACCAGTCGATGAGCTGCCGGGTTACAGCCCCGCCGGCATCTGCCAGGTTGGTCCCCAGGGGAGCCATGATAATCCGGTTGCGCAACTGCATCCGGCCGATCCGGCCGGGTTGAAAGAGAAAGGGGAATTTATCCATGTTTTCTTTCACATCATCTTGGCTGGCAGCCATAGAGCCAAATTTGGGAAAATGGTCAGAAGGACTACCATGATCAACATCAGGATGACAAAGGGGAAGGCCCCCCGGGCCACAATACCCAGAGGCTGCTTGGCCATTCCCTGAATCACGAAGAGATTCATCCCTACCGGCGGGGTGATCAGGCCAATTTCCAGGAGAACGACCAGGACGACTCCAAACCAGACAGGATCATATCCTAAGGTCATCATGACGGGATAGACCACGGGCAGCGTGAGCAGCATCAGGGAGATGGCATCCATAAAGCATCCCAGGATTAGGTACATTACGCACAGGAAGGAGAAAATCACCACGGGCTCGACCTTTAACCCCGTAATCAGGGCAACCATGGCCCGGGGGATTCCCGCAGTGACCAGGGCGTAAGACATAATCTGGGCCCCCACCACGATGAAGAGAATCATGCTGTTGGTCTTGATGGCATCATTCAGGCTGTTTTTGATGAGCTCCCGAGTAAGCCGACCGTACAAGAAAGCGATGAGGATAGCGCCAGTTACCCCCAGAGCAGCCGCCTCGGTGGGGGTGGCCACCCCCAAGTAGATGCTCCCCAGAACCACAAACATCAGGGCAAAAATCGGCAAGATAGCCAACAAGCCGCGAAACCGTTCCTTCCAGGTGGACCGGATCTCGGCCCGGGGAACGAGTTGAGGATTGAAAAGGGTTCGCATCCCCACGTAGAGGATAAATAAGGCCGAGAGGATTAGCCCTGGGATCACGCCGGCAATGAAAAGACGAGCCACGGACTCTCCGATAGTGGCTCCGTAGAGAATGAAGACGATGCTGGGGGGAATGAGGATCCCTAGCGTCCCACCCGCGGCCAGCGAACCGTAAGTAAGAGCACGGTTATATCCCCTGGCCTCCATCTCCGGAATGGCGATGGCCCCGATGGCGGCGGCCGTGGCTACGCTCGAGCCCGAAATGGCTGCAAAGATGGTACAGGCCAAAATGTTGGAATGGGCTAAACCGCCCGGCACATAATCCAGCCAGGTGCTCAAGCCTTTGTAAAACCGGGAGCTAATGCCGCTATGGAGGATGATGGACCCCATGAAAATGAAAAGGGGCACGGCCGTTAAAACGAAATTTTCCAGGGTGTTCCAGGTTATGACTCCCACTCCTCTTATGGAGGAGAGATCTACGATCAGGAGGCCTATAATACCCACCATGCCGAGACCCACGGCGATCCAGATTCCTGCCAGGAGTAAGCCAAAAAGAAGGACCAGGAAGATCAAACCAGATAACTGCCAATCCATAGGGTTTCATTCCTTTTCTGGGGAGGGGAGCGGTGAGGGTGAACGCAGCCATGATATGGACTGGATCATCCCGATAATCAGCTGGAAGAGAAAAAAAAGGCACCCGACGGGCATGACCAACTGGAAAGGGAAGAGGGGTAACTGGGAAGGAGTCGGGGAGAAAGCACCCAGATGGTAACTCTCCCAGGTAAGTTGCCCGCTAAAGTAAAGAAGGATCAAAGCATAGACCAAGGAAGCTGCGCTCATCACCAAATGTAATATGACCCGTTTTTTTTGGGCAATATGGTCGATAACCATCCGAACCTGGATATGAGCGTCTTCCTGGAGCGTGTAGCTGATGCCCAGCATAGTTACCAAAACCAGAAGATAGCCGGAGACTTCGTCGGCAAAGATGAGGGGGGCGTTGAAAAGCCGGCGCAAGATGACATCCACCGTGATCAGGCCGGTCATGAACAGGAGCCCCCCGCCGGCCAGGTTTTTCCCCAGTCGATTCAGAGCAGAGGTATAACCCGAGAGAGTCGACGACATCCTGAACTTCCCCCTTCCGGGCGGGGGCCGGAGTGGTGGGTAGCACTCCGAGCCCCGGCAAGAGCTTCCGGCTTACAGGTCGAACTTTCCTCTTTATTCCAACTTCAAAACTTTCAGGGCTTTGGCGAAGGCTTCCGGGCCTTTCGGCTGCATATGCTTTTGGACGTATTCCTTTAGCTGGGGGAGCAATTCCTTTCTCGTTTTAATTCGTTCCTCCAGGGACAACTCAGCCACCGCTTTAATCTGGCCTTTTTCCTTCATTTCTTTGAGAGCCGTATCATCCAGCTCATGCATCACCTTTTGATCCCAGAACTTTGCCCACTCGTCGACGGCTTTACGGATGTTCTCCTGATGCTTCTTGGACAAAGCCTTCCAGGAGTTCTGGTTGACGCAGATATACTGGTGCATCAGGGGGCCGTCGATCTTGAAGAAATAGGGGCAGACCTCGTAGACCTTGGATTGTTGAATGGCCAGGGTCGCGGTCATAATCCCGTCCACGATCCCTCTTTGGGCCGCCGGGTAGACTTCCGCCCAGACGACGAACGTGGGAACTCCGCCCCACAGCTTGATGTAGGCATCCTGTAAGCTACCGGCGGTCCGTATCTTCTGGCCGTTCAAATCCCCCAGATTGTTCGTGGGCTTGCGCGAGACGATTTGTCTCGGGCCGTAGCTCACGATGCCCAGAGGCTCGACTCCACTCTTTTTCAGCTCTTCGTAGACATAGGGTTTGGCGGTCCGACGAAAGATATCCATCTCTTTTTCGTTCAAGGCCACGTAGGGAAGGTCCGGTAATGCCAGCAGAGGCGCTTCTCCAAATACAAAACCTGCGACCACCTCCGCCATCTGGATTAGACCTTTGCTGCAGGTTTTCAGGAGATCTGTCCCTTTGTAGGGAAGTTCACCCGCCGGGTAGTTGGTAACCTCCACCGTCCCTTCACTGGCTTCTCCAACTTTCTTCGCCAATAAGTTAAAGTATTCTGTATAAATCTGACCTGCAGGGATGATGTTGGTGAACTTCCATTGATATTTGGCTGCAGCCAGGGCAGGCTGGGCTGCCAATGATAAAATGATCACGATCGATAAACCGAAAATGGCGATCTTTTTCCTATTCATGCCGCTTCTCCTTTCTATTTTGAATCGTACTATCAGCGGAAAAAACCTCTTCCTTCGATCACCCCCCTTCCGTTTGGATCGGGCCATTAAATAACCAGGGCGTTTCAGACCCTGCGGGCCATCGACTCGGTCAGCACCTTGGTTGTGACACCTTCGGCTACTGGCTATTTCCCGATGGGGATGGGTACGAGCCGCAAGAGGTCCCGGCGTGTGTATCTTAAGAAAGTTTGGGAATAAAATCAATATAAATTTTTCCCCCCAACGCTTGAGTTGATTTAGAAATCTCCAGGGCTTGGGAAGAGACTGCCCGGCCCGGACGGGAGGGTGAATCTCTCGGGAGCACAAGGCGGTAGTCCTTGCAATGGACAGGGCGGAGCTGCCGCCGAGAATGCTCTCATTTCCTTCGATCCCGCCTTCCTTGGCGGAAGGAAAGCACGGGTCCGCAACAGATCTTTTTCCCGCCGGTGCTCCCTCTTTCATCACCCTCCCGTCCGGGCTCCGTTAATCAAAGTAAATTCATCAACCTTTTGAAAAGTGAAGGGTGGCAAGGAAGGGGTAAATATTGACAAGCCGGGTCCACTTTGGTAAGATTCCGGCAAACTCATGGAGTGGCACTGGTTTGATCGCTCCGAACCAGGAAATTGAACTTTCCTCCCCCGCCGGCAGAGAAGGTTGGGGCAAGGATAAAACAGGGCGACAAGAATTAAGATTGGAGGATCCAGTGGATTTTGAATGGAGTGAATCCCAGAAAGTTCTCCAGGCCAGAGTCAGGGGTTTTACGCAAAGAGTGATCGAGCCCGAGGCCAAGGAATTTGATGAGAAGAACCTATTTCCGGTAGCAACTTTTCGCAAGATGGGAAAGGAAGGGTTCCTTGGTATCACCGTACCTTCCGAATATGGCGGAGGGAATGGTGGAGCGATGGAGTATAGCCTTCTATGCGAGGAAATCGCCCGGGCCAGCGCCGCCTACATCCACAACGGCCATTACCAGACGGAAAAGATGCTCTTCCATTATGGGACCGCAGAGCAGCGGCGGGAATTTTTGCCCCAGTTGGCGACCGGAGAATTCCTGGCTGCCACCGCCATCTCCGAAAGCAGGGTCGGTTCATCTTTCAGCGGTATGGCTGCTACGGCCAGAAGGGAGAAGGATGGCTATATCCTAAATGGAGAAAAAGTTCACATCAACGACGTGGCGGAAGCTCAGATCATAAATTTCTTTGCCATGGCTCCCCAGGGGTTAACCGTGTTTCTGGTCCATACCGCAACCCCCGGCTTCACCATTCTGGAGAAGATGGATCCCATGGGTCTGCGGGCCTCCCCTATTTATTCTTTCCGCCTTACCGATTGCCGCGTTCCGGAAAGCTGCCGGATAGGCCAGGAAGGACAAGGCGCGCAGGTTTTCTTCTCGGCCTTCAATCACAGCCGCATTGGCAATGCCAGCTGCCTCGTGGGGATTGCCGCCGGAGCTCTGGAGCGAGCCATTTCATTTATTCAACAGAGGAGAGTAGGAAACAAAGTTGTGGCTGACTTTCAAGGGATCCGCTGGATCGTGGCGGAACTTTCTACCAGGCTGGAGGCGGTTGGGCTCCTTAGGGATAAAGCTGCCTGGATGGAAGACCGGGGAAAAGACCCGGTGCGGGAATCTTCCATGGCCAAATTGCTGGCCGGGGAAATTTCCATGGAGGTGGTTTCCCAGGCTATCCAGCTGACCGGGAGTCATGGCTGCTACCGGGAGGCCCCCTTCGAGCGCTATCTGCGGGATGCGAAATCTCTCTGCATCGCTGGGGGTACCCTGGAAGTGATGAAGAATAATATCGCCAGGCAGATTCTGGGATAGAGGCGGGAAAAGATGGACGACCTGAAAACCCTGCTGGGCCAAGCCGGGACAAGGGGAGATAAAACCTATATCTATTTTCGCGACCGAACTTTCACCTATCCCCAGATCGATCAACTCAGCAATCAGTTCGCCCATGCCTTCCATGACCTGGGGATACGCAAAGGCGACCATGTCGCTGTGATGCTCCCCAATTGTACGGAATGGATTGCCTGCTGGTTTGGGTTGGCCAAAATGGGAGCAGTGCTGGTGGCTTTTAATAATCAGTGGAAAGCGGATGGACTGGCCTATGCCCTGAAGCAGGCCGATGTCCAATGCTGCCTGGTAGCCCCTGAATTTCAGGGGGAATTGAGGAAATCAGGTGAGCACCTGGAGCTTTCCAAGATTATCTTCGATCTTGGGGGAGGAGCTATAGAAATTCCAGGGGCCCATGCTTTATCCTCTATTTTACCCGGAGCCTCTGCCGATGAACCGGAAGGGGAAGCCCCTCAAGGGTCAGACCCGTTGATCATCACCTACACCTCGGGTACCACTGGGTGGCCAAAAGCCGTGGTCAATCCCCATCGAGCTTACCTTGCTGCAGCCGAGGATTTGCGGGATTCTATTGAACTCGATGATGACGATATCATCTATACCTGCCTTCCCTTATATCATGCCAATCCCCAGGTCTACTGTGTTCTTACCGCTTTGGTATCGGGCGGCTCGATTGCCCTCGCGGAAAGATTCAGCGCTTCCCGCTTCTGGCCGGATATCCGCCTCTATCGAGCCACCGCCTTCAGCTATGTAGGGGCTGTATTGCCCATTCTGCTGAATCAGTCAGAAAGAGAGGAAGAGAAAGGATCTCCGGCCAAGAAATGTTTCGGGGGAGGAGCCCCGCAAGAAGTGCATGAGGCCACAACCCGGCGTTTTGGGCTGCAGGTCTGCGAATTATACGGCATGTCCGAAACCGGCACCTGGAATACCATCAACCGTCCCGGGATGATCAAAAGCGGCTCGGTGGGAAAAGCCCGGGAGAGCTTTGAGGTGAAAATCTTCGATGACCAGGACAACGAGGTGCCCTCTGGCCAGGTGGGGGAGATCGTCATCCGGCCCAGGAAGCCCTTTATCATGTTCAGCGGGTATTATAAGATGCCGGAAGAGACCCTGAATGATTATCGGAACCTATGGTTTCATACCGGAGATCTGGGAAAGGTTGATCCTGAAGGGTACTTCTATTTTTGGGGACGGAAGAAAGAGAGTATCCGCCGGGGCGGCGAAAACATCACCCCTTATGAAATCGAAAAGGTTTTGATTGACCATCCGGCCGTAGCCGAAGTAGCGGCCGTGGGGGTTCCCGACCCAATCCTGGGAGAAGAGATTAAGGTTTACCTTGTTCTCCAAGAAGGTCAATCGGTGGAGCCGGAAACTCTGATCAAACAGTGCGTAGACCGGTTGCCCAGATTCATGACCCCCCGTTACCTTGAATTTGTTCCTTACCTGCCCAAAACTCCTTCCGAGAAAGTCCAGAAGATGGCTCTGAAATCCAGGGGCATCGGGTCAGCCTGGGACCGCCTGACCGCAGGGGAAAAAGAATAACTCTGGGCATCGAGTGTTTTCTTAATTCTGCAAAACCCTTTGTGGTTCCGGTTTGTCCGGTGTAGGCACTTAACCTGGAAGGACCTGGTATCCAACCTTTTCGATGGCTTCTTTTATCCGGTCAGCCGCCGCCCTCTTAGAATTCTAAAAACTAACCTCCCCTTTGGCCAGGTCGATTCCAATGTTCTGGATTCCCTCCAATTGACTCAAGGCCTTGGTAACAGCCATTACACAATGCTGGCAACTCATCCCTTTGACTTTTAATATGGAAACCATTTCAACCCCTCCCTTTTCTTCAGCCTTTTCCCCGGAAAGATCGGAGCTCTTGACGGTTTCGGGCTGAAGGGCTGTCTTAGGCATACGCCAGGCGCTGTTCCGGAAGATATTTATCTGCTTGGGGTTCTCCTCCAAAGCCCAACATGTTGAGAAGGGTCCTGGCCGAGTCCTTCTTGCCGCTATTCTTGATTGAAAGGATCAATCCATTTTCTCGATTGCCCCCCGGCAAGCCTCGATGATGGGAGTTGCAAAATCTTCGACCTCCATCATGATGGCCTGAAAGCCGATCGCCCGGGCCACCTGGTAAATCTTTTGCCTGATGGACTCAGGATCGGCCGCATTCAGCCCAATTAGACCCTCGGCAAGCCGGTCGTCCCCGTCAACCGGCTTAATGAAATAATCTCCCGAAAGCATTGCATCCGCGATCTTCCCCTTCCGGTCCAGAAGGACATGGGCGCAGACGAGCTTCCTTGATTTGTGGCGGCTGAAAGCGAGTCGATACCCCTGGGGAATTCGGGCAAACCGTTTGCGGCTGGATTTGGCAAAGGTCCACTTTTCTGCGGTGTACTGACTCTGGTAGCGATCATAAAACCCCATCTCCATCTCACTCAGACCGGTGAAATTTACCTCTGCTCCCAGCGCTCTCTTCCATTCAGCCGCGATGGCGTCAACGAAGGCTTTCCGGGAAATTTCCCGGGCTGCCGCCGTTCGCAGGCTTATGGCATAATCCCGAATGTCCTTGGCGGCCTTGTCGCTGAACTTTTCTTCGGGGGTCTTCATGACTGCGGAAGCAATGGAGACATCCAGATCCTCCACGTTTAAAAACCCTCCCATGTTCACCCAACTTTCACCGTGCGGAAGGGCGGCAAAGCCCCCGAGCTTGCGGCCCCCCACCATAAGGTCCCCGATGTGCTTGTAATGGGCTTCAGTCGCACCCATGCGGCGAACCGCCTGAAGAAGGACATCCCCAACGATCACCCGCAGCGCTTCTTCCATACCCGGGAAAAGGTCCTGGCCAAAGGCCATGGCCAACTGAAAAGAGTTGGGGCCCCATATCCCGGAGCCCCCTCCGCCGATCTTGCGAAAAAGCTCAATCCCGAGCCTGGAGCAATTGGCCATATCGATGTCATCATCAATATTGATGTGCCGGCCTACAGCAACGAAATACCGATTCACCGAGTAGATCATAAGGGTATCCGGTACCTTCTCTTCAGCCCTCAGATCCGTAACGAGGGGGCGGGTCACGGTATAATCAAGGGGGCTGGCTTCGGGCCAATAGATCACCCGCCAGGGTCTCATTTCAGCGTTCCTCCTTTGAGAACTCGTTATAGGCTTCCCTTTGAATGACCAGCCGCATGATCTCGTTGGTGCCCACGGCAATCATCCCTCCCCGCACATCCCGGAAGTGGCGCTCGATGGGAAATTTTGTAGTATATCCAATCCCGCCCATGATTTGCATGGCCTCGCTCACTACCCAGAAGGAGGCTTCCGCGGCAAAGACTTTGGCCATGGCCGCCTCCTTGGTTACATTCCTTCCCTGATCGAGCATCCTGGCCGCTTTGATCCGGAGAAGGCGGGCGGCCTCAATCTTGGTGGCCATATCGGCCACCTTAAAACTGATGGCCTCGAATTGGCGGATGGGCCGGTGAAATGCATGTCTCTGCATGGAATAGCGAACCGCCATCTCATAACAGCTGCGGGCTGGACCCATCAGGCCCGCAGCCACCACGATCCGTTCGGCGTTGAGCATTTCCATCAGCATGGGAAAACCCTGGTTCTCCTCACCGACCCGGTTCTCCGCAGGCACCGTCACTTGATTAAAGATAATCTGGGAAACAATCCTTAACCCCCGCCATCCGAGGGTATCAAACTCTTCAAGGGCGGTGATTCCCGAATCTCCCTTGGGGACGATAAAGATGCTCATCCCTTTGGTGGGGTGGACATCGGGGTTGGTGATCGCAAAGACCAGGAAAAGGTCCGCCACCCCGCCGCTGACCATAAACCGCTTTTCTCCGCTTAGGACATACTGATTCCCTTCCCGCTGGGCCCGGGTTTTCATTCGGGCGGTATCGGAGCCGGTTTCGGGTTCCGTGATGCATTCGGATACGATGATTTCGGCCTGGCAGATACCGGGGAGGTATTGCCGCTTCTGATCCTCGTTGCCAAACTGGTGAATAATGTCCATCACATGATGGGGAACACTGCGGGCGCAAGCCAGAGCATAGGATTCCGCCCCGGTTTCTTCGTTAATGATCGTCTCGTGGAGCATATCCTTGCCGCCTCCTCCGAAGCGGGAGGGAAAGCGAACGCCGATATAACCTTGTTGGGCCACCTTTTTTAAAAGATCGAAGGGATATTGATTCTTCCGGTCCATCGCCTCCACATGCGGGCCGATCTCCTTTGCGAAAAACTCCCTGGCTTCCTTGGCATATCGTCTCTCTTCTTCGGAATAAAAGATGCCCTCCATCTCCTCCTCTCCCTTCCTTTTAAAGATTCCTTTGATGAGGCGTCGAGGAATCCTCAGCCAACATTTTTCTCTTGACAAACATTAAACAACAATGTAAACAATTTTGCAAACAGTTTTAAAGAACCTTCATGCCGCCTTCAAGGAATCCAAAGAGCAAAAAACCATTGCGGGAAGCCATCTACACCGACCTGAAAAGGCAAATCATTTCCGGCCAACTTCCTCCCGGCTCCCGGGTTGTCGAAATTGCCCTCGCGGATCAACTGCAGGTCAGCCGGACGGTCATCCGGGAAGTAATCAAACAGCTGGAACTCGAAGGCCTCGTCCGGATCACTCCCTACAAAGGGACGGAAGTGGCCCGCTTCTCGCTAAAAGATATCGAAGAGATCTATGCCATCCAAGCCACCCTGGAAGGGATGGCCGCGGACCTGTCAACCGCAAAGATGACCGAAGCCGACAAGAAAGACCTTCACCGGATCCAGAAGCAGCTGCGGGAGGCCCTTCATAAAACCCCCGGAGAATGGCAGAAAATGAATGTGCGCTTTCACCAATTCTTTATCGAGAGATGCGGGAACTGGCGGCTGCAGAACCTGGTCAAAAATCAACGCGATCAGTTCGCCCGTTACTGGCGGATCATCCTTGCCATTCCGGGTCAAAGAGAAAGGAATTCGAGCGGCCACGAAAAGATCTTGAAGGCCATCGAAAGCGGGGATTCGTTAAAAGTCCGGCTGGCGATGGAGGAGCACATTCACCAGGCGGCAAAAAAGTTGATGGAGTTTTTGGCTGAAAATTCTTTCCTGATATAATAAATCATTCCAACCTATTTACCTTCCATTGGAGGGAAAAGATGAATCTTACGGATAGAGAAAAAAAGATGCTGGATGGAGTTTTGGGTACTGGGCCCCAGAGCGCGATGCGGCTTTTGGTCACCCTGGGGGAGATCTACGGGGCGAAGCGGATGATCCCGGTCTCTTCCTGCCATGTGGGCGGCCGGAGCTATCTGATCTCGGGAGAAGAGAACATCGAGTGGATGACCGATCTTCTCAACGGAGGAGCGCGCTTCCAGGTTTTCACCTCTACCAATCCTTGCTCCGTGGATTGCGAGCAATGGCAAGAAATGGGTCTGCCGGAGAAGCTCGTCTTAAGCCAGAGAAGGGCAGACGAGCCCTATATGAAGATGGGAGCGGTCCCCCTGGGGAGCTGCCTCCCCTACCAGCTGGGCAACTTACCTCTTCCGGGGACTCATTTCTCCTGGGGAGGTTCAGCCGGGGCTACCTTCGTCAACTCGGTTTTTGGAGCCAGAGGGAACCGGGAAGGATCCCCGTCGGTAATCGCTGCGGCCATTGCCGGAGTTACCCCGGAATTCGGGCTCCACTTGAAAGAAAACCGCTACGGAAAGGTCCTGGTGGACCTCTCCGGACTGGACCATTCCTCACTAACCCTCTCCGAATATTCGGCGATTGGATCTTATGTGGGGAGGATATTGGTTGATAAAACGCCCGTGATCGTCGGGCTTCCCGAAACCTTGAGTCCGGACCAGATCCGGTTCCTTATTTCCCCGATGCCCACAGCCGGAGCCATCTCCCTTTGCCATCTGGCCGGCATCACCCCCGAGGCTCCCACTGTGGATGCGGCTTTGGGCGGGGAAAAACCTGAAGACAAAATTGCGGTGGGTTGGAAAGAGATGCGGACTTCTTTTGCCAAGCTGACCACCGCCCAGAAAGAAGACGTGGACCTGGTCTGCTTTGGCTGTCCCCACTGCAGTATATCCCAGATCAAGGAGATCGCTTCTCTCTTCGAGGGAAAGAAGGTTCATGAAAACACCAGGCTCTGGGTAGCCACTTCCTCTCATCTGAAAAACATCGCCCATTGCATGGGCTACCTGGAAATCATCGAACAAGCGGGGGGTTTGGTTACTACGGATCTTTGTGTCGCCCCGGGAGCCCCTTTCCACTTAGTTGAAGGGGTAAAAACCGTGGCTATCAACAGCGCCCGGGGAGCTTACTTCATCCCCGGAGCATGCCATTTGGATGTCATTTTTGGGGATACCAAAGATTGCCTCCAGGCAGCCATCAGCGGGAAATGGAGGGCGTCAATATGAAGATCATTCTGAAAGGGCGCAGGGTTATTGGCGGGTCGGCCGAGGGAGAAGCTGTGGTCACCGCTCAGCCGATCAGTTTCCTCGGCGGGGTGGATCCGGACAAGGGAACCGTGGTGGAAAGGGGTCACGAATTAGAAGGGCAATCCATCACCGGAAAAGTTTTTGTCTTTCCCCACGGGAAAGGCTCCACCGCCGGCCCTTACATTATTTATGCCATGGCCAAACGGCAGACCGCTCCCTCAGCCATCATCAATGTGGAAGCCGAGCCGATCATCGCCGTCGGTGCGGCCATGGGCAATATCCCTCTGGTCGACCGGTTGGATCAGAACCCGCTAAAAGTCATTGCCATGGGTGATTATGTGAAGGTCGATGGCGATAAAGGAACTGTGGAAATTATTAAAAAGGGGTGATGGCCTCAAATTTTCTGAAGGCCCTTGAGGGAAAAGGTAGGCATTTTCATTCCCAGCTCGTACCAACTTGGTTAAAAAGGCGTTAAAACATTTCATGCTCTTCCCAGGCCTGGGGAGCCAGAGCGCTTCGCTTGGCAGCATAAGGCAGTGGTTCTTCCATGGATAAGGCGGGGAAGTACACCCATCTCATTTTGCGGAGACCAAGCTGGACACCATGGGTGAGGTCTTTTCCCGGCCGATGCTGCCCGCGCTCGTCGCCCTGCCTCCCCAGGCCACGACAAAGTTAAGCCTGTTATAACGCTAATTTTTGAAAGAAAGTATTCGGGCTTTTAAAAATCAGGGAAGCTGGAGAAGATCCTTGGTAATTGGTGAGATCCTCACCGTCAACGCAACGAATTTCCCCGGGAAGGTCGCTCTGATCATGGAAGAGGAGCAGTATACCTATGAACAAATGAATGAAGGGGCCAACCGCATCGCCCATGGACTGATCAAAAGAGGGGTGGAAGAAGGCATGCGGATCGCCATCCTGGAGAAGACTTCGGCCCGGTCCATTCAGGGAATCTTTGGAGTAGCCAAGAGTGGCGCTACCCTGGTGATGATCAATAATCTTTTGCGCCCCCGGGAATTGGAATTCATCCTGCAAGATAGCCAGCCTTCCATCCTTTTACTCGGGGAAAACTATATCGATCCCATCTCTTCCATCCGGGAAAGGCTGCCCTCCATTCAAAACTTTTTTTCCCTGGGGCAAGGAGCCAAAGGAGTCCTTTCGTTTCAGGAATGGACAGAAGGGGATTGCCCGGCCAACCCGGAGAAGCAGGTGAGGGAGAAGGCGATCTTCAACTTGCTTTATACCGCGGGTACCACGGGCATTCCCAAGGCGGCCATCTATTCCCACGGCCGTTTCTGGCAGAATCTTTTGAGTACCGTGATCGATACGCCGGGAATGGGATACGAGGATATTTGGCTTGGCCCTGTTCCGCTCTATCATATCGGGGGATTTGCCACCGTGATCCGGACCTTCCTGATGACCAATACCCTCATTCTTCGGGAGTCCTTCGACCCCCAGGCCTACCTGAAGACCTTGGAGGAGAAAAAGGTTTCGATCCTCTATGCCTACCCCACCATGATTCATGCCTTGGTCAACCATCCGGAAGCCAGAAAATATGATTATTCCGCCCTTCGTTTGGTAGTTTACGGAGGGTCGGCCATGCCTCTTTCCACCTTAGAAAAAGCTTGCGAAGTCTTTCAATGCGCTTTTTTGCAAAGATACGGAGCAACGGAGTGTTGCGGCAGCGGCATTTCCGTTCTTTCTCCCGAGGACCATCGGCGATCCATGGAAGGAGGGGAAAAAGCCCGGCGCCGATTGACATCAGCCGGGCGCCCGACCTTGGGCACCCTGGTGAAGATTGTGGACGAGAAAGGCGTTACTTTGACCCAGCCTGAGTCCCTGGGGGAGATCGTGGCCAGGCTGAATGCGCCTATGGAAGGATACTGGCAGCGCCCGGAAGATACAAGAGAGACCTTGCAAAACGGGTGGCTCCATACCGGGGACGTGGGAATGAAAGACAAGGATGGCTATCTCTATATCGTGGACCGGAAAAAGGACATGATCATCAGCGGAGCCCGCAACATTTACCCGCGGGAAATCGAGGAAATCCTCCACACCCATCCCGCCATTCTGGAAGCAGCGGTCATCGGCGTTCCGGATGAGTATTGGGGGGAAAGCGTCAAGGCTGTGGTGGTGCTCCGCGGGGGGGTGAAGACCGCGGAGGAGGAGATCATCCGTTTTTGCAAGGAACACCTCGCCAGCTATAAAAAGCCCCGATTCGTGGAGTTCGTGGAATCTTTGCCCAAGAACCCGGGGGGGAAAATTGACAAGAAAGAGTTAAAACGGTTGTATGGCCGAGGCCAGGAAAAATTGTTAGTCTCCTCCCTGAGGGGTCCTGGTTGAAGGTCAGGAAGAGCCCGATGAGCAAGGGAATTCGGGAATAAAAATCTAATATTGAGAGGAGGGTTCCCCATGATGCAAAAAAATCGATGGATCACAGGAGTCTTTATTCTTTTTTCCGTGGTTTTATTGGTTTCCCCACTTTGGGCGGCCGAGACTTTGCCCAATTTGCCCGACCGGATGTTCTGGACGGCCTACGACGTGGGCTCTACCGGATATGTCCAGACGGCCACCATCGCCGATGGACTGATGAAAAAGTACGGAACCAAGATCAGGGTCATCCCTTCCGGGACGTCCATCGGTCGGTTTATGCCTTTGCTCAGCGGCTCAGCCAATTACGCGAATATGGGGGATGAGTCGGCTTTCTACATCGAGGGCCTCTATGAATGTAACGCCCTGGACAAAGGGCCCCAGCCCCTCCGGCAGGTCCTTGCGGTTCCCTTTGTTACAGTCATGGCTGTTACGAAGGAATCCGGGATCACCACTCCCTACACGCTCAAGGGAAAACGGGTGGCCTGGGTCATGGGGGCTTCGACCCTGAATGTAAAAGCCATTTCCACGCTGGCCTTTGCCAATCTAACTTATGCCGACGTAAAGAAAGTGGATTTCCCCAGCTACGCGGCGTCCCTGCGGGGGCTCATCGAGGGAAAAGTGGATGCGGCCATCGCCGGCCATGATGCCCCCATCCTGTTCGAGCTGGAAAGTTCCACCCGGGGATGCGCTCATGTGATCTATCCCCATAAGGACAAACAAGGATGGGCCCGGATGCATGCCATCACCCCCTGGTTGGGGCCGGTCCTGTGGGACAGCGGTCCCGGATTTACCAAGGGGACGCCCGATGAGGTCTGGTCCTACCGTTACC
>Ga0214473_10004953_pt1 | contig 15986 bp, 11 predicted proteins | sample RVTome_7_FD_203509 | JGI IMG/M metagenome (GOLD analysis project Ga0214473, IMG submission 203509) | Soil microbial communities from uranium-contaminated site in the Upper Colorado River Basin, Wyoming, United States - RVT98D197 | ecosystem: Environmental > Terrestrial > Soil > Contaminated >... | reverse complement strand
CGACGCTGGGCAAGGTCAAGGATCTGATTCTGCAGGCCGAGGCGACGCGCATCCCGATGATGCGCCTGATCGACCGGTATGCGAAGTGGTACACGCCGACGATCCTCATGCTCGTGGGCATTGTGCTGTTTCTGACGATGAAGAAGGATCCGGACGACGCGTGGAGCCGTGCGATCGCGATGTTAGTGATCGCCTGTCCGTGTGCGCTGATTCTGGCGACGCCGACGGCGATGGTGGCGGCGTTATCGTCGGCGGCGCGGTTGGGTGTGCTCGTGAAGAGCGTGGTCGACCTGGAGGGTGCGCGGAACCTGACGGCGATGATATTCGACAAGACCGGCACGCTGACCACCGGTGAGCTCGAGGTGACGCGGCTGAAGCCGGTCGAAGGTGTGGAGGCGGTCGACCTGCTGCGTATGGCGGCGGCGGTCGAGCAGAATAGCCGTCACCCGGTGGCGCGTGCGGTGACGGCGGTGGCGCGTCAGGCGAAGCTGGCGCTACCGGACGCGGGCCAGTTCGAGGAGATCGGCGGGCGCGGCGTGGGCGGCGTGGTGAATGGCAAGCGCATTCGCGTCGGGCGATCGACGTGGCTGACCGAAGACGGGTCGGTCAGCGCGCAGACGGCGAAGGTGATCGGACAGGTGGCCGACAGTCCGGAGGCCGAGGGCTTAAGTCTGCTGTTCGTCGTGCGGGATGGGCAGCTCATGGGCTGGATCGGCCTGGCGGATAACGCTCGAGCCGGGGCGCCGGCCGCGATGGATCGGCTGCGTGAGTTGGGGATGAAGCGGCTATTCATCGTGACGGGCGACCGGGAGAGCGTGGCGAAGCGGATCGCCGGGCAGATGCACACGGAATATCGGGCGGAGGTGCTGCCGCAGCAGAAACTTGAGATGGTCGACCAGCTCAAGGCGGCGGGGCACCGCGTGGCGGTGGTGGGCGACGGCGTCAACGACGCGCCGGCGCTGGCGGCCGGCGATGTGTCGATCGCGATGGGCGCGGCGGGGTCGGACGTGGCGATCCACTCGGCGACGGTGGCGCTAATGAACAACAACCTGAATCGTATTCCGTTCCTGGTGGAGCTATCGCGTAAGACGTACGGCGTGGTGACGCAGAACCTGGTGCTGGGGATGGGGATCATTGTGGTGGTGCTGGGCTTGTCGGCTGCGGGCAAGGTGACGCCGGTCGTCGCAGCGATGCTGCATTTGGGCAGCGGGTTACTGGTGGTGTTCAATTCCGCGCGATTGGTGCGTAGCGGCGAGGACATCGAGCACGCGGAGGCCCAGGCGCTGGCGCAGTTGCAGACCCCCGGAAGCCCCGGAAGCCCCGGAAGCCGAGCAACGTCGACAGCCGCGGATGATGACGAGCTGTCACCGGGCGCGGCGCCTGCGCCGGCGTAGGACGAGCCGGCCGACCGGCTGCAAGGATGCTGCAGAGCCACACCCTCTCCTAACCCCTCCCTCTCAGAGGGAGGGGGACAGGCACAGGGGACCGCGATGAACTTCCGGGGGTACTTCCGGGGGTTAGCCGACTTCGCGGCTTTGGAAGAGCGCGACGGCCAGCAGCAGGAGTGCGACGACGTAGAGCAGGCAGTAGGTTGAGACAGTCAGGACGTAGGTCGTCGGTACGACGTGAGCCTGTTTGAGAGCATCGGCGATCCAGAGGATTTGAAGATCGGGCATAAGACCGTGAAAGACTCGCACAAAGAACCAGCTCGCGGCACTGACTGGCCCGTCGACGGCCTGCCAGGTGTAGTCTCGCGCCCAGGGTGCGAAGATCGAATGGTTGAGCATGCCGACGACGGCGAAGGCGGCGCAGACGACCAGCGTCATGACCTGCCGCAGACGCGTGGTCGCGGCGATCGCCACGGCGACGAACAGGATGGCCGATTCAAAGACCAGCAGCAGCGCGATCAGCAGTTGAGGCAGATTGGTGTTCCTCTCGTTCTCGGTGTAGGCGAGCAGTTCGGTGCTAATGGCCTGGAACTGCCACTGGGGGCTGATCAGCAGGACAAGCAGGTACGCGATCGTCAGCAGGATGGCCAGCGTCACCGAGAGGGTCGAGGTGAAGACCCATCGATAGAAGTAGTTGGCGGCGGTGGCGAAGACCGCGGCGCCGACGGCGGCCAGCACGCTGAACGTCAGGACGGGCGGGTCGAAATGGTCGGAGGCGGTCTGCATGACGCCGTGGCGGACGGTCAGCAGGAAGACGATCGTCAAAATGACAAACGCCATGGCGATCGCGGCCGCGACGCCGAAGAACTTGCCGAGGACAAAGGCCGGGCGGGTCACCGGCTTGCTGATGACCGTCAGCACCGTCTTGCTGTCGAGTTCCGCGGCGAAGACGGCCGTCGCGGTGAACGCCGCGAGCAGCAGGCAGGCCAGGGCGATCATGCTCAGGCCCTGGTCGACCATGAGGACGTTGTCGTCGTCGATGGTGTAGGCGGAGATCATTGGGTTGAGCACCAACAGCAGGATGCCCAGGCCGATCAGCACAAGGTAGATCGGTTGCCTGATGCTCTCGGTGAAGGTGTTTCGGCTGATTGTCAGGATCTGTTCGATCACGGTCGGCGTATCCGTTCGCGGCGCGATTGCTGGCGCGGCGACGGATTATCATACGTTCAGTTTGAGGCACGGGTTGGGCGGCGTGGTCGAAGCGCGGCCCGGAACAACACGAGGTTCGTGGCATGACCGGCGGCCAAGATCAACAAACGTATCAACGTGCGGTCGGCGCGGCGCTGACGGGTCTGGGCGTGCAGTTCGTTCTGACGGTCGGCTCGGGCCTGGTGGGCATGTGGTCGGGCAGTCCGGCGGTGCAGGCGGCGACGTGGCAACTGCTGGGGGGACTGCCGATCTGGATCGTGCTGATCGTTCTGTACCACCAGCATCGGCTCGAACGCATCGAGTCGCTTGAGGCCGAGCAGCTCGCGCAGCGCGACGGCGGTTCGGCGATTTTCGATGAAACGGGCGATGAACTGAACGTCGCGCGGCGACGGCTGGCGTGGCTATATAAGTGGGCGCTGAACCTTGTGAGCGTGTTCGTGCTGCTGTATCTGCTGGCGATGGGGGTGACGCTGCTGGTGCACACGCATTCACGGCTGGAGCTATTCTGGGCGTCGACCGGCGTGGGTTCGCCGCAGCGCGTGTGGACGATGAAGTCGCTGGTCGGTTCGGCGCTCGGCGAGCAGGCGACGGCGGTGGGGGTGGGCCTGTTCGCGGCGGCGGCGGGGTTCGTCGCGTTCATCGTGGCGCGCTACGTCGCCGGCATGACGCGGGTTTCACAGTGGCAACTGCTGCGCGGCGGCGCCAGTTACCTGATGGGTAGCGCCTTCGTATTGACGCTGATCTTGATCGGCGCGGCGGTGGACTACTTTGGCAGCCGGACGGTGCTCGCGCTACTGACGATTGCGGTGCCGGCGATCATGCTGCTGACCGGCGTCGAGATGCTGCTGCTGCTACTGATGGGCGCGTATCGCCCGCGCCGGGCCGGAGAGCTACCGCGGCCGGCGTTCGATAGTCGGATTCTCGGTTGGCTGACGAGTCCCGAATCGCTCGCGAAGATCGTCAACGAGACGATCAACTATCAGTTCGGATTCGAGGTGTCGCGCAGCTGGTTCTATCGGCTGCTGGGCAAGGCGATCACGCCGCTGGTGATCTTTGCCCTGGCGGTGCTGATCCTGATGAGCAGCTTGGTCATCGTCGGACCTCACGAGCGTGCGGCCGTGACGCGGTTCGGCGAGCTCGTGGCGGAGCAGGGCCCGGGCCTGCACGTGAAGTGGCCATGGCCGATCGGCCGCGCGCACTTGTATTCGGTGGATCGGATCGAGCAGGTGGTGGTGGGTAGCGGCGTCGACCACATGGCGAGCGGGCATGCGATTCTCTGGACCAATGAGCACGGTGAAGGCAAGGAGAAGTTCCTGCTGACGGCGCCGCCCCTGGAGATTGGCGGCGGCGGTCTGGCTGGCGGCGAGGCGACGGCGGGGTCGGCCAGGTCCGCGGGTATGGAGCTGACGGCGGCTGAGGTGTTCGTGCATTACCGGATCGCGGATCTCGGCCGATACCTGACCAGCGCCGAAGACCCCGTGGCGATGCTCGAAGCGATCGCCGAACGGATCCTGGCCCGATACCTGGCCAAGACGGACATCGACCATTTCATGGGCCGTGACCGCAAGGCGATCGACCGCGAACTGCAGCAGCAGATCCAGCGGGATGCCGACGCGATGGCGCTTGGATTGCAGGTTGTATTCGTCGGGCTGGTCGGCGTGCATCCGCCGCAGGAGCGGGACGTCGCCAAGACGTTTCACGAGCAGATCCGCGCCTTGCAGCAGAAGCAGGCGGAGATCGAGAATGCGCACAAGCAGGCGACGGCAACGCTGGCGCAGGTGGCCGGTTCGGTCGATCGGGCGCTGACGCTGGATGCGGCGATCAGGGATCTCGAACAGCTCGGCCGACAGTTGCAGCAACTGGAAGGCGCCAAACCGGTTGATGCCGCAGCGGTGTCGCAGGTGAGCGATCAGTGGACAGCCAAGCAGCAGGAAGTGGATCGACTGCTGACCGCGGCGCGTGGGCAGGCTGCCGAGACGATCTATGATGCCCTGGCGGACCGCTGGCAACGTGAGCTGAGCGAGCGCGGCAAGGTATTGCGCTTTGACGCGCAGATTGCCGGCTACCGCAGGGCGCCACAGTATTACACGGCCAAGCTCTATCTGGACGCTTTGGCCGAAGTGCTGCCGCAGACGCGGCGATTCGTGCTGCCGGGCGGCGAAACGGCGCCGGGTACGATTCGAATCGACATGAAGGACGCCGGTTCGGCGCTGGGCGCCATGCTGGAGCCGGAAGAGAAATAACCGACTGATGGGCGGTGGGCCTGGCGATTGACCAAGCCGGTCCAGCCGCCGCGGGAGCTGACGCGAGTATGAAAAACTCACTGACCCTACTGTTCGGGTTGATCGTGGCGGTGGTGCTGCTGCTGTACATGTTCCTGTTCACCGTGCGGTACGACGAGGTGGTCGTGCTCACGACGTTCAAGGAAGCGATCGACCCGGTTTACAACGACGCCGGCGAGCTGGTCGACGCGGGAAGCGTGAAGCGAGATCCGCGTCTGTACTTCCGCTGGCCGTGGCCGGTGCAGGAGGTGCATGCGTATCCGACGCGCCTGCAGGTGCTGGAGGACCAGTTCGAGGAGTTCCAGACCGCCGATGGGTCGAACCTGATCATCCGGGCGTACCTGGTTTGGCGGATCGAGGATCCGCTGGCGTTCTTCCGCCGACTCCAAGCGATCGAGCGCGCTGAAACGCAGCTCAACGCACTGCTGCGCGATACGAAGGGGATCATGAGCCGGTATCGCTTCGACCAACTGGTCAACACCGATCCGTCGCAACTGAAGCTCGATGAGATCGAGCAGCAGATGCGTCAGGAAATTCGCGATCGCCTGGCGAGTACGGGCTACGGCATCGCGGTTGAGCAGGTGGGGATTCGCCGTATGGTGTTGCCCGAGGACGTGACCGAAGACGTGTTCGAGCGGATGAAGTCGCGGCGGCAGCGGTTGGCTGAGAAGGCCCGAGCGGAGGGTCTCGCCCAAGCGGCGGCGATCAAGAGCGAGGCGAACTCGGCGTCGAAGCGGATCATGGCGTTCGCCGAGCAGCGTGCTTTGGCGATCCGCGCTGAGGGTGACGCCCGCGCGGCGCAGTACTACGACGTCTTCAAGCAGGATGAGCAGTTCGCCGTCGAGCTTCGGCGGATCGAGACGCTCAAGGCCGTGCTTCCAAGGTCAACCGTGATCATGCCGGCCGATCAGATCGTGCCAGGCGGCGGACTGATCAAGCCGAACGAATAACGTTTGATATCGCCGCGCAGGTGAGCCCGACGTAACGACTGACTCTGTTGAGATGACCGGTTAGAGACACGAACACCATGGCTTCTGAATCACCTTTCGATGAACGTCGTCCGCTACCGGCTGAGCTATCGCAGGACGTCGCTCCGTCCGCGGCGGCATCCGGCGCGATCGCGGCGCCGCTCGATCCGGCGCAGCAGTCGCTGGCCGACGCGCTGCGAGTGATGTTCTTCATTTTGAAGCTGGTGATGATCGCGGTGGTGGTGGCGTTCATCTTCAGCGGGTGCTACAGCGTCGAGTCGCAAAACGTGGCGGTGCGACTGCTGTTCGGGCGCATCGTGGGCGAGACGCCGAAGCAGCAGGTGATCGAGGCCGGCGGCCCGTACTTCGCCGCGCCGTATCCGATCATGCAGGTGGTGATGGTGCCGATCACCAATCGCACGGTGAATATCGACAAGGCGTTCTGGCTGGAAGTTCCCGCCGGCGGCGCGGGCAGGACGGTCGCGGAGCAGGCCGGGCGAGCCGGGCCGCTCGATCCTGAAAAGGATGGTTCGCTACTCACCGCGGATGCGAACATTGTCCACGCCCGATGGGCGATGAATTACCGGGTGACCAATCCGGTGCAGTTTATCCGGCGTGTGGGCGATCCGGGTTCGCCGCAGAAGCTGGCCGCGGCGGGCGACAAGCTCGTCGAGGTTGTCGCTGCATACGATGGCGAGTTTGACCGCCGATCGGATTCAGAAGGGCCTCAGTACGGCGGAGTTCGCGGCCGTCCGCCAGCATATGCAGCAGACGCTCGACGAACTTGAGAGCGGCATTACGGTCGAGACGGTCTCGGCGACCAAGACCGTGTTCCCGATGAGTGTGCACGAGGCGTTTCAGGCGGTGATCAAAGCGGAAAACGAGAAGGCCCGCGAGATCGAAGAGGCTCAGAAGCAGCGTTCGACGACCCTTGGCGAGGCGGCGGGTGAGGCGTATGAGCCGCTGCTGGCGCTGATCGAATCCTACGAGCAGGCGACGCTGGCCGGCGACGAGGATCGGCAGGCGGCGGTGTCGGCCGCTCTTGACGAGGCGTTCGGCACGCTTGAGCTGCCTTGGCAGGACCGGCGGATGGCCATCGGCGGGCGCGTGGCGGAATTGATCGATGGCGCAAGGGTCTACCGGACGCAAGTGGTGCGCAACACACAGGCGGAGGCCGACTACTTCCTGCAATTGAAGAAGCAGTACGACGAGAACCCACGAATCGTCCTGCAGCGTCTCTGGCAGGACGCCGTCCAGCAGGCGATGGCGAAGGACGTGGAGATCCTGCTCGTGCCGGCGGACTGGCAGCTCTACACGGAGTTCAATCGCGACCCCGAAGTGTGGCGGCGGCGTGAACAAGAGCGCCTGGAGATGCAGAAGACGAAGCTGGCGCCGTAGTCCGGTCGATGCGGTCTTGACGCTGCTATTGGATGATCATCATGCTGGGAACGGCTGAAGTATCGAAGTTGGCGTCGGCTGACGGTTCGGCCAGCGCAGCCGACGGCGCGGTGATCCGCTGCGCGGGCCTGACGAAAGTGTTTCGTGACTTCTGGATGCGCAACCGCGTGCGTGCGGTCGACGGTCTGGACTTGGAGGTGCGGCGCGGCGAGGTGTACGGCCTGCTCGGGCCGAACGGCTCGGGCAAGAGTACGACGATCAAGATGATCCTCGGTCTGCTGCATCCGACGGCCGGCCGGGTAGCTTTGCTGGGGAAGCGGCCGCATGACGTGGCGACCAAGCGATTGGTCGGGTATCTGCCGGAGGAGTCGTACCTCTATCGCTTCTTGAACGCGCGTGAGACGCTGGATTATTACGGTCGGCTGTTTCACTTAGACCCGCGGAGCCGCGCACGGCGGATCGACATGCTGCTGGAAATGGTGGGGCTGGACGCCGTGCAGCGTCGCCCGGTGGGTGAATATTCCAAGGGCATGCAGCGGCGGATCGGCCTGGCGCAGGCGCTGATCAACGACCCGCAGGTGCTGATCCTCGATGAGCCGACCACCGGCCTGGACCCGATCGGCACGCGCCAGATCAAGGACCTGATCGTCCAATTGGCGCAGCGCGGCAAGACGGTTCTGCTGTGCAGTCATCTGCTGGCCGACGTCGAGGACGTATGCGATCGCATTTCGATCATGTTCGGCGGGAAGATCCGGCTCGAAGGTCGAGTCGACGACCTGCTGGTGCAGCAGGACATGACGAGTCTTGAAGTGCAGAAGCTGGACGATCAGACGATTCACCAGATCGAGCAGTTGCTCGCCCAGAGCGGCCGACACATCGAGCGTGTGGATCGGCCGCGACAGAGACTGGAATCGCTGTTCCTGGAGATCGTGCATCGTGCGCAGGTGGAAGGCGCGGCGACCAGCGGCGCGACGGCCGGCGGCCCGGTCGCTCAGTTCCTGATCGATGAGCAGCGCGGCGCGCACCTGCCTGATGGCGTCGATGCGGCGAAGGTGATCGAACAGTTGGTCGCCGACCGCCCGATCCAGCGGCCGGCGGCAGCGCCTTCGCGGCAAGGTTCGACGGGTCAAGACGATGCGATGCTTGAGAAACTCACGCGGCGGGCAGAAGACAAAGGGGTCGATCGCAATCGCGTTGCTGTTCGTGAGCCGACGTCCGCTGAGAAGGTGGATCGCAGTGTGATCGATCGTCTGACCGGTGACTCTTGCGACGCCCAGGCCGATCGGCGCTCCGATCGGAAGGAGTAGCAATCGATCGTGCTTCGGTGGCGATGGACAAACTGGCTGACGCTGTTTGGCGCGATCGTGGCGGCGACCGTGCTCGTCGCGGCGCTTCTGCGTTTTCAGGGTTTGGTGGGGTCGGCGTGGGCGACGGGTCTGATCGGCGGTCTGTTCGCGGCGGTGTGGATCGCCTTGGGTCTGTGGCGATGGCGGGAGGTGCGCCTTGTTGAGCGTGCGGGCCACCTGGTCCTGGGGACCGTTGCAGCCGCGTTGCTGGCGGGGCTGTGCGTTTCACTGGGCCATCGCAGCGGGGCGGTGGCCGTCGGAGGCATGTGGGCGATGGGCATGGCGTTCGCCGTGGGTCTGGCGGTGATCCGCGCGACGCTCGGCCGCGGCGGCGGGGCGATGAGCATTGCCACGGCGATGATCGAAGACGCCATTCGCATGAAGGTCGCGCTGGTCTTCATCGCTCTGCTGTTGCTGCTGGTGGCGGTGCTGCCGTCGATGCTTGACGTCGACCAACTGATGCAGGAACGGATGAAGACGTTTCTGACATGGTCGCTTACGGCGGTGAGCGTGATCCTGAGTCTGCTGACGATTCTGTTGGCATGCTGGTCGGTGAGCCGTGACCTGGTCGAGCGCCAGGTCTACATGACGCTGACCAAGCCGATCGGTCGTGGCGCGTATCTGCTGGGCAAGTGGTTAGGGGTGGTCGTTATGAACCTGCTGCTGCTGACGGTGGCGGGGATCGGGATCTACGGATTCGTGCTCATCATGCTGCACTCGGGCACGCAGCGAGACACCGAAGACCTGGACGTGGTGCGTCGGCAGGTGTTGGTCGCTCGTGTTTCCGAGGAGCCCAGGCCACCAGCCGACATGGACTTTGACGCCTTGTTCGAGCAGCGGCTGGCTCAGTTGCGGGATGAGTTCCCCGGCGAATACGACACCGTAACGCCGCAGCAGGCCAACGGCATCCATGCGGCGCTCGTGGCCCGCTGGCTGACCATCGGCCCGGGCGGTGCGCAACAGTATCTGTTCTCCGGTCTGGGCCAGGCCAAGCGCTACGGCGACGCGGTGCAACTGAAGTTGCGCCCATACGCGACGGCCGATCCATCCGATCGCGTCGTCTATCTGGCGATGCGAATCAATCGCCACCTCTTCGATAACCCGGTCCTGCAACTGACGCATGATCAGTTTCGAACACTCTCGGTGCCGGCGGATTGGATTGACGATCAAGGCCAACTGCTGGTTGAAATCGCGAATCTGGACGACCCCCGTCAGCCGCAGACCGGCAGCGTTACGTTCATGTACGAGCATGCGCTGGAGGTGTTTTACCGTGTGGGGGACTTTGGCGCGAATCTGCTGCGGTCGCTGATCATCGTCTGGCTGCGCCTGGCGTTCCTGGCGATGCTGGGTCTGACCATGGCGACGAGCCTGGACTTCCCCGTCGCGTCGCTGGCGTGTCTGCTGATCTACGTCGGGGCGTCGGCGAGCGTTTTCTTCGACGAATCGCTGCAAAGCTTCGCCCGCGTGCGTCTGGAAGACACCCTGTCGGAGTGGCAGCGCCTCATAGGCCTGCTGGCGATGTTCTGGCAGCGCTTGACGGAAGGACAAATCTGGGATGCGATGAAGGTGCCGATTCGTCTGGTGGGTGAGTTCTTCCTGGCGTTTGTGCCGTCCTTTGGCCGGTTCAACCCGACGCCACTGGTGGCGAAGGGTCAGGTTGTGTCCTGGGAACTGACCGGGCAGGCCGGGCTGTCGCTCGGCGTGCTGTGGACGGGCGTGTGCGGCTTGGTGGGCCGCTGGCTGATGCACCACCGTGAACTGGCGCGTGTGACGGTGTGACGCGGGCGACGGCGGGCGGCTGGCACGGCGCTGCGGCGTGAACCGCCGGGCTGTGCGGCGCGTAGCAGCGAATGGGAGGCGGAATGGCCGAGCGCCGTCCGCCGGCAGAGGTTTGCGACAATGCGCAATCGCGGTATTCAATTCGTCTGTACGCTCACCGCGGCGATGTGCCTATGCGTCGCCGCTTTGCTCGCCCGCAGCGCCGAGCGTCAGCACGCGGAGCATAAGCTGGGACTCGGTGATGAGCTGACCGGCGTCCTGCCGGCGCATGCCGCGCTTCTGCCCGCGGCGCTGGGCAGCTTCCGTGGGTTGATGGTCGATTACCTGTGGTATCGTGCGAATCGCTTGCAGGAGGACGGGGAATTCTTCGAAGCCAACACACTGGCGCAGGCCATCAGCGCCCTCTTGCCGGGGTCGCCGGCGGTATGGCAGTTCCATGCGTGGAACATGGCGTACAACATTTCGGTCGCGACCTACACGCCGCAGGAGCGGTGGGACTGGGTGAGCAAGGGCGTGCGGCTCTTGCGAGACCAGGGCATCGTCGCGAACCCGCGTGCGATCCTACTCTACCAGGAGCTATCGCGCATTTTCCAACACAAGATCGGCCAGCGCTCCGACGACATGCACTGGTACTACAAGCAGCAGTTGGCCCATGAGTGGCAACAACTGCTCGGCACGCCGCCCGACGTGCTGACCGATGAGCAGACCATTGACGCCATCCGCGTCATCGCCGAGGCGCCGCAGCAGCTCGACACGTTGCGCAGCGAGGTCAGCGGCGTTAGCGATCTGCTGGTCCGGCTATCCGAGCTCGGGTATGAACCGGATGAACGACTCGTGCGTGGGGTCGGGAACGTGCGGATGTATCGCGATTCGTTCTCGGCGAGTCTTGAGGCAAATCCGGCGGGCGCCGAGCAATACGATTCCAGGCTGGCGGACGTGCTGGGCGATCCGGCTTACGTGGAGCCGTGGGTCAGGTTACTGGCCCACCTTCGACGGCGCGTGCTCGAGGATCGGTATCACATGGATCGCGCGTTCATGCTGGAGTTGATGCGGCCGGAATCGGACGGTTCCGGCGGCGCGGGCGGCTACGGCTATGGGCCGATCGACTGGCGTCTGCCGGCCGCTCACGCTCTGTACTGGGCCGAGCTGGGGGCGCGCCGGGCAAGCGAAGTGCGGGAGCTGCAGGAAATCGACCTGATCAACACGCGCCGCATGGCCGTCCAGGCGACGCAAGAGATGGCGCACTTCGGACGCATCAGCTACGATCCCGTGAGCGGACGCTATCACCTCATGCCGGACCCGCGGTTCTTCGAGGCGTACGAAAAGGCGTACCTGCGAGCGAAGGAGTCGCTGGAGGCCAGCGCAGAGAACAAGGGGGCTCGCAGCACCTACGACATGGGGCATGAGAATCTGCTGCTGTCGGCCGTCTGGACGCATTACATGTACGGCGATCAGCAGAAGGCGGCCGAGTACTTCCTGAAAGCCCGCAATCTGTACCGCAACTGGAAGGGCAATGTCCGAGAGGGATACCTGAGTTGGTATGACCTGTCGCTGGAAGATTATGTGCTGCAGGAACTGCGCAACGAGCTGGGCAATCGTTCGATGTCGGCGACGCTGCAGATGGTTGACGGCCTCATCACGCGGGCATTGATCGAGGGCCTGGCCATGGGCCGTCTGGAGGTGTACGGCCGATGGACCAAGCTCGCCCAGCAGATCCATGAGACGTTTCAGCAAGAGGTGGGCATTGAGACGCCGGCGGCCGAGCAGCACCGCATGCGCCTGCTGCCGTTCGACCAACTGCTCGATGAGACGTTCGTTCGATACATGCTTTCGCCTGTCATCGACATTCGCGTGCGTGCGATGGCCTGGGCATCGGCGCCGCTGACGTTGCGCCGCGCCGCGTATGACCGCGTTCGACAAGTCGTCGAGGACCAGGCGGTGATCGCTGGTCTTCAGCCGCAGCGCGTGCTGCCCCCGCCGCCGACGGAGGAGCAACAACCCGCCCAATAAAGTCATCCCCGTGGCGATCGCCGCGTGCGTCTGTGCGGCTGTTAGCGTTCGACGCTGACAGATGCTCGAATCGTATGGGATTGGCCGGGGTCGAGTTCGACCACGTTTTCAGCGGCGTTGGCCGTTTCGATGCAGGCCATCCGCGGCCAGTCGTCGTCGGTGAAGTCGGGCATACGCTGGGCTTTGGCGATCCAGGGGTTCCAGACGACCGTGGTCCGTGAGCCGGTCTTTTCCACGGCGATGCGGCGGCCCAGCACGGGGTCGGTCAGTTCGCAGCGAGCGGTGGTATTCACGTAGATCCGATCGGTCTCGCCGGTGAAGGTGATCGGGTCATCGCTTTGCCATTTGCGCGTCATGTCGGCCATCTTGTCGATGTACTGCGTCTGCTCGAGACCGGTGATGGCTATCTGTCGGACGTCGCCCACCGCCAGGTAGCTGTGCAGGGCTTCTGTGAACGGTAGTCGCTTCGCATCACGGCTGGTCACCTCAAGCATGACCCGCAGCGTCGTGCCGACGCGGACGCGGTAGCTCGCCTCGATGTGGTGCGGCCACAGTTCGTACGTCTTGGCGTCGGTGGCGAAGTCCAGGGTGACCGACACGCTGCCGTCGTCGTCCGCAGTGACGTCGGTGAGTGTCCAAGGTAGATGCCGTACAAACCCGTGAGCCGGTGCGTGGGGGATGTCGGTCTGGTCGGCGAACCACGGCAGGCAGATGGGAATGCCGCCGCGGATCGGTTTGCCCGACTCGAACCAGCTCCGATCGCTGATGAACAGGACCGGGTCGTGGCCGGCCGGCTGATAGTGGGTGACGTGGGCGCCGTGCAGGTAGATGTGACACTGCGCCAACGGGCTTGTCACGGCCAGACGCGGCAGATCGCCGGCGCCCGATTCCACGCGCACGAGCCCATCGATGCCAAATTGCCGTTGCAGATCGTGGGCGGGAGCGGATTGGATCATGGCGAGCATCGTAGCGGGATAATGCTGCGGCCCCAAGCCGCGGCGCAGAGCTTTGTCGCGGGACGTGGTCGGGGCGGGCGATCAGTGTTAAAGTGATCGCGGCAACCATGTACGAACTGACCTGCCCGAAATGCGGCCATCTGGAGACGTATCCGTTCGTGCGGATCGATGCGGTGACGGTCTGTCCGAAGTGTCGCCGTACGTTTCAGATTGCGGCCGAGCACGTTCAGCGTCGGGTGGCCGGCTTGGCGGAGTCGGGCGGCGCTCCGCTGGTCAGCGAACAGGCGGTCGCTCAGATCGAACGCGAGACGTCGGCGGATCTGGACCCGGGTGATACGGGGATTCGTCAACTGCTGCATCCGCCGGGCCCGGTCGCGTTGGAAGAAGAGGATGCGTGGGCGGTGCGTCTGCGTCGTATGGTGGGGTGGCATGCGGTGTCGCGCTGGTGGTGGATCGGTGTGGCGGGCCTGGTGGTGGTGGGCGTGTGCGTGGCGTGGTGGGTGGGGGGCCAGCCACAGCCGCAGTCTGCGCAGAACACCGCTCCGCCGGCGGCGACGGCGGCGGCCGCCCCGGTCGTGTCCACCCCGGACCCTGGGCCGAGCGACTGGCTCATGCTCGAAGCGCAGGAGCTGGACCCGGTGCGGTGGACGAAGATCGATGAACCGTTTTCCCCGATCGAGAAGAAAGGCCCGGCGATCCTTCGACGTGTGCAGGTCGGCCCGCCGGCACTTGGCGGCCGCGGGTTCTCGGCGAGAGTACTGACCAATGGGCCGGAGGTGTTCGTCGATTCGACGCTGCAGTTGTCGCTACTCAGCGCCGAGCAGCCGGGGCGGGTGATCGGCGAATCCGAGATCACGCTGCCGGTGCTGATCGCGGACTATGAACACCCCCTTCAGCTTATGATCCCCGCGCCGCTATCGAACCAGATGGCGGAGGTGAAGTGGTCCGTCAGCCTGGGCAAGCAGTTGGCGGATGCCGTGCTGCTGAAGCGCGTCGAGGCGGCGACCGATACGTCGTTCTCCTCGCGAACCGTCGTGCGTGTGACGGCGTACAATCCGACGGATCAGTCGCTGCGGTCGGCGGTTTTCGTGATTACCGCCCTTGATGATCAAGGCCGCGTCATGGGGCAGTGGCGAGTCGATTGGCAGCGGGCGGTTGGCGCATGGCGGAAGGTGCTGTTCGCGGCGATCACGCCCATCGAAGGCAATCCGTCGGTCGCACACTGGCATGTGGTTGGCGTCGGCCGTCTGCAGCCCAGCCCGACGGCGCCGCCCTCGGAACCCGCAGCCGATTAGCCCTGGACGCCGTTGTAGAGCCCAGACTCACGCAGGAATCACTCAAGACCGCATGTTCGCCTTCCCCATTCGCACCGATCGCCGCCAACAGCGCACCCCGTGGGTCAACCGCGCGCTGATCGCGGCCAACGTAGTCGTGTTTCTCGCGACGCAGCAGATGGTCCGCCAGCACGATTCAACGATCGCGCGGTTCTATCTCGATCCGCAGCAGGCGCACTTGTATCAGTTCCTGTCGTACCAGTTCCTGCACGCGGACTTGACGCACCTGCTGGGCAACATGCTGTTTTTGTACGTGTTCGGCAACGGCGTGGAGGATCGGCTGGGAAAGGTGGCTTATCTGGCGTTCTATCTTGCCGGCGGCGTATTGGCCGGGTGGGGGCACATGATGGCTCAGTCCGTACCCGTGCTCGGCGCCAGCGGCGCGGTGGCGGCGGTCAGCGGTGCGTATCTGGCGCTATTCCCGCTGACCAACGTCACGATTTTTTACTGGTTCTGGTTCATCGGTACGTTCGAAGTATCGAGCCTGGCGGTGATCGGCTTCTACATCGCACTGAACGTGGTGAGCCACCTGATGGGACTGGGCCAAGTGGCGTACCTGGCGCACTTGGCGGGCTACGCTTACGGGCTCCTGGTGGGCATGGCGCTTCTCTGGAGCCATCTGTTGCTGCGTGAGCCTTACGATCTATTGAGCCTGATCGAGCAGCGTCGCCGCCGCGCCCAATTCGCGGCGATGGCGCAGCGAGGCTACCGCCCCTGGCACGCGGACGCGGCGCGGGCGACGCCTCGCGCGACGGTCAGTTCTTCCCCCGTTAACGCCGAGCCGACTCGCGGTCAGGCGAACCAGCGGATTCTGGAGCTTCGCTCGCAGATCGGCCAAGCCCTGGCCGAACAGCGTCTCGCCGGCGCCGCGGCGTTGTACCGTGAGCTGCTGGATCTATCGCCGCATGCGGTCATGGCGCAGCAGTCGCAACTGGACATCGCCAACCAGTTGATGTCCGAAGGCCGACATCAAGCCGCCGCCACCGCCTATGAGCTTTTCCTGAATACCTACACCACGTACGCGCAGCGTGAGCAGGTGGAATTGATTCTCGGTCTGGTTTGCGCCCGGTATCTGAAGCGTGGCCAGCGCGCCCGTGAACTGCTGACCGCGGCGCTGCCGCGACTGGACGACCCCGGCCAACGAAGCCTTGCTCAGCAGACGCTCGATGGGATAACGTCGTCTTGACCGCTTGGCAGCTCGCGGGTCCGCTGTGCGGCGCCGGGCCGCCACTGGCATTACCAGGGCAATCGCATTTTCGCCTCAGGGCTTCTGGAAGTGGGTCGGCCGTCCCGGCCGACGATAGCTCAATGCGGAT
>Ga0214473_10004952_pt1 | contig 15987 bp, 11 predicted proteins | sample RVTome_7_FD_203509 | JGI IMG/M metagenome (GOLD analysis project Ga0214473, IMG submission 203509) | Soil microbial communities from uranium-contaminated site in the Upper Colorado River Basin, Wyoming, United States - RVT98D197 | ecosystem: Environmental > Terrestrial > Soil > Contaminated >... | reverse complement strand
GACGTTTAGGTTTTCGGCGTTCCGCGGACGAGGAGGGCCCGCCATGAAATTCCAGGACATTTCCTTGAAGAAGCTTTCCGAGACGATGTGGGAGATCCCGCGGGAGGGCGGCATGCGGGTCCCGGGGCTGATCTTCGCCTCCGAGGCGATGATGGGGGAGATCGTGCGGGACGAGGCCGTGCGCCAGGTCATGAACGTGGCGCATCTCCCGGGGATCCTCCGCTACAGCATCGGCATGCCCGACATCCACTGGGGGTACGGCTTCCCCATCGGCGGGGTGGCGGCGATGGATCTCGACGAGGGGGTGGTATCCCCCGGAGGGGTGGGCTACGACATCAATTGCGGCGTCCGGCTCCTGCGGTCCGACCTGACGGCCGCGTCGCTGAAGCCCATACTGCCGGAACTTCTGGCGGCCCTGCACCGCGATGTCCCCTCGGGGGTCGGTTCCACGGGTCCCTTGCGCCTCTCCCCGCAGGACGAGGAGAAGGTGCTGGTCGACGGTTCCCGCTGGGCCGTATCGGCGGGATTCGGCTTGGGGGAGGACGTCGCGCTCACCGAGAGCGGGGGGAAATATCCCGGGGCGGACCCGGACGCCGTGTCGGACGTCGCGAAGAAGCGGGGGCGGGACCAGCTGGGAACGTTGGGATCGGGGAACCACTTCCTGGAGATCGACGAGGTGACGGAGATCCATGACGAGGAAGCCGCGTCGGCGTACGGCCTTTTCCCGGGGCAGGCGGTCGTGCAGATCCACTCGGGGTCGCGAGGCCTGGGGTACCAGGTGTGCGACGACTACCTGGGGGACATGGCCGATTACATGCGGCGGAACCGCATCGAGCTTCCGGACCGCCAACTCGCGTGCGCCCACATACGCTCCCCGGAGGGGGAACGATATCTTTCCGCCCTTGCCGCGGCGGCGAACTTCGCCTTCGCCAACCGCCAGCTCCTGGCGCACCGGGCCAGGGAGACCTTTCTCAAGGTCCTCAAGACGGGACCGCGGGACCTGGGGATGCGGCTGGTCTACGATTGCGGGCACAACAACGCCAAGTTCGAGCAGCACGAGGTGGAGGGGCGCAAGAGGAAAGTCCTCGTCCACCGGAAGGGGGCGACGCGCGCGTTCCCCCCGGGGGACCCCGAGATCCCGGCGGCGTACCGGGGCGTCGGCCAGCCGGTCTTCATCCCCGGGGAGATGGGTAACGCCTCCTACGTCCTGGCCGGCCAGCCCGGCGCGATGCTCCTTTCGTTCGGCTCCACCTGCCACGGGGCGGGGCGCCGGATGAGCCGAACGGCCGCCAAGGCGAGCGTCCGCGGCAGGTCGATCGTCCGGGATATGGAGAAGAGGGGCGTCCTGGTCGCCTGCGCCTCCTGGAAGACGCTGGCCGAGGAGATACCCGAGGCGTACAAGGACGTCTCCGCGGTCGTGAATGTGGTGCACGACGCCGGGATCGCGCGGAAAGTGGCACGGCTCAAGCCTATCGCGGTGGTCAAGGGGTAATCGAAGGAGGAAACGGTGACACGGCCCTGGTTCGAGACGATCTTCGACGAACGGTACCCGGACTTGTTCGCGCCGCTGGAAGGCGACGCGGAAGAGGAGGTGGAAGGGATCCACGGCTTCCTGTCCCTCCCCGCCGGGGCGGCCGTGGTGGACCTGGGGTGCGGCCGCGGAAGGCACGCCGTTCCGATGGCCCGCAAGGGATACCGGGTCACCGGAGTGGACATCTCCGATACCATGATCCGTATGGCCCGCAAATACGCCGAGCGGGAAGGGGTCGAGGTCGAATGGGTGCAGGAGGACATGCGGACGTTCTGCCGGCGCGGCGCGTTCGACCTCGTCTTAAGCCTGTTCACCTCCTTCGGGTATTTCAGCGACGCGGAGAACCAGGCGGTGCTGGACAACATCGGCAGCAGTCTCCGGAAGGGAGGGACGCTGCTGCTCGACCTGCGCAACGCGGGCAAGGGGTTGTCGCGCCTCGAAGACCAGGACAAGACCATCGGGGTCCCCGCGGGGCGACTGCGGATGTCGGTGCGGTTCGACCGGCGCACCATGCGGGCGAAGGCGGAGCACACCCTGGAGAGAGCCGACGGCATCCGGATCTCCTCGGCCTTCGACGTGCGGATCTACTCGATGGAAGAGCTCATGGAAATGCTGGGCAAGGCCGGGATGGAGGTCAAGGATTTCTACGGTTCCCTCACGGGGGACCCGTTCACCGACGAGTCCACCCGGATGGTGACCCTGGCCCTCCGGACCGGATTCTAAAGCAGATCGTCCTGCGCCTGGCGGCGGGGGGTGCGCTGCTTCCCCGCGGAGCCCGTCTCGGGGACGGTCCCCATCTTGAAAGGCAGGGAGATCCCTTCGGAGGATCCCGGCGGCATCGCCTTCCCGGTGGCCGGGTCGACGCGGGCGAAGGTGATCTCCGGAGGAACGGGGAAATCGCGCGGCGGGATATGCTGCAGCGCCTTCCCCATGAACTGGATCCAGATCGGCAGCGCCACCGCGGCGGCCGACTGGCGGCTTCCCAGGGGTTTCGGCGTGTCGAAGCCGAGCCACACTCCCGCCAATAGATCCGGCGAAAACCCGATGAACCACGCGTCCGTGTTCTCGTTCGTGGTCCCGGTCTTCCCCGCGAGATACCCCCCGAGGCCGCGGGCCGACGTCGCCGTCCCGCTGCGGATCACCTCCTGCATCAGGCGCACGGCCAGGTATGCGGTCTCCGGCGGGATCGAGCGTTTCACCTGCGGATCCGCGCTCTCCAGTACCCTTCCCGACGCGTCCCGGATTTCCCGGATGAAGTAGGGCGTCGGACGCTCCCCGCCGTTGGCGAAGGTCGCGTAGGCCGCGCACATCTCCAGCGGGGTGACGCCCGAGGAGCCGAGTGCGATGGACAGGTTCCGCTCGATCGGCGACTCGATCCCCAGCGACCGGGCCATCTGGATCGCCGATTCGACCCCGATCTCGTTGAGCAGCCGCACGGTGGCCAGGTTGCGGGACTTCGCCAGCGCCTCCAGCATCGGGATGGGGCCCAGGAACGTCCCGTCGTAGTTCTTCGGCTTCCACATCTCGTTCTCGTTCCGCTCGAACTCGATCGGGGAGTCGTCCAGCGTGGAGACGACCGTCTTCCCCTTGTTCAGCGCCGCGGCGTAGATGATCGGCTTGAAGGCGGACCCCGGCTGCCTCCTCGCCTGGATCGCCCGGTTGAACTGGGACTCCGCGAAGTCCACCCCTCCGACCATCGCCAGGACCCCGCCGGTGCGCGGGTCGAGGGCCAGGAGGGCCCCCTGGAGACCCTTGTACTTGTTCCGCTCCTCGGTGTTGCGGACCCCCTGGATGAGCGTGTCGTGGGCCGCTTCCTGCAGGCGCCCGTCGATCGTCGTGTAGATCCGCATCTCGCTCCGGTAGAGCGCGTCGCTGCCGTACTTCTCCTGGATGTAGGAGCGGACGTATTCCATGAAGTAGGCGGCCCGGGACCGGAAATTAGACGGCGGCGCCAGCGTGATCCGGGACTGGTAGGCCCGTTCCGCATCGGCGGCGGGGAGGAACCCGACACTCGCCATCCTCCGGAGAACGTATCGCTGCCTTGCCTTCGCCTGGTCGAGGTGGTTCCTCGGGGAATACCGGGTCGGCGCTTGCGCGAGCCCCGCCAGGAGCGCCCCCTCGGCGACGTTCACGGAGCTCACTCCTTTTCCGAAGTAGGCCTGCGAGGCGGCTTCCACCCCGTACGCGCCGTCGCCCAGGTAGATCTGGTTCAGGTAGAGGAAGAGAATCTCTTCCTTGGTCAGCTTCTTTTCGATGCGGTACGCCAGGATGATCTCCTTGAGCTTCCGCCGGATGCTTTTCTCGGGAGTGAGGAAAAGCGTCTTGACCGTCTGCTGGGTGATGGTGCTGGCCCCCTGCGCGAAGCCGCCCGAGAGGATGTCCTTCAGCACGGCCCGGCCGATGGCGACGTAGTCCACCCCCCGGTGCTTGAAGAAATTGGAATCCTCGGCCGCCAGGAAGGCGTTCACGACGTGTTTCGGGATCGTCTGGTAGGGGACGACCGTGCGTTTTTCGAGATAGATCTCCCCGACGAGGCGGTTGTTCCGGTCGTAGATCTTCGAGGAGACGCTCGGCCGGTACGCCTGGGCCGATTCGATCGAGGGGAAATCGCCGAAAAGCGCCAGCAGGCCCAGAGCCGCCGCGGCCCCCAGGACGAAACACAGGCCGAGGACAATGCCCAGCAGGAGGAGCTTTTTCCAGGGGGATCCTTCGGATTCCTCGAACGTCCGGCGGTTCGCCAACGGGGCTTCTTTCTCCAATGGAAAATCCCGACCGGCCTGTCGGAGGATCGGGCGAATCCCATTAATTATATCAGCGGGGCGCCGCTCCCGCTTGCCCATAGAGCGGAGGAATATTTTTCACGAAACCTCCGGTACTTGCCGGGGTTGAATATCTTGCGGGCGGCGGCGTCGAAGGAGAAAGAGAGTCGGGCGGCGTTCGAACGTCATCCTAACTGCGGGACGTTGCGCGAGCGACGGGGGGAAAGCGATGAAGAAGTTCCTTCTCCTGGGAATGGCGGCGGTTCTGGCGGCAATCCTGGCCGGCTGCGGCGGGGGAAGCGTCGCGTCGACGAATCTCTTCGGCCAGACCCTGAGCCAGCAGCGGTCCGACGGGGACGTCTCCTTCGACCCGGTGTCGAGCACGTTCACGATCGCCCTTGCGACGTCGACGGGAAACGTCATCTTCGGCATCAACGATGCCGTTCCGGACCCCAATTCGGTCGAATTCCGGGCATTTCTGGACTTTCCCCTCGACGGCTCGAACGGGGGAGACGCCATCCCGCTCAGCGCCACCATCGTGTCGGCGGACATCGAGGTGTTCGTCAGCAGGGTGGATTTCGCCTCGACGGTGCCGACGCTCATGGACCTGATCGCGTACGATCCCGTCGCGGGCCCGACTTCCGCGGATTACCTCAATCCCACGCCGTTGTCCTTCCGTTCGCTCGATTTCTTCGGAACCGACGCGGGGAATTTCGTGAGGATCGACGTGACCTCCCTGATGGTGGAGGCGCAGCGGCGGGGATTGCGGAACTTCCAGGTGCGGTTCCTGCTGGATTTCGTTCCGGGCGCCGCCGGGCTGGTGACGCTCGCCGACGCGGGCACCGGCACCGCGCCGCTACTGACGGTGGAATATTTCTAACTCTCCCATTTGTTGTACAATTCCCTCGTGCCGACCACGGGGACGAAGAAGCAGCTGGCCGATCTGGGAGCGGTCGCGTCGGGCCTGGCCCACGAGATCCGCAACCCGCTGAACTCCCTCCACATCAACAGCCAGCTCATCGTGGAGATGCTCGACGCCCTGCCCGACGGGCCGCAAAAAAGCGAAATCCTCTCGATGGCGCAATCCAATCTCAAGGTCACCCAACGCCTGTCCGACCTCCTCAGCGATTTCTTGCGGTACGCCCGCCCTCCGTCCATGGAGCTGGTCGTGTCGGACCTGAACCGGATCGCTTCCGAGACGCTCCGTTTCCTGGAGGTCGATTTCTCCCGCCGCGGGGTCGAGCTCGCCGCCAGGCTGCATCCGGAGCCCGTTCCGATTTTCGCCGACGAGAAGCAGCTCCGGCAGGCGCTCCTGAACCTCCTGCTGAACGCCGAGGAGGCGATGGACAAGGACAGGAAACGGGTCCGCGTGTCGACGGGGATCTCGGGCGGCAGGCCGTTCGTGCGGGTGCAGGACAACGGCCGCGGGATTCCGCCCGCGGACCGCCGGCAGATCTTCCGGCTCTTCTTCACCACGAGGAGGAACGGAAGCGGGCTGGGACTCCCCATCGTCCGGCAGATCGTCAGGAACCACGGCGGGACGATCTCCATTCGCAGCCGTCAGGGGATGGGGACGACGGTCACCGTCACCCTTCCCTCGGAGGCCCAGTCCAAGGCGAAGCTGTCCGGCAGGCCCGGAAAGAGCCTGCTTCCGGAAAGGGTGCGATGAAGGACCGCGAGCCCGCATTTCTCACCAGGGTTCGTCGCGAGGCGGTGGAGACGGGTATGGCTACAAGGCGTCGCGACCGAGGGCACCGCAGGCGTAGTGTTAACTACGTCGAGGAGCCCGACCGAGCGCAACGCAGTAGACATGCCTGTATCCGCCGCCGCAGCAGAAGCGTGGTGAGAAATGCGGGCTAGGGTGATCGTCATCGACGACGATCCCGACAGCCTCGGGAGCGTCGCGACGGCGCTGCGCCGCGACGGGTACGACGTCCATCCCTTCGCCGATCCGTCGGCGGGGCTGGCGCACCTCGCGTCCGAGGGGGCCGACGTGGTGGTGACCGACCTCAAGATGCCGGGAATCAGCGGGATGGAGGTGGTCGCGCGCGTCGTCGCGGATTATCCGGGAGTGTCCGTGGTGGTGCTCACCGCCTTCGGGACCGTCTACAACGCGGTGGAGGCGATGCGGGCGGGGGCGTCGGATTTCCTGGAGAAGCCGGTGGGGATCCCGCAGCTTCGCGCGGCCGTGTTCAAGGCGGTCAAGGACCGGGAACGGAACCGGGAGCTCGAGCAGCTCCGGGAAGAGATGGGCCAGCGCTACGGCCCCGAGGGGATCGTCGCGTTTTCGCGCGAGATGGAGGAGGTCCTCCGGAAGATCCGGCTCGTCTCCCCCACGCGGATGAACGTCCTGATCCAGGGGGAGAGCGGGACGGGGAAGGAGCTCGTCGCCCGCGCCATCCACGCCATGAGCCCGAGGCGCGGCAAGCCGTTCCTCCCCTTGAACTGCGCCGCCATCCCGGAGACCCTGCTCGAGTCGGAGCTGTTCGGCCACGAGAAAGGCGCCTTCACCGGCGCCGTCGCCGCCCGGCAAGGGAAGATGGAAGCCGCGGAGGGGGGCACGCTCTTCCTGGACGAGGTCGGCGACATGGCCCTGTCGCTGCAGGCCAAGCTCCTGCGGGCGATCGAGCAGAAGGAGATCTCGCACGTCGGCGGTTCCCAGGTGATCCATGTCGACGTGAGGATCCTGGCGGCGACCAACAGCGACCTGAAGGCCAAGGTAGCCGACAAGGAGTTCCGCGAAGACCTCTTCTACCGCCTCAACGTGTTCCACATCGTCGTTCCCCCGCTGCGGGACCGCAGGGAGGACATTCCGAAGCTGGCCGACCACTTTCTCCAGGAAACCGCCCGGGAGAACCGGACGGCCCGGAAGGCCGTCTCCCCGGAAGCGCTCAAGGCGATGCTGGCGTACCGCTGGCCCGGGAACGTGCGGGAGCTCCGGAACGGGATGGAGGTGGCGGCCCTCGTCGCCAAGGGGGAGGCGATCGAGCCGGAAGATCTTCCTCCGGAGGTCACGGACGGGGCCATCCCTCCCTCCATCGCCGGGCCGATCCCGCTGCCGGGGTCGCGGACCCTGGAAGAGATCGAGCGCGACGCCATCCGGGCGGCCCTGAAGGAAACGGGCGGGAACAAGACGCAGGCCGCGAAGATCCTGGGGATCGGCCTACGCACCCTCCACCGGAAGGTCAAGGAGTACGGGATCTCTTAGCGGCGGGACTGTTTTTCTCGCACCATTCCCTTGCGTTCCGGAACATCGTAAGCCACGGGGATGCCTTGAGGGTCTTCTTCCATTCCTCGGGCATCCATCCCCATTGCCATTTCAGGAAGGTCCGTTCGGGGTGAGGCATGATCGCAAGGTGCCTGCCGTCGGGGGAGCAGAGGGCCGCGATGCCGTTGACAGACCCGTTCGGGTTGAAGGGGTATTCCATCGACGTTTTCCCTTTGTCGTCGACGTACCGGACCGGTGCGAGCGAGCCCGACTCCACTTTGCGGAGGATCTCCCTCTTGGGGAAATAGGCCCTTCCTTCCCCGTGGGCGACCCAGATCCCCAGGGTGGAGCCTTCCATCCCGTGCAGCAGGATGGAGGGGCTCGGGAAGATCCGGACGGTCGAAAACCGGGATTCGAACCGTCCCGAGACGTTGTGAATGAATCGCGGCTGGTGCCGGTCTTCGATCCCGTTCCAGGGGACCCAGCCGAGCAGCGCCATCAGCTGGCATCCGTTGCACACGCCCAGGCTGAACGTGTCGGCCCTCTCGTAGAACTTCCGGAACCGGTCGTAGATCGTTTTGTTGAACCGGATGACCCCCGCCCAACCTTTTGCGGAGTCCATCACGTCCGCATAGCTGAATCCTCCGACGAAGGCCACCCCCCGGAAATTGTCGAGGTCTACCTTCCCTTCGAGGAAGTCGGTCATCGTCGCGTCCCAGACGTCGAACCCCGCCTGGAAAAATGCCGACGACATCTCCCGGTCGCTGTTGCTTCCTTCCTCCCGGATGACCGCGACGGACGGTTTTTTCCTCTTTTTCATGACGGCCGCGGTAACGGGCTCCGGCCGGAACGCGAGCTTGTAGGAAGGCCCCGGCCTGTCGTGGATGTTCTCTTTTTCCTCCGCGACGCATGCGGGGTTTGCCTGGAGCATCTCCAGCCGGTGGCTCGTTTCCTCCCAGATGCCCCGGAGAACTCGCATGTCCTCGTTCAGGATGAGCCTTCCGCCGGATTCGATCCGGATGCGCTTTCCCGCCGTCGTTTTGCCCAGAACCCGGTACGGGACCTTCGCCTTCGACAGCCGGACGAAGATGCGGTTCTCGTCTTTCGGCAGATACTCGATCGCCAGCCCGAGCTCTTCGGAGAACAGGGCGGATACGGCGTCGGCCTCTTCCATGCGGAGATCCAGCCCGCAGTTTCCCGAGAACACCATCTCCAGCAGGGTCGTGACGAGCCCTCCGTCGCTTCGATCGTGTCCGGACAGCGCAAGTCCGTTCGAAATCAGATCCTGGACGGCGTGGAAGGCGCGCTTGAGCGTCTTCGGGTCGTCCACGTCCGGGGATTCGTCGCCGACCTGGCCGTACGCCTGCGCAAGGGCGGATCCGCCGAGCCGGTTCCTGCCGTTCCCCAGGTCGATGAAGAGGAGCCGGCTCTTTCCCGGCATCTTGATGTCGGGCGTGATCACCTTCGTGATATCCGGGACCGGGGCATAAGCCGAAATGACGAGCGTCCCGGGGGATTTCACGGTTTCGCTTCTTCCTCCGGAGACGACTTTCGCCGCCATCGAAAGGCTGTCCTTCCCGCCGTCGACGGCGATCCCGAGTTCCATCATGATGTCCCGCATCGCGACCGCCGCGTCGTAGAGCTTCGCACCCTCGCCGGGGAGCTTGGCGGCCCACATCCAGTTCCCGGAGCACTTGATGTCCTCAAGCGCGCTGATCTTCGCGAAGACGATGTTGGTCAGCGCCTCTCCCACGGAGAGCCGCGCCATCGCCGCGGGGTCGATCAGGGTCTTTACCGGCTGCTCGCCGATGGAGATCGCCGCGCCGGTCAGGCCGAAATGGCTCTGGGCGATGACCGCCACGTCGGAGACCGTGAGCTGCAGCGGGCCGGCGCACTGCTGCCTCGCAATAAGGCCCGTTACGCTCCTGTCGACCTTGTTGGTGAGGAACCTCTTCGATCCCACGGATACCAGCCGCAGGACCCGGTCGAGAGCGTCTCTTACGCGCAGTCCCGCGGGCAGGGCCAGCGGCTCCGTCTTCTGCCGGATCCTGTCGAGCCGGAACGTCTTCTGCGGCATGTCGCCCAGGATCTTTTCCAGGTCGAGGTCGACCGGCGCGCTTCCGTCGGTTTCGTCGTGCAGGACGATCCGGCCGTCCCCGGTGATCCGCCCGATGAAGGCGCAGGGGACCTTTTCCCTCCGGCAGAATTCCTCGAACAGGGGTGCGCTTTCGGGCCGTATGAGAAGCGCGTTCTGCTCCTGGTATTCGGCCCCCCACAGCTCGAGAACCGAAAGGGTCGCGTCCCCGCTCTGGATCTTCCGTACCTCGATCTTCGCGCCGGCGGGGTAGACGATCTCCTTGACGACGTTGCAGTTTCCCCCGGCACCCTGGTCGTGGATGCTGACGATCGGATTGTCATCGCCCATTTCGACGCAGGCGCGGATCACCCGGTTGACCTTCTGCTCCATCTCGGCGTCCCCGCGCTGGACGGCGTTGAAATCGAGCTCCGCGATATTCTCTCCCTGGATCATGCTCGACGCGGCCCCGCCGCCCGTGCCGATCCGGTACGCGGGCCCCCCGATCTTCGTGACGAGCATCCTTTTTTCGGGCGGCTCCTTTTCGGTGTGCCTCGCGTCCATCTGGCCGACGCCGCCGGTGAACATGATCGGCTTGATCCATTCCCTCCGTTCGCCGTCCGGCAATTTCAATCCGAAAGAGCGCGTGAACCCCTGGATGAGGGGCTCGCCGAACTTGTTCCCGTAGTCGGACGCGCCGTTGCTCGCCTGGATCTCGATCCGGAGCGGCGTGGCAAGGTTGCCCGGATATTCGAACGATGCATCTTCCCAGGGAAGGGGATAACCGGGGATCCGCAGGTTGCCGACGCAGTAGGCGGCGGTCCCCGCGACGACCAGCCCTCCCTTTCCCGTCGCCTGCACGTCGCGGATCCTCCCTCCCGTGCCGGTTTCCGCGCCGGGAAACGGGGCCACTCCGCTCGGGAAGTTATGGGTTTCGGCCGTGAAGATCAGGTCGTATTTAACCGCTGTCTTTTCGAACCGTGAATACCGGCCGGGGGTTTCGGGGAGGATGGTTTTTATCCTGTACCCTTCGATGGCGCTGGAATTGTCCCTGAAGGCGATCACGCTGTTGGCCGGATTGGCCTTCAACGGCTCCTTCACGATCCGCATGAGCGTGTCGGGGATTTCTTCCCCATTGACGATCAGCTTCCCCTTGAAGAACCAGTGGCGGGAATGTTCGCTGTTGGACTGGCTCAGGTCGAAGCATTCCACGTTCGTCGGATTCCGTTTCAGATCGTTTGCGAACAGGTCGTGGTAGTACTGGAGATCCCAGTCGTCGAGGCCGAGCCCAAGCGTTACGTTTATCTTCGCGAGCGCGGGGATCCCTTCTTCCCTCAGCGGCACAAGAAAGAAGGACTCGGGCCGAATCCCCGTCTCGAACGCCGAAAGCGGCCGCGGGTAGGGGCATTCCGTCATCCGGTCGTGGACCTCGGACAGAAATCGTTCCGCCTGCTCCTTCGCAAGCCGGGTGCTTCCCTTGAGCCGGTATCTTCGGGATCTCTCGATCCGGGTGATTTTTTTCAGGCCGCAGGCATGGCAGACGGCAACGGCATTCGTCGACCATGCCGTCGAGAAGTTCATCCTGGGCCCCACTTCCAGGACATGGTCCTTGTCATGAAAACTTGCGGGAGAGAAATTCCCGGGCTCGAAGGTTTCCGACAGGAGCCAGCGGAGCGTATCGATTTCCGATTTGGCGAGAGGAGCCGTCGCTTCGATGTTGAAGCAGAACTCGGTCTCCATGTCCTTGATGGCGGGAGAAACCTTCTTCCTGGCGACCGAGAGAAGATGGTTCTTCCCCGTCCGGGACAGAATGGGCCTTCTGTAGAAATGGAGTAGTTTCATCTGATCGGGGAAATGCGAATCCTCAAGGACATTATGCTAACACAAGACACGTGATTTGTTTCGACGACTCGACATCCGGTTTGCGCTTTACGTCCGCATTGTATGTCGCAATAACAGTGCCCGTATGGCACGAATTATCACGCTATGTGTGTCAATATGGCACTCGTCCTTTGCCCACACGGAAGTTTTCCGGCCTTCGAAAAAAATATTTGTTGTGCAATATCATACGTTTATTCTTTATGCGCGTCGGAAGGAAAGATGGCACGGAACTTGGTATATATCGGTGTGGAGACGGAGATGGCGACGCACAGGGTAGTGCTGATAGCGGATACGTTGGCGGACGATTTCGGATCGATGGGATCGCTGCTCGGTTCGTTGTCCGAGGCGGGCGCCATGACCGAAATTTTCACGGACGGGACCGTCGGACTGCAGAGCGTGGTACGGGGGGGGACCGATCTCCTGGTGGTCGACCTCGACACTCCGTCGCTGGGAGGGGTGGAGGCGTTGCTCGAGATCGGGCGGATCGCCTCGCGCATCCCCGTTTTGCTTCTGACCGCCGAGGACAGCCGGGCCCGCAGGATGTGGGCGGTCGGGGCGGGTGTCACGGGGTACGTGACCAAGCCGTTCGACGGGCAGGTGCTCGTGCGTTTCATCGCGAAGGTGCTGAGAGAAATCTGAAATAGAGAGACATCCGAAGAAGAGATAAATCCATTTCAGGAAGGAGCAATAGAGCGATGGCGAAAATCATCGGGATCGACCTCGGGACGACGAACTCGGTCGTCGCCGTCATGGAAGGCGGGGAGCCAAAGATAATCATCAACGAGGAGGGGAGCCGCCTTACGCCCTCGGTGGTGGCCATCGGAAAGGGCGGCGAGATTCTCGTCGGCCAGGTGGCGAAGCGCCAGGCGGTCCTGAACGCCGAAAACACCGTCTTTTCCATCAAGCGGTTCATGGGCCGGAGGGTCGACGAAGTCAGCGAGGAGATGAAGCTCGTCCCCTACAAGGTGGTCCGCGGCCCCAACCAGGACGCGCGCGTTTCCGCCGACGGGAAGGAGTACACGCCCCCGCAGATCTCCGCCATGGTGCTCGGCAAGCTGAAAAAAGCGGCGGAGACCTACCTCGGCGAGGAGGTGAAGAAGGCCGTCATCACGGTGCCGGCATACTTCAACGACTCCCAGCGGCAGGCGACCAAGGACGCAGGGACGATCGCGGGGCTCGAGGTCCTGCGGATCATCAACGAGCCCACCGCGGCGGCGCTCGCCTATGGCCTCGACAAGAAGAAGAACGAGCTGATCGCGGTGTTCGACTTCGGCGGCGGCACCTTCGACATCTCGATCCTCGAGGTGGGGGACAACGTGGTCGAGGTGAAGGCCACAAACGGCGACACGCACCTGGGCGGCGACAACATCGACCAGCGGATCATCGAATGGATCGTCTCGGAGTTCAAGCGGGACCAGGGGATCGACCTGTCGAAGGACCGGACGGCGCTGCAGCGCCTGAGGGAGGCGGCGGAGAAGGCGAAGATCGAGCTCTCCTCGGTGCTGGAGACGGAAATCAGCCTGCCGTTCATCACCGCGGACGCGACGGGACCGAAGCACCTGCAGCTCAAGCTCACCCGCGCGCGGTTCGAGCAGATGGTCCAGGACATCCTGGACAGGGCGCTCAAACCCTGCGAGCTGGCGATCCGGGACGCGGGGGTTTCCGTCGGCAAGATCGACGAGGTGGTGCTCGTCGGCGGTTCCACGAGGATTCCGAAGGTCGTGGAGATGGTGAAGAAATTCTTCGGGAAGGACCCGCACCAGGGGGTCAACCCGGACGAGGTCGTCGCGGCCGGCGCCGCCGTGCAGGCGGGAGTCCTGGGGGGAGAGGTGAAGGACATCCTGCTCCTGGACGTGACGCCGCTTTCCCTGGGGATCGAGACGCTGGGCGGGGTGCTGACGAAGCTCATCGAGCGGAACACGACGATCCCGGTCCGCAAGTCGGAGAACTTCACGACGGCTGCGGACGGACAGACGAGCGTGGAGGTCCACGTCCTGCAGGGCGAGCGCGAGATGGCGGCGGCGAACCGGACGCTGGGGCGGTTCCATCTCGAAGGGATCCCCGCGGCGCCCCGAGGCGTCCCCAAGATCGAGGTGACCTTCGACATCGACGCCAACGGCATCCTGCACGTCAACGCGAAGGATACGGCGACCGGGAGGGAGCAGAAAATCACGATCACCGCCTCCACCGGCCTGAAAAAGGAGGACATCGATCAGATGGTGAAGGAGGCGGAGGCCCACTCCGACGAGGACCGGAAGCGCAAGGCCGTCGTCGAGGCGCGGAACCATCTCGACTCTCTGATCTACAACACGGAAAAGACGATCCGGGAGAACAAGGAAAAACTGCCCGCCGACATGGTTTCCAAGGCCGAGGCCGCGGTGGCGGAGGCGAAGGAGTCGCTCAAGTCCGAGGATGCGCAGGTCCTGCAGGGAGCGGCGGAGAAGCTGATGAAAGAGGCGCACGCCGTCGCGGAGAAGCTCTACCAGGCGGCCTCCTCCGCGCCTCCTCCCGGGGGCGAGGCGCCGCCGGGAGACGCCGGCGGAAAGAAAGGGCCCGAAGGCGACGTCGTGGAAGCGGAATACGAGGATCCGGGCAAGAAGTAAGGCCCGTAAACATCGATGATCCGGCCGGGCGAACGGCCGGCGGAATGGAGGATAGGTCATGGCGATCGTTCGTTGGTGGGATCCGTTGAGGGACTTGTCGAGCATCCAGGACAAAATGAACCAGCTCTTCGAGGACACGTTCTCCAGAACCCGTGGGCGCGACGAGGCGCTCGGGAAGGGGATGTGGACGCCCGCCGTGGACATCTTCGAAACGGAGGACGCCGTCGTCGTGAAGGCGGAGATCCCCGGCGTGGAAAGGGACCAGATCGCCGTCGGGATCAAGGACGGCATTCTCACCCTGCACGGGGAACGGAAGTTCGAGAAGGAGGTCAAGGAGGAGAACTACCACCGCATCGAGCGGGCCTACGGGACGTTCCACCGCTCCTTTTCCCTTCCTTCGTCCGTCGACGAGGAGAAGATCAGCGCGAAGTTCAAGGAAGGGGTTCTCGAAGTGACGCTGCCCAAGAAAGAACGGGCGAAGCCGAAGCAGATCAAGGTCGACGTGAAGTAGCGGGAGAGGGGGTCCATCGGAGATGGATCCGAAGAAAAACTACTACGAGACCCTCGGCGTTCCGGAAAACGCGAAGGACGAGGAGATCAAGAAGGCGTTCCGGCGGCTGGCGAAGAAGTTCCATCCGGACGTCAACCCGGGGGACAAGTCGGCCGAGGCGAAGTTCAAGGAGATCAACGAGGCCCAGGAAGTCTTAAGCGACCGCAGGAAGCGGGAGGAGTACGACGCCATCCGCAAAGGCCCCTATCCCGGGGGCGGCGGCGGTCCGTTCGGTTGGCCGGGCGGTGCAGGTTTCGAGCCGGGGGGCCGCGTTTATCATACCGAAACCGTCGATTTCGATGAGGTTTTCGGCGATCTTTTCCGCGGGGGCGGCGCCAGGTTTTCCCAAGGAGAGATCCAGGGGCGCGACATCCATGTGGAGCTTCCCGCGGAGTTTCTGGAGATGATCCACGGCGCGGTTCGCGAGGTTCGTTACGGCCGTTCCCGGACCTGCGCATCCTGCGGCGGGTCGGGACGATCCGGCCGCAAGGGGTGCGCGAGCTGTTTCGGGTCCGGGATGATGGAGTCGGAGGAGCGGATCAAGGTGAAGATCCCGGCGGGCGCGCAGGACGGGTCCAAGATCCGCGCGACGGGAAAAGGGGAGGAACGGCCGGGCCCGGGAAGGAGCGGCGACCTGGTGATCACTCTCCGGATGATCCCGCACCCGTACTTCCGGCGGGAAGGGAACGACATCCTCCTCGATGTCCCCATCCATTACTCGGAGGCGGTGAAGGGAGCGAAGATCCCGATTCCGACGATCGACGGGCCGGTGACGGTCTCGATCCCTCCCGGCTCCGGGAGCGGCCGGAAGCTTCGGCTCAAGGGGAAGGGCGTCCTTTCGCCGGGCACGACGTTGCGTGGAGACCAGTACGTTATTCTGCACGTGGCCGTGCCGGCCGCCCGTTCGGAGGAGTTTCTCAAGCTGGTGGACCGGATCGCGGCGTTCGAGGACCCGAATTTGAGAAGCGGCTGGAACTGATTCGACTATAATGGAATCGATATCGACAGGAAGCGATTCGTATTCACAGGCAACGACGGCAAGACAACGACAGCATGACAAGGGAGAGCGTCGAACGATGAGCAACACTCTGAAGACGGGATTGCTGCTGGCGGTGCTGACCGCCCTGTTCCTCCTCATCGGGGATGTCGTGGGAGGGCAGAACGGGATGGTGATGGCATTCGGGCTGGCCGTCCTGATGAATTTCGGGGCGTACTGGTTCTCCGACAAGATCGTTTTGCGGATGTACGGGGCGAAGGAGGTCACCGAGGCGGAGGCGCCGCAGCTTCACGGGGTCGTCCGGCGGCTGAGCCTCGCCGCGGGCCTGCCGATGCCGAAGGTCTATATCATTCCGACGGATTCCCCCACCGCGTTCGCCACGGG
>Ga0214473_10004951_pt1 | contig 15987 bp, 24 predicted proteins | sample RVTome_7_FD_203509 | JGI IMG/M metagenome (GOLD analysis project Ga0214473, IMG submission 203509) | Soil microbial communities from uranium-contaminated site in the Upper Colorado River Basin, Wyoming, United States - RVT98D197 | ecosystem: Environmental > Terrestrial > Soil > Contaminated >... | reverse complement strand
GGGACCCGACACCGCCCTCGCGTCCGCGATCACGTTCTGCGTCGACCCGGACGGGGACGGGAGCTTTGCGGACGGGGCGGACGTGATCTCCCTCTCGCTCGGCGGGCGCCCGCATCCGTTGTCGACCGGTTCGTCCCTGGCGGTGCAGCGCGCGATGGACGACGGCGTGATCGTCGTCGCCGCCGCGGGGAACGACGGGCAAGCGGACGACGGGGATGTGCAGAGCCCCGCCTCGGTCGAGAAGGTCCTTGCGGTCGGGGCGGTCGACCGGCAGGGGGCTGCCGCGCCGTTCTCCTCGCGGGGGAGCGACGGGTCCGGCCGCGTCGACCCGAACCGGAAGCCGGAGGTCGCGGCCCCGGGCGTCGGCATCGCGACGATCCTGCCCGACGGCGGATACCAGTACGTGTCGGGGACGAGCCCCGCGTCCGCGCTCGTGGCGGGCCTCGTGCTCCTCCTCCTCGACGAGCATCCGGAGTACCGGCACCAGGCGACGTGGCTCCAGCGCCTGAAGGAGGCGGTGATGTACGGCGCGTGCGGCTGCGAGGGTCCGGACGTGCCGCACACACCGTATCTTGGCTACGGGATCGCGAAGGGGCTCGCGACGAACGACCTCCTCTGAGTGTCCGACATATCCGACGCTGCGTCCGACGGTTGTATGACTACTTTTATATAGCCATACTCCGATGCCGCGGGCCGTCAGAACCTTTCGGGATGGGATTACCGAATGAAATCCATCGTTAACGAAGCACTGGCGCGCCACGAGGAAACGAAAGCGAGAGAAGAGGCTGCTCCGCCGAGGGCCCATGTGGAGACCGGCGACGACGAGGAGATCCAGAAAATCGTCGACTCTCTCAACGTGAGCATCAAGATCGTCGGGTGCGGCGGGGGCGGCTCGAACACGATCAACCGCTGCAGCGAGGCGGGCGTCCAGGGCGCGCAGCTGTGCGCGATCAACACGGACGCGAAACACCTCCTCGCGATCCACGCCCCGAAGAAGATCCTCATCGGGAAGAGGCTGACGAAGGGCCTCGGCGCGGGTGCGCTCCCCGAGGTCGGGGAGCAGGCCGCGAAGGAGTCCGAGGAGGAGATCCGGAGCTTCGTCCAGGGCGCCCACATCGTCTTCGTGACCGCGGGCATGGGCGGCGGCACGGGGACCGGTGCGGCGCAGTACGTCGCGAAGCTCGGCCGCGAAGTGCAGTCCCTCGTGATGGGCATCGTCACGATGCCGTTCAAGGCAGAGGGCCGCATCCGCATGGAGAACGCGGAGGCCGGTCTGGACCGCCTGCGCCACTTCTGCGACACGACGATCGTGATCTACAACGACCGGCTCCTCGAGCTCGTCCCGCGCCTGCCGATCGACGCCGCGTTCAAGGTCGCGGACGAGATCCTGATGCAGTCGATCAAGGGGATGACGGAAATCATCACGAAGCCCGGCCTCGTGAACCTGGACTACGCGGACCTGATGACGATCATGAAGGGTGGCGGCGTCGCGATGATCGGCCTCGGCGAGTCCGACGCGGACCGCGACCGCGTGGAGTACGCGGTGAACGAGGCGCTCGAGTCCCCGCTCCTCGGCGAGGTCGACCTGACGCACGCCCGGGGCGTGCTCGTGCGCGTCGTCGGCGGCCCGGACCTCACGATCAGCGAGGCGCAGAAGGCGGCGGAGCTCATCGGGCAGAAGGTGAACCAGTCCGCGCGGATCATCTGGGGATGTTCCGTGGAGCCGGAGCTCGAGCGGTCCGTCCGCGTTCTCCTCGTGATCACCGGCGTGAAGAGCAAGTCCCTCCTCGGCCGGGACTTCGCGCACCCCGCGGCGAGCGCGTCGGACGTGGACGAAGTCCGGTAGGCGCCCGCGGAACCCGCGCAACGGGGCGCTCGAGGCGCAAGCCTTTAGCGCCCGCCCCCCTTCCGCGGACCGATGGCGGTGCGCGAACGGAGGGATCGGTACATCGCGTTCCACGTGACCCCGCCCGTGGATCGCGCCCGGCTCTTGGCAGCGCTGCGGAGTGCGGCGCTGGAGCTCCGGCTCGTGGACTACGACGGGGGGCGCGGCCTCGTCGGCTGCGCCCACACCGCCAAGGACGACGCGATCGCGTTCCTGAACGGGCTCGCGGTGGGCGGGTCCCGCCTCCGGACGACGGGGACGAGCGGCACGATCCGGAAAGCCCGGCAGAAGTACCTGCCGCGGCGCCGCGAACGAAACGCATCCCCGTAACTATATAAGCAACCCTCCGATTCAGCGGGGCGCGGGAGTGGAATTATGCAACCCGGACAGATGGCGTACGACCGTGCGATCACGGTCTTCTCCCCGGACGGACGGCTGTTCCAGGTCGAGTACGCGCGCGTCGCGGTGACTCGTGGGAACACCACCGCCGGACTGAAGTTCAAGAACGGGATCGTCCTGATGGCGGACAAGAAGATCGGAAGCCGCCTCGTCGAGACGTCCTCGATCGAGAAGATCTTCCAGATTGACGAGCACGTCGGGTGCGCGACCTCGGGCCTCGTCGCGGACGCCCGCGTCCTCGTGGACTACGCGCGACTCGTCGCGCAGATCAACAAGGTCACGTACGCGGAGCGGATGGGCGTGGACCTCCTCGTGAAGCGGATCTGCGACTTCAAGCAGAACTACACGCAGTACGGGGGCGTGCGCCCGTTCGGGACGGCGCTCCTCGTCGGCGGCGTGGACGACGCCGGTATCCACCTCTTCGAAACGGACCCGAGCGGCGCACTCGTCTCGTACAAGGCGGGGAGCATCGGCGCGGGCCGGAACACGGTCATGGAGATGTTCGAGGAGAAGTACCAGGACGGCATGCCGCAGGACGACGGGGTCCTGCTCGGGCTCGAGGCGCTCCAGAAGGCGAGCGAGGAGAAGCTCGACGCGAAGGCAATCGAGGTGGGGATCGTCGTCGAGGGCCAGAAGTTCCGCCGGCTCCCCGAGGACGAGGTCCTGGCGTACATGCGGAGGCTGCCCGGCGCCTCGTAGGCGAGGGCCATGGCGAAGGAGCTTCGGACGGACCGCACGGACGACCTGTTCAAGCAGTACGTGATCGCCCGCATCGAGAAGGGTGGCGAGCGGTTCGAAGTGCTCGTCAAGCCCGACGCGGTGCAGAAGATCCGCGACGGCAAGGACGTCGACATCCTCGCCGAACTCGCGATCGACGAGGTGTTCCGCGACGCCCACAAGGGGTCGAAGGCGTCCGCGGAGAAGATGAAGGAGTTCTTCGAGACGGAGGACCCGGTCGCGGTCGCGAGGATCCTCGTCCAGAAGGGCGAGATCCAGCTCACGACGGAGCAGCGCCGCCAAATGCAGGAGCAGAAGCGCCGCCAGATCGTCCAGTACATCGCCGCGAACGCGATCAACCCGCAGACGGGAACGCCGCACCCGCCGCAGCGGATCGAGATCGCGATGGAGGAGGCGAAGGTCCACGTCGATCCGTTCAAGTCCCTCGAGGAGCAGGTGAAGGAGGTCCTCGACGCGCTCCGGCCCCTGATCCCAATCCGGTTCGAGAAGGCACGGATCGCCGTGAAGCTCGGGGCGGAGGACGCGGCGAAGTGTTTCGGGGACATCCGCGCGTTCGGGTCGATCCTCCGCGAGGAGTGGCAGTCGAACGGCTCGTGGATCGGGGTCGTCGAGATGCCGGCCGGGATGCAGACGGACTTCCTTGAGCGGCTGAACGCGAAGACGAAGGGGAACGTCGAGACGAAGATCCTGAAGGCGGGACAGCGGGTCTAGGCCGCCCGGCCACCCAAACGCTCAAGTAGGGCACGCTCTTTCGCGGCCGCACACAGCGTGACAGAGATGATGGAATGGATAGTTCTACACCGCCAAAGAGGCAGCTTGTCGTCCCGGGCGAGCCGATCGACACCCGGGGACTGAAGCCCGGGGAAGGGACCTTCGTCGAGGGTGGAAACGTCTTTGCGTCCCAGCTCGGCATCCGCGCCGAGCACGAGGGGTACGTGGACGTCATCCCGATCGGGGGCCGGTACATCCCGCGCACCGACGACGAGGTGATCGGCCAGGTCGTGGACATCGGACCGAGCCATTGGCTGATCGACATCGCGAGCCCGTACCCCGCACCGCTCCACGCGACGGAGTCCCCGTGGCGCGTCGAGTTCGGGGAGACGTCCCGGTTCCTCGCGGTGGGGGACGCGGTCCTCGTCAAGGTCTTCAACGTCGACGAGACGAAGCGCGTCCAGGTGACGATGCGGGACCGTGGGCTCCGGCGGCTGACCGGCGGGCAGATCGTGGAGTTCAGCCACAGCAAGGTGCCGCGCATCATCGGCAAGGGCGGCTCCATGATTTCGCTGATCAAGCAGTACACGAAGACGCAGGCGTTCGTCGGCCAGAACGGACGCATCTGGATCGACGGCGAGGTCGGGGACATCGTGAACGCCGTGCGCGCGATCCACATGATCGACGAGCACGCGCAGGCCCTCGGGCTCACGGAGGCCGTGAAGGCCTTCCTCGAGGGGATCTACGGCAATCGGGGGGCGTGACGCCCATGGAAGACATCGAGCACATCGAGAAGGAGATTCAACTGGTGGACGGGAACGGGCGGCGGCTCGACGGCCGGGCGCTCGACGAGATGCGACCGGTCAAGATCGAGGCGGGCGTGCTGAAGCGGGCGGACGGGTCCGCGTACCTCGAGTGGGGCGACAACCGCGTCTTGGCGGCGGTCTACGGGCCGCGCGAGGCGCACCCCCGGCACCTGCAGGACCCGAGCCGCGCGCTCGTGCAGTGCCGCTACAACATGGCGCCCTTCAGCGTCTCGGACCGGAAGCGGCCGGGTCCGGACCGCCGGTCCGTGGAGATCAGCAAGGTGACCTCCGAGGCGTTCTCCGCCGTCGTGTTCACGGAGCAATTCCCGCGGACGAGCGTCGACATCTTCATCGAGGTCCTCCAGGCGGACGCCGGGACGCGCTGCGCGGGCATCACCGCCGCCAGCGTGGCGCTCGCGGACGCAGGCATCCCGATGCGGGACCTCGTCGTCGCCTGCGCCTCCGGGAAGATCGCGGGCCAAGTCGCCCTCGACCTCGACAAGGAAGAGGACAACTTCGGGGACGCGGACTGCCCGATGGCGATCGTCCCGCGCACGGGGGAGATCGTGCTCCTGCAGATGGACGGACACCTCACAGAGGAGGAGTTCGACAAGGCGATGAAGTACTCGATCGACGCGTCAATGCGCCTCTACGAACTGCAGAAGGACGCCCTCCGGCGGCGGTATGCCGTGCGGGCCCTCGAGGAGGACCGGGCGGAGCCGGGGGTGATCCAATGAGCAGCGAGGTGATTGCGGACCTGATGCGGGAGCACATCGTGAAGCTCGTCCAGTCCGGGCGGCGGGTCGACGGGCGGGGACTCGAGGAGACCCGGAAGCTCACGATCGAGAAGAACTACATCAAGACCGCAGAGGGGTCGGCGCGCGTGAAGCTGGGTAACACGGACGTCCTCGTCGGCGTCAAGATCTCGACGGGAGAGCCCTATCCGGACACGCCGAACAGCGGCGTCCTCACGACGAGCGCGGAGCTGATCCCGATGGCCTCCCCCACGTTCGAGTCGGGGCCGCCGCGGCCCGAGGCAATCGAGCTCGCGCGGGTCGTCGACCGGGGCATCCGGGAGACGAAGACGGTCGACATGGAGAAGCTCGTGATCACGCGGGGGGAGAAGGTGTGGATCCTGTTCATCGACATCCACGCGCTCGATTACGACGGGAACCTGTTCGACGCGGCCTCGTACGGCACGCTCGCGGCGCTGAGCTGCGCGAAGCTCCCCGGGAAGCTGTCGGGCGGGGTGGACAAGCCGCTCCCCGTGGACCATTGGCCCGTGTCCATCACCGCCGCCAAGATCCGGGACAAGATCGTGTTCGACCCGCAGCTCGACGAGGAGCGGGTCGCGGACGCGCGGCTCACCGTCGACACGGATGAGAACGGGGACATCCGTGCGATGCAGAAAGGCTTAAGTGGAAGTTTCTCGTACGACGAGGTCCGCTACGTCATCTCCACCGCACGGCGGTTGGGGAACGGAATCCGGGAGATCGTCAAGGCATGACCCGCCGCACGAAGAAGGTCCGATCCGTCGGCCGGTTCGGGGCCCGCTACGGGGTCCGCATCCGGCGACGCATCCAGGAGGTCGAGGCGGAGCAGCGGAAACGGCACCGGTGCCCCCGGTGCCTCGCGGTCGCGGTGAAGCGGCGATCGACCGGCGTCTGGGCGTGCGGCCGGTGCGGCCACGTGTTCGCGGGCGGCGCGTACCGTCCGGTCGTCACGACCGCCCTCCGCGGCGAGGTCATCGCGGTGGAGGAAGCCGAGGAGAAGAAGCCCGGGGAGGTCGCCTGATGTACAAGTGCGGCCTGTGCAAGGAGCCGATCCGGACGAACATCAACACGGTCGGCATCCAGTGCGAGCGGTGCGGTTCCCGGATCTTCTTCAAGGAGCGGCCGAACGTCAAGAAAGTCGTCAAGGCGCGGTAGGCATGCGCGCCGTCCTCACGTTCCGCGGTCCGGCCGCCGCGGTCCTGCGTTCATCCCTGTCCCCGGAGGCCGGCCGGGAGATCCCCCGGTCTCGCGTCACCGTCGGCGGTGCCGCGGACGTCGCGGAGGTCGTCGTAGAGGCGGACAACGCGTCCGCGCTGCGCGCCGCGTTGAACTCCTACCTGCGCTGGGCGCAGGTCGCGCTCGACGTACGCAGGACGGTGAACCCGTGAAGGAACTCCCGCCGCAGGTGCAGAACCAGATCGCGCAGTTCCAACAGCTCCAGCAGCAGCTCCAGGTCCTCGCGACGCAGCGGATGCAGCTCGAGGCGAAGCTCCGGGAGACGGTCGGGACGATCGAGGAGCTCGGGAAGGCGGCGGCGGACGCGCCCGTCTATCGCAGCACGGGGTCCCTCCTGATTCGCGTGGAGGACCGCGGCGCGCTGTCGAAGGAGCTCGAGGAGCAGAAGGAGACCCTCGAGATCCGCGTGAACACGATCAAGAAGCAGGAGAAGTCGCTCGGGGAACGGTACGAGCAGCTCCAGCAGAAGTTGTCCGAGGCCCTGGAGGGCGGCGGGAAGGCCGGTTAGCCCGGATGGAGAGAATGCCGGGCATTTGTGTCATCGCGCCCCCGGCGGCGCTCCCCTCGAAGGCCGCTTTGGGCAGTGGGCAACCCCGCTCCCCTGTCCAGACGGGGAGTGGCGGGAGAGCACTTAAGCCTTGCCGCCGGACGGCCGGCCGGGGACGCCGAGCGTCCGAGCCGCCGTCGGGGCCGGGGCGGACGCGGTGGACGGCCCAAACCCTTTTAGTGGCCCCCCGATATCGCACGCGGAATGGCCGAGGACGACCGCCCGGCGAGGCCCCCGCCCCCGAAGCCGAGCATGTCCCGCACGTTCATCTTCATGATGTTCTTTCTCACGCTGTTCGTCATCATCGACCCGAACCTCCGGACGATGTTCGGCCTCGCCGCGGGGGCGGTGTTCGACCCGACGATCGGGCTCGGGTGGGCCTACCCCGTCGGCACGATCCTCCTCGCCGGGTCCCTGACGACGACGATCAGCTCGATCGTCCGCCACTTCTTCACGGACTGGGTCCGGATGACGCGCATGAACAAGCAGATGGGCGCGCTCCGAAAGGCCCAGATGGACGCCCTCCGTAAGGGAAACCCGGGCAAGGTCCAGAAGCTGCGGGAGGCGACGATGAAGCTCCAGCAGGAGAACCTCGACGTCCAGTTCTCGCCGATGAAGTCCATGGCGGTCACGTTCCTCATGTTCATCGTCTTCTTCGCCTGGCTGGCGTCGTTCATCGGGCGGGCGGTCTCCCTGGGGCACGCGTACTTCGCCGTGCCGTGGCAGTTCAACGTCGACCTGAATGCCGCGTACCTGCTCCCGGCGTGGATCCTCCTCTACTCGTTGTTCGCGATCCCGATCGGCCAGGTCGTCGGCCGCGTCCTCAAGCTGTACTCGTTCCGGAAGAGGCTCGCGAAGCTCGAGGCCCAGGGCGATTAGATGATCATCGTGATCGGCGGACCGCCGGGGAGCGGGAAGACGACCGCGGCGGAGCTGTACGCCCGGACGCACGGGGCCGTCCTCGTGAGCGGCGGCCGCCTGTTCCGCGAGATGGCGGCGGAGCGCGGGATGGACGTGGCGGCGTTCGGGGCGCACGCGGAGGCGCACCACGAGGTGGACCGCCAGCTCGACGCGATGGTCCTGGCGGCGGTCCGCGAGCACGCGCTCCACGGGCGGGACGTCGTCGTGGACGGCCGGATCCAGGCGCACCTGCTCGCCCAGGCGAAGCTCCCCGCGTTCTCCGTGCTGGTCACCGCGCCCCCGGACGTGCGGGCGAAGCGGATTGCGGACCGGGAGGGGAAGCCGGAGAAGCGCGCGCTCGAGGAGATCCTCGCGCGGGAGCGGTCGGAGCGAGCCCGGTACCGCGCGATCTACGGCATTGACATGGAGGACGTCCGCGTATACGACCTCGAGCTCGACTCCTCCGAAGTGACGCCGGAGGCAATCGTCCGGAGGATCCACGAGGGGGTGCAGGCGTGGGCGAAGCGGTGACCCACGAGCTGTTCCGCCGCGGCGTCTTCATCGCGGACAAGCCGCAGGGCCCGACGTCGCACCAGGTCAGCGCCTGGGCCCGCGATCTCGCGGGGGCGGAGCGCGCGGGGCACGGGGGCACGCTGGACCCGCGCGTCACGGGCGTCCTCCCGATCGCGTTCAACGACGCCACCCGCGCGCTCGACGCCCTCCTGGTCGGGGACAAGGAGTACGTGGGGGCGATGGAGCTCCACCAGGACGTGCCCGAGGAGAAGGTGCAGGCGATGATCCGGCGGTTCACCGGGCCGATCTACCAGATGCCGCCCGTTCGCTCCGCGGTCAAGCGGGAGCTCCGGGTGCGGACGATCCACGAGCTCGAGCTCCTCGAGCGGGACGGGCGCGTCGTCCTCTTCCGGACCCGGTGCGAGTCCGGCACGTACATCCGCACGCTCGCGAACGACCTCGGGGAGGCGCTCGGCGTCGGCGGGCACCTCGTCGACCTCCGGAGGACCCGCACGGGCCCGTTCCGCGAGACCGAGGCGCGCCCGCTGACGGACCTCCAGGACGCTCTCGCGTTCTGGCGGCAGGACGGGGACGATGCCCTCCTCCGGTCCCTCCTGCTCCCGATGGAGCGGCTGTTCGCGCACCTCCCGAAGGTCGTACTGAAGGACACCGCCGTCGACGCCGTGTGCCACGGGGCGAGCCTCGCGGTGCCCGGCATCGCCTCGATGGACCCGGGGATCGCGAAGGGTGCGCTCGTCGCGCTCGTCAGCGCCAAAGGCGAGGGCGTCGCGCTCGCGCACGCGGCGCTCACCCCGTCGCAGGTCGACTCCGCGAAGAAGGGCGTCGCTGCCACGACGGAGCGCGTGCTCATGGACCCCGGCACGTACCCGAAGGGATGGAAGCGGTCGTGAGCGGGGAGCGGGACGAGCGCCTGGCGGCGCTCGGGTTCGACGTCCGCCGCCAGCAGCTCGCGCGGGAGTACAAGCGCCGCCGCCTCGCCCTCACGCTCGTCCGCATCGTCGTGTACGTCCTCCTCTCCGCGTGGTTCCTCGGCGGCTTCACGTTCACGGTGAAGGCGTGGGCCTCCGCGTTCGGCGGCGGGGTCCCGCAGTACGCGGTGTACGCGGTCTTCGCCTACGTCCTGTACTGGCTGCCCGCGATCCCGCTCGGCGTCCTCGGCGGCTACGTCCTCGAGCGTCGGTACGGCATGTCCGTCCAAGGGGTCCGCTCCTGGCTCGGTGACGCCGCCAAGGGGCTCGCGATCGGCCTCGGGTTCTCCGTCCTCGCGGTCGTCGTGCTGTACGCGCTCCTGGCGGCGGTCCCCGGTTACTGGTGGCTGGCGGCGTGGGTCCTCGGTATGGCGGCGGGCGCGGTCCTCACTTGGCTCGGCCCCGTCGTCCTCGCGCCCCTCTTCTACAAGTTCGAACCGCTCGCGGACGAGGCGCTGGCGGCTCGTCTCCAGGCGCTCGCGGACCGCGCGGGCACGAGGGTCGTCGGCGTCTACCGGATGCTTGCGTCCGCGAAGACGACGCGCGCGACTGGCGGCCTGTCCGGAATCGGGAGGACGCGCCGCATCGTCCTGAGCGACACGCTGCTGAGCCGGTACACGGCGGACGAGGTGGAGACCGTGATTGCGCACGAGCTCGCGCACCACGTGCACCGCGACGTCCTCCGCCTGATGGCGGCGAGCGCCGTCGCGTCCCTCGTCGGGCTGCTGGCGGTGGATCGCGCGCTCCGGGCCGGCGTGCCCGCCCTCGGGCTTGGCGGCATCGACGACATCGCGGGACTCCCACTCCTCGGCCTCACCGCCGCGGCCGTGAGCGTGGTCCTCGCGCCGGTGGTGAACGGCCTGAGCCGCCGGTGGGAGGCGCGGGCGGACGCGTTCGCGGTCGCGATGACCGGCAACCGGGCGGCGTTCGCCGCCACGATGGTGAAGATCCACGACCAGAACCTCGGCGTAGCGGACCCGTCGCGGCTCGCGGAGTTCCTGTTCCACGACCACCCGTCCGGGCGGAGGCGCGTCGAGTCCGCTCTCCGATGAGACCGCGAAAGGTCTTTAATAGACCCGCCTCATCTTCGCGGGAGCGGGTGCCGAGGTCGCCTAGCTCGGTAGGGCGCCAGCCTGGAGAGCTGGTGGGTCGCAAGGCCCTCGGGAGTTCGAATCTCCCCCTCGGCGTCATGCCTTCTTCGCGAGCTGCGCCTTCAACTTCCCGATCACCGCTACGGGCGTCGGGTCCACGCCCCGCAGCACCGCCAGGTACAGGCTCGTCCAGTCCCCGAGCTGGAGCGTCGTGAGCATCCGTGCAAGGAGCGTCGGCCCCTCCGCCTTCACCTCCTCGACCTTCGCCTTCCCCTTGAGCAGGTCCCGCGTCGCGTCGAGCAAGGCCCGGTGCTCCGGGATCTCCGCCGGGTCCCGCAGGAGGATCGGGGCGAACCGCTTCGCGTCCGGGTCCTCCGCCCAGCCGACGAGCTCGTTGTGGTCCGCCTCCGGGAGCACGGACGCCCACGCGAGGACCTTCGCGTTCTCGTTCAACTCCGTCTGCCACCGCCGCGCGACGGGCGCGTACGTCGGCGTCCCGTAGATGATCGGCGTGCGCCCCTTCAGCCGCTGCGCGAGCTTCTTCGCGGGGTTCTTCGCGTCCGCCACGCGGGGCGCGAGCTTCGCCCCCCGCACGCGGAGCGCCTCCGCCGCCGTGCGCACGTCCGCGGTCGTCTCGGGGAACAGCGCCGCCAAACCCCCGAACATGTAGCCGAACGCGGACCGCGGCATCAGGCCCGGCGGGATCAGGAGGCACGGGAGACCGTGCCCGCCGCAGAGGTCGCGGAGCGTGCCGCCGGACGTGAGGCCGACGAGGTCCGTGCCCCGGCCCATCGCGTCCCGCGTCGCCGCCAAGGTCTCGAGCGTGTTCCCGGAGTACGAGATCGCGACGACGAGGTCGCCCTCGCCCACCCACGGGGGCAGCTGCGCGTCGTTCACCGACGCGACCATCGCGCCCCGCTCCGCCCTCAACCAAGCGGCGAGGACGCTCCCTGCGATCCCGGAGCCGCCCATGCCGACGACGATCACGCGACGGCGCGCCGCCAGCGGGCCGAGGTTCAGCCCGAGCCGGAATCCCCGGACGACTTGCTCCGGGAGGGAGGCGACGTGGTCCGCCGCGCCGGACTTGTCCACGCGGCGCACGCTCGCCTCGTCCAGCACGGGGCGGCGTATCGGGACCGCGGGTTAAGGGTTTCCCGCCGACCGGATAACCGGTTAAATGGTAATTACAACAAAGTTAATACGAGTCGTCCGGGTCCATCGAATCGTGACCTCCGCGGTCGGCGCGGCCCTCGCTGCCCTGAAGGCGGGCGACTTCGTCCTCGTGTACGACGGGGAGGGCCGCGAGGAGGAGACGGACCTCGCGATCGCGAGCGAGTTCGTGACCCCCGCCGCCGTCCGGACGCTCCGGAAGGAAGCGGGCGGGTGGATCTGCGCGACGGTCCCGCCCGGGCTCCGCGAGAAGCTCAGCCTTCCGTACCTCCAGGACCTCTTCCACGACTCCGGGGCGAGCTACCCGATTCTCGGCCGGCTCGTGCCGGAGAGGCAGCCGTACGACCGGCGCTCCGCGTTCTCGATCACCGTCTCGCACCGGGACACCTACACGGGCGTGACGGACGAGGACCGCGCCCGCACGATCTCCCGGTTCGCGGAGGTCGCGCGGGAGGGGCTCCGCCTGGAGAACGGATGGGCGGAGCGCGCGTTCGTCGACGAGTTCCGGGCCCCGGGGCACGTCGCCCTCCTGAACCCCGCGCCCCGCCTCCTGGAGGAGCGGAAGGGCCACACGGAGCTCGTGACCGCGCTCGTCGCGATGGCGGGCCTGGTGCCGAGCGCGACGATCTGCGAGATGCTGAGCGACGACGGCCGCGCCCTCCGGAAGGAGGACGCAAAGGCATATGCGGCGGCCCGGAATCTGGTCTTCCTCGAGGGGCGCGAGATCCTCGAGGCGTGGCGCGCATGGTCCGTGTGATGGCGACCGGGGTGTTCGACCTGCTCCACCCCGGACACATCCATTACCTGTCCGAGGCGCGGAAGCTCGGGGACGAGCTCGTCGTCGTGGTCGCCCGCGACGGCACCGCGGAACGGTTCAAGCACCGGCCGATCACCTCGGAGGAGCAGCGCGTGCTGATGGTGGCGGCGCTGAAGCCCGTCGACCGCGCGCTGCTCGGCCGCGAGGGGGAGATCTACGACATCTTGTCGGACCTCCGCCCGGACGTGATCGCCTTGGGTTACGACCAGGCGCACGACGAGGCGCGGATCGCGGAGGAGTGCCGGAAGCGCGGTTTGGACGGGACGAAGGTCGTGCGCCTCCCGAAGTTCGAGGGCGACCTGGCGGGGACGCGGAAGATCATCGCGAAGGTCGCGGAGTACCTCGCGCTCGAGCGGCGCCTGGCGGTGGTGGAGGGTGGCTCGACGCGCAAGGAGTAGGCGGCGGATCGGCGTCGCGGACACGACGTTCGCCCGCTGGGACATGGGGCGCGCGGTCCTCGCGGAGCTGAAGGGCCGCCCGGGGGGCTTCGACGTCGTGCGCGCGACCGTGCCCGGGATCAAGGACCTCCCCGTCGCCGCAAAGAGGCTGATCGAGGAGAAGGGGTGCGACATCGTCGTCGCCTGCGGCTACGTCGGCGGCGCGCCGATCGACGCGGAGTGCGCGAACGTTGCAGACCACGCGCTCCAGGAGGCGCAGCTGATGACGAGCACGCCGATCCTCGGGGTCTTCGTCTACGAGACGGAGGCGCGGGACGAGGCGGAGACGGCGTGGCTGTGCGAGCAGCGCGCGCGCGAGCACGCGGTGAACGCGTGGCGGATGCTGTTCAAGCCCAAGGAGCTCGAGGCGCTGGCGGGCACCGGCCAGCGGCAGGGGTTCGCGGACGCGGGCCCGATCCGGGTGGACCTCCATGCGCATCGTCCTCGTCGCCAGTGAGTTCAACGCCCCGATCCCCGACCGGATGGTCGAGGCCGCGCGGCGGAAGGCGGACGCGCTCGGGGCGACGGTCGTGGCGGTCGTCCGCGTGCCCGGCGCGTGGGAGATTCCGCTGGCGGTGAAGCGGGCGCTCGCGCGGCGGGACGTCGACGCGGTGGTGGCGATCGGCGCGGTCGTCAAGGGCGAGACGCAGCACGACGAGCTGATCTCGGAGACCGTCGCACCCGCCCTCATGCGCCTCCAGCTCGAGACGGGGAAGCCCGTGGGCCTCGGGATCACCGGGCCGGGGATGACGAGGGCGCAAGCGGAGGCGCGCGTGGAAAGCGCCGCCCGCGCGGTCGAGGCCGCCGTCCGCGCCGCGGGCGCGCGGCCGCCCCCCGGGCGCGCCCCCAAGCGGCGCCGATGAATTGCACGAAAAGGTTTATGATGGGCGTTGGGGATGCGTGCGCAATCCTCCCTCCCCGTGGGGTTCTGAGAGGGGTCTGATGGCCGACATCGAAGCCCTGGAGGCAATACTCAAGGAGATCGAGGCCATCCACGGCGTGCAGGACGCCGTCCTCGTCTCCCGGAGCGGGATGCACATCGCCGGGGCCGTCCCCGACGGGGCACACACGGAGACGTTCGTCGCGATGTTCGCGATCCTCCTCGGCGCCGCAGAGACCGCCACGAGCGAGCTGAAGGAGCGGCTCGACACCGTGGTGATCGAGCTCGAGTCGACGAAGATCCTCATCCTGAACGACGGGCCGAAGGCGATCTTCGTCCTGCGGACGGACCGGACCGCGGACGCGGTGCACGTCCGCGACGAGGTCGGGAAGTTCTCGCGGCGGATCGAGGAGCACCTGTAGTCAGCGCCGGCGGCGCGCCGCCTCTTGCGCCCGGCGTGCCGCGTCGAGCACCTGCGGGTCCGAGACGCCCGTCGCGTCCCGCCCGCCGAGGCGCTTGCCCATCTCGTCCCGGAGCTTCCTCCACTCCTCCCAGTCGGACTCGTCCACGGCGCCCGCGGTGAGCGCCTCGTCCGCCGTGCGCTTCCGGCGCGCCACGGAGCGTGCCACGCGCGGCGGGTAGAAAGGGCTTTCGTCAGATCCGGCGCATCCCGCGGAGCATCCACTCCCCGACGCACTTCGTCACGTAGCGTACGGTCGCCCGGGCCCCGCGGTCCACGCCCTCCGCGCGCGTCCGTCCCGCCCGGATCGCCTCCAGGACCTCCGCCTCCGTGCTCGCCCCGTCGACGACGGTGACCGCCCGTCCGACCTCGTCGAGGAAGTGGGCGTCGCTGCCCCCGATGCCTCCCCGCCCCCTCGACGCCGCCAGGGACTGCGCGCGGACGTTCCCCCGCCGGAGCGTGCGGGCGTTCCGGACCTCGTACGCCGCGAACGGCGCGCCGATCGTCGCCGCCTCGCCGAGGCCGGACCAGAAGCGGTAGGGGTGCGCCGCCACGGGCACCCCGCCGAGCGCGAGGACCGCCTCGACCGTCTCGCGGCTGGGCCGGTCCCTCGGGAGCGCCTCCGACACGCCGTACGCGAGGACGTGCCCGTCCCGGGTGGAGACCTCCGTGCCGCGGATCACCAGGAACCCGACGGACGCGGCGTACTCCCGCGCCCTCTCCGCGCCCGCGACCGCGTTGTGGTCCGTGATCGCGATCCCGTCGAGCCCGCGGGACGTCGCGACCTTCACCATCTCGACGGGGTCGAGCCGCGAGTCCGGGGAGCAGCGGGAGTGGGAGTGCAGGTCGAGGCGCACGGCGCCGGGGACGGACGGTGCTCCACTTGAAGCTTGGCGGCGCAAGCATTTTGGCGGCGGTCCCGTTGCCCGCGCGTGCTCGACGCGCTGCGCCCGAGGCTCGTGGCGGCGGACGACGCCGCCACTCGGTTCGCGGACGCCTCCGCCGCCGTGGCGGTGCTGCTCCGGGAGCGCCCCGGCGCCGAGGTCCTCGTGACGGAGCGGGCGCGGCGGGAGTCCGACCCGTGGTCCGGCCAGTGGTCCTTCCCCGGGGGTCGCCGCCAGCCCGGGGAGCCGCTCCTGCACGCGGCGTGGCGGGAGACGGAGGAGGAGGTCGGCCTCCCCCTCCGGGACCGCTCCCCGCTCGGGTGCCTCCCCGCCCGGAGCCCGCGCAACCGTCCGGGGCTCGTCGTCCTCCCGTTCGTGTTCGCATGGGACGGCCCGGAGGAGGCGCACGCGAGGGCCGAGGTGGACGCCGTCGCCTGGGTCCCCCTCGCGGGTCTGCCCTCCACCCGGACCACGGCCCGGATCACGGTCCGGGACCTCGAGCTCGAGATGCCCGCGTTCGTGGAGGGGCGCCGCACGATCTGGGGATTCACGTACCGCGTGCTCGAGGAGTTGCTCCCGCTGCTCCCCGCGGACGCCTGATCCGCCTCAGTGCACCGGCGACCCGTCGCGGACGCCCTTGTCGACGCGCAGGGCGGCGTCGCCCACCGCCAAGGGGATTCGTTCCGCCCCCTTGCCGAGGAAGAACACCTTCCCCCCGTCCTCGACGATGAGGCGGAGCGCCCGGAAGTCG
>Ga0214473_10004950_pt1 | contig 15988 bp, 12 predicted proteins | sample RVTome_7_FD_203509 | JGI IMG/M metagenome (GOLD analysis project Ga0214473, IMG submission 203509) | Soil microbial communities from uranium-contaminated site in the Upper Colorado River Basin, Wyoming, United States - RVT98D197 | ecosystem: Environmental > Terrestrial > Soil > Contaminated >... | reverse complement strand
GCGCAACTGCCTACCCGATCTCCAGCTACACCTACATTCTTGTCTATAAGAATCAGAAGGATGCGGCAAAAGGGAGAGCACTAGTTGATTTTCTCTGGTGGGGAATTCACGACGGTGAGCAATATGCAACAGAGTTGAGATACGCGCCGTTGCCACAAGACATTGTGAAGCGGGCTGAAGCGAAGATCAACGCTATTACGGCAGACGGCAAGCCCCTAAGGTAGAGTCCGGAGTCTAGAGTCTGGAGTCTGGAGTCTGGAGTCTGGAGTTTCGTAGGACCTTTGCGACCTATTCGACTCTAGACTCACGACTCTAGACTCACGACTCTAGACTCACGACTCTAGACTCACGACTCTAGACTATTCTTAAGATGAACTACTCACACCCACAACTCGCAGCTCCTCCCTCACAACTCCAGAGTGTCTTCTGGAGCTGGCGGCGACTCTTATCTCCTACGGGAAACACTGGCGACGCGATATTCCGGACGCTGATGTTTTCCGCAGGACTGCTTGTGCTGCTCATGTCGGGCGGAATCTTCTTGGCCCTCATCGTCGATTCGATGCTTTCTATACGCGAGTTCGGTTTTGCATTTCTGACCAGTCGCCAATGGAATCCAATCAGAGGCGATTTCGGCGCCCTGCCCTTTGTCTACGGCACGCTCGTCTCATCGCTGATTGCTCTCCTGATCAGCGTGCCGCTATCGTTGGGCATAGCAATCTTTCTGGTTGAGCAAGCCCCTCGTTCACTTTCACGTCCAATCGGCTTCCTGGTTGAGCTTCTTGCAGCGATACCCTCGGTAGTCTATGGCCTTTGGGGAATCTTTGTGCTGGCTCCATTCCTCAGAGTGCATGTTGAGCCTCCGCTGGCGGCCTGGTTTGGCTGGTTGCCGCTCTTTCAAGGTCCAATAACTGGAATCGGCCTGCTCACGGGTGGAGTGATTCTAGCCATCATGGTTACTCCCATCATCTCTGCGGTTGTGCGGGATGTATTGGCCGCCGTGCCTGATACCCAGCGAGAGGCGGCTCTGGCTTTAGGAGCGACGAAGTGGGAGACAACACGAGTCGTTCTCGTGAACGGAGCTCCAGGAATTGCCGGCGCAATAATCCTGGGATTGGGCCGGGCAATAGGCGAAACGATGGCGGTAACGATGGTTATCGGCAACCGGCCTGAGATTAGTGCCTCTCTTTTCGAGCCTTCATACACAATTGCTTCGGCCATCGCCAACGAGTTTACTGAAGCTACCGGGGAGCTCTATCTGAGCGCGCTCGTTGAGCTTGGCCTAATCCTTTTTCTGGTGACGTTTCTGGTGAACGGTTTGGCCCGAATACTTGTCTGGAACGTTACACGTAAGACCGCGGGGAGGGCTGAATAGATGGCGATGAGAACTGACAAAGTTCGCAAGCTATCTAGCGCAGTAATGACTACTCTTACTGCCTCATGCACCTTCCTGGCCATAGGTATTCTCGCGGTTATCCTTTTCTACATTGCGATGCGCGGCGTCAGTTCCATCAATCTCCAGTTTCTTATTGACAGCCCTCGGCCAGTGGGTGAAGGCGGCGGCATCGGCAATGCAATTCTTGGCTCGATGGTCCTCTTAGGCCTTTCTTGTGTGATTGGAATGCCGATGGGGATTTCTGTCGGCGTTTACTTGTCGGAGTTTGGAACCGGACGCTTTGGTGGACTTGTGCGCTTCGTCGTCGACACTCTTACCGGTATCCCCTCGATCGTCACGGGAGTATTCGTGTACGCGATCGTGGTGCTGCCGATGAAACATTTTTCAGCAGTCGCGGGCGGCATTGCGCTGGGCTTAATCATGATTCCGATTGTGGCCCGGACCACAGAAGAGATGATCAAGCTGGTGCCCCACAGTTTGCGAGAAGGGGCGTTGGCCCTGGGCGCACCGCAGTGGCGTGTTACCTTGGGAGTAGTGATTCCAGCCGCGGCTTCCGGTATTGCCACCGGAGCAATGCTGGCGGTGGCGCGCGTATCGGGCGAAACCGCACCCCTGCTCTTCACAGCTTTTGGGAGTCGCTTTTTCAGCTACTATTTGGATCAGCCAATTGCTTCGCTCACAGTGCAGATATATAACTACGCGATCTCGCCGTATGATGAGTGGCACGCGTTAGCCTGGGCAGCGACTCTGGTTTTGATGACCTTAATCCTCTCCATCAACATCGTAGTTAGATTCCTTACACGCAAGAGGTTTTGACCTATGGCTATGCCTATGCAAAGAATTCCTACCAAGATCGAGGTCCCCGAGCGGACTCTTAAGAGAGTGTCGCCGGTCTCAGATATGCCCAAGATTGCTGTACAGAACCTGAACTTTTATTACGGCCAAACTCAGGCGCTTCACGACGTATCTTTGCAAATTCCGGAACGGATAGTGATGGCCTTCATTGGTCCATCAGGCTGTGGCAAGTCGACCTTCTTACGAACGCTGAACCGGATGAATGATGTGATTCCCGGCGCACGTGTTGCAGGCAAAGTTTTAATGGATGGCCGCGACGTCTATGCGCCTGGAACTGATGTGGTGGAGTTGCGGCGAAAAGTGGGTATGGTTTTTCAGAAATCGAACCCATTTCCCAAGTCTATCTTTGACAACGTAGCTTATGGGTTGCGAATTAATCGCCTGACGGCTAGCAAGGCAGAGCTAGCGGAACGCGTCGAGCAGGCTCTAGTCGATGCGGCCCTCTGGAACGAGGTGAAGGATCGGTTGAAACTGTCCGCTTTGAGCCTGTCTGGGGGGCAACAGCAGCGATTGTGCATTGCCCGAGCATTGGCCATAAGGCCCGAGGTAGTATTGATGGATGAACCGGCATCGGCGCTCGATCCCGTGGCTACGCACAAGATTGAAGAATTAATTGTGGAACTGAAAAGGCAATACACTATCGTCATTGTAACTCACAACATGCAGCAGGCTGCCCGCGTGTCCGACACGACGGCATTCTTTCTTTTGGGCAAACTTATAGAGGTCAATCCTACTGATAAGATGTTTACAGCCCCAAACGAGAAGTTGACTGAGGACTACATAACTGGCAGGTTTGGATGAGCAGCCTTAAGATCGCTCGTTGCGCTATGATGCAGGAGAAGATTGTGAGGTTGGGTTATAGCCAGATCAATCGTAAATCTAAATTCCGAGACTAGAAATACCACAATGTATTCTCATAGACACTTAGACGACGAACTTAACTCCCTACGCGATCGGGTGTTACTGCTGGGCGGCGAGGCCGAAGCAGCCCTTCAACGAGCTATGCATGCGCTCGTACAACGAGATGGTGAAGAGGCCCGCCAGGTGCTGGATCATGATGACGATATAGACCGAATCGAGGTCGAAATCGATCGGCAATGCATTGACATCATTGCCTTGCGGCAGCCGGCTGCTCGAGATCTGCGATTTGTAATATCGGTTGCCAAGATGGCCCCGGTGCTTGAACGCATAGCCGATCACGCTTGCAACATCGCAAGGGCAGCGCTTGATCTGAACGACGAGCCCGAGTTGAAGCCTGGTCCGGATTTGGCGCAAATGGCCGAGCACGCGTCCGCCATGCTGCGGTCGGCGCTGGATGCCTTTACCTCCAGCGATCACATAGCAGCCCGCCAGATAATCAAGCGCGATGCCGAAATCAACGTTCTTTATAATCATGTGTTTCACGAGCTAATCGGGCGCATGGTTTCAGAGCCGGAGACGGCCAGCCGCGACGCGCGGCTACTCTTCGTCGCCAAGCACATCGAACGGATAGGTGATTACGTAACGGACATCTGTGAACTCACCGTTTACATGGCACAGGCAACGTTCATCAAGCACGTTAAGTGAAGCTATGCCACGACCCGTCCTGATCATTGAAGATGACCCTGACATTTCAGAAAGTTTGAAATACAACCTCGAGCGTGAAGGAATTCACACCGCCGTCGCCGCCTCAGGCGAAGAGGGTCTGACGGCAGCACTTAATGAGGGCAACCCACCGCTGCTTATAATCCTTGACTTGATGCTTCCCGCAATGACTGGGACAGAGCTCTGTCGCCGCTTGCGCAGAGAACCGTTAACAAGACGCACTCCAATAATTATTCTTACTGCAAAAGCTTCCGAGTCGGATCGAGTGGCTGGTCTGGATTTGGGAGCCGACGATTACGTCACGAAACCATTCTCCGTGCGTGAGCTGCTGGCGCGTGTGCGGGCCGTGCTGCGTCGGGCCGACGAGAGTACAAACAGCACTTATGAGGATCAGCATCTAGCAATCGACTTCACTGACATTCGAGTAATATGCAAGGGCCAGAAAATAAAGCTGACAAATAAGGAGTTTGGATTAATTTCGGTACTGGCCAAGAGTGCCGGCCGAGTGATTACCCGACAACACCTGCTGGATAACGTTTGGGGCTACAGTTACTATGGTGATGCCCGCACGCTGGACGTGCACATAAGACGTTTGCGTCAGAAATTGGGTGAGTGCGGCGACTGTATAGAAACTGTAGTCGGAGTGGGCTACCGGTTTGTTGGGTGCTCGGAAGCTCCGAAGAGCGATTGATATAGGACCTAAAGGACCTGTAATCCCGCCTGTCTGACCTTGTGGCATAAAACTTCCAGGTTTTGGGTTGCGATCTGCATCGCTGTTCTGGCGGTCGTCGCCCTTACCCAATCCTTCACTTTCACCGCAATCGTGCTGCTGATTTTGGGCGTTCTGGTGGGGGCCTTATTCGCTCAGTCGCCACAGAGGAATAGCGGCGGAGACCGGAACAAGGACAACATCAGGAGCAAAAGGGAGCTCGCCGCCTTACGAGAACTGCTTGAGGCAACCATGGGAGGAATGCGTGAAGGGCTGCTCGTGGTGGACGAGGACTTGCGTGTAGTTGCTTCGAACTCTGCTGCTCGACTGCTGTTCAGTTCCTCTCGTGAAAAGCTCGACTCTCAACGGCTTACCGATCTCACTAGAAATCCCGAAATCTTCAGCGCGTTTTTGGAAGGCATGCGTGGTAAGAAGGTAGCGGAGGTTAAAGTGGAGATGTATGGGCCCACCCGCCGCATCTTCGATTTGCGCGTGGTTCCGTTAAATAGAGGCGAACAGGACGGCACCAAAGGCGCAATTGGTGTTTTCTTCGACATCACGCAGCTGGAGAAGCTCGAACGAGTGCGTCAGGAATTCCTCTCGAATGTTTCTCACGAACTGCGCACACCGTTGACTGCGATCCTTGCCTTCGTCGAAACGCTTGAGGGGGCAACCCTTGAGGAGAATGAGGACAACCGGCGCTTCCTTTCAATCATTCGGCGCAATGCGGCCCGCATGCACGCTCTAATTGACGACATCCTGGAATTAAGCGCCATCGAAGCGGGAACCGTGAAGCTGAAGCCTGCCGAGATCAAGTTGTGGCCCCTGATTAGAGATATCCTTACAGCTCTTGAAACCAAAGTAGAGACGAGAGAGGTTACAATTCAAAATCTTGTTCCGGAGGACGCCGTTGTGTTTGCCGACCCGCAACGCCTTGAACAGATGCTGACGAATCTCCTTGATAACGGAATAAAGTTCAACCGCAGTGGCGGACGCCTCACAATTCGATTTGAAGAAGATGAACGCTGGCGTCGAATACTGGTCCAGGATACCGGCGAGGGCATTCCAGCTCACCATTTAGATCGGTTGTTCGAGCGCTTCTATCGTGTCGACCGTGCGCGGTCAAGAGAAATGGGAGGGACCGGCCTGGGCCTGGCGATTGTAAAGCACCTTGCGCGAGCCCACGAGGGGGATGTCAGCGTTATATCGAAACTGGGCGAAGGAAGCCTTTTTACAATCCAGCTGCCGCGGTCGCTATGAATCCGAAATCGGAGGGGAATCTCCGGGCAGGTGCGCCACACATCTTCACCCCGTTAGGGGTCGAATGTTTATAGGTTCGGAGCCCACAACCCTTCTCAACCATGCGCCTCGGCGTTTCTCGGCAAAAGGGGGCATTGGGTAACCGGTGTCCCTACCGCGAACAAACGGGGTAAAGACAGCACACGCCTGTTATCGGAACAGACGGCAGAACTCAAATTGCCGACAATTTTTTGACGCACTGGGTGCAAGCAGCCCTTCTCCGCCAACCTTGACCATTCTCACTTTGACTTCAAGTCTCTTAGTAGTGAGTTTCTTACTTCTCGGCGTGCTTGTGGCAATCGTCGGACAAAATGGATTCTGCGAGGATTCTCAGATTGATTGGCAAATCAGGCGTCTGGCATTCAGCTTTTCGCGGCCGGGTATAGTGGGCCAGGAGGGAAACTTCCGCGCGGCAGAATTCACAATGAGCCAGATGACTCTTGATGAGGACCATCACCTGACGTGAGAGAGAGTTGGAACGATACGACAGTAGTACTGATGACGAGGGGCAAGCGGGAGTTTTGCTAAATGGACTTACGCTCGAATTCATCTCTTCCCCCTAGTGTCCGCACCAACATGCTAGGTCTCTCTTTTCCAAGATTTCAAGTAAGTTTCGCGTCTTTTTCTTAGAAGCCGGAGCCAGGGGGCAAAACAGCTCTTCTTCCACATAATTCAACGAGACACGGTTCACTTGTTCAACAACAGAAAAAGCCCAATCAAACCTCTATTCCAGAAAAACTTGCCACGAAAATGTCGCTTTTTTGGGCCAAATCCTTGCCTTGCACCCAGGTAAAAACATGTTGCTCATTCTTTAAAAGCTTGGTAACATAATGGTCGTCAAGCCCAAAGGACTTCGGTCCTTTGGCCCTCCTGCCAAGGACAGCCTACCTTGTTGCGGAAAAACTGGCAGATTTCGGGTAACAACCGCCTATCTACCGACAGAGGTGGTCCTCTGGAGGCTTTAACTTATCACGTTCCTCGCAACTAAACCCTAAGGTCTTTATCCGAAGACCGGCCTTTGACTCAGTCCTGCGAACCAGAGTGAGTTCGCCTCTCTCCCCATAACAAGCGCATTTCCGGTCCAATTCATAATCCCTGTGAAATCGACAAGTCACGAATTCGAGAAAGACGTTAACGCCGGCGGTCTGGAAGGACGCGCTCAGAAAACGCCACCCCGGCGAACTCACGACCGCCAGGCAAAAAGCGGAAAGTGGGTGGAGAGTCTACGTTCGTCTGACGTAAGTCGGCTCTGGTCTGATCTGCATCGCATTGTCTCGCACCATCCTCTGGTCAGGGCATCGCGCAGTGCGGGGCTGCTAATAGAGGAAGGCGCCTCTACCGCCTACTCCGACCTGACCCAGGAACTGTTTGTCCAGCTTCTAAGTAAGAACCGGTTCGAGCATTATCTCGACACGGGGATGACTGATTACGAGATTGAGTGTGAGATAAGTCAGATTGAACTCACAAATCTGCTTACGGCGGAGCTGCGGAAACGCCATCCAGAGAGCTATCGTCTGGCGCGTCGCATTTCGACGCTGATACAGTCAAGCGCTAACTTCCGCCGGTTTGACTCTAGTGGCAGTGGAGATGAACCTCATCGGCGGCTGGCAGACAGGGTTTACGGACTCAGTGAGTGGCCGGAAGGAAAACGTCGTCGCGACTCCCATGACCTGGAAGAGCGGGTTCAAATTATTTCGGTACGTGCGCGCGACACGCGTATGGTCGGTTGCACCGGCGATTCTCAGGTAGTAATCAGCAACTCCGATCTGGAGGACCTCATCGTGTCTGTTCTCGATGCGGTTGATTCACCTGTTGACGTTCGGTCTCTGCGCAGCCTGGTAATGTCCCGACTGCCCGTGATGGACATCTACCTGGTTCCGCTGGACGCTGATGAGAATGACAATGAGGGGAACCACTACGAGCCGGTTGACAAGCGTGAGAACCCGGAGCAGGGACTCCTACGTCGCGAGTCGGAAGACGGCGCCGCGAGTTTCGTAGACGAATTTCTCCGAAATCTGCACGAGACCGTGCGCGGGAAGGTGAAACAATATAATCGCATTCTGGGGGTGCTGTGGCATTGTTATTTGAGTTCAGAGCAAGCCACGCAGCTGGAGGTGGCGGCGACTCTCGGAGTTTCCGACTCGCTAGTGTCTGACTACAGGCGACGAATTGAGACGGAGTTACGAGCGCTAACGTTTTCAGAGGTTGAAGAAGCTCGAAGATTTGAGGGTGCTCTACGACAGCGTGTGAGGAGTTTGGTCGTGGCCCAGGCCGAGAAGGAAGTCGCGATTCCTCTTGATTAGAGGGACAAGGTCGGCACGATTTATCATGGTAAATGGGCTGTCTGCCCACTCAGAAATCGGAGATTAGAGAAGCTGCCGCGCTCGGGCGCCGCAGCTTCTTTGGTTTTTTATGCATGCAGTCTAGAATTGCGTTTTGGCTTTGTGTTAATCCAACTTAAGTGACTGAGAACGGCCTAATGTTTAAGGACAGCAAACAAGCCGATTACGAAACGCTGCGTAGATCAAGCTTGTCCAAAGGCGTAAACGCAGAGAATCAGGATCGTTCTCTAGATTCGTGCATGGGGCTGAAGTCACAGTTAGATAATAGCCCCGCAATTAATGCTGAGTGGGGCTTGCCTCCTACAAACGAGGGGGCCAGAAAAGGGGTGAAAACCGCAGCACAGGAGCAGAAAAACACATCTAATGGTCTGAAAGCCGATGTTCTTCAGGTGGGTCACAGCTTAAGCTATGTGGGTCTATTTCTGTTTACGTTCGTTCTCTACTTTCGTCCATACGAGCTCTTTTCAGCATTGTCATCATTGACTTCACTCGCGTTTTGGATAGCGGTTCCAACATTAATCATTTTCTTCACCTCTCAGTTTTCACTTGAAGGCAATCTGACTGCACGTCCACGGGAGGTGAATCTCGTCTTGTTATTCGTGCTGGCTGCATTAATTTCGATGCCGCTAGCAATTAATCCCGGAGACTCTTGGGAAGCCTTCAATAAAGAGTTCATCAAGGCTGTTTTGATGTTTATAGTCATAGTTAACGTAGTGCGCACCGAACGGCGCTTGAGGGGAGTTCTCTTTCTTGCACTAGCGGTCAGCTGTTTCCTGAGCGTTAAAGCGGTTATTGATTACAGTAGGGGAAACTTCACCATTAGTGGTGATCGTATTGGCGGAGCGGTTGGGGGCATGTTTGGCAATCCCAATGATATGGCTCTGCACTTGGTTACTATGCTGCCGGTGGCGATCACCTTCTTCTTCATGCGCCGTAACCCGTTTGCACGAATCGGCTATCTTTTGTGCTCGGTTCTGATTGTCGCTGGTATTGTAGTGTCCTTCTCACGTGGGGGCTTTCTTGGTCTCCTGGCAGCAGGTGGATTGCTCGCATGGAAGCTGGGCCGGCGGCACCGATTAGCGGTCGTCCTTTGCGGCGTTCTGGCCCTGGTCGCGTTTGTTGCGGTCGCGCCCGCTGAATATGGTAGCCGTATGGGGAGTATCGCGAACAGTAGTCGCGACCTAACTGGTTCGTTCAATGCACGGCGCGAGCTGTTGTTTAGGTCGATCTTGGTTACGCTCCGTCATCCCTTGCTAGGCGTAGGCATGGGCAACTTTCACATTCTCTCGATTCACGAAGCGGTGAGTCATAACGCATACACTCAGGTTTCATCTGAAATGGGGATCTACGCTTTGGTGATCTACTTCTGGTTCATTGTCACGCCCTTACGCGGACTTCGACGTATCGAGAGCGAGACTATGGGAGACGGTGCTGCCTCGCGTTTCTATTATTTTTCGGTGGGACTGCAGGCGGCGCTAGCCGGTTACATGGTCAGTAGCTTCTTCGCGTCGGTCGCGTACAATTTTTACGTTTACTACCTTGTCGGCTACGCGGTGTGCGTTCGTCGAATGTACATGGCGGCGCGTGCCGAAGACGCTAAGCAATCAAAACAATAGTGCCCCACGGCCAGAAGCAACGAAACCTAACCCTTTAAGGCAACTCATCGCATTATGGGTGTAACGTGTGCGGACGCTCCGGTTGACAAAGTCTTACCTTCCGTGTCGGTGGTAATTCCATGTCTTAACGAGGAGCGCTTTATCGCAGAGGTAATCGAACGGTTGGTACCACAGTACGACGGAAAACTATTCGAGATAATCGTTGTTGACGGAGGCTCGACCGACCGGACGCGTGATGTCGTCGCCAAGTGCGGGGAACGTTGGCCTGAGAGCAAAATCAAGATAATAAACAATGCAGCACGGCACATTGCCATAGCGGTCAACCTTGGCATCTCGGAAGCTCGCGGTGAAGTCATTGTCAGAATGGACGCGCACTCAGTGCCCTCGCCTAATTACGTTATGCGCTGCGTAGAGCTCTTGCGTAGTGAGAACGCTGCGGTCGTCGGTATGCCGTGGCGAATAAACGCAGGAGCAGCGACCCCGGCGGCGCGGGCCATCGCTCTGGCCGTTTCGCATCCGTTTGGTATCGGCGACGCGAAATACCGTTTATTACGGGAGGGTGGGCCGCGTTCCGTAGATACAGTTCCGTTCGGAGTTTTCCGAAAGTCGCTATGGGAGGAACTGGGCGGCTTTAACGAGGCCCTTCTCGCCAACGAAGACTATGACTTCAACTATCGTGTTCGTCAGCATGGCGGCCATATTCTTCTCGACACAGCCGCGCATTCGATCTATTTCGCGCGTCCGACATTTATCGAATTAGCAAGGCAGTATTTTCGTTATGGTCATTGGAAGGCGCAGATGATCAAGCTGCACCCTCGCTCCGCGAGGTGGCGTCAGGCGGTCGCGCCAGCCTTTGTTGCGGCCATCATGGGACTTTCGTTTGTTGGCTTCTGGCGAGAAACTGCGTGGTGGCTCTTATTGATCGTAATGACAGTCTATCTGCTGCTGGCCTCCGCGTTCGCGCTCCGGCTCGTGCGCAGGGCGAAGGAATCCAAGCTTCTTCCGATGATAATTCTCTCATTTTTAGTCATCCACTTCGCATGGGGTGGTGGCTTCTGGAATGGATTGTTGAGAGGGGCCTTCTTGGCCAGCCGCGAATCTTGACCCAACGGACTGCGAGCAGAGCTATATCACAATTCTGTGCGCATTCGTCGAACATTTGCAGACGGTCGGGAAAAGTTTATTGCGTCGGTGATGCTGCACCACGTGCACCAACTGGCATCGTTGGAAAGCGGTGAGTGGTTAGCTACAGACCCTTTCTGTGGCACGAACAAGATTACTCAGGAAAGCGCGAGCAGTGAGTTACTGAAGGCGATAGGCCCCATTCGGAAGAGAACATAAGGACCTCAGTGCATACTGGCGAGAAACAGGATCGGAAAATCACTCCATCAGTAAGCATCATTGTGCCGGTTTACTCTTGCACGGAGTACATAACGGAAGCACTCGATTCAATTCTGGCCCAAACTTTCTCTGACTTTGAGATAATAGTCGTAAACGATGGCTCCCCAGATTCTGACGAGCTTGAGAAGGCTCTCATGCCCTACCAAAGTCGTATTAGATATATTAGGCAGGACAACCGCGGAGCCGCCGCCGCTCGCAATACGGCTCTTAGAATAGCGACCGCACCAGTTGTTGCTTTCCTAGATGCGGATGACGTTTGGCTTCCCAATTTTCTAGCTGAACAAATCAACTTTATCGAAAAGACGGGCGCAGATCTGGTCTACTCTGACGCGTTACTCATCGGCGATTCACCGCTGGCCGGGCGCACTTACATGGAAACGGCCCCCTCTCACGGCGAGGTGACGGCAAAGAGTTTGCTGGGCCTTGATTGTAACGTGATGACGTCGGGGGTTGTGGCCCGGCGCGCGCTGGTCATGCAGGTCGGTATGTTCAACGAAGCGATCAAGCGCGCTCACGATTTCGACTTGTGGGTGCGTTTGGCGAAGCACGGCGCACACCTGGCCTATCAGCGAAAGGTGCTGTTAAAACACCGGTTGCTTGAAAGCGGGTTGTCAGGGAACCTTCTAAGCCAATACCAGCGTGCCCTGCACGTGTTAGAAACAATCCCTCAGCGCGTTGATCTTACGCTGCAGGAACAGAACGTACTTGCTAAAAGCCTGAAGAAAGTAGCGGCAGGATTTCACCTTGAACAGGGGAAAATCTACCTGCTAGAAAAGAATTTTGTAGGTGCGGTTGAAGCCTTCAGCGCCTCAAACAGATCTCGTCGCAGCTGGAAAGTGCATACTGTTCTTGTGGGACTACGCCTGGCGCCTCAGTTGTTGTGGTGTTTGTACTCTCGCCGTGTCTCCTCATCATCCTCTTAAGAACGTACTTGCTCACAGCTTAGGTTGTTGGTTGGAAGACTTGATTGATCGTTGTACTTGCCGAGCATACTCCCCCTGACAGTTTGTTTTAGAGCACGCTGACATCACTCGCCCAAAGAGGTGGCCGCCCGCCGTGGATGGGCGCGCTGGTACAGGCGCTCGATCCCGTGGCGCAGACCGAGGCGTTCTTCAGAGGTCGGAACTCTAAGAACTAAGATCGCGGTTATGTACACGAGTGCGAAGATGAGGCCACAGACGAGAAGGATTACAAGCGGCTGAGCGGCAGTAATGAATGAATGAACCAACAGCGTCACCAGCCCTGCCGAAAAGGCGGCAACACCCAATTTCGCTACGTCTTTCAATAGCATTAAATCTCGTCGCGTTATTCCCAGGATTGAATTAAACTTGATAGCTATTGCCACACGTTCGATAAAATTAATCGCAACGACAACCCCTATTGCTCCCACTAAACCAAAGTAAAAGATACCGAACCAGAGCCCAAGTATCCCCAACACAAAGAGGGCGACGCGCAGCTTGAGGATAAAAAAGCGTCTTTCTTGATAAGATCGTACGACGGCGTCAAATTCGAGAAGAGCGAGTGGCAGTAGAGTTAAATTGATTGCGAAGATTGGCCAACTCTTTACGTACGCGGCGGTGAACATCACAGTCAGAAATTCGCGCCCCGTAACCATCATAAATGCATACAGGGGCAGAAAAACCGCGGCTAACTTGCGCATAGCCCGGGCCAGCAAGAGCACGATTTCACGCACCTCGCCATGTTTCTGCAAGTAACTGACGCGGGGTAGCATCACAGCGCCCACCGACTCCCGCATCATCCCAACTAGCGGCAATTGAGCGACGCCGATAGAATAAACAGCGAAGGTGGCGGCGTTGAAGCGGTTCGACACGAAATAGTTGTGCAGGTCCATTTGTAAGGTATAGAGCAAGCCCGCCAGACCGAAAGGTACGGAGTATCCGACCTGCAACCGCATCACTTGCCAATCGAAACTTGTCCAGAAGCGTGGAAAACGCAGTCGGAGATACCACAGCAAAGCCATGGTTTGCAGCATACCTTGAACTAACGCAGCATAGACGAGCGATTCGACAGTATCGAAGACGAGGGCGGCACTTAGCATTAGGACTGTCTTGGAAAGTTGTGCACAGACTATAAATACCGTTGCCATGCGCAGCTCTTGGTTGGCAACGACGATCGCCTCCATGACTGAAGAGAAGAGCCACAGCAAGATTACGACACCAACAAGCGGTGCGAAAGAGACAAGCATGGGTTGTCGGAAAGCTGTTGCCAAAAGCTCTGGGCTCAAGACCAAAAGGAGGCAAGTTGAGCCCCCCACCAGCCCCGTGAAGAGCAAAATATTGAAAATTATCTGACCGCGACGGACAGCGTCATGTTCGCGAGGTAGGTAATAATAGGCACTCATCCCCAAGCCAAGCGGGAGGACGCTGGTTGCCGTACCGACTACCAGAAATATCTGTTTAAATACACCGTACTCACTTTGACTTAGCGTACGAGTAAGCAAGACAGGCAACGCAAAAGCAAAAGCAAACGCCAGAATCTTCGCCGATAGCAACCACAACGCGCGCGTGGTCAGGGAACTACCGGTGTTGGAGTATTGAACATCTCTAAAGGGTCTGGTGGGAGCGCTTGATCTCATCTCATGCAACGGTACCCCGCACGTACTCTCAAAATATTCATAGTTCTTATCGGATCAGTTCAGGAAGTTTGAGAGGGCAAAATATTCTGGAAGCTGATGAATTAAGAGCACTGGCTCCGTTCCCACTGCTTTTCATCCAGCATACTCAGTTTCCTCTAACAGATTGGCTTTCTGTTGGCCACACCGGATGTGGCCAAACTACTGTATAATAGCGGGATGACGGACTTTTGTCCCTTTTTATCTACGCATATCCAGTTAACGCAAGTCGGGCTATCCGCTCAGTCATCGCAAACCCTCCCTTTTCAAAAAGGCAAGACCGGTCCATAGAAAAACAGACAGCAACTAAAGAGGCTGTTTGAAACTGAAAAGTTCTACAGTACCTCTTGCAGAGAACGCCACCTATATTAGTTCTGTTAGTTGAAGGGGATCTAAATCACAAATGTGCGGGATTGTTGGAGTAGTCGGTGATTTCGATAGTGTCCAATGCCTCGACATTGTGCAGAGAATGAGTGAGGCAATAATACATCGTGGCCCGGATGATTTTGGGACATGGTCACAAGATGGTTTCGGATTCGGCATGCGCCGTTTAAGCATAATCGATCTAACCGGTGGCCATCAGCCGATGTGGGATGACCGAGCGGATTTTGGAATCGTCTTCAACGGTGAAATTTACAACTACCGCAAGTTGCGGGAACGCCTTATTGAAGAAGGGCAGACCTTTCATACCACTAGCGATACCGAAGTGGCTCTTAGAACTCTAATTAGTTCAGGCCTAATGGGAGTTCACGACTGGAATGGAATGTTTGCCCTTGCCGCTTGGGATCGCCGGAAGAGACAGCTGTTACTTATAAGAGATCGACTAGGAGTTAAGCCACTCTACTATTTTTACGACGGAAGACATTTTATCTTTGCTTCTGAATTGAAGGCTATCTTAGCTTCAGGCCTTGTGGCTCGCCGAGTCAATCAACAGTCACTCTGGGATTATCTAACATTTCGTTATGTGCCCGGTCCGGAAACAATTTGGGAAGGGATTCGAAAACTTCCGCCGGGACACGCGCTCCAGCTATCAAGTGGAAGACCACCAACCGAAGTGTGCTACTGGAGCACGGATGTGGTTCACAATGCAAACGGGCAGCAAACCGAAAAGCAGTTGGATCACGAGTTCAGCGAATTGTTCCTTGATGCCGTCCAACTGCGACTCGAAGCTTCAGATGTTCCTGTGGGAGTATTACTTAGTGGAGGACTTGATTCGAGTGCAATTGCAGCAGCGGCAAGAGAACTAGGACACCGCAATTTTCATACTTTCTCAGTGGGGTTCGCTGAAGGCGGCAACTACTCGGAACTTCCCTTTGCTCGTAAGGTTGCCCAGCACATTGGTGCCAATTACCACGAAGTCATCATCGGGCAAAAGGAATTCCTCAAGATCCTGCCCGACCTTGTCTATTATTCAGATGAGCCACTGGCAGACTTGGCTGCCGTTCCTTTATTGGCTGTAAGCCGCTTAGCCCACCAATATGTGAAGGTGGTCTTATCGGGAGAGGGCAGCGACGAAATCTTTGGTGGATACAATCTCGATCGGGAAGAACGGCGTTGGGAGCTGATTCGTTCTCTGCAAAGTTTGCCGACCCCACTTCTTAGAATCGCAGCAAGTTGCACCCGCATCTTGCCGCCTCACTACCATAGGCGCGCGTGGAGAATTGCCAATGTTCCTCTCGCGAACTGGTATCGAAGAGATCGTCCCCACATGACTCGTCTTTTAGATCAGACTGAAAAGGAGCTGCTCTGGCCTGCGGCTCATGGACACGATTCTGAACGGATCTTAGAGGCGCTCTATTCTTCTGCTCGTTCGTCAGAGCCGCTCCAGCAACTACTGTCCGTCTATCAAAAATCCTGGTTGGTCGAGGACCTACTCATGAAGGCAGACAAGATGAGCATGGCGACATCTGTAGAATTGAGGACCCCATTCCTCGACTATCGTCTGGTGGAATGGGCCAATCACAAGCCGAAATGGGTGAAAGTGAAGCGGACGGGTTTGTTTAGTTATGAAACCAAAAGTATTCTGCGGCGCTTTTGCGCGTCACGTCTGCCCAGAGAAATTCTGATCCGGCCCAAACAGGGATTTCCCATACCAGTAAATAATTGGCTTAGTCAAGGACTTGCAGATTGGGCTCAGGATACACTTGTTGGAAGCCA
>Ga0214473_10004949_pt1 | contig 15989 bp, 13 predicted proteins | sample RVTome_7_FD_203509 | JGI IMG/M metagenome (GOLD analysis project Ga0214473, IMG submission 203509) | Soil microbial communities from uranium-contaminated site in the Upper Colorado River Basin, Wyoming, United States - RVT98D197 | ecosystem: Environmental > Terrestrial > Soil > Contaminated >... | reverse complement strand
TGCTCCCGGTGGACGTGACGCTGGCGGCCGGCGCGCCCGCCGAGGTCACGATGACGCAGGCGCGGCCGGAGTTCGGGCCGGTGGTGGAGGATCGGGCGAAGCTGGCCGCCGCCTTGGGCGGCGACAGCTCCCTGCTCGCGGACCGTCCCGCTCCGCAAGTGGTGTCCACTGCGCTCCCCCAGCTCATGGTGCCGATCCGCTCGCGGGCCCAGTTGTCGGCGCTGCCGTCGGGCGGCGCCGGCGCCGAGCTAGCGGCGCTCCTCACGGCGATGAACACCGACTGCGCCATGCTGTTCGTCCCCGATGAGAGCGGCGCGGCCGATACCGTCTGGTGTCGCATGTTCGCCCCGGGATTGGGGGTCACCGAGGACCCGGCGACCGGGAGCGCCGCGGGCGCCCTCGGCGCCTACCTGGTGCGGCACGGACTGGTGCGGCCGCGGGACGGCACAGCCCGGATCGTGATGAACCAGGGCCTCGAGATCGGCCGGCCCAGCGTCATGCGGGTCACGGTGCGTACCGGCGCGGCCGCCGACACCTGGGAGGTGCGGGTGGGCGGCTCGGCGGTGCGGATCATCGAGGGGGTGGTCCGCCTCTGACCGCCCGCACCATTCCGGTCTCGCTGGGCCCCGCGTCGTACGACGTGCTGGTGGGCGCCGGAATCCTCGACCGGCTCCCCGAGGTCCTGGCCCGCTCCTGCCCCGCCGCCCGCTACGCCCTCATCGCCGACGCGGCGGTGGCAGACCGCTACGGGGCCCGCGTGCGGCGCCTGATCGAGCAGGTGGGCCCCTGCGAACCGTTCACGTTTCCGGCCGGCGAGTGGAACAAGACCCGCGAGCAATGGAGCGCACTGAGCGACGCGCTGCTCGTCGCGGGCCTCGGACGGGACGGGGCGGTGGTGGCGCTGGGCGGTGGGGTGAGCGGCGACCTGGCCGGCTTCGTGGCCGCCACGTACCTGCGAGGCATCCCGTACGTCCAGGTCCCCACCACGGTGCTGGCCATGATCGACAGCTCGGTGGGCGGCAAGACCGGCGTGGATACCCGCCATGGCAAGAACCTGATCGGGGCCTTTCACCAGCCCCGGGCGGTGGTGGCGGACGTCCGGACCCTAGAGACGCTTCCCGCGCCGCATGCTACCGCCGGCCTGGCCGAAGCCCTCAAGCACGGAGCCATCGCGGACGCGGCGTATTTCGCGCGCGTGGTCGCGTTGCGGGAGCCGCTCCGCCGACGGGAGCCCGAGGCCTGGCAGGAGGTGGTGGCGCGCTCGGTCGAGATCAAGGCGACCATCGTCTCGGCCGACGAGCGGGAGCGGGACCGGCGCGCGGTCCTGAACTTCGGCCACACCGTCGGGCACGCGGTGGAAGCGGTGAGCCGCTACGAGACGCTTCACGGCGAGGCCGTGGCGATCGGCATGGCCACGGAAGCGCGCCTGGGAGAAGCCGCCGGAATCACGCGGTCCGGGGTGGCGGCGACCATCCGGCAGGGGCTCGCGGCGCTCAACCTGCCGACGGAGCCTGCCTCCGGCCAGGCCGAGGCGCTCGCTGGCGCGATGCGGTTCGACAAGAAGGCGCGCGGTGGGACTGTCAGGTTTGCGCTCCTCGAGGACCTGGGCGTCGCAGCCCGTGGGAAGCGGGGAGAGTGGACGTTCGAGCTCCCGGATGATCTGGTGCGTGGAGCGTTGCCAGTGTAGCGACACAACTCGAACACCGACAATACCTTCCGAAATTCGCCAACATTTCAACAACACGTAAGTCGATATTTTACAAGCTGTTACACTTCAACACCTGGATGCCGGGATGCCTCCAGACTGAGCGTTTGTGGGAAGGTGCTCAAACGCGTTGCTGGCGAATAATTTGTGATGTTGATAACGGGTTTTTCTTGACGGACCATCCGGAGTTTCCTATATTCGCCGGGTCTTGAGCTTCGGTCAAAATGGCGGGCCGCTATGTATCGCCCGCCCTTTCCTTCATAAGCAGCAACGTCCATAAGCAGCAACGTCGCCGCCGCGCACTTCTGAGGGATGGATATGCCCGAGCTCCGTGCGAGCAAGTCAAAGGCGTTCTTTCGTGCATCCTCGTCCGGCGCGTTCGATCAGTACCTCCAAGACATCCAGAAGCTCCCCCTCATCAAGGACGTCGCTATCGAGCGGGCCCTGGCGCGTCGGGCGCAGCGGGGCGATCCCAAGGCCGCCGAACAGCTCGTCACCGCCAATCTCCGGTTCGTCATCTCCTACGTGAAGAAGTATCAGGGACACGGCCTCGACCTCTCCGAATTGGTGGCGATCGGGAACGAGGGGTTGCTGAAGGCGGTGCGGAAGTTCGATCCCGACCAGGGCGTCAAGTTCATTTCGTACGCGGTCTGGTGGGTTCGTCAGGCGGTGCTCAAGGCGCTGGCCGAGCAGACCCGGAGCGTGCGGATCCCACTCAACCAGAACAGCCATCTGATCCGGATGGCCCGCACGGAAACCTATCTCTCGCAGGAGCTGGGCCGGGAGCCGACCGACGAGGAGATCGCCCGGGCGCTGGACGACACGGCCGAGAACGTTCGGGCGGCGCGCCGCATGACCGCCGCCGAGATCTCGCTCGACGCGCCCATCGACCGCACCGACCGCGACGCGGCCACCGTGGGCGAGCGCTTCGCCGGCCAGGAAGGGTCCGAGATCGAGGAAACCACGGACTCGAAGCTGATGCGCGAGTTCATCGACCGCATCTTCCAGAAGTACCTCACCCCTCGCGAGCGCAAAATCCTGTACCTCTACTACGGTCTCGAGGAAGGCTCGGAAGGCATGACGCTCGAGCGGATCGGCGAGCTCATGGGGGTCACCCGCGAGCGCATCCGGCAGATCCGCGAGCGCGCCTTCGAGAAGCTGCGCCAGAGTCCGGACGGCAAGGCGCTGCTGGGGTTCTGGATGGCGGCCTGACATAGGACCCGAGAGCCGGACGGCGAGAGGGCGGGAGATTCCTCCCGCCCTCTTGTTTTGCCCCTCTCGTATATTCCCCTCATGGCGTCCCTGGAGCTTCCCATCTTCCCCCTGGGAGTCGTGCTCTTTCCCGGCACGCCGCAGCTCCTCCACATCTTCGAGCCGCGGTACCGGCAGATGCTGGCCGACTGTCTCGAGAGCGGCCGGCCCTTCGGCCTTTCGTACGTGAAGGGCGGGGAGGTGGAGGATCCCGCCCCGCCTCCCGGGGCCGTCGGCTGCTCGGCCGTCGTGCGGCAATCGCGCCTGCTGCCCGACGGGCGCTCCAACGTCGTGGCGGAAGGCGAACAGCGGTACGTGCTGCGGGAATACCTGGACACGGACCTTCCGTACCGGGTGGCCCGGGTGGAACCGTTTGACGACGACGACGACACGGACTCCCCCCAGAGCGTGGAGGCCGCCTCGGAGCTGCGCACCCAGTTCGCGCGGTTCGCGGCCGGCATGGAGACCCTCAACGACCGCACCTCGGACCAGCCATCCCTGTCCCGCGACCCGAAGCAGCTCTCGTTCCAAGTGTCGGCCGCGCTCGAGGTGGACGCTGAAGTGAAGGTGGAACTGCTGGGCCTGCGCTCCACCCTGCAGCGGCTTTTCCACCTGAACCGCATCCTCCGCCCGCTCAACGAGGAGCTGGTTCGCCGGGTCGAGGTCCACGTCCGCGCCCGCACCAACGGCCGCGGCGGGGCCACACGGGACGTCGTGAGGGGGCAATGAGCATCCCGGAACGCGCGCTGTCCGCGGTCGCGGCGATCGTCGGGCCCCGCTGGGTCCGGTGTCAGCGGGCGGAGCTCGACACCTACGCCACGGACGGGCTCCCCACGCTGCACGCCCGCCCGGGGGCGGCCGTGCTGCCGGGCTCGCGGGAGGAGGTCATCCGCGTCGTCCGGGTGCTGGCCCACCACGGCGTTCCGTTCGTCGCGCGCGGCGCCGGCACCGGCTTGTCGGGCGGGGCCCTGGCCGCGCCCGACGCAGTGCTGCTGGTGCTGACGCGGCTCGACCGGATCCTGGCCGTCGAGCCCGGGAACCGGCGCGCCGTGGTCGAGCCCGGGGTGGTGAACGCCCGCCTGTCGCGGGCCGCCGCGCCGTTCGGGCTGCACTATGCCCCGGACCCGTCGAGCCAAACGGCCTGCACCATCGGGGGCAACGTGGCGGAGAACGCCGGCGGGCCGCACTGTCTCAAGTACGGCGTGACCACGAACCACATCCTGTGGCTCGAGGTGGTCCTGCCGGACGGCGGTGTCGTGACCCTGGGCTCGCCCAACGGCGATCCCTGGGGCCCGGACCTGGTCGGACTGTTCGTGGGCAGCGAGGGCACGTTCGGCGTCGCCACCCGCATCGCCGTCCGGCTGGTGCCGCTGCCCGCCGCGGTCCGCACCCTGCTGGCCGACTTCGCCTCCCTCCGCACGGCCGGGGCCGCGGTGTCCGCCATCGTGGCGTCGGGCATCGTCCCGGCCGCGCTCGAGATGATGGATCGGAACTGCGTGCGCGCCGTCGAGGACTCGATCTACGCCGCGGGCTATCCCAGGGACGCGGCCGCCGTGCTGCTGGTCGAGCTCGACGGAAGCTCCCCCGCCGCCGTGGCCGAGACGGCCCGCCGGGTGGAAGATCTGCTGCGGGCCGGGGGCGCGCGCGACGTCCGGGTGGCACACGAGGCCCGGGACCGCGAACGTCTGTGGCAGGGACGCAAGAAGGCCTTCGGCGCGCTGGGACGCCTGAGTCCCGACCTCGTGGTCCAGGACGCGGTGGTCCCGCGGTCCGCGCTGCCCGCGGTGCTGGAGGCCATCGCCGGGATCGGGGCCCGCCACCGGCTCACGGTGAGCAACGTATTCCATGCGGGGGACGGCAACCTGCACCCCAACATCACGTTCGACCGGAACAACCTCGAGGAGCGGCACCGGGTGGAGCAGGCGTCGGCCGAGATCATGGAGGCCTGCATCGCGGCGGGTGGCACCATCACCGGCGAGCACGGCGTGGGACGTGACAAGCTGCGCTATATGCCCCGGCTGTTCGACGCGACCACGCTCGGGGCCATGCGGGACGCCCGCCGGGTGTTCGACCCGGACCAGCGGGCCAACCCGGGCAAGGTGATTCCGGTCCACGCGTGCCGGGAGTGGCGGTCAGGCGGTCAGGCGGCCAGGCGGTCTGTCGATTCGTTGACCGGGGACGGCTCGCCTTCCGTGGCGGGGGAATGATCCCTACCCGGTGGCGGACCCTGTTCGAGGAGCAACTGGCCGACGCCAGCCAGCGGCTCGATGCGGCTGACCTGCAGCTCGCCGGCAGCGAAGGCGGCCGGGCGCTCCAGGGGGCGTACCAGGCCACGGTCGCGGCGGCCAGCGTCCGCGTCTGGCTCACCGATCCGCCGTGGAAGACGGTCCTGCCGGCCGGCGAGATGCAGCGGCGGGTGCAGGCCGCCTTCCCCAATCTGTTCGCCGCGCTGGCATCGCTCGACCTCAAGGATGTGCTCACCAGCCCGTGGGCGTCCGACGCGGCCGCGCCCTATGTGAAGGAAGCGCGCGCCTTCGTCACCGCCACGGCCGACCAGCTCCGGAAATGGCTCGAGGAGAACTGAGCCCGCGGCTCAAGAGCCTGCTTGGCTCCGCCGCCACCGTCGGCGCGGCGCCGGGCGGGGCGGCGCTGGTGGCGCCCGATTCCGAAACGGCCTGCGCGCTGCTGCTGCGGACCGCTTCGCTCGAGGGCTGGCGGGTCCGGATCGAGGGCGGGGGCAGCTGGATTCCGCGCGACGCGCCGGCCGATGTGGTGCTGAGCACGGCCCGGCTGGCCGGGCTCACCGACGTCGCCCCCGCGGATCTCGTCGCCACGGCCGATGCCGGCATCCCCTGGGCGGACCTGCGGCGCGGCCTGGCCGACCACGGCATGTGGCTGGCGCACGACGCGCCCGGGGGCGACCGCACCCTGGGCTCGCTCCTGGCCACGGCCACGACCGGGCCGCTGCGCGCCGGATTCGGCATGCTGCGCGACCAGGTCCTCGGCCTCACGCTGGTGACCGGGGACGGGCGCACCGTGCGCGTAGGCGGCCGCGTGGTGAAGAACGTGGCCGGCTACGACCTCGCGAAGCTCGCGGCGGGAAGCTTCGGCGCCTTCGGGGTCGTGACCGCCGTGCACCTGCGGCTGCGGGCCGTTCCGCGGGCGGACCTCACCCTCCTGGCGGAAGGGCAGCGGGACGCGCTGCTCGACGCGGCGCGCGCGATCCTGGCCCCGGGACTGGCCCCGGCGGCCCTCGAGCTGGTGGCCCCGGGCGCCGCGGGCGGCTCGGCGTGGACCCTGGCCGTGCGGCTGGTGGGGACCGACGGCGAGGTGGCCGCCGACCGCCAGACGGTGTTCGAATGCGCCCGGCTGCCGCTGCGCGAGCATACCGGCGCCGACGCGGCGTTGTTCTGGAGCACCGTGCTGGAGGGCGCGGTCGCGGCCCCGCTCACGGCGCGGCTGGGCGCCGCACCGGACGGGCTGGAAGACGCGCTCGACCTGCTGGCCCACCACCTGGACGAACCCGTGGCCGACTGGATCACCGCGACCGTGCCCGCCGGCGTCATCCGGTGGAGCGGGAACGCGGGCCCCGACGCGCTGATCCGATTCCGCGCGGCGGCCGCCGAGCGCGAGTGGCCGGTGACCCTCGAACGGGCGCCCTGGGCCGTCCGCGCGCGCGTGGGCCATTTCGGCGCGTACCGTGAAGGAGTGGTCCGGCTGGTGGGCGGCCTGCGCCGCGCGTTCGACCCCGCCGGCGTGCTGGTGGCGCCCCTCGGCACCGACGCGTGACCGGGTTTGCCGGGCTCGCGCCCTGCGTCCACTGCGGGTTCTGCCTGCAGAGCTGCCCCACGTACCTGGCCACCGGCGACGAGGCCGATAGCCCGCGCGGCCGGATCGTACTGATGCGGGCCCTGGCGGCGGGGGCGCTGCCGCCCGACGACGACGCCCTCATCGAGCACCTGGACCGCTGTCTCGGCTGCCGGGGCTGCGAGCCGGTCTGCCCGTCGGGCGTGGCCTACGGCGGCGCGCTCGAAGCCGCCCGCGAGCGCATCGCCGCCGCCCGACCCGTGCCGACGCTGGGGCGGCTGGTGCTCGACGTCATGGCGCGCCCGTCGCTCCGGCGCCCCCTGCTCGCGGTCACCCGCCTGCTCCGGCCGCTGGCCGGATTCCTGGCCGGAACCGGACGCCTGGGATTCGCGGCGGGGATGGTGGCGGCGACCAGACCAGCGGTTGAGCGGTTGAGCGGTTGGGCGGTGGGCGACGGGGCGGCATCCGGGCGCGACGCACCCAAGCACCTCTCGGGACCAACCGCCCAACCGCTCAACCGCTCAACCGCCGTTTTCACCGGCTGCATCCAATCCGGCCTCTTCGCGCACGTGAACGCCGCGGCGGAGCGGACGCTCGCGGCCAACGGCTACACGGTCGTCCGGGTGGAGGAGCAGGGCTGCTGCGGGGCGCTGCACGCGCACGCCGGCCTGCTCGACGAAGCCCGCGCGCTGGCGCGGGCCAACGTCGCCGCCTTCAGCCGGGTGCCCGACGCCGCGGTCGCCGTCACCGCCGCCGGGTGCGGGGCGATGCTGGCCTCCTACGGCCATCTCCTGGCCGGCGATCCGCTGGCGCCGGCCGCTCAGGCCCTGGCCGCCCGCGCCCAAGACGTGACCCTCCTGCTGCACGCGGCCGGTCCGCGGCGCGGCGCCGCCCTGGCGGCACGCGTGGCCTACGATCCGCCCTGCCACCTGCTCCACGCCCAGCGGGTGTCCGAGGCGCCGCGCGCCGTGCTCGACGCGGTCCCGGACATCGAGCTCGTGGCGCAGGACGAGGCGGAGCTGTGCTGCGGCAGCGCCGGAATCTTCAGCCTGCTCCAGCCGGAGATGTCGCGCGCCGTACTGGCGCGCAAGGTCGCGGCCCTGCGCCAGGCCGCGCCCGACGTCGTGGTCACGGGCAACCCGGGCTGCGCCATGCAGATCGGCGCGGGCCTCCGGGCCGCGGGGCGCGCGATTCCGGTGGCGCACCCCGTGGAGCTGCTCGACCGGTCGTACCAGGCGGCGGGGTACTACCGGGAATGACGACGCCCCCGGTCTTCCCGGTGCTCGTGCTCGGCCACGACGCGGTCACCCCCGCGGCGGCCGACGCCGTGTTGCGCGGCGCGCTGGTGGCGGCGCCGGACGTGGCGGTGCTCGAGGTCACCGGCCCCGGCGCCGTCGCGTGCATTCAGGGACTGCTCACCAACGACATCGAGGCCCCGGGGGCGGGCGCGTTCGTGTACGGGGCGGTGCTGACGCCCAAGGGCATGATCGTGTGCGACCTCTGGGTCGAACGGGATCGCACCAGCGTGCGGCTCACGGTCCCGCGCCAGGGCGTGGGCGCGCTGCTCGAGATCCTCCGGCGCTCCTTGCCGCCGCGCCTGGCGCGGGTGGTCGAGAGTCCGGAGCAGGGCGCCCTGCACCTGGTCGGGCCGCGGGCGCTCGAAGTGGCGACGCGGGCGGGGCTCGCCCTCCCGGCGGAAGGCCGCTGGGGCTCGGCGATCCTGACCGAGGTGACGACCAGCCTGGCCCGCCCGGCCGCCGGCGCGCCGTTCGCCGGCCAGGTACTCGTGGCGCGGGCGCAGGCGCCGGACCTGGCCAGCCGGCTCCGGGCCGCGGGGGCGGTCCAGGGAGGCGTCGTCGATCTCGAGCTCGCGCGGGTGCTGGCCGGGTGGCCGCGCCTGGGCGCCGAGATCGATGACAAGACGCTGCCGCAGGAAGTCCGCTATGACGAGATCGGCGGCGTGTCGTACACCAAGGGATGCTATACCGGACAGGAAACCGTGGCGCGCATCCACTTCCGCGGCCACCCCAATCGGGAGCTTCGCGGCCTCGTCTGGGACGACGCCCCGGATGTGGCGCGGCCCACGGTCGAGGAGGACGGCCGGCCCCGGGGTCGCGTGACCAGCGTGGCGTGGCTGCCCGACGGACCCGTAGTGGGTCTTGCCCTGCTCCGCCGAGAGGTCGAAAGGGACCGCCCAGTCCTGGCGGCCGGCGCCCCGGCGCGCGTGGTCCTGCTGCCGTTTCAACTGGGCGGCTAAGCGGTCAGGCAGTCCATGACCTCCCGGCGTCAGTTCCTGCTGGCCGCGGCCGCGGCCGTTCCCGGTCTCACCGGCAGGGGCGGACCGGCGCCGCGGGTCGAGGCGCTCCCCACGCTCTTCCACGGCCATCCCGACGGGCAGACCACGCTGGTCCGGTTCATCGTGACCGGCGTGGACGCCCCCGCCGCTCGATTGCGCGTGCTCGGGCCCGCGGGACGGCTGCTGGGCACCGCCGGACTGGTGCGACGGTCGGACACCCTCGCGGGACAGCTGTGGATCCCCCTCTCGACCTCGGCCACGATCCGGAGCGACCTCGAGACCCCGGTGACCCGCGGCGTGCACCGCACGACGCACCGCCTCGCCTCGACGCCGCGCTGGACGATTCGCTGGCTCACCCTGGCGGACCCCGGGGTATTGCGCCGGCGCTTCGCCGCGGTCCCGCCCTGGCTCCTGGCCGCGGACGTCGCGGTCCTTTCGTCCGCCGGCGTCAGGGTCAACCCCTGGAGCGCTCCGGGCCCCGAGGGCCGGGATCACCTGGACCTGCTGCGCGTGGCCGTGTCCGGACGGCGGCTGAGCGCCGCGACCGGCATCCCCCTGAGCGAACGGGCACTCATCCCCGAGCACGAACGGTCGGCGCCCTTCGGGCGTCAGGCGCTGGCGGGATCCGGTGTGACCGGCATCGTCGAGGATGACGCCGACACCGACCCGGCCACCCTGGGACTCGACGCGGGCCGCGCGCGCATGGCCCCGCTGGTCGAGGCCTGGCTGGCGATCCGGACGCCGGACGCCGCCCCGAGCCCAACTGTGACGCTCATCGGGACCGACCCCGACTTCGCGATCCAGGCACTCCGTTCCATCGAGGAATGGAACGGATTGTACGCCTATCCCCGCATCGTGGTGGGGCGATGAACCCCGCGGTCTTTTCCCCGTTCCTCCGCCTCGCTTCGCCCGCGGACCCGACGCTCGAGGGGCTGGGCCGGCACCTCGCGCTCCCGACCGCGGGCATCCTGGTCTTCAATCCGTCGCCGTTCAGCCAGAGCGGCCCGGTCGCGCTTCCGGAAGGCGGACTCCGGGTGGTGACCGACGTTCCCGGACTGGGCTACGCCTTTGAGCCGACGGGGGCGGCCGGGCACCGGGGCAGCGAGGCCGGGCCGAGTCGCGAAGCGCTGCGACCCATCGAAACCGCCCGTTTTTCCGCCCGGCTGGACGAGCGAACCGGCGCGCTGGCCTCGCTGGTGGACCGAGCCAGCGGTCGGGAGTTGGTGGCGCCGGACGGGGAGCTGAATGGGCGGGAAGGCGCCGTCCTGTCCGACGGCTGGGTCGACCCGCTCGACGGAGTCGGAGTGCGGCTGGTGGCCCGCCGTATGGGGAAGAGCGGCCCGCTCACCAGCCGGGTCACCCTGTACCACGAGCTCCCCTGGGCGGACGTGGAGAACGCGGCCGACTCGGGAACACGTCCGGACGAAGAAACCCGATTCGATCTATCGCTCGCGCCGGAGGAGGTGCGCCGCGAGGTGGCCGGCGGCGCGGTACGCGTGATTCCGCCGGTAGAGCGGGTCACGATGCTCCGCTGGCTCGCGCTGCGCGCCGCCGGCGAGACGGTCCTCTTTGGAGCGGGCGCGCCCGCGACCGTGACGGCGACGGCGGCGGGACGGCTCACGGTGCACGGCGCGGGCGCCAACGAGCGGTTCCGGCTGGCCCTGCACCGCGGGCTCGTCCTGCCGGACGAGCCCTGGCGCTTCGGCTTCGGCATGACGCCCCTGATCGCGGTGCCGGCCCCGGGATCGGGCAGCCTGCGACTCCCCACCTTCGGCCGGCTGCTGGACGTGGCCGATCCGTCGGTCGCGGTGGTGGGGATCAAGGACGCCGACGACGGCATCGGCCTGATGGCATACCTGATGGATCTCGCCGGGCTTCCCCGCGGGGTCACCGTACGCCCGGGGGTGCTCACGTTCGACGCGGCCGCGGAAACGGACCTCACCGAGCGGGACCGCGGGCCGCTCGATCCGGCGCCCTCCGGAGGTGTCCTGGTGCCGCTCGATGCCTCCGGCTACGCTGCGTTCCGCCTGCTGGGCGCCCGGGTGGCGGGATAGGGCGCGGGCGGGGTATATAGAAGCGGTTGAGCGGTCGAGCGGTTGAGCGGCACCAGGACAAGCCGGCAGCGGGGCGGAAGGGGTGGAAGGGGCGGACCATGACGAAGCCGAATACGCTGGGCGATCTCAAGCAGACCGAGTGGGCCGAGCCCGCCAAGCACTTGCGGACGGTCAAGGACGAGATGCGGCAGAACCTGATCTGCCTGCTCGAGTCCGGGCAGCCGCTGTTCCCCGGGATCGTAGGGTACGAGGACACGGTGGTTCCCCAACTCGTGAACGCGGTGCTCGCGCGGCACAATTTCATCCTGCTGGGGCTGCGCGGTCAGGCGAAGAGCCGGATCCTGCGGCAGCTCATGACGCTGCTGGACGACGAGATCCCGGTGATCGCGGGCAGCGAGGTCAACGACAATCCCTTCCGGCCCATTTCCAAGTACGGGCGCCAGCTGCTGGACGAGCAGGGCGACCGCATGCCGGTTCAGTGGGTGACCCGGGAGTACCGCTACGTGGAGAAGCTGGCCACGCCGGACGTGACCATCGCGGACATCATCGGGGACGTGGATCCCATCAAGGCCGCCCGGGGCGGGCATCTGCTGTCCGACGAGCTGACCATCCACTACGGGCTGCTGCCTCGCTCCAACCGCGGGATCTTCGCGCTCAACGAGCTGCCCGACCTGGCCGGGAAGATCCAGGTGGGCCTGTTCAACATCATGCAGGAGGGGGACGTCCAGATCAAAGGCTATCCCATTCGCCTGTCGTTGGACATCCTGCTCGTCTTCACCGCCAACCCGGAAGACTACACGGCGCGGGGCAAGATCATCACGCCGCTCAAGGACCGCATCGGGAGCGAGATCCTGACCCACTACCCCGCCACCGTGACCCAGGGCATGACGATCACCGCGCAGGAGGCCTGGCTGGCGCGCGCCGGCCGCCCGCTCGAGCTGCCCGATTTCATCGCCCAGGTCGTGGAGCGCGTGGCGTTCGAAGCGCGGCAGGACAAGCGCATCGACCACCGGTCGGGGGTGAGCCAGCGCCTGCCCATCACGGTGCTCGAAAACGTGACCTCCAACGCGGAGCGCCGCGCCATCGTGAACCGCGAACGGCGCGTCGTCCCCCGGGTGTCCGACATCTACGCCGCCCTGCCGTCCATCACGGGCAAGATCGAGCTGGAGTACGAGGGCGAGCTGCAGGGCGCGGACACCATCGCCCGCGACCTGGTCCGGCGGGCCTGTCTGGCGACCTTCGAAGAACGGGCCGGCGGCGCCGACTGTGACCCCATCGTGGCCTGGTTCGATGAAGGCGGCGCCCTCAAAGTGGGCGGGGATGAGCGGGCCGACGCGCTGCTGCGGGGGTTCACCGGGGTGGCGGGCCTGCTCGACGTCGTGCGGCTGACGGGCCTGGCACCCCAGAGCGACCCCGCCCGTCTGGTAGCCGCCTGCGAGCTGGTGCTCGAAGGGCTGGTGGCGCAGAAGCGGGTCTCGCGGTCGGACGAGCTGGGGTATTCGCGCGCGCGCCGGGAGCGACCGCCGGGTGCCGGGCCGGCGGCCGGCGGGCAAAACCTGTTTCCATAGCGGTTGAGCGGTTGGGCGGTTGAGCGGTTGGCTCGCCGGACCAGCTGTTCAACCGCTCAACCGTTCAACCGCTCAACCGCTTATGGCCGTCATCACCATCTCCCGCCAATTCGGTTCCGGTGGCTCGGACGTGGCCAAGCTGGTCGCGACGCGCCTGGGCTGGACCCTGATCGACAACGAGTTCGTGGACCAGGTGGCGGCCCGGGCGGGGCTCACGACCGAAGAGGTGGAACGGGCCGAGGAGCGCGTACCCGGCGTCATCGAGCGGTTGGCGCGGGCACTCGCCGGGTCGGCGCCCGAGATGTTCGCCGCCGCCGCCGATCCGGCGGCGGCTACGCTCCCCCCCGAAGACCAGATCCTGCGCCAGACCCAGGCGGTGATCGCGGAGGCCGTGAGCCACGGCAACGTGGTGATGGTGGGGCGCGGCGCCCAGGCCTACCTGGGCGAGCGCGTCAGCGCCCTGCACGTCTACCTCGTGGCCCCGCGCGAGCAGCGGCTGTCGGCGATCATGAAGCGGCTGGGGCTCTCGCAGAAGGACGCCGAAAAGGCGCTGGACGACACCGACGCCGGCCGCCGACGCTACGTCCGCGAGCACTACGGCCGGCACTGGGACGACTCGACAAACTACGACCTGGTGGTCAACACCGGGCGTTTCGGCATCGAGGAAGCGGCCGGGTTGGTGGTCGAGGCGGCCGCCCGCCGGTTCACCGCGTCGCCCTGACCACCGGCGACCGGGCGACGCCCGCGAGGACGGCGACGGTGGTCAGCAGCCCGCCCGACGCCAGCGCCGCCCGGACCCCGAATCCCTCCGCCACGATCCCGCCGAACAGCGACCCGAACGGCGCCATGCCCACGAACGCGAAGGTGTACACCGAGATCACGCGGCCCCGGAGCCAGTCGGGGGCGAGCAACTGGAGCAGGGTGTTGGTGAGGGCCGTGGTGGTGATCATGGCGGCCCCGAGCACCACCAGGATGACGAGGACGGCGGCCAGCGTCCGGGCCAGGGCCAGGCTGGTCAGCGCCAGGCCGAACACGGCCGCGGCCACACCGAGGACCCGGCCCTTGTGCATCCGGGACACGAAGGTGGCCACGGCCAGCGCTCCCGCCAGCGCCCCGCCGCCCACGGCCGACATCATCCAGCCGTACTCCTGCGCCCCCCGTCCCAGCATCTGCCGGGCGACCACCGGCAACAGCGTGAGGACCGGCAGCCCGCAGATGCTCAGGGCGGCCACGTTCAGCAGCAGGAGCCGGATGCGGGCGTCGGCCGCGACGTAGCGCAGGCCCTCCCGGATATTGACCCAGGCCGACGTGGGCGGGCCCACCGCCCGGCGGCCCGGCGGCCCCTGCATCGCGGCCAGGGCGGCGAGCACCGCGAGATAGCTCACCCCGTTGACGAGGAAGCACGCCGCGACGCCCACCGTGCCGATCAGGATGCCGGCGATCGCCGGGCCCACCAGGCGGGTGGCGTTGAAGGCCGACGCATTGAGCGCGATCGCGCTCGGGAGGTCTTCGAGACCCACCAGCTCGGTGAAGAACGACTGCCGCGCGGGGATGTCGAACGCCTGCGCCACGCCCAGCAGCGCCGCCAGCACGATCACGAGCGTGACGGACTGCCACCCCGCGAACGTCACGGCCGCGAAGGCCAGGGCCACGATCATCGAGCCCAGCTGGGTCGCCACCACCATACGATGCCGGGACACGCGGTCGGCCACGGCGCCGGCGTAGAGGGAGAAGAGCAGCACGGGCAGGGTGCCCATCGCGTCGACCAGCCCGACGTAGAAGGCCGAGCCGGTGAGGTCGAGGACCAGCCAGGACTGGGCCACCCGCTGCATCCACACGCCCACCAGCGATACCACGTACCCGGCAAAGAACAGGCGGAAATTCCGGTGCCGGAGCGCGGCGAAGGTGGGAAGGCGGCGAAGCGAAGAGGCCGCGGAGCGGCGCTCCCCGCTCTCGCTCCGCCGGTCCGCCGGTCCGCCGACGTGGTCACCCATTGCCGGAACTAAAGCGACCCCGCAGGTTCATACAAGGAAGCCCATGCGCTACACCACCTACGGCAAGTATGTCCCGCAGCTCGCGGACGCGATCAATCTCCAGGACCTCCTGGAGCAGCTGAGCGATTTCCTGCTCCAGTCGGGATTCGCCGGCGGCCCGAGCTGGCATCCGTTCTGGGGCGAGTTCGGGAACGAAGACACGCAGTCGCTCGACTCACTGAAGGACGCCATCGTCCGGGCGCTGGTGGAGTCGGGGCAGCTCACGCCCGAGATGCTCCAGGTCCTGCGCGGCGAATCCACCGGCGATCCCGCGCGCGACGCCGAAATCAAGCAGCAGCTGGCCGAGCTACTCGACCAGATCGTGCAGCGCCTCATGGACGAGGGCTACCTGGGCGCCCAGCCGGCGCCCCGCATGCCGGACGGACACCAGCCCATGTTCGGCCCGGGCGGCCAGGCGCACTCGGCGGCGCAGCAGGTCCACTTCAACTTGACCGACAAGGGCGTGGACTTCCTCGGCTACCGGGCGCTCCGGCACCTGTTGGGCTCGATCGGCCGGTCGAGCTTCGGGAGCCACGAGACCGCGTACCTGGCCACCGGGGTCGAAGCCGAAGCGGCGTCCAAGGAGTACGAGTTCGGCGACACGATGAACCTGGACGTTCCCGGGACGTTGCGGCGAGCCATGGCCCGGAACCTGGGCGGTCGTGGGCGGTCAGGGGCGGTCAGGGGCGGTCAGGATGAGGCCCCGTTCATCGACCTCGACTATCCCGACCTGATGGTCCACCAGTCCGAGTACCGCTCGAGCGCGGCCACGGTGCTGATGCTCGACTGCTCGCACTCGATGATCCTCTACGGGGAGGATCGCTTCACGCCGGCCAAGAAGGTGGCGCTGGCGCTCACCCATCTCATCCGTACGCAGTTTCCCGGTGACTCACTCCGCGTGGTGCTATTCCACGACGGGGCCGAAGAGATTCCGATCCGGAAGCTGGCGCACGCCCAGGTGGGGCCGTACCACACCAACACGGCCGAGGGCCTGAAGCTGGCCCGGCGGCTGCTGATGGCGCAGAAGAAGGACATGCGCCAGATCATCATGATCACGGACGGCAAGCCGTCGGCGCTGACGTTGCCGGACGGCCGGGTCTACGTGAACTCGATGGGGCTGGACCCGCGGATTCTCAAGGCGACGTATCGCGAGGTCTCGATCTGCCGGCGCAGCGGGATTCTGATCAATACGTTCATGCTGGCGCGGGAGCGGTCGCTGGTGGAGTTCGTCAAGAAGGTGTGCGAGATCGCCAAGGGGAAAGCGTACTTCACCAG
>Ga0214473_10004948_pt1 | contig 15990 bp, 10 predicted proteins | sample RVTome_7_FD_203509 | JGI IMG/M metagenome (GOLD analysis project Ga0214473, IMG submission 203509) | Soil microbial communities from uranium-contaminated site in the Upper Colorado River Basin, Wyoming, United States - RVT98D197 | ecosystem: Environmental > Terrestrial > Soil > Contaminated >... | reverse complement strand
TAGGGTGAGGGGGAAATGATCTAATCCTCACCCCCACCTTAATCCTTCCCCATCAAGGGGGAGGGAAGTTTCTTAGAGAATTGGATGCCCCGCAGCTCTGCTGCGGGGTACTTCACTTTCTGGAGAATCGGGAGACGACGATTCTCCAGAAACCCCTCGGGCCTTTGGCCGAAATCCAAATCCTTGAGACAGAGAATTTTTTTGTCTGTCGGCATCTCCCCGACAGACAAAAAATAAGAATCTCCGCGTCCTCTGCGTCTCCGCGGTGAACGGAAATATTTTACGCACCTCACTGCTCCAGCCACATGTTGGCCCAGTTGTTCGTCACGTTGATCTGGCAAACATCGGTCAACCGGACGCCCTGCAGCTTTTTATTCCACGCATAGATGTACCTTTGCGGCCACAATGGGATAGCAGCGGCATCCTTCAGCAGGACTTTCTCCGCTTCCTGGTAGCACTTGGTCCGCTCCTCCTCAGTCTTGGCCGCTTCCGACTTTCTGACCCACTGGTCAAACTCAGGGTTTGAATAGGCGCCCAGGGATTTACCATCCGGCGCGCTTCCCGAATTGGTTTCAAACATGGCGAATCCTATCGAAGGGTCGAGAGCAAAGGCAAGGCCGTACCCGCCCATATCCCAGTCCATTTTAGGATCGCGCACGACCTTGTCCTGCCAGAGTGCGGGGGAGAGGATCTGAAGATTGAGGGGCACGCCAATCTGATCGAGCTGCAATTTGGCCATCTCGGCGAGGTTTTTGTTTGCAGGCATAGCGGCATCAACCCAGATAACAGGAGGGATCTTCTTTCCCGCATCCTTTTCCACGGCCTGGATCAGCTTCTTGGCCTCTTCCGGGTTGTAGGGAGGCACGAGCTTCAAAGCCTCGGGGTTGAAATATTTGCTGTATTCCAGCAATGTCCTCGCCGGATTGCCCGATTTGAAGGCATTCGCGTTGATGGCAATGTTCTTCCAGTCAGCGCCCATCCAGATGGCCTTGCGGAACCGGATGTCATTACCCGGCCACCGCCGCATATTGAAGTAGTGCTTGTGGAGGATTGAAGGATCATAGAGTTCCTGATAGGAAAGCTTTGGATTCTTCTGGAGCGAAGGTTTGGCTTCATCGTAGAGCTGGGCAAAATCGATCTCCCCTTTTTCGAGCGCCAGCAGCCGCGCTTCGTCTGAGCGGTAATATACCAGCTCCACCCGGTCGACATAGGGCTTCGGACCCCAGTAGCCGTCGAAGCGCCCTAAAACGTATTTCTCATTCGGTACGACTTCCAACACTTTAAAGGGACCTGTCCCGGACGGGTGAAAGGCGAACTGGTCCCCCCACTTCTCCACCTCTTCGGGCGGTACGATGCCCCTTATCACCCACCCGAGACAGCGCACAAGTGAGGAAAAAGGCCTTTCCAGGGTAATCCTCACAGTGTACCGGTCTACCACTTCCACCTTTTGCAGGCCCTTGATCTGCTCTTTATTCTTAACCGGTTTCCACCCTTTGGGCGTTGTGATGCGCCAGTCGAAGTTCGTCTTAACATCTTCCGCAGTCATCTCTCTTCCATTGTGGAATTTAACACCCTTTCTGAGAGTAAGGATCCAGACCTTATTGTCCTTCGTCTGGTAGTTCGTCACAAGATTCGGTATGAGGGTCTCAAAACCCTTCTCGCCCCAGGTGTAGAGACGATCGTAGACCATCTCGGCGCCTGGCGTTGTAGTGACGGTATGGAGATATCGCACATCCATGACGCTCTCTTGAGCAACCCGTACCCCGATCCTCAACGTCCCTCCATATTTGGGCTCTGCGGCCTGAAGAGATGAAGCAAGCAGAATAACGCATAGAAATAAAGTGCAGACTATGACCATGTTGAGAAGAGCATGTTTCTTCATAATGATTTCCTCCTTATCAAAGGTTCTCCGGTCATATCTAGCCCTGATGCAATCCTATTAAGCCATCAAAGGTTAATACTACCGCGAACCTTTTTGGGAAAAGGGCCAATATACCAGCACAAAGCACTTTCGCTGCATCCGTCATACCCGCGAAAGCGGGTATCCAGTGGCTTTTTGAGCCAATCTACTTCCTGGATTCCCGTTTTCACGGGAATGACAGAAAAAGGTTCGCTGTAGTATTTAGGTTGAGTTTTGCAAATACTTGGGTCCCATTCTTAACCTCAACCTTAGCCTCAACCTGATCCTTGATTGCGACAGCGTCAGGCATTACGTCCGGAAGTGCTCTCCCGTATCCTTTCTCTTCCAGCGAACCCTTTGCATCAACGGATGGTTGAATGTAATCGCCCCTTGCCTGGGACATTCCTCCACGCAGCATCCACCGTACCAGCATTCCTCGGGGTAGAGTATGATCGGGGGTTTGCCCTTCTCAGGATTGGGTATGAAGACTTCCATCGGGCAGATGTCAACGCACCTGTTGCATCCATTGCAGATATCTGGATTGAAAAGCACGGGCCTGCCAGGACCGGGCAGGTTGGGAACAGCATAGGCTTCCTTTTTAAACTCGACCACGGTATACCTCCCTCTATATAAAAAACCGCATAGCGCAAAGCGCATAGAGCATAGCGTAACTGCAGAAACAAAATCATCTCATGAAAAATTGCTTTGAAAACACTCCAATGATCCTCCTCTCCCCTGGTGGGAGAGGGTGGGGGTGAGGGGGAAGACGGGATATTCACCCCCTCCTCAATCCTCCCCCATCAAGGGGGAGGATGATACTTCGTTATTATCACGGATCGAGGTTAAGGGAACCGTCATGCTACTTCTTCAGAAACCCTTTATAGTCCTTGTTATGCTTCTCATAGTTCTCGCTCAGGGAACCCCAGAAGCCTATGGGCAGTTCTCCTGTGCAAACTTCTTCCTTTTCCTGCCAGATCGTGATGAACTTATGCCAGTCGGGCGGATCGACAACCGGGTAGTCCTGCCTCACAAAACCCAGGTGCTTACTGCTTGCCTTTCGGGCCAGGCAGCTTTTTATCACCAGGTCGTCGCAGTAGAGTATGTTGAAGCTCTCCAGGATACGAACTAACATATGCGGGTTGGGTGAGTATACTTCAGGGAAGACGTTCTTTTCAATATCTGCTAACCAGTGCAGGCCCAGATTGAGGAGCTCCTCATTCTTTGGCTCGCCGCAATAGTTCTGCATGACTCTGCAAAGCCCTGCGCGCAGCTCTTTCCAGTCCATCCCGTTCTTCCGTGGGAGCGGTCCGTAGACACGGCCCTTTTCCTTCTCCACCTGGCCCCGGTCGACTACAGGTCCACCGGCCTTCAGGGCATAATCTGCCGCTTTTCTCCCGGCGTACCTCCCGGTGGCAGCGGCGTGATGATAGTAGTTCGCAGCATAGAGAGCGTTCCCGGCTGCATATAGCCCTTCCAGGTTGGTCCTCAACTCCCAATCGGTCACAAGGCCGCCGGGACTGGCAAAGGGACCGTACGTGCGCAGATAAGGAAGGGTCACGTCCTGCTGGAGACCCGAATGGGGCTCTCCACCGAGCAGAATATAGCTCTGAAGCAGATCCCTTGTTGAATCGAATCCGGCATCCGTATAACTTTTGAAGACTGCTATATTGGTCCGGCCCTCTTGCCCGACCATGAGGCCCCAGATGGCCTTCCGTTCGAACTCGGGCATGCTTGGCAGGTCGGCATAGAGGGGCAGGGTAAATTCGCCTTTCCGTATGCGCTCGGACAGGTCATCAATGATACGAGGGCACCTGTACTTCGGAGCCGGTGCTCTCTCAGCGATGAACTTCTGGCCTTCAGCAGGTCGGGTCCGTTCTGACACGTTTTTCAAGGGCCTTCCCTGATAATCGACCCATGGGACCTCTTTGCCTTTAGCGTCAACCATGGTGCAGGGAAACCACGTGTTTTTCGGATTGCCTGTGCCGTAATGAGGGAAGCAGCCCGGTGGCGTGGTAGGTGCCGACTTTTCCATCATGGTGAACTGAGCGCCTGCCCTCCAGGCTAATGCCGGGCCATCGCTGACAACGTTGGGAAAGAAATAGGGGAGTCCTGTCAGCTCCGATGAGAAGAGCCAGCTTCCCAGGTTATAGGACAGGCAGTGGACCGTGGCTTTCGCCCTGAAGACGTAAAACTCACCTGTCCGCGCGCTCACCCCTGTGGCCCCGACAACTCTGGAACCCTGCTCCCCACCAGTGGAAAGCAGGCTCGTGACCATGATCTTTGTGTAAAACTGCACGCCGAGCTTTCTGCACTCATCGTACATCACCGGCTTGAACGTGGTGCCCCAGACCCGGAAGACGAATTTGTTCACATAGTCGTAGCAAAAAAGGAATCTCGTCTTCTCGTCTCTGAAGGGGGCGCCTTTGAACTCGTCCTCGGTGTCTCTGATTTTTGCTCCCATCTGCTCGATTTCCAGGAGTGTGTCGAATCCCTCCCTGGATGCGATGTAGCGGGAAAGGGCGTTGCAGTAGCCGTTATACGACTCGAGCTCCCACTCGACGCACTCCTCGGCGGTGATCGGGGAAACCGGATTCGGTGTGTTGAGCCAGTGGTCAACACCCCCTCCGCCACTCCTCTTGGGATGGCCTTTGTCGACGAGGACCACCCTCGCACCAGCCCGGGCGGCGGCTATGGCTGCCATGCAGCCCGCAGGGCCTCCACCCAGCACCAGCACATCTGCATCAACTTCATTCTCTACGCCGTACCGCACCGGGTAAGGCCATTTCATTGCGGCCAAACCCGTGTTCTCCAAGGTTTCAAACCAGCTCGCCATTCTTCTCCCTCCGCTCCTATTCTTCTTTTTTGCCCTGCGGCAGCGTTATTGTTCCAGCCACATGTTTGCCCATTGGTTTGTGACGTTTATAGCACACGTATCGGTAAATTTAACATTCTGCACCTTCTTGTTCCAGCCAAATACCAGCCGCATGGTAAAGGCCGGGATAGCCGCAGCATCCTTAATGAGAACCTTCTCTGCCTCCTGGAAGAACTTCGTCCGCTCCTCCTCGGTCTTGGCCGCTTCTGCCTTTCTGACCCACTGGTCGAACTCAGGATTGGAATAACCGCCCAGTGACTTTCCATCCGGGGCCGCTCCTGAATCGGTCTCAAAGTATACGTATCCTACCGACGGGTCGATTGCAAACCCATAGCCAACTCCGCCCATATCCCAATCCATCTTCGGATCTCTGGAGATCTTGTCGAACCAAAGGGCGATGGAAAGGATATGGAGATCGAGTGGCACACCGATCTGGGCGAGTTGCAGTTTGGCCATTTCGGCGAGATTTTGATTCGCGCTTATGGCCGAATCGACGAGGTAGATGGGCGGGATTTTCTTCCCTGCATCCTTCTCCACGGCCTGGATCAGTTTTTTGGCCTCTTCCGGGTTGTAGGGAGGCACGAGCTTTACAGCTTCCGGATTGAAGTACTTGCTATGATCGAGCAGCGTTCTACAGACATTCCCGGACTTGAGCGCCCAGGCATTGAGGGCTATAGTTTTCCAGTCCGCACCCATCCAGACCGCCTTCCTGAACCGGACGTCACTCATCGGCCAGCGTCGCACGTTAAAATAGTACTTGTGAATCACGGATGGATCAGGAGCTTCCTGATGGGTCAACTTCGGATTGTTCTTTAAAACGGGCTTCGCCTCGTCATAGAGTTGAGCCATATCGATATCCCCTCTTTCGAGGGCCACCAGGCGTGCTTCATCCGAGCGATAGTAGATCAGCTCCACGCGGTTGAGATAGGGTTTGGGGCCCCAGTAGCCGTCAAATCTCTCCAGGACCACTTTCTCGTTGGGCTTAACCTCCACCGCCTTGAAGGGACCTGTACCACAGGGGTGAAAGGCAAAATCATCCCCCCACTTTTCGACTTCCTCCGGGGGAATAATACCTCTTAGCGCGTAGGCCAGGACACGCATCAAGGAGGAAAAGGGCCTATCGAGCGTCAGTCTGACGGTATATTTGTCCACCACGTCCACCTGCTTCAGGGCTTTGATCAACTCCCGCTGTCTTAAAGGCTTCCATCCCTTGGGTGTGGTGATTCTCCAGTCAAGGTTCGCCTTCACGTCGCTCGCGGTCATTTCCCTTCCGTTGTGGAACTTGACGCCTTTTCTCAGGTTGATGGTCCAGACTTTATTGTCTTTGGTTTGATAGCTCGTGGCCAGATTGGGTATCAGACTGTCAAAACCCTTTTCGCCCCAGGTGTAGAGACGATCGTAGATGATCTCAAGGGTAGGTATCGAAGTGGTGGTCGTGAGATACCGCGCATCGATTGAAGTCTCCTGCGCAACTCTTACCCCGATCCGCAGGGTGCCTCCATATTTGGGCTCTGCGGCCAGAGCAGATGAGAGGAGAGGAACCGTGCAAAGGAATAAAGCGCAGACAAGGACCATGTTCCTAGGGGCATGTTTCTTCATGATGACTTTCCTCCCTTTCGTTCACTGTTAAATATCGATCTTAGAAAACTCAACCTCCTTGCCATTGAAACGCTGACCCAAGAAAGCGAAGTAATCCTTATCATTTTTTTCCGGGAAATCGGCTCTGTTAAATCCAAAGGGTATTTTCCTGCTTTCTTTTCTCTGTAACGATGCCCTGAGAACCATCTCCGCATTATCCAGCACAGACATGACTTCCAGAGCACGTCCCAGTTCGTGAGGGTTCTCGGCCCTGAGGGAAACATTATTCTTGATATCCTTTAAACGGTCCACTCCCCTCGTTAACATCTTCGCGGTTCGTACGTTTCCGGCGTAATGGTCAACGATGTTCTGTATGGCGATCTCAACTTCACGCCAGTGAAGTCCCTGGTCGTTTTCAAGCATCCTGGAACAAAGGTCCTTCAGGGAGTTTAACTTCTCTTCGTTTACGTCCAAGAATGACTTTTGACTCTTCGCCTCCTTGGCAGCCCTCTCGCCTCCATGCCAGCCCATCGTGAATGCCCCAGGAGCTGCAGCCCAAGGTACCCCGCCCACTTCATCGCCAGCGGCGAACAATCCCCTTATTGCGGTTTCCAGGTTTTTGTTCACGACCAGCCCTGAGGATGCCGTCCCCGCCATTTCACGGCAATTGGGAAGCCACTCCAATCTGTCCTTTCTGAAATCGAACTTTTCCTGGTCCTTTAAATGATGCAGAAAAAAGCTCCCCTTGCCTTCGTGACTGATCGACCATTCTATATACTTTATTTCTTCTTCAGTCCCTCCGGTCAGGTCTAAGTAAAAGGGGCCTCTTCCCTGGTTATACATTTCAAAATATTGTCTGTGCGTAGCCGGTCGTGCCGCCATCTGGCTCCGTAACGCCTCAGCGGCATCCACCTTCTCTTTGCCCAATCTTTCCCAATCATAAAAATGGGTCCTGGGAACGATGACTTCTCCATCTGCCTCAACGACAGATCCAGCTGGCTGGGTCGTGTTTCGAGGTGAACCCAAATTCAGTTCAAAGTTTCCGATGGAAAAGTTGGCTGGAGAGAGGAACTCCATATTGATAATAGGGATCCCCGCCCGAAAGGCCATTACCCTTCCATCACCCGTTTCATAGATAGGGACCCTGTGATTTCCCCATACGCCTGTAACACTTCTGCTTAGTCTATTTACGCGGCCTGTGGACAGAACGACCGCCTTCGCTTTGAAAAAGTAGAGTTTGCCATCTCGTGTTCCCACCCCCAGTGCACCCGAAATGTGGCCTTCACGAGAGACTAATAGATCGACCATTGTGACGCGATTAACAATTTTAACCCCTCTTTTCCTGGACTCCTTAGTCAGGAGAACCTTCAGATCCCTCCCTTCAAAGTTGAAAGAGGAAGGCACACTGTGAAACTGGGGGACGATCCTGAATTGACCGGGAAGCGTACTATCTTTAAAACGAAAGTTTAAACCGAACTTTTCCAGGTCGAGCATACGGTTGTAACTTTCCCCGGCGACCAATTGAAGGAGCTCACGATTGATGAAACCGTGGGCAACGGCCTGGGTATGGCTTTCGATTAAATCTTCAATGGAATACCCCATTTTTTCATGGACAGGGGGAATGTAAGCCCACATGTGATCCACACCCGTTCCGGCGCAGCCGCTTGCCAGGGTATTGGCTTTTTCGGCAATGGTGACCGTCACGTCATATTCGGCGGCTTTGATTGCCGCCATACATCCTGCTAATCCGCCTCCAATAATCAGAACATCCGTGTCGATTGAAACGATCTCAGTTTTTGTACTCATGTTGTGACCTCCGAATAACAGAAGATAAGCGTTCGGCAAAGGTTAGGGTAGAGATGCCAGTTTAGGAAGCAGGTTCAGGTTAAGGCTGAGGTTGAGAAGTTCTAAACCTAAACCTAAACCTAAACCTAAACCTAAACCTAAACCTGATGTCCTTACCGATCCCCTCTGAGAATCGAGACCCTTACCGGAAGCGGTGGGATAACTTCAATCGCCCCCTCATCACGATGAGGGCACTGCAGCCAGCAGGCCCCATCGTAATGACACTCATCAGGGTATTTTAAAATCGGGGGTTTGCCTCTTACCGGATTGTGTTCCAGCAGGTCGACCGGACAAACCTCAACACACAAATTGCATCCATCGCAGACTTTTTCGTTGAAAACGACTGGTCGAAACATGTTTCACCTCCTGACGATAAGTTTGGCATAATTTATAGATAACATACACAGCATCATTAATCCCAACAAAGCACATCATTCCCGGTCATGCTTCCGCGGGGATAAACTTCCCCGTGAAAGCGGAGGGGCGGGAATCGAGGAGAACGCTGTATTCCCCTGCATCAAGTACGAGGCAATTTGGTCGGGTCCGGAATGACAAGCTGCCCTATATTTATGCCGTTACTGTTTGATGGGGATCTTGGAGAAATTAAACTCTCCATCCCGCAACTTTAAGGCCAAAAAACAAAGCCAGTTTCTATCGTCTTGCTCTGGGAAATCAGCCCTGTAGAATCCAAAAGGAAATTTGCGACTCTCTTTCCTTTCCAGTGAGGCCCTCATTACCATTTCGGCATTATCGATAACAGACCTTACTTCGAGACAACGGACAAGCTCATGGACACTCTCGGCTCTAAACGATACATTCCTTTTTATATCACTTAAACGCTCTATTCCGCGCTTTAACATTTCTTCAGCTCGCACATCACCGGCATAATAGTCTACTAAATTCTGTACAGCTATCTCGACTTCGCGCCAATGCAGTCCTCCCCCATCACTCTTTGTGTCAGCACATAATTCCTTTAGAAGTTCTAATTGTCCCTCATCTACCGGCAGGAAGTCCCTTTGTTCCCTAGCCTGCTTAGCTGCCATCTCACCAGCATGCCAGCCCATGGTGAAAGCCCCGGGCGAAGCCTGCCATGGAACCCCACCAACTTCATCACCAGCAGCAAACAAGCCCTTAAGTTCAGTTTCCAAATCCCTATTGACCACCAGCCCCGAAGCCGCAGTACCGGCCATTTCCCGGCTGTTCGGAAGAAGCTCTATCTTGTCTTTTCTGAAATCAAACCTTTCCTGATGTTTCAAGTAGTCGAGAAACCGAAAACCCTGACCCTCGTTACTAATGGACCATTCTACGTATTTTATCTCTTCCTCAGTACCATTGGTTAAGTCTAAATAAAAGGGACCCTTCCCTTGTTTGTACATCTCAGCGTAAGGAGGACGGTCAGCAAGACGCTGGGCCATCCATTTTCGTCTGATTTCTGGAGACCACTTTTCTTTGCCCAGGTTTTCCCAGTCATAAAAATAGGTTCTGGGTACAATTATTTCTCCTTTTGGACCAGTAATGGAGCCGGCCGGCTGCACCTCACTCCTTGGTATTCCAAAACTTATTTCATAGTTCCCAATCATAAACAGACTGGGAGAAAGGAACTCCACATTGATCACAGGAACCCCGGCACGAAGTGCCATTGCCCTGCCATCTCCAGTTTCATTCAGAGGTATTCGATGATTACCCCATACACCCGTTACTGCCCGACTGAACCTATTGACCCTTCCTGTCGATAAAACAACCGCCTTAGCTCTAAAAAAATAAATTTGCCCTTCACGTGTGCCGACCCCCAATGCACCCGATACATGCTCATCCGTAGAAAGTAAATCAGTGATCATCACTCTATTGATGATTTTGACTCCCCTCCTTTTAGCCTCCCTGGTAAGCTTAACCTTCAAGTCGCGACCGTCAAAGTTAAAGGTGCTCGGCACACTGTGAAATTGGTGAACGATTCGGAATTTGCCCGGCACCTTACTATCCTCGTACCTGAAATTAACGCCAAATTTCTCCAGGTCCAGTACCCGGTCGTAGTTCTCGCTTGCGATTAGGTAAAGTAGCTCTCTATTTATGAAACCATGCGCGATCCCCTGAATATGGTCTTCCATTAAGTCTTCAATTCTCCACCCCATCTTCTCGTGGACAGAACGGATGTAGGCCCACGTGTGATCTATCCCTGTCCCCGCACATCCGCTCGTTAATGTATTGGCCTTCTCAGCGATCGTGACCTTGACCCCATATTCACTGGCCTTAATTCCGGCCATGCAGCCGGCTAATCCGCCCCCAATGACCAAAATATCTGTTTCAATCGGAATGACCCCAATATCTGATCCCATGATTCCTCCTCTTCATGTTTGCCTTTGAATAACCCATCATCTATTGGCTCTTAATATTGAAACTCTCATTGGGAGGGGGGTGACAACCTTGATTGCTCCTTTATCACTGAGTGGGCAGTGTATCCAACAGCACCCACTATACCAGCATTCATCGGGATATACTACAATGGGCGGCTTGCCCTTCTCTGGATTTGGTGCCAGTATGTCCATTGGGCACAGGTCTACACACGTGTTGCAGCCATTACAAACTTCCTCATTAAAAATGATTGGCCTAAACATCGTTTACCACCCCTTTCTTGTCCACCCGCACCTTTACCCGGTGGAGTATGTTCTTATCACTCGACCCTGCACGGTACTACTATTGCTACTCCACAGGGCAAGCCGCTCCCCCTTCGAAGGGGGAGTGGATAATTGGAAAGATTTCAAATATTCTTGACAAGCTTTATTATCCAGTGACTGCAGATGATAGTCCGGTAGCTTTACCTGACATGCGGCTCCTCCACTGCCGGAGAACTAATACGGTTATGAGAGCCAGCCCAATGCCCAATAACAAGTGGCTTTGCTGAACCGTGGATACAAACATAAGTCCCGCCGACACTATTGCCGTACCTCTTTCCAACCAGCAGCAATTGGTAAATAGGTAACCGACAAAGCCTATTTGAAAAATCACCATAATCAAGAAACCGACGATGACTCCAATGATCCCTCCCCCCCCAAATGAGCCGGGCGCCAGCAACATCATAGGTGTAAAGATAAATAACCAAGGCACCAGGAAGCCACCTATACCCACCTTGGTTGCTTCGATAGCAGTGGGTATATACTTGGAGCCCGCAAGCTTGCTGGCAATAATGGCAGCGACAGCTACCGGGGGTGTTATGAATCCGAAGGCAGTGGTATAAAGGATGAAATAGTGTGACGCTTCCAAACTCAGCCCCATGGTCATGAGCATTTTGACGGCAAATAGTGAGACTAATAAATAGGCGACCAAACCGACCCCGATCATCCCCATAATGATGCCGATTATCCATACGATGAACAGGGCTACAAGAAGCGATCCGCCGCTCCAGTGCTCTATACCAGCGGACAGTTTAAGCGTTGTGCCACTCATGGTAAACATATCGAAGATAAGACCGGTAGCTGCGCACATACAGGCAATTCCAGCGCCATTGCGGCACCCCTCAGCAAACCCGGAAATAAATTGTCCTAAACTGGGGCGCGTTTTTTTTCTGATAAGGGTCAGTACCAGTACACTAATAATTGCCCAGAAGGCAGTGTACATGATACTCATCCCCATCAGCAGCAGAAAAATAATGAGAAGAAGTGGAACTAAGAAATTGGGCGACGATAAAATAAACTCCCTAATATCTAACTTTTCTCCGGTTACCCCCAACTGCAGCTGCGCCCCTCGTAGGTAGACGTAGGTACCCGCACCGATGTAATAGGTCAGTGCCGGAATAATCGCCATGGCACATATCTGGAGATAGGGAATCCCGGTCAGACCAGCCATGAGAAAGGCGGTGGCGCCCATCACCGGGGGCGTTATGACACCGGCGGACGAGGCGGCAGCCTCAATGGCGCCCGCTTGGTGCGGCTTATAACCCACCTGCTTCATCAGCGGTATAGTGAATGATCCAGTGAGGGCTATATTAGCTCCAGCACTCCCGGTGATCATGCCGACTGCCGAACTCGCTACTACCGACATCAGTCCCGGGCCGCCCCGAATTCGACTGGCGACCAGCCTGCCCAACTGCATAAAGAAGCTAACTGCTCCTGTCCCCTGCAATAAACCAGCAAAGACAACAAACAAATATATGGAGCTAATCGAAATGGGCAAGATCCGTGACCAGATGCCGGAGTCAAGGGCCAGTGCCATAAAACCAATAAGGTAACTCGGTTCCATAAGCGTGGTGGAAAACGGTTCAGGTAAATAGCTGCCCACAATGGGGTACAGGGTAAAGAGCACAGTCACTAACGGCAGCACAAGACCGAATGATTCTCTGCTTGCTTCCAAAACGAGTAGGATTAATACGAGGCCCATTACCTGCTCGAAGAGGGGGTTAGAATACCTACGCTCCAACAAATCGAGCTCATTTAGAAAGAGATAGGTGATGATTATCATGGATAAAAACAGAAACACAGCAGACCGTATCCATACCATCTTGGTTTTAGCTTCCTGCATGGAGAACAAGTAGACCACAGCCAAGGCCGTTCCAAGGTGCACCATCAGGTTTTTATTGCTTCCTACCAGTAACACCTGGCTGCTGACCATATGGTAGGCAACCATTAACAATGCTGCGGCTGAAGCTACTGTGATGACCGATTTCGCCTTTTTTGCCATATTGCCTTTAACAAACTGGTGTTCTTGGTGGGAATTCCCCCTTGAAGTGCCCGCTGTGCTCTCTTTATTCATACAAGATTACCTCCCTCCGGCGCGACAGGTCACTATCCCAAGCCCGGGCTGGCCCAAATTACTTCCTAATGATGCCTTGAGTTCCAGGGATACCCTCAAGAATCTGATTGCTTCTGATACCGTGCTGCTGCATGAATTTCCACATGGCCGGGTGAAACTCTTCACCAGGCCTGCCTATAGCACACATCGTATTCTTACTCATTATTTTACCGACAGGGACAAACTTAGCAAACTCGCCAGCGTGTTCATACACAAGCCTGGCTATTTCCGTAACAACCTCATCAGGCAAGTCAAGGTCACAAACGAAGGCAAGGGATTTGCTGATGCCAATATGTTCCTTAGTCTGTCCTTTTAAAGAGCCTGCTGGAACGTACACAAGGCCGGAAGGAACCAGTTTGGAAACGTGACGAACGGCATCCGGGTTCATATCCATAAAATGTAGTTTTTTTGTCTCAGCCAGCTCTGTGGCGAACGGAGATGCACCAAGTTTGACAGGGTCTAGAGATTCAAGCGAATAGCCCACAACGGCTACATCGAGTAGTCCATCCTTCAGGGCATCAGCCTGAGCCTGCATATGCATATATTCAAATGAAGCGAGGTCCTTGAAAGTCATGCCTTCAAACTCCAACAACTTGCCAAATATAAAGTCGAAATCACTCTTAGGTGTGCTGCCGAAGCTTACTCTTTTGCCTTTCAGGTCTTTGAAAGTTTTGATCTTAGGGTCAAGTGTAACTAGACCATCAACAAGGAAATTAATCAGGAACAGATAACGTACCTTGGTCCAGTCATATTTTATTTTATCGGCACCAAACAACCCGCTCATATACTTCCAGCGCTGCCGGTTATCCTGGGCAGCGACCAGGTGTGCCCTTCGCTCTGGCTTATCAAGAGAAGCCCATATAGCCGGTGAAATGTTACCTTCAATGACGTTGATCTTGAGCCATTTACTGTGCCTTCGAGCTATGTCAGAAAGAGCCACTGAATAAGCATAAAGGGTCATCCCCGCCCTAACCCCCCAGCACGTAAGCTCATAGGGTTTCTGTGCTGACGGTTTAGGGGAAGGCTCAGCACAATTCCCCATGAAAGGTATGGCTACCAGGACCAGGGTCAGGCAAATTGCCGATACTGTTGCTGCGACTTTAGATCTGTCCATCTTTTTTTCCTCCTTTCTTCGGTTGTGAGGTTTATCTATCCACCGGATACCTCGAGAATTTAAACTCCCCATTTTCCCGTCGGGCAGCCAGGAAACAGAGCCAGTTCTTATCATCTGGCTCAGGATACTCGGCTCTGCGGAAATCAAAAATCGGCCTGCTTTCTTTTCGTTCTGCTGATGACCTCAGAACCGACTCAACGTTATCTATGATCGACTTTACGTCCATGGCCCGGGCCAGTTCGTGAGGATTTTCAGCTTTTAAATGGGCTTTCTTGGCATCCTCCAGACGCTCCAGCCCCCGCCGAAGGAGACTCTCGCTCCGAATGTCCCCGCAATAAAAGCCCATGAGATTCTGAACATAAGTCTCAACCTCTTTCCAGTAGAATCCAACCTTACGAGAGATGATTTCGGAGCAGATCTCCTGCCGGACCTCCAAGGCATCTCCGCTGACCGGAAGAAGATTCTTTTGAAGGCCAGCCCGTTTAGCCGCCATTGCCCCGGCATGCCAGCCTTGCGTGATTGCCCCCGGTCCCGCCTGCCACGGAAGTCCTCCTACCTCGTCGCCCGCGGCAAACAGGTTCCTGAGGCCAGTCTCCAGATCTTTGTCCACCCACAATCCTTTTGCGGATGTTCCGGCCATTTCACGAGGCCAGAAGCCCGAGTATTCCTGAGCGTTCTTTCTCAAATCGGCCTTCTCTTCCTCCGTAAAATACCTCATAAACTGTGTGCCCTTCCCCTCATTCCTGATCGACCATTCGGTATACTCTTTCTCATAATCGGTGGCCTCGCTGAAATCGAGGTAGAAAGGCCCTTCTCCTCTCTTTAATCTCACGGAAAGGGGGACAAAGGACGTGGCGCCATGAAAGGGTGATGTAAAAGGTTTTTCAAGCCATTCTTTCCTGGTTTTCTCAGTCCATTGATGCTTCCCCAGGGAGTCCCAGTCATAAAACTGGGTTCTGGGAACGATGACGTTTCCCCGGCCATCAATAACGCGTGCTGCCGGTTGAACGGTATTACGGGGATCTCCGTAGTTCGGGTTGTAGTTGCCGCAGGCCGCCAATCTTTCTCCACCGAAAAATTCGGCATTGATGATGGGCAGCCCGGCCCGGATCGCCATGGACGTGCCGTCTCCACTCATCGGTGAGGGGATCCGGGTATTGAAGTCAAATCCGGTAGGGTTACGGCTCAACCGGTTTGACCTTCCGCAAGACAAGACAACCGCCTTAGCTTTGAATAGATAGATTTCTCCAGTGCGAGTGCCCAGGCCTACGGCCCCCGAGATCTGCCCATCCGTGCTGATCAAGTCGGTCATCTGAACTCGATTGATGATATTCACCCCTCTCTTTTTTGCCTCCTGGGTGAGTTTCGGCTTCAGGGGTTCCCCATCGAAGTTGAAGGATGCAGGCACGCTGTGAAATTGATCGACGATCCTGAATTTCCCTGGGATTTTGCTGTCCCCATACCGAAAGTTAATTCCAAATTTCTCTAAGTCCAGTACACGGTCATAGGCGGTACCGGCGACCAGGTCGAACAGATCTCTTCTGAAAAAACCACGGGCTATTCCCTGGCGATGGTCTTCCGCCATATCATCAAGGGTGTACCCCATCTTTTCATGGATTGGAGGGATATAAGCCCATAGGTGGTCAATTCCCGAAGCGGTGCACCCGCTTCTAAAGGTATTGGACTTGTCCACTAGCGTTACCCGCAGTCCAGCTGTTTCAGCAGCTTTGATGGCAGCCATACATCCCGCCAGCCCGCCGCCTATGATCAAAACATCGGTCTCCACCGACACGGTATTCAATGTTGTCATTTTTTCCCCTCCTTAATCTTTTGCTACCTGGCGACCATCAACATGGCAGTCAACGGTATCCTGAGACTGATTGCTTTTTCAGGACAGTC
>Ga0214473_10004947_pt1 | contig 15993 bp, 13 predicted proteins | sample RVTome_7_FD_203509 | JGI IMG/M metagenome (GOLD analysis project Ga0214473, IMG submission 203509) | Soil microbial communities from uranium-contaminated site in the Upper Colorado River Basin, Wyoming, United States - RVT98D197 | ecosystem: Environmental > Terrestrial > Soil > Contaminated >... | reverse complement strand
TCATCGTCGCCCATCGGGTCTCCACCGTCGAACATTGCGACCGGCTGTACCGGCTGGAACAGGGGCGGGTGGTGGAAGAGGGCACGCCGGAGACGATGCTCGCAAGTAAGGTCAGCTCCAGGCCCCCCGACAGGAAACCCTATGCTTAATAACGCCTCCATCCTCATCACCGGCGGCACCGGCTCGTTCGGCAACACCTTCGTGCCGATGACCCTGGCCAAGTACAACCCGCGGCGGCTGGTGATCTTTTCCCGCGACGAGATGAAGCAGTGGGAGATGGCCAAGCTCTACGGCAACGACGACCGGGTGCGGTTTTTTATCGGCGATGTACGCGACAAGGACCGCCTCTCCCGCGCCCTCGATGGCATTGATTATGTAGTCCACGCCGCCGCGACGAAAATTGTGCCCACAGCCGAGTACAACCCTTTCGAGTGCGTGAAGACCAATGTACTTGGCGCCATGAACCTGATCGATGCCTGCATCGACCGCAAGGTGAAGCGGGTGGTGGCGCTCTCCACCGACAAGGCCAGCAGCCCCGCCAACCTCTACGGCGCCACCAAGCTGGTATCGGACAAACTCTTCGTAGCCGGCAATTCCTACTCGGGATTCAACGACACCCGTTTCGGGGTGGTGCGTTACGGCAATGTCATCGGCTCCCGCGGTTCGGTCATCCCCTTCTTCCTCTCCCTTGCCGAGCAGGGCGCCTTGCCGATCACCGATGCCCGTATGACGCGCTTCATGATCACCATGGAGCAGGGCGTGGAACTGGTGTGGCACGCCTTTGCCGACATGGTGGGAGGCGAGATCTACGTGAAGAAGATCCCCTCCATGAAGGTGACCGACATCGGCCGCGCCGTAGCCCCCGAGGCTCGGCAAAACATCGTGGGCATCCGCCCGGGGGAAAAGCTCCATGAGCAAATGATCGGCTACGAAGACGCCCCGCACACCTATGTGTACGCCGATCACTACAAGATACTTCCGGCGATTCATCAATGGAGCGTTGATCCTGCCCGGATCAACGGTGGTGAAAAGGTGTCGCCAGACTTCACCTACCGTTCCGACAACAACCCCGACTGGATGACCATCGACACCCTGCGGGCTTGGATCGAGCAGAACCGCGACAAGATCGGCAAGATTTGACCACCATGAGCATCCCCTACGGCCGCCAAGACATTTCCGAAGCTGACATCCAAGCAGTAGTGGATGTCCTGCGCTCAGATTTCCTCACCCAATGCCCTGCCGTCCCGGCGTTTGAAAAGGCCGTCGCTTTGTTATGAAAATTGCAGTCATCCCCGCTCGTGGCGGCAGCAAGCGCATCCCGCGAAAAAACATTAAAGACTTTTGTGGTAGGCCGATGATTGCCTGGGCCATCAGTGCAGCTAAAGAATCTAGCCTATTTGACCAAATCATTGTTTCAACAGATGATGAAGAAATAGCCGAGTTGGCTAGGAGTTGGGGTGCAGAGACACCATTCGTTCGTCCTGCGGATTTGGCCGATGATCTTACTCCGACTGTCCCTGTTGTTGCCCATGCCGTCAAATCGTGCCTTGATTTTGGGTGGGTAGCCGACTACGTCTGTTGTGTATATCCCTGTGTGCCGTTTTTGCAAGTTGGTGATTTGATCACGGCTCTCAATTTGGCACAGACACGGAATGCTGATTTTGTCTATCCGGTCACGGAATATGCCCACCCTATACAGCGGGCAATGCGGCAACTTTCGGGCGGCAAAATGCAGTTTTTCAGTCCGGAACACGAACTAACGCGAACTCAGGACATGGAGAAAACTTACCATGATGCAGGGCAGTTTTACTGGGGCAAAGCATCGGCTTGGCTAGAGCACAAGAAAATGCATACTGATGGGATTGGCATGCCTATCCCTAATTGGCGGGTTGTGGATATTGACAGTGAAGACGACTGGATTCGCGCGGAAAGTATTTTTAAGGTGCTCGGTTTACAACGTGGATTTGAGAGAAAAATGAGTGGTAAGACTACCACACCACGCAGAATTTATTCTAAATCGTCAGCGTTTTATATTGATATTAAGCGTGACTTCTTTGATGCTAACGATAGCCTGCTTATCGAAGCGAGGAGACAAAACGAGCTTTATAACCGGCAACCGCAAAGAACACTATGTAAGATATGTAACCAGGAACTTCCGACTGGTAGCGACTTGTTGTCCCATCAAGTTCGATATATTGTCTGCACCAATTGTGGCCATTTAAATGGTGCAAATATTGATACAGAATCATTCGTGAAAAACGTATATATCGAAGCTGATGGAGAAGACTATGCAAAAGACTATCTTGACACTAATTTCGCAACTAGGGCAAATCAAATCTATGTGCCCAAGCTGGACTTTTTGTGCTCAAGCCTGCCAGCTAATGTACACATAAAGCTTCTGGATATTGGCTGTGGTTCTGGCTACTTTGTTTATGCTGCACTCCTTAAAGGATTTGAGGCGAAGGGTGTAGAGATAAATAAAACGATGATTGATTTTGGTAATGAGAAAATATCACACGTATTGAAACAAAGGCCCCTGATTCATTCCGCCGAATCAGATTTTCTCGACTCAATTGCCAACTCAGACGCCACGGTTATTTCAGCAATTGGTTTAATCGAGCACCTAAGAGATCCAACCGCGTTTTTTGATGCTTTTCATCGTAGCGGCACACAATATCTTTTTTACTCTGTCCCAATGTTTTCATTATCTGTAATGCTTGAAAATATATTTCCGAATATTTTCCCCCGCCAATTATCCGGTGGCCACACACACCTTTTCACTGAGCAATCTATTGACTGGCTGCACAAAAATAGAAAGCTGAACGCTCTGGCCGAATGGCGTTTTGGAACTGACGTGATGGATTTGTATAGATCTATGCGGGTAGAAATGACAAAGAAAGGCACCTCATCGAGAATGATATCTTTTTTGGATAATGGACTAGGCAAAAACGTTGACCAACTTCAAGCAGTTTTCGACACAAAACACTTTTGCTCAGAAATTCACTGTTTGGTCGTCAAGCAATAATCATAATGAGGGCTGATTCAACTTCGAAGCTGAAATTAGACAAGAGAATGGGAAATTCGCAAGAAAAAATATTAATACTAGGTGGATCTGGCCTGCTTGGGGGATCTCTTGTGCCGTTTCTCGATGGTAACGGTCACAGTGTTGAGTTTCATGGCCGCATCGATGCGGCTAAATATCATGCAGATATCTCTGATGCGGGAGAGACTTTTAAGCTGTTAGATTTAATCAATCCTTCTGTTATCGTCAACCTGGTCGGCCTGACGGATGTGGATCTTTGCGAGACCCAACCTAATGAAGCCTACCTGGCAAATGTCCGAACCGTAGAAAATATTGCAGGCTGGATAAAACAAATAAAGATGCCCTGTCATCTGGTACACATGTCGACCGACCAAGTCTACGACGGTGCCGGCGTGCATGCCGAGGAGAAAGTGGCGTTGACGAATTACTACGCCTTTTCTAAATATGCTGGAGAATTGGCGGCGGCGAGTGTGCCAAGCACCATCCTGAGGACTAACTTTTTCGGGCGGAGTCATTGTCCCAAAAGAAAAAGCCTTACAGATTGGCTATTCCGCTCGCTCTCGATTAGTGATTCTATTCAAGTATTTGATGATGTGTTGTTCAGCCCACTCACCATGGCTACTCTCTCGGAGATGATCGAGTTGATTATCCAGAAGAAACCCGTTGGCGTGTTTAACCTGGGTTCACATGAGGGTATGAGCAAGGCGGATTTCGCCTTGACTTTTGCCGAGGAACTGGACCTTTCAACCTGCGCTGTCACGCGTACCTCGACCGATCAGGAAACATTCCTCAAGACGTACCGCCCGAAGGACATGCGGATGGACTGTTCTAAGTTTGAAAATACGCTGGGCGTCAAACTGCCCATTCTAAGAGATGAAATCAAACGAGTCGCGAAGGAATACTTTGAAGTCGCCTGAACCTATTTTGGAAATCCAAGGCAAGAAAATCGGACATCACCACCCGACCTATTTCGTTGCAGATATTGGAGCCAATCAAGAGGGCGATCTTGAACGCGCAAAGGATCTAATCTATCTGGCGGCGGACGCAGGTGCGGACGCGGCCAAATTCCAACACTTCAAGGCTGAAACGATCGTCAGTGATCACGGATTCAGAAGCTTGGGTGGTCAGCAATCCCACCAAGCGAAGTGGAAAAAGTCGGTATTTGAGGTCTACAAGGATGCCAGTGTCAGCCTTGGTTGGACCGGCATGTTAAGAGAGACCTGTGATAAGGCTGGGATCACTTTCTTTACCAGCCCTTATGCCGTAGATCTTGTTGACCACATTGACCCCTATGTGCCCGCCTACAAGATTGGTTCCGGTGATATCACCTGGATCGAGATGATCGAATACATTGCCTCAAAGCAAAAGCCCTATATCATGGCGACGGGTGCATCCACGCTGGATGATGTCCAACGTGCGGTATCCGCGGGGCTAGCAATTAACCCCATGCTTTGCTTGATGCAATGCAATACCAATTACACAGCCAGTCTCGAGAACTTCAAATACATCCAATTGAATGTTCTGCGGACTTACCGTGAGATGTATCCGGGCGTGGTTCTGGGGCTGAGTGACCATACCCCAGGGCATGCGACCGTTCTTGGCGCTGTCGCTCTGGGTGCTCGGTTGATCGAGAAGCACTTCACAGATAACGTCATGCGGGTTGGTCCAGATCACGCATTCTCAATGGACCCGAAGAGCTGGCGGGAAATGGTGGGTCGGACACGGGAATTGGAAAACGCCTTGGGTACTGGTGTTAAGCAAGTTGAGGAAAACGAACGAGAGACCGTCGTCCTTCAGCGACGGGCTATCCGTGCCAGAGGTAATCTTGCTGCGGATACTGTGCTGTCCCAAGAGCACCTCACTGTTCTACGCCCATGTCCCTCGGATGGCGTTCCTCCCTATCACTTGGATAAACTGATTGGCAAGCGAGTCAGGCGAGATGTCAGTGCGGGGGAGCATCTGCGATGGATCGATCTCGAGTAGGCATCGTTATCCCCGCTCTGAACGAATCAGCGACCATATCGGCCGTTGTTGAAGCGGCGGGAACATATGGTGTGCCAATTGTCGTCGACGATGGTTCAACAGATGACACAGCAGAACTAGCCAAGCAGGCGGGTGCCGTCGTTGTGTCGCATGAACGAAATCGCGGCTACGATGCGGCGCTAAATTCCGGGTTTAGAAAAGCAGCAGGGCTTGGCAGTGAGGTGGTCATTACGGTAGATGCGGATGGTCAGCATGATCCGTCCCTCCTCCAGAAATTCATTGATCGAATCGCTGCTGGTGCCGATGTCGTTGTCGGTATTCGCAGCCGGCGACAACGGTTTCCAGAGCATCTATTTGCCTGGTATACAAGTTTTCGTTTTGGGATTAAAGATCCCTTGTGCGGAATGAAGGCGTATCGCACAGTGGTTTATGAAGCGCTAGGTCATTTCGACTCATATGGGTCTATTGGGACCGAGCTGATGATTTTTGCCGCAACGAAGCGTTATCGGCTAGGCCAGATAGCGTTTGATGTGCGGGAGCGAAAAGGCCAGTCGAGATTCAGTCGAATTCTTGCAGGGTATTACAAAATAATCCGCGCAATGGTGCTTTCGGTATGGCGCGTCAAATGAACCACTACGACCACACCTGAAAACACCAACATCCGAACTCGACCAAGGTTGGGAATGTTGACGAAGTATCTGGAGCAGGTGATAGGCAGAACCCAGGATGTGAAGCGCGGGACGGCAATCAATTGGGACCTATTTTGAGATGACCCCGCTGCAAGTTCTCATTGTGGGTTGCGGAAACATAGCGGGCACCTTCGACTTAGGTCGGTCGGCAAGCGAATTTCCTTATACCCATGCGGGCGCTTACACGCGTGATGGTCGATTCAGGCTGACCGCTTGCGTGGAACCGGATGGAGCTCGTCGAAAAACTTTCATGGAGGCATGGGGCATACCAGCCGGCTTTCCATTGCTCGACGAACTGCTGGATTCCACCGGGCAGTTTGATGTTGTTAGTATCTGCTCGCCGACACCGCATCACGCACCTGACCTTGAAATTGCTTTGCGCCTGAAGCCAAGACTGATTTTTTGCGAAAAACCTGTCACAACATCGGTTGCAGCGACTGAAAGACTTGTCACGGAATGTAATAAATCAAACATCTCCCTTGCGGTAAACCACACGCGCCGTTGGGACCCTGAGGTCCTAAAACTTCAGGCCAATATCGAGGCAGGCGGGCGGGGGGAGTTGCGGTCGGTGGTCGGGTGCTACAACAAAGGCATCTTGAACAACGGCTCCCATATGGTCGATTTGCTGCACTTGCTCATTGGCCCCTTGAATTTGGTCAAGGTTGGCAAGCCAATAAATGACTTTTTCCCCGATGATCCAACCATGCCGGTTTGGCTCGAAGGGCCGAACGGATTGCCCGTGCATCTTGTTTGTGGCCACGCCGCAGATTACGCAATCTTCGAACTCCAACTAATGTTCTCAGATGGAGTATTAACGATGGAAGAGAGCGGTATGTTCTGGCGTGAGCGTCGCGCATTGGATAACTCCACATTCAAGGGCTATCGAAGGCTTGATGAGGGCGCTCGACGAGCAGGGGGCTATCCCAAAGCTATGCTTCAAGCAGTCAACAATGTTTACTGCGCAATTAACCATGGCAAATCGCTTGCCAGCACGGGTGAATCAGCGCTAGCTGCGCAGAGAATTTGTGAGCAAATCAGACAGCAAGCCGTTGCTTTGGAGTGAATTTAGCGCCTACAAATCGAATTACGTAAAAGGACTGTTGGTATGAGTAATCCCGCAAACAACGAAACACTAGCTTTGTTCGGGGGCCCCAAGGTTGTCCAAAGGATCTTCAAACGTTACAACCCGATTGGTCTAGAGGAAGTGCAAGCAGCCAAACAGGTGATTGAGGGTGGCGTGTTATCCAGGTTTCTTGGGGTTTGGCACGAGGACTTCTACGGCGGCCCTAAAGTTCTGGAATTTGAGCGTGCGTGCGAAGCCTATTTCGACGTCAAGCACGCCGTTACTGTCAATTCGGCGACGTCCGGTCTGATCGCTGCGGTGGGCGCCATCGGCATCGAACCGGGTGATGAAGTCATTGTGAGCCCCTGGACGATGTGCGCCAGCGCAACCGCGATTGTTCACTGGAATGCCATTCCTGTTTTTGCTGATATTGAGCCAGAAACGTTTTGTCTGGATCCGGCATCGGTGGAAGCTAACATTACGCCCTACACCAAGGCTATTCTTGCGGTTGATATCTTCGGGCATTCGGCGAACATGGATGCTTTGATGTCAATAGCGCGCAAGTATGGCATAAAAGTGATTTCAGATACCGCTCAGGCGCCTGGCGCGCTCTATAAGGGGAAATATGCCGGCACCCTTGCCGATGTCGGCTGTTATAGCCTCAATTACCACAAGCACATCCATACTGGCGAAGGCGGCATTCTTGTGACGGATGATGACGAGATCGCGGAACGCATTCGCCTGATCCGTAATCACGCCGAAGCCGTGGTGGGCGACAAGGGCGTCACCAACCTCGCCAATATGATCGGATACAACTTCAGGCTAGGCGAGATCGAGTGTGCAATAGGGATTGAGCAGCTTAAGAAGCTGAAAAAGTTTGTTGCCACTCGCCAGAATGCTGCCGAGCGGCTCACAGAGGGACTTAAAGAATTAGCGGGACTGCGGATCCCAATTATCAAACCAGGTTGTACCCATACCTACTATATTTATCCTATGGTGCTTGATGTGGACAGCTTGGGCGTTAGCCGCGACCGTATTTGCGAAGCCTTGATCGCGGAAGGTGTTGAGGGTCTTGCCCCGAGGTATGTCAACCTGCACTTGTTGCCCATGTATCAACAAAGGATGGCCTACGGATCAAAAGGCTTCCCTTGGACTTCTGATATTTGTCGTCGGGATGTGGACTATCGGCGAGGTATCTGCCCGACTGCAGAAGAGATGCAAACCAAAAGTTACTTGGGATTCGCAATTTGCTTGAACGACCTGAGCGATGAAGATGTGGATTTGATCGTGGCGGCGTTTAGGAAAGTGTGGAAGAACCGTGAACTCCTATCATCGATCAGCGCGTGAATAATTCTGGCGTTATCGCCTTAGTTTCCCATGATGCCGGTGGAGCAGAAATACTGGCGAGTTATGTCGCACAGAATGAGATTGCATGCCGACTGGTTCTAGAGGGGCCTGCCGTTAGTGTTTTCAAACGTCGGTTTGGCTCAGGCGAAATTGGCTCCTTAACAGAAGGCTTGTCAGCCTGCGACTGGTGTCTTTGTGGAACCAGCTGGCAGTCCGATCTGGAATGGCGTGCGATTGAACAAGCGCAGAGGGCAGGGAAGCGCGTCGTCGCGTTTCTGGATCACTGGGTAAACTATCAGGAGCGTTTTATTCGTGATGGCGTTCAGCATCTTGCAGATGAAATTTGGGTGGGCGATGAGGATGCAGAAAAACTGGCCCGAGAGCATTTTCCAAACACCCTGATCCAGCTTGTCCCAAATCCCTATTTCATCGACATGAAGCGTGAAATTGCCGAACTTGAGATGAGAAAGAGCACAGCAGATGGGAGGGGGAAAACTGTCCTATTTGTCTGTGAAAATATCTCGGACCATGCCCGCTTGTGGCATGGCGACGAACGCTATTGGGGCTACACAGAATTTGATGCGATAAAATACTTTCTCAATAATATTAACTCCCTTAGGGAACAAATCGAAAGGGTAGTGATACGACCTCATCCCTCAGATTCTGCCGGAAAGTATAACCGCGTTGTGGGTGCCCATTCTGATATTGTCCAGCTGACCGATGGCAAACCTTTGATTAAAGAAATTGCCGAGTCGGATATAGTGGTTGGTTGTGAAGGTATGGCTATGGTTGTGGGGTTATTGGCGCAAAAGAAGGTGATCAGTTGTATTCCTCCGGGTGGACGGACCTGTCGTCTTCCACAAAAAAATATCTCACACCTCAAAACGTTGATTCTCGAGTTGGATAGATCATGAAGGAAAAATCTAAATCTACATTTGGCCAAGAATTTAGGAAAAGGTGAAAGGCACCTCTTATGCAGCTGTGCCATAATCTAAACCTCCTTTTGGGCCTAGATTATAGATGTGCACTTTTAGTTGTTAACTGACTCAAAAGAATTCACTCAAAAGAATTCACATTGCCTTCACTAAAAATAAGTTACAATTTATCATTAACTCCCTGATGTTGTCGATGAGCAGAATCCATTCACCCAGAGGCATCCCAATAAGCAACCTAGCGAAATATATGGGCCTGTGGCTGGAACCGAATGCCAATTGCTTGACGTTGGTGCAATAAGCTTCGCATATAGACACGGAGAGTATCTATGCTAAATACTAGACAAATAAAGCAGTTTCACAGAGATGGTTTTATAGTTGTTCCATCAGTACTGACAAAAGAGCAGGCAGCAGAGTTGCGCTCATTTTTAATTAGAGTATTCGATGCTGGCGCAAAATTCGAGGGAGATGCTCCTGGAACCCGCTATGACGTCTATTCTAGATATCCAGAGTTGCATTGGGTGCTTTTTCATCCCCCGATTCTTTCTTCGCTGAAGTCTTTGCTGGGGGATAACTTCGTGTATTTGCCAGAAATGGCCGCCATGGATTCCTCGTTCGGCGATTGGCATAAAGACACGAGCACCCAAGAGGTGGAAGGTTATTTGTATCAATATGAACCTGACTACTTCATCGTTGAAGTAGGGCTATATCTACAAGACAATAGCGAGGAATATGGTGGTGGGCTTGACGTAATCCCAGGTTCACATATTTGTTCCCCGCCTGACAAGTACGCCCAACGAAGACGTCCGCCGAAAGGAGCGTTAGGAAGATTTTGGAGAGACATTAAAGACAAATTGCGGTATGAAAAAATACGAATCAAAGAAACCATTGGATTGAACAAAGAAAAACTTAAACCGGGGCAATATTCAGTTCCAAATAACGCTGGGGATCTGGTTATCTTTGACTATAAATTGGATCATAAGGCTACGTGGGCAAAAAAGAAGCCTATTCCAGAAGAAAATCGAAAAATTGGTTTATTCTTCGGTTGCAGTGTTAATGATGATTACGCTCGACGTTATAGTCAATTCCTCGCAAGCCGTCCTCATTACAGCTTCCTCAAAAACCATCGTTACGCCGAAAAGTTACAGGAACTTGCAAGGGAAAACAACGTTACTCTTGCCACAGGAAATGTGGTGAATTTGGGGACAAACAAGGAAACCTTGGTCCTTTGAGATCTTAAAGTGTCGTTTGTGTTGCGATCATGAACCCGTTTGAAATAGATGATTTACCAAAATATAGCCACTGGGTATCTGAACTCTTAAGCGATAAAAATACCCGAAGACTTAAGAATCCACAGCAAATTATTAGAGAATATGGCGTAGAAAAGTGGGGATCTCTCCTAGAGAAATGGAAGAAGAACCATTGTGGCGTGGAAGTTGTACGAGGCTGGGAATGCTCGCCGCTATCAAAACATGCCGGCCTCATTGATGGCCGGTTGATGCTCATGACAACTACTGAAGCCCATGCTTACTACGTAAACTTAATCGAACATGCGTTACTTGAAGATCCGGCGCGGCACTTGGTTGAGATCGGATGCGGCTACGGTTCTGTCTTATTTGGCCTCGTAGAACGCGGAAATATTAAATATGACTCCATCATGGGTATAGAATTCACGGAGCAAGGGGTGGAATTGGCACAAAACCTTGCTCGGTGGCACAAGTATGAAGTGACAATTGGGCAAGGTGATTTTAATTCTCCGGGCCTTTCAGATTTAGGGATACTGCCTGACTGCGACATTATTACCTCCTTCGCACTTCCTTATGCGCGTGACGCAGCACTCATACTACGCCACATTATAGAGTTAAAGCCGCGCCGCGTTTTGCATTTTGAACCAATATTTCAGCACTACAGAGAACACACGGTATTAGGATTACTCCAAAAGCGGTATATGGAAGTTAACGACTATAATTCAAAAATAAGGCAAGAAGTGACAAAGCTTTTGATGGAAAAGAAAATTGAGATGATTCAAGAATCGCCTCTTATTTTTGGTATCAATTGCCTACTACCAGCATCACTTCTTATTTGGCGGCCGCACCGCTAACAATCACTGTCTTAGTGCATGAATAATTCAGGCGTTATTGCCATAATTGGATTAAGTGATCTGTCGTTATGTCTTATAGGCTTAGCGCATAACAGGTAATTTCAATAATGGAGCTGCTCTACTTCAGCGATATCTCCCAGTTGGATTATGTGGTGGCCAATACGCCGGACCTATTGAGGCAGATTCGTCCCATTACCGGCGAATTTGTCGTGTCGTACGAATTGGAAAGGCTGGGCATCGAGTTTATCGATGAGTGGGATTTTCTTGGGCCCGATGATATTAAAAGGAATTGGGAGACGGCGCACCTTCTTTCGAGGACATGGCGGGACGAACAGCTGGCGAGCACGGAATATGAGGGGTTCTCCCTGACAGGTGCGGCCCAACAGGACATGGTTTATTCCTTTGAAGCCTGCCTGAACGCCCGGACAGTGTATGACAGGATATTTAGGTCATATTCAGTTGAGAAGATCAGTGGATACTTTCTGCCATTGGTCGCCGTTGTCAGGACAGGTCCCGCTCCCACAGGCCGTGCCGTGCGTTCGGTCGCTCAAAGTGTGCTCTTTTACATAGCCGAGAAACATGGAATCCATGTTGTCGAGCTCAATTCTGGCCGCCCATTGTCGCTAGGAAGAATTGCCTTTGGGAATTTAACGATAAGCAGCAAAAAAGCTGCCAAGTGCCTCGATGCGGGAAATGCTGCAGACAAGATCGTCCTTATTTATGAAGATCTAATGCCTGCCAGTGAACATGCCGCTCTTACGGAAACTCTTGATAAGATGCCAGGGGTGAAGACAATTTCAATTTCACAGCGGGTGCTGGAGGTTGGGTCACAAATCAAGAGTTCGGAATCCGGTTTCGAGAGTCGGCTGCAATCTTTCCGGAATAGGTTTATTGAGTCTGGGAAGAATTATGCCGGAGACTATCCGGAAATATTTGCGAATACTCACCTACTATTTCAATTCGAGTGCATCAGGAATGAGATGGAAACTGCTGCTGATTATGGGGAGGTTTTTGCGGTATTTCTTGAACTATTAAAACCATCACTCGTCGTTTTTGGTCATGAAGCGTTTACTATAGAACGCGTTCTTGTCAGATTGGCGCGTGATAGAAATATTACTACTGTAGGACTATTACATGGTGGATTGGGGTTCAGACATGCCTATCGTGGGATAGTTGGGGAAGCTGGTGCGGTCTTGGTATGGAATGAGATTGATATTGAGGCTTTAACATCCTATGGCGTAGATAAATCCAGATTGTATAAGATTGGATGTCTCCGATATGGAAATAGTTATATTGAGTACGCCAGGAATGCTGGAATAGATTCGTTTAAAACCAAGAGCACGGCAAAAGAGCGGTTACTGCTTAGCCCTGACAAGCCTTTAATAGTATTGATCACCGCAGAGATAAATACTGGACTTGCTGCTCCGTTCGCATACCCCGCCAAGCACAGGGAGGCGATAAAAGGGTTCCTTTCGCTGGTCGCGTCAAGGCCGGACCTGCAATTTGTCATCAAGGCCCATCCCGGCTTTGACTACTATGAACTTTATAGAAGATTGCTCGATCCCAAGCTACCCAACCTAGTGTTTCTTGAGCAGATGACATTGAATGAAATTTTCGAAGCCAGCGACATCTGCCTGATGATCAATTGTTGCCCTACAGCAGCACTCGAGGCAATGTTGAATCGAGTGCCCGTGGTGTATCTGAAAAATGCTGTTTACCCTGACTGGCAAGACAATCTGTCAGCGACCGGCATACATCGTGTGCAGACAATTCCTGAATTGGAAAAACACATCGATAGCCTACTCTCTAACCCTGCTGCAAAGGAGCGTGCTCTTGCCGAGGCGGATAAACAGATCAATAAAACCCTTGATGTCAACGAAGTTCCTGCAAATAGCAGACTGTTTGATTTTATAGAACATGCCATTCATGATCGACAAACAGGCAATGCAGACGTGTTTATAAATGCACAGGGAATGCGCAACATGCTATTTTCGCATGATGCCGGGGAAGACTTGCTCAGCAAGTACTTCAATGCAACCACTATAAAGCACTCTAGCGGGCATCTTATGTGTGCCTTTGCCTACCTTTCGGGAATCAACAACCTAGGACTTGCCAGCCTATCCCGGATATTCGATCTCTTTCAAAATCACTTGGAAAATGAAACCGTAGCGACTTGGCATGAAGCACGGTGGTTTCTGCTGCCGGCTTATATCAGCGGGAATATCAATAATTCGATGTGTGTTGACAGTAAGCTTTCTACCATTCGGTTACTTAGCCCTTACCTCCTTTACCCACATAAATTAATTTCTGCGCCAGCTCTGCTCAAGAGATATGTGATTATGTATCTTATCCAAATCACCCTTGGTCGCTCGGCTAGATTATTAAAAGCGTGTTGGATGTTTAAAAGGTTTTTTATCAATGTCGCTTCCAGGTTTGGCATGGGTAAAGATCGAGTCCCCCGCAGTGGAAGTCGATGGTCGTCTTGAAGTTCTCGATATTGCGCAATCAGGAGGCCATGCTCTTGATCTTTTGAATCTTGCTGCCGAGTCCCTCGCTTATCGCGTTGGTCTCTCGGTGGGTGCCTGCTTCTTGGAAAAGGGTAATAACCTGATAATGAGGTATTGTAACGCTCGGATCGGATCCTGCTTTGGGTCGTGCATTAAAGAAGAATGAAAATGAATCGTCGGACTAAGATATTTTACAAAATCGGTTTGCTAATTGCGTGGGGCGCTCGGGCACTATGGTCTGATAAACTCCGCACAACCGCCAAGCCAATAAGTGCGAATCCCTATATATTTTTGATCACATCAACCATTAATGCGTCACCTCGCCATTTAGGCGAAAATACCTCACTAGTAAGGAGTGTGTATTCCCCAGACCAGCGATTCAACCAGACCTTAAAAACGGTTGAGAGCATCCGTCAACGAGTCCCGGATGCACTGGTTCTATTGCTAGAAAATTCCAAACTGCTGGTACATCAGCAGTCAGTTCTTGAGAGTGTATGCGATCAACTAATCTTATTGTCTGAAGATAATGTTGCGGTAAGGCTTCGCGACGGGCCTAATAAGGGTGCCGCGGAGGCTTACTTACTTATGAACGCACAGTTGTTATTAAAAGACTGTGATTTTAAAATCCTTTTTAAACTGAGCGGAAGATACGTGTTATCAGAGCGTTTTGACAGAGACCGCTTTCCGCTGGATCGTTTTGGCTTTTTAAAAAGGGACGGAGTCGTAAGTAGCCGATTGTATTCGGTGCCAGTAAATCTTCGTAAGCTTTATGAACGACAGTTATCGGCAAGCCTTCTCGCAACCAGATTCGGGGTTTCGATAGAAGACGTAATTTCTAGAGGACTAAAAGCCAGCCAGATTAAAATGTTAGATCCTATAGGAGTTAGCGGACCCTTGGCAGTAGATTCAGGAGTGTTTATTGATGAGTAAGGGTTTTTGATGAGCGTATTTGAGAATATGGTTCCCTGGGCGGCGTGGCTTCCCAAGTAGGCCACGGAGGGTGTACAAGATGTGTGTAAACGGTCATTTGGTAGGAGACCGCGGCCTTCTTGAGAGGATTGAAGTTGACCGTATTGAAAGACTTACCTGCTGACTTGATTGACGGCCTCTTGGCCGAATATGAGAAACCTGAAGATCTGATCCGTCAGAATGGGCTCCTGAAGCAGATCACCAAGGCCGTGGTGGAGCGGGCGCTACAAGCTCAGCTGGCCGAGCACTTGGGCCACGGCAAGCACGAGCCGGTGGAAAATGCGGCCGGCAACACCCGCAACGGCAATCACAAGAAGACATTGAAGGGCGAGTTTGGAGAACTGCCGATCGAGCTTCCCCGCGACCGGCACGGCAGCTTCGAGCTGCAGTTTGATCCCGGGAAGAGGCCCGTTCGAGCCTGTTCGAACACATGGAAGTGTTCTACAACCGCCAGCGTCGGCATTCGACGAATCATTATGAAACCCCGCTGGCATTCGGAGCAATACACTAAGCCCTGATTCGGGGGTCCACTATTCCTGGGTAAGATCAGAGGCACTCTCATGCAAGATACGAAATCTTTTTCGTATGTGCCGCTAGACCGCATGATTAAGCGGAAAAAGAGCCTCCATCTGTCAGGCGTGCGCTTTTACGGGTTCCTGATTATTCTATGTGGTTTGGCTTTTATGACGGGTCATTTTAACCGGACGGAAATGTGGGGAGTGGGGCCCTTGCTTGTCGTGTTTACCTTGATTGCTATAGGCCTTTTGTTATCCGGCGTTTCATTGCAATCGACGGCATTCGCAAGTGTGGCAACGCTTCCCAATTTAAATAGCTATATACGCATTACGAATTTCAGTCTTACATTAATAGAAATATTCATGACACTATTCGTTGCTATATTTCTCCTGCAAAGCCCAAAGATTATTATCAATAATTTCGCCATTCTCTCAGCCGGTCTATTTATGGCTTCTCTCGCTTCTCTGATCGGATCCCCGCTCGGTTTGGCGCCGATGGGAATGCTGCTGCGCTATGGAGTACTCTTATTGTTTGTTACTGTTCTTGTCTCTCGGCCATCGGATAAAGGCCTATTCAAGCCGGTCTTTTATGGCTTGTTGTCAATCCCCCTTATTGCGTGCTTTACTTACGCGGGAGAAGGTTATTTGTGGATTATGATCACCGCAAATGTGCTTGAGTTGTCTAGGGTTGTGTATTCATTTCAGTACCCGATTTGGTTTTCTTTATTTTTGCCGTTGCTGGTATTTATTAGAGCGCCGAGGTGTATCGTTATTTCTGCCTCACTTGTCGTAACATTTATCATTGTGCTGTCATTCGCACGCTCAATAATCATCGGTACGGCTG
>Ga0214473_10004946_pt1 | contig 15993 bp, 15 predicted proteins | sample RVTome_7_FD_203509 | JGI IMG/M metagenome (GOLD analysis project Ga0214473, IMG submission 203509) | Soil microbial communities from uranium-contaminated site in the Upper Colorado River Basin, Wyoming, United States - RVT98D197 | ecosystem: Environmental > Terrestrial > Soil > Contaminated >... | reverse complement strand
GCGGTGTACTGCTTGATCAGGGCGTTCTCTGGCTCGGTGAGGATTCGCACGAGATCTGCCTTTCCCAATGAATCCAATTCAACCCGTATCGGAAAACGACCCTGAAGCTCAGGAATGAGATCCGAGGGCTTGGACACATGAAATGCCCCGGCGGCAATAAACAGGACATGATCCGTCTTGACCATCCCGTATTTCGTCGTCACCGTTGTCCCCTCCACAATCGGCAGGATATCCCTCTGAACCCCTTCCCTTGAGACATCCGGACCAAAGGTGGATTCCCTTCCGGCGATCTTATCGATTTCATCAAGGAAGATGATCCCTGACTGTTCAACCCGTTCGACAGCCTGTTTGATCACGGAGTCCATATCGATCAGTCTATAGGCCTCCTCCTGGGAGAGGATGGTGAGCGCCTCCGGAACTTTCACCTTTCTCTGCTTTTTCTTCTTCGGGAAGAGGCTTCCGAACATATCTTTGATGTTGATATCCATCTCCTCCAATCCGGAGGCGGAGAAGATCTCAACAATGGGAAGATTCCGATCCACAATCTCCACTTCCACATACTTATCATGGAGCTTCCCGGCCTTCAGCAGCTTTCGCAGTTTTTCCCGAGTGGCTTGCTGGTCTTCGCCTTCTTTCTGCGGCCCCCTTGCAGGGGAGGGGAGGAGCAAATCCAACAGCCTTTCCTCGGCCATTTCGTCTGCCCTCTGTTGAACTTTACGGGATTCCTCAGCTTTCAACATGTTGACAGCCAATTCCGTGATATCCCGGATCATCGACTCCACATCCCTGCCCACATAACCCACTTCAGTAAATTTTGATGCTTCGATCTTCAGGAAAGGAGCCTGGGCCAGTTTAGCCAACCTTCGGGCAATCTCTGTCTTGCCGACCCCGGTGGGACCGATCATAATGATGTTCTTGGGTGCGATTTCGTCCCGCAGAGGCTCGGGAACCTGTTGACGCCTCCAGCGGTTTCTCAAGGCAATGGCGACCGCCCGCTTCGCATCCTTCTGCCCGACGATGTATTTATCCAGTTCGGAGACGATCTCGCGGGGAGTAAAGGTCTGCATCACAATTCCTCCACGATGATTTGATCATTGGTATAAATGCAGATGGAGGCAGCGATCTTCATTGCTTCCACTGCAATGGCCGTGGCGTCCAAGGTTGAAAACTCAGTCAATGCCTTGGCAGCCGCATGGGCATAAGGGCCGCCACTTCCAATGGCCGTCACCCCGTTGTCGGGTTCGATGACATCTCCATTTCCGGAGATGACGAGCGTGTGCTCAGAATCGGCGACAATGAGCAAGGCCTCCAGTCTCCGGAGAATCCGATCTGTCCTCCAGTCTTTGGCCAACTCCACGGCTGCCCTGAGTAAATTTCCACTGTATTGGTCCAATTTTTCTTCAAACTTAGCAAAAAGTGTGAAGGCATCTGCCGTGGTCCCAGCAAAACCAGCCAGAACCTTGTCGTGATAAATCCTGCGAACCTTCCTGGCAGTATGCTTCATGATGGTGTGCTCCAAAGACACTTGACCGTCCCCTGCCATGACCACTTTTCCTTTGTGTCGAACGGATAAAACCGTTGTCCCTCGCATTTTTAACATAAGATCACCCTCAATCACTCCATATTTAAATCCATCTCTTTAATAATTGATTGGTGCTGATCGCCTATTGCTTATCCTCCTTATTTTTGCGGCCCACATTTTTAAAACTACGGGGATGGGCCTTGTCGTAGACCTCCATCAGTTTCCCCATGCTGACGTGGGTATATCTCTGTGTGGTCGAGAGGCTCGAATGCCCTAACATCTCCTGTATCTCTCGGATATCAGCCCCTGCATCTAAAAGATGCGTTGCAAACGTGTGGCGAAGGCTATGAGGGCTGACTTTTCGAAAAATGCCCGAAAACCTCGAATACTTCTTAATCAACCTTCCCACACTACGAGCCGTCAACCTCCCCCCTAAGGAGTTAATAAAAATGGGGTCTTCTCCCTTTAACATCCCTCGCTCTTCCAAATAGGCCTTCAAAACCTCTATGGCCTTCCTCCCAACCGGGACAATACGTTCTTTCCTTCCCTTCCCCATCACCCTTACGATGCCCAAATCAAGGTCCAATTGATTCGAATCCAATCCCACCAATTCGCTCACTCGCAACCCGCTGGAATAAAGAAGTTCCAAAATGGCTCGATCCCTTAAACTCTTTTCCTTTCCCCCTTCTGAAAACTTTTCAGAAATACTTTTAGGTGATTCCATTAACCGGAAGGCCTCATCCACACTGAGAGTGGTGGGAAGGGTCTTCTCTACCTTGGGAGTTGAAACACTCTTGGCCGGGTTAGAAGGAATCACCTGTTCTCTGACCAAATATTTAAAAAAAGAGCGCAGCGTGGAAATCTTCCTTGCAATAGAACTTTTTTTATTCTTCCGGTGTAGGAAGCTCAAATATTTTCGGATGGCTATCCGATCCACTTTTTCTATCTTCACATCGCCTGTTGGGGTGAGAACCATTCCTGAGCTTTTCAAAAAATCCTCAAATCCCTCTAAATCCCTCCGATAACACCGACAGGTATGAGGCGAGGCATTCTTCTCTACTGATAGATAATGTATAAATTGATAGATCAAACCCCGCTTTTCACCCGATCGAGAAGCCATTCATCCCCTCGTCCGTCATTCCTTCAGACATAATGTAAGTTATGAAAATATTATTGAAATTTAATTCTATAACACAATTCTTAAATTTATCAATATTTTTCTCATTGACATACCTTAAGATTTTCGTATAGACTTCATATACAGACATCCATTTAAAAAAGGAGGTGATGGGAATGACAGAGCCAAGGGTCGCGAGAGTAACCGAAATCATCGCAGGTTCTTCAAAGGGTTTTGAGGATGCCGTCAAGGTCGGCTTCGCAAGAGCGACAAAGACCTTAAGAGGTATCACCGGAATGCGTGTTGTGGAATTCAGGGTGGCAGTGGAAAATTCTAAGATTATAGAATACCGGGTCAGGTTGGAAATCATTTTCGTCCTCGAGACATAACGACTTATTTTTCTTGCACCTGCCAATCCTGCCGGCAGGCAGGCGTAGGGGGATAAAAAATTAAAGGCCCTATCCTCAATTCTTGGGTAGGGCCTTTCTATCCATTTGAATTTCCTTTATGAAATCACAACTCCAAAACTGAAAAAACGAAAAACGGAGACTAAGCTTCCTTCTTTATTGCTTCCATGAGGTCTTCGCGGGTGGCGGTCGCCGTCCCCATTTTCCCAACGACAATCCCTGCTGCATAGTTTGCTAACGTTGCAGCCTCTGTCACACTTACACGGGCCCCTGTTCCCAAGGCAAGGGCCAACGTCCCGATCACGGTATCTCCTGCACCCGTCACGTCAAAAACCTCTCTTGCTTCAGTACGGACATAGACAGGCCTCCGCTGATGTTCAAAGATGGCCATCCCTTCCTCCCCCCGGGTGATGACCAGGGCTTTGCATTTTAGCTCCTTCAATAACTTATCTCCTATCTTTTCTATGGATAATCCGTCTACAATAGAAACTCTCGTTGCCTCACTCGCCTCCTTCGTATTGGGGGTGACCACTGTCGCTCCCTTGTAAAATTTATAATTTCTCAGCTTCGGGTCAACCATGATAAGCTTCTTCGACTTCCTCGCTTTTCGAATGATGGCCCTGATCACTGCCCCGGTCAAAAGACCTTTCCCATAATCGGAAATGATGATTCCTTCGAAATCTTCTATTCTCCCCATGACAAAGCATGAAAGATCCCGCAGGATAGAGACCTTTGGGTGGTCAATCGTTTCGCGGTCAATTCGGACCACTTGCTGCTGGTTGGCGAAAATCCGGGTCTTGACGGTGGTCTGCCTCCCTTCTTCAGTGAATATCTTATGTTCGATTCCTTTCTCAACGAGCTGTCCTCTGATCTTCTTGCCCATTTCATCATTGCCCACGATGCCACATAGCAAAACTTTTCCTCCCAGCGAATGAATATTGTTCGCCACGTTCGCAGCTCCTCCGAGGCCGAATGTTTCAGATCCATCACGATTATCCACCAAAACCACAGGGACAGGAGCTTCTGGCGATATTCGGGAAACCTTTCCCCAGATGAATCGGTCCATCATGACATCACCGACGACCAAAATCTTTACCTTTGGAAACTTTCCCACTATTTTTTGAAGTGTCGGCTGTCCCTTCATCTTATTCAATTCCTCCCTTCTCCCTCTTTACCCCGTTAGAAATTATGCGCCGCTGCCCCCTCCGGGTCAGAGGCCCTCTGGGCCGGTGGCTGCAACAAGGTTACATTATTAAATAATTCCAGCAGCGTTTAATGCTCTGCTGGAATTTCTAACGGGGTTTATCGCATTGCTTCCCGAAAAAATTCAACCGTCTTTTTTAGTCCCACCTCTATTCCAATTTTTGGCTCATAATTTAAAATTTCTTTTCCCTTACGGATATCTGCCAAAGAGTGCCTCACATCTCCTTGACGAGGTCCTTGATAAATGGGGGACAGCTTCGACCCAAGAATCTCTTTCAGGACATTCAACAAGTGATTCAAGGAGATCCTCTCCCCACAGGCAATATTAATGGCTTCTCCATGAAGGCGTTCTGCGGACATGGCAAGAAGATTAGCTTGAACCACATTCTCAATATAGGTAAAATCTCGAGACTGCTCTCCATCCCCAAAGATGATCGGAGCACGACCCTGAAGCAGAGCACCAATAAACTTCGGGATGACCGCAGAGTAGAGGGAGTTCGGGTCTTGTTTTGGGCCAAAGATATTGAAATACCTCAGGGAGATAGTTTCGAGGCCATAGAGTTGGTAAAAAAGTCGGCAATATTGTTCTCCAATATATTTTTGTAAGGCATAAGGCGAGAGAGGATGGGAAGGCATTTCCTCATATTTCGGTAATGTAGGTGTATCGCCATAGATGGAGGAAGAGGAGGCGTAGACCACTCTTTTCACTTTTTCATCCCTCGCTGCAATAAGGATATTCAGAGTCCCTACGACATTCACTGCATTGGATGTTTCCGGGTCCTCTACGGATCGTTGGACCGATGGGAGGGCAGCCTGGTGAAATACATATTCAATTCTATCCATCACTTTACGACAGGTACTGAAGTCACGAATATCTCCCTCGATCGTCTCCAGTGAAGGGTATGCTTTATCAAAAATTAGATTCTCCTTTTTCCCAGTTGAAAAATCATCGAGGACTCGAACAAAGTGACCCTTTTGGAGTAAGGCCTCCGTTAGATTTGACCCGATAAAACCCGCCCCTCCGGTGACCAAAACTTTTAACATTTCCACCTTCCCCCTTTTTCTGATTTGTCTCTTTTTAACAAAACCATTCCTCATTATCAAGGGAAAACATTCTATTTTTAAGACCAGTAAAAAAAATCTCTTAAAACTACTAAACGCCTTCTTGACTATGCATATTTTAAAAAATATTAAACAGATGTTCTTTTTTTTAATGGATTTTATAGAGGTTTCTAGACTTTTTCAGAAATCTCAAAAAAAACTTGACAAATAGCCTACGATTCATTACACTCCTATAGGAGTGTTATAGGAGTGTCTTATGAAAACCGAAAAAGATAAGGTGACCATCAAAATCCCAAGGCCTCTGTATCAAAATCTCAGCCAGATTATCAAGGGGAGCGGTTTTAATTCGGTCACCGAATTTATCGTCTATATCTTGAGGGACCTGGTTTCCTCAAGATCGATGAAAAAGGAACCTTCCCTCTCAAAGAATGAAATTGAAATCATCAAGAAAAGATTGAAATCCCTGGGGTACTTATGATTTCCATTTGTTGAATCCAAGAGAAGGAAGGACGATATCTTGGAACTTAACATCATTATTTTCATCATCTTCGGGTTTATTGCCCAACTGATTGACGGGGCCCTTGGAATGGGCTACGGTGTCTCCTCAAACACTTTTTTCCTCAGCCTAGGGGTCCCCCCATCCATTGCAAGTGCATGCATTCACACATCAGAGATGTTCACTACTTTTGTATCTGGGATTTCACACTTTAAGTTTGGAAATATTGATAAAAAGATTTTTTTAAGGCTTCTGATCCCAGGGGTAATAGGAGGAGTATTAGGGGCTTATATCCTTACTGAATTACCGGGAGGGAAGATTAAACCTTTTGTCTCCCTCTATCTGTTGATTATGGGGTTATGGATACTTATCAAGGTAGTTAGAAAAACCCACCAGATAAAAACGAAAACTAGACTGTTCCCATTAGGATTAGCTGGAGGGTTTTTTGATGCTATCGGAGGCGGCGGTTGGGGTCCCATTGTCACCACGACCTTAGTGGCCAATGGAAACCACCCCCGATACGCAATTGGTTCAGTAAATTCGGCAGAATTTTTCGTTACGGTAGCTGAATCGATCACTTTTTTCGCCACCATTGGGGCTTTATTATTCCAACATTGGGAAAAAATCGCTGGTTTAATGATCGGAGGAGTGATAGCAGCTCCTTTTGCCGCTTGGGTCTGTAAGAAGTTACCCCATAATGTATTGATGTTGCTCGTCGGATTATTAATCAGCGGCTTAAGTATCCGCATTCTGTATTTGGCTTGGTTTTAAGGGCCATCTCCAATAGCATATGCTATAAATAAATTGATGGGATCAATCGGAAAGATTCGATGAAGTTATTCAAAGGAAAAGTGAAAAAGGCTTTAATCATTGGCATTGATGGGGTCCCTTATTCCCTGTTGAGCACTTACCTTCAAAAGGATGTGATGCCAAACCTAAAAAATATTTTGAGTCAAGGTTTTACGCTTCACCAGATGAACGCCTCCATTCCTGACATCTCTTCGGTTTCCTGGACATCTTTTAATACCGGAGTGAATCCCGGGGAACATGGGATTTATGGCTTTACTGACCTAAAACCTGATAGCTATTCTTTATATTTCCCAAATTCAAAGGATATCAAGGCCCCCACTTTTTGGGAAATTTTAGGAAAGACAAATCAAAAACCCTCTACACTGGCTCAAAAGTATCATAAAAAGATAAGCCATCCCTACCGATCCATTATTTTCAACGTCCCTCATACTTATCCTGCCTTGCCGATGAATGGAATACTGATCTCCGGTTTTGTCGCTATTGATTTAAAAAAGGCTACTTTCCCTGATTCCGCTTATCCGTTTCTTCATTCGATGAATTACCTCATCGATGTGGAAGCTGAAAAGGCCAAAGAAGATAAAACGGAATTTATGAAAAGTCTGTTTGAATGTTTTGAAATCCGGGAAAAAGCAATATCGCACTTCTTTAAAGAAGAGCCTTGGGACCTTTTCTTTGTTTGTATCACCGAGACAGATCGTCTCCACCATTTCTTCTTCGATACCTCGAAGGATAAAGAAGATCCTTATTATGAATCCTTCCTCCAATTCTATGTAGAATTGGATAAATTTATAAAATATTTGTACGAACAGTTTAATGAAAGATATTCAGAAAAAGGATTCTTTATGATCCTCTCTGACCACGGATTTGCCCCGGTTAAAAAAGAGGTCTATATCAATCGGTTTTTGGAGGAGAAGGGATTTTTAATATTAAAGACCGAGGGTGATTTCTATGAGAGGATCGACCATAAAACCAAGGCATTCGATTTAGATCCCTGTCGTATTTATATCCACGGAAAGGATTCTTATCCAGGAGGAACAGTGAGAAAGGAGGAAAAGGCTGCTTTATTGGAAGAGATAAAGAAGGCATTGAGAACGCTAAAGGGGGAGAATGGAGATGAAGTGATTGATAAAATCTTTGAAAAAGAGGAAATCTATCATGGACCCCATACCCATCTGGCTCCAGATTTGGTCTGTTTTCCTAAAGATGGATATGATTTAAAAGGGACCTTAGAAAAAAAAGAAATCTTTGGCCAAAATATCTTTACAGGGATGCATACATGGCACGATGCCTTCTGTATCCTCCCTGAATATATCGCCTTTTCTAAAAAACCATCTATTGAAAATCTCACGGATTATATTATTCAATACTATACTCAATAGGAGTGAACGTTATGGATCATCTGACAAGACTGGAGAATAAAAGTATTTATATTATCCGAGAAGCTTATTATCAATTCAAAAATATTGCCATGCTATGGTCTGTCGGTAAGGACTCCACGACCCTGCTCTGGCTCTGCAGGAAGGCCTTTTTCGGCAACATCCCCTTTCCGATCATCCATATCGATACCAGTTACAAATTTCCAGAGATGTACCAATTCAGGGATGAAAGGGCGAAAAAATGGAATCTCAATCTTCTGATCGCAAAGAATGAAGAGAAACTGAAAGAGGGAATGGGCCCGGGTCAGGGAAGCAAGTTGGATTGTTGTAATGAACTGAAGACGAATGCATTGAAATCAGTGATCAAAAAGTATCATCTGAAAGCCATCCTTTTAGGCATCCGAAGGGATGAACATGGGATTCGTGCTAAAGAAAGATATTTTTCACCAAGGGACTCCCAGTTTAAATGGGACTATGAAAATCAACCCGCTGAACTCTGGGATCAGTATCAATCTATGGTAGAGGAAGAAGAGCATTTTAGAATTCATCCTATTCTTCATTTTACAGAATTCGATATCTGGAATTACGTCAAACGGGAGGAACTCCCCATTGTCCCTCTCTATTTTAGTAAGAATGGGAAAAGATTTAGAAGCATCGGGTGCGTTCCCTGTTGCTCTCCCATTGATTCGAATGCTCAAACCATAGATGAAATTGTTGAAGAAATTAGAATTTCAAAAACCTCTGAAAGATCAGGGAGGGCCCAAGATAAAGAAAATATCTATACGATGCAGAAACTGAGGGCCTTGGGATATATGTAAACCCCGTTAGAAAGGGCGGGGCTTTGACCCCACCCTCAATAAGGAATGAACATTTTTTTCTCCATCCCCACCATAAATGGCGGGGCTTTCTACGGGGTAAAGGAGGGAACGTCATATGGATCAAGAAGAACATGCTCTTCCTATCGTCATTGTAGGTCACGTGGATCATGGGAAGAGTACTCTCATTGGCAGACTCCTTTATGATACGGATTGTCTGCCGCCCGATAAATATTCTGAGATTCAGAAAAGTTCTGAAATGCTTGGCAGAGAAGTGGAATTCGCCTTTGTCATGGATTGCTTCGAAGAGGAGCGATCCAGAGGGATTACCATCGATACCACCCAAACTTTTTTCAAAACTCCAAAAAGGAGATACGTAATTATTGATGCCCCCGGGCACAAAGAATTTTTAAAAAATATGATTACAGGCTCTAGCCAAGCGGAAGCGGCCCTGTTAATTATCGATGCCTTTGAAGGAATTCGAGATCAGACAAGACGCCATGCCTATATTTTGGGCATGCTGGGGTTCAAACAGGTCTGTGTCCTACTAAATAAAATAGACCTGGTCCATTATTCCAAAGATAAATTCTTTGAATTGAAGAATCAGGTCACCGATTTTTTAAAACAATTAAATATTCATCCGACTTTTGTTCTTCCCATCTCTGCCATTCGCGGGGATAATGTGGCTCAACCTTCTAAAAAAATGCCTTGGTTTGATGGCCCGACCGTATTGCAGGCATTGGATACGTTTGAAGAATTGAAGGTTGAACAAAAGCCGCTGAGGCTCCCTATCCAGGACATCTATACGATAGATGGGAAGAAGATCTTGGTGGGAAGGATTGAGGCTGGGCACATCAGGAAGGGGGAGAGTGTCTATCTTCTGCCTGAAAAGAAGAAAGTTGAAGTAAAAAGTATTGAAACGTTCTTGGAGAAGGATGTGACCATTGCAAATTTTGAAGAATCCGTTGGGATTTGTCTAAAGGGAAAACATCGGGTGAAGAGGGGGCAGATTTTGACAGCAGACCTCTCTTCAACGATCTCCGATCGGATTAAAGCCAATATGTTTTGGATGGATCCAATGGGTTATCGTGCAGGAGAACCCCTTCTATTCAGGTGTGTCACTCAGGAAGTCCCTTGTCGCATCAAAAAGATAAATAGAAAATTCGATCCTGCTTCAATGGAATGGATCGAAGAAGGTGCATCAACCCTTCGGGCTGCTGAGGTAGCCAATATTCTTATCGATCTCGAAGCTCCCGTTGTCGTCGACCCATTCAATGACATTCCTGAGATGGGGAGATTTGTCTTAGAAAAGGATGGAAGACCCGTGGCCGGGGGGATCATCTTATAAAAAAGGGCGAATCACACCTTCCAACAAAGCCCATCTGTGATCGTCATTCTTTCTTTTCGATTAACTTGACCATCAGATCTGCTGACAATCGAACGCCCTCTCCATTCCAGTGACTATCATCGAGAAAATAGAGCAACGTTGAGTTTTTTTGGTATGCCTCATCAAAGGCCTTTTGAGTATCCACCGTTTCAATTCCCCTATCTTTCAATTCCTGAATAAGCTTCTCTAAGAAAACAGGCCTTCGGGGGTTTGGCAGGTATTCATGATAAATATTCTCCTTGTTGGGGATTGGAAGAAAAATAAAACGGATCCCCTTCTTTTCTAAAACCTGGTTATAGGCTTCTATGGTTTTGATCGCCCTCTCAAGATGATCCTTAGACACCTCCCGATTGGCCTTCTCTCCCTGGAGAAAGTACATAGGCCCAAATTTTGATGGAAAAAGGTAACCATTCCTGACCATGCTATTTCCGATTCTTGCCCGGAAATAGTGAAGCATATTCATCTTGGAAAGTCGATCGAGGAGTACACACACCGATTGAACCCATCTCGATTGTTTGATTTCATCCCCCCACTCATAGAGGAAAAGAAAGGTCTCCCTCTTTTTGGGCTGCTTCGGAAAGGGCAAATTCAGGATGTCCCTCTCAATGATTGAAATGATGACCGTCCGGGGAGGGTCTTTCCTAAATCGCAATTCCTTCAAGAAGGTATTGAAACCTACCGGGGCATAAGGATAAACGGGAACCTTCAATTGTTCTTCTAATACTTCTGAGAACATCTCCTCTTGGGTCAGCCTCATACCAGCAATATTCGAATCACCGATCACAACCACATGCGCTTTTATCCCTCCTAGATCCCTTTTCCGGTAGCCATAGCGATCCGTCATCCAGGTCACCCTTCTCTCGACCGCAAAAGAGGAATGATGAGAAAGGTCCCCTCCCGTCTCCATTTTAGTGACCTCCATGCGAGGGTAAAACCGTCCGGGTAAAATCGAACGAAATTCTTTGATGAGCACAGCTTCCCAAACTCTAAATGTAAAAAGGTCGATGGGCAAAACGATTAACTCAATCGCTATTGCTAAAATGAAAGGAGATAAAAATAGGACAAATCTGAAAGCAAACTTTTTCATAAATTCCAACTAAAATTGGAAATAAATAAACTCCTTTGATCCAAAATTACCTACCAATAAAATGGCCAAGACCATCGAATAATAGAGAGACCATCTCATCCAAATTGGCTTTTCATTAAGTCGATCGATTAAATGCCCGCTTCCCTGCATCAGATGGACGGCCAACAATACACCGATCGAGATGGTCGCTGTCATCAGTTCAAATTTCAACGATCCAAAAAATGGGGTATCCTTTAATGCCTCAATACCGAGGCCTTCCCATCCTGTAAACAAATGGGAAATAATATAGAAGGCCTCTGAAACATTATTTGCCCTAAAGAAGATCCAGGCAAAAGAGACGAGGGAGAAGGTGATCAGCCCTTTCAGGCAGAGATGGAGCTTCGGCACTCTATTTAAACCGATCGCTTGACGAATCTTATTTCTTACCCCCTGTGTGAAGGCTGCAAAAACAAGATAAAACCCATGGATTCCTCCCCAGAGGACAAAAGTCCAATTCGCCCCATGCCAGAGGCCGCATATCACCAAAACGAAAAGCAGGTTGAAATACCACCTTGGTATGGAAACTCGATTGCCGCCCAATGGAATATAGAGATAATCCCTGAACCAGGTGGATAACGAGATATGCCATCTTCTCCAAAATTCCTGGATGGATTTGGAGAAATAGGGACGATTAAAATTATCCATGGTCCTGAATCCCATGATCTGAGCAGCTCCAATGGCGATATCCGAATAACCTGAGAAATCACAGTAAATCTGGAAAGTAAAAAATAGGGTAGCCAGCATCAAGCTGGCTCCCTCATATTGGGTTGGATGATTGTAAACTGAATCGACCAGAGGAGCCAGGCTGTCCGCAATCACCATCTTCTGAAAGAATCCCCAAAGCATTAATTTTAAGCCATCCGTCACCCGACGATAGTCGAAATCGTACCGCTCGTAAAACTGAGGCAAGAGCCTCTCCGCCCTTTCAATCGGACCGGCCAGCAATTGGGGAAAGAAAGCAATATAGAGCCCTAGGCGGCCCAGATGTCGTTCCGGGATCTGGTCTCCCCGATAGACATCGATGGCGTAGCTTAAGCTCTTGAAGGTATAAAAAGAGAGGCCGATCGGCAAAAGGAGGGAAAGAGCGGGAGCGTCATAAAAGAGATTGACATATTCGAAGACGACTCTTAAGGAATCGTTGAAGAAATTGTAATACTTAAAGATAAACAGAACACCAAGATGGGAAGCTAAACTGAAAAGGAGAAGTTTTTTTCGCTTCGATTTTAGGGGCTCTTTCCCCATCTGGAGGGCGAAGAAATAATTGATGAAGGTTAAAAAGATGATTAAAAGAAGGTATTTGGGTTGGTAGAGCATATAAAAAAAGTAACTGGCACAAAGCAGCAATATCCATCGGAAACGGTAAGGAATGGAATAATAGAGGGTTATCACAATGGTAAGAAAGAATAAGAAGAATACGGAATTAAACGGCACCAGATCTGTCCTATATTCAAATTGCCCGGCCGGTTTTTACTCCTTTGTCAGAGGCTCTGCTTCCTGAGGGAGATTTCTCTTCCTCATCCCCCTTAATTCCAATTCCAAAAGGGCATACCGCTGGGCCAATTCTTTATTCCGTTCTGTTAATTTGGAAATGACCACTGAGAAATGGAGACTGATTAAAATCAGGAATAAGAAAGCAAACAAAAAAATGGTAGAAGCGGGTGTGACCGCTCCAACCAGATGGGTGATCCACTTCAAAAGGTCGAACCACAATGTCAGAACAAGGATGACTGATCCGGTCATAAGCCATAACCACGAATATTCCTCCCGTAGTTTTCTTCTCCTCACCAACTCAATAATCAGCAACAGCATCCCCATGCCGAAAGCCAGTGCGACTATCATGTTCCGGGCAGGCATAATCTCCTCCTTTTATTAAAATAACGTGACCGTGTCCGTGTCACGTGTCTGATGTTTGAAATCCCCCCAACCCCTCTTTGCTAAAGGGAGGCGGGGGCGGAGAATTATTTCCTCATTAAAGTCACCAAAATGGATAGAAACATCTTGAAGATATAGTAGATAGGTTTCCACCCACTATGCATCGATTTTTTATCCTGGTTTTCGAACATCCGGACAGGGACCTCTTTGATTTGGAATCCCGCCCGATGAAGCATGATGATCACATCAGCATCAGGATAGTCGAAAGGAAATCGATCACTCGACGCCCATTCTAACACCTTCCTATTCATCGCCTGGTACCCCGAAGTGGGATCAGTAATCTTCTGACCAATGATGAGTGAGGTGATTGCCCCAAAAAGTCCCATTCCCATCCTTCTCATGACAGGAGCCCTGTAAAGGGGCCGGTCGGATCCCCGATCCGGGCTCAGGAACCGGGACCCGATAGCAATATCTGCTTCTCCTTTCTGAATCATGGTATAGAGATCGGTGATGTAAGTCGGATCATGTTGCCCATCTCCATCCATCTGGATGATCTTTTCGTAACCTTCTTTTAGGGCATACTTATATCCGGTTTGAAGCGCCGTACCATAACCGAGGTTGAAAGGATGGCGAATGACTTTGGCCCCTGCTTTCAAAGCTTGAGGGTAGGTTTGGTCCAGGGAACCATCGTCCACCACCAGCACCTCAACCTCTGGGAGATATCCTCTGATCCCTTGGATCACCGATGCGATCTTCCTCTCTTCATTATAGGCAGGGATGATGACAAGCGTCCCGATCATTGTGCGATGCGATCTCCTTGTCGAATAGGTTCTTCAATCTCACCCTAAATATCCAAGTCCTTTCAACTTCTCCCTGATCTCCTTCTCTTCATCCTGGGAATAGGAGAGTTCTTCTCGCTGAGACTCTCCTCCTGGGGTTGTATATTGAACAGGATGCTTCTCCACCCATTCCTCTTTCATGGTTTCTAAGAGAACCCTTCCATCCATGTCGGTCGGAACAGGGAGACCCATTAGGTAGAGGATGGTGGGCGCCAAATCATGAATCTTGATTTCCCGAAGCGCCCCACCTATTTTGACCATTTCTCCCCGGATCAGGAAGATACCCTTGGGGGAATGAGTTCCCGAAGCTCCGATCACGTCGTCAAAAATCCGATTGGAAAAGAATTCAAAATCACCCGGGTCCACATACCCAAGCTTTGGGATGAATATAATATCAGGGAGGGAAGAAACATTCTCTCCGTGGTAAAGACTCTCCCTTTTATAGACCTGGTCGATGAAGGGGTAGCCCACCGGCATCTCCATATTCTGAAGAAGTTGGATGATCTTATCTCTCGTCTCTTCTTTCCTTTCCCCGCTCAGGTAAATCTGCCCGTATCCTCCGAAGGCAAAGGCTTTGGTCTGTTCCCAATCGATGTCTTTATAAGAAAGAAAAAGTTTTCTTATCAATGCTTCTGCAGACTCCCGTTTATCCAACTTTCTTCTCCAGTTGGCTAATCCCGACTTAAAAAATAACCGATAAAGATTCTGCATGGTAAATCCATGTTGGAACACCCAGTATCTCAATCCAGACCATCCTCTCCGTTTCAACTTCAAAAGATCCAGGCTTCTCAGCCAGTTGTTGGTATAGAATTTTTGATAGAGTGGACCTGCTCCATGGTCAGACATCAGCATGAGAGTCGTCCCTTCCTCCAATCCATTAAGATACTTTCCTAAGAATTGGTCAACCTTTTGATAAACCTGCAAAATCCCTTTTCCGTATCGTTTCGCCAATTCCTTATCGTATAAGGGATGCGTCGGATCAGTGAATTTCCAGAAGGCGTGCTGAACGGCATCGGTCTCGCTGAAGACAATCATAAAGAGGTCCCAATCGTAACCGCTCATTAGATATTGGCTTGTTCGAAACCGAATATCAAGGCTCTCCATCAGGCTGGCAAGAAACTTTTCCTCCTTCCCTTCCCGGAAAATCTCGTCAGGGTAAATCTTATAGCGACCCACTTGCGTATTGATCTCCCCTTGTAATGCCGGAGGGTAGGTAAAGTCCTTTGCTGACGGGGGGGTAAGGAGGCCAGTGATCATCAGACCCTCGATCGGTTTGGGGGGATAAGTCAGGGGGACATTAATCGAAATAAATTTCTTCTTATGGGAGGCGACAATCTCCCAAAGGGTTTTCTCCTTAATGGAGTGAGAGTTGACGATTGTCCATTTTGAAAAATCCTTTACACGGGTGAACCAATGAATCACACCATGCTTCCCAGCGTTCTTACCTGTCATGAAAGAGGGCCAATTTGGCACCGTGCCCGGAGGAAGTTCAACGGAAAGGTCACGACCCAACCCTTCCTCCAGGAGGCGTTTAAAGTTGGGGAGATGGCCTTCCCTGACCCAGGGCCCTACGAGATCAAAGGTCCCCCCGTCCAGACCGATGACGAAGACCTTCTTCGAGCCTTCCTTATTTTTTTTGTGCTCCATTATTTGATAGCCCTTCCAAGATAATAAAAGGTATCCGCAAGGCGGTGACATTGGCTATTTCGAATCAACAGTTTATCCAAGAATTTGATGGGGAATAAAAAACAGAGGCTCATCCCCTTCGTAATATAAAAAACTTTCTCGCTTTTTGAAAAAGTAAAAAGAAAAGGCACTGTGGTAAGAAGATTTAACATCGCCACTCCAGGTCCCCGCAAAACTCCCAACTCCTCCTTCTCAAATCTGTGAAAAAGCAACTCGATTCCTTCGATAGAGAATCTTCGGTAATCGCCCGGATATCCATGATAGGGATGCATAAA
>Ga0214473_10004945_pt1 | contig 15997 bp, 20 predicted proteins | sample RVTome_7_FD_203509 | JGI IMG/M metagenome (GOLD analysis project Ga0214473, IMG submission 203509) | Soil microbial communities from uranium-contaminated site in the Upper Colorado River Basin, Wyoming, United States - RVT98D197 | ecosystem: Environmental > Terrestrial > Soil > Contaminated >... | reverse complement strand
CCCAGGCCGTCCATCTGCACCGCCCGGTCGAGGTGGGTGAGAGGGCCACAGGCGAGGAAATTGGAGAGGTCGGTGGCGGAGAAAAGCAGATGAGAGTCGGTGGACTTCAAGAATCCCTCCTGGTGGCATTAGTGCGGAATAACGTTGCCGGTGCAGCGGGCGAGGTGGCGAGTCAGCCCCCTCGCTCTACCTTGCCCACGTACAGCTCCACGTCCGACGGCACCCGCCCGCCTCCGGGCACATGGAACGGTCCCGCTATCCGCCCGCGACCGAACTCCCCGTCCCACCCGAATCGATCGAGAAGCGCGGTCAGATCGGATTCGTTCCGCAGCACCTTCAGGCGGTCCGTGGCCGTGAGAAACTCGTGGACCAGGAACAGCGCCTTCTCTGCCCCATGCTCTTTCGCGGCGATCAGCGTGCCCGCGACAGCGTGCAGGAGCTGATAGCGCAGTGAGCCGATCTCCTGCGCCTCCAATCCAAACACGGCGCGAGCCAGCTGCTGCACGCGGGCTGACGCGTTGGACTTCTCGGGCCGGTCCGTGCCCAGGTAATCGTCAATCGTGGGGCCGAAGCTCTCGTCCGCCTTGGCCTCCACCGAGATCACCACCCGCTCACCGGCTCGCTCGCCAATAAGAAGCAGGTCCGACACGCGGCCCATCCCGCGGAAATCGTCGAGCCGTGTCTCCTCCTCGGGCCGCGCCTCCAGCAGGCGGGTCCCGCTGAATTCCGAGTTCGTCTCCAGCAGCCGCTCGAGCTCCTCGGGTACGGCCACTTCATCCCCCAGCATCCACGCCCGCGCCAGTTCCTTAGCGCTTCGGCCCTCCTCCCACTGCTTCTCCCGCAGCCGGGGCGGCATGGCCTCACACCATTGCTCAAGCGTCCGGATCTCGTGGCCGCCGCGTCTGATCTTCACGTCAGGAACCTATTCAGGGGATGAGACAGGTTGCCTCCCGGGATGAGCGGATACGTCGCGAAGCACGTCCAGGATCAGGCTCCGGTTACCAGGCTTGTTGTTCACGAACAGGGGGCTCGGGTGGGGACACCGAAAGACCTTGATCTCAGGTTCGTCGGCTGCGTTCATCACTGCGGGCCTCGTTCTGTTGTGACAGCCCTCTTCGCCTTGGCAATCCGCACCAGCCCCCCGCATCCCACCCCCAACACGTGCGGCCGAACCTTTCGACCCGCTCGCGGCCAGTCACCAAGGTTGCCGATCAGCCCAGAGACCCGGCGTAATGGTATGCCACGTCGGAGCTCCCCGCGAGCATCTGCCGGATGTGACCTACGCGTTGGGACCGGTAGTCGGCGTTCATTGAGCATTCTCGTTGTGCGGGGTTGCGGTGACCTATCCCCGGAGGATGCCGCGGGCTGCACTCAGCAGGCTCCCCAAGTCATCGACCCCCTTCAACAGGATCGAAACCGCCGCGATGAGCGGGAACGCAGCGATCACGCTGAGCTTGAAGGCGAGCGTTGGCTCCACTCCGCTTCGGGTCTCGTGCTCGGCCACCCAGCCCGCTCCACCGGCATACCAGAGAAACGCGCAGAACAGTGCCAGAATCACGTTAGTGTCCATGTGGGCCTTCCTGTCTCGAGGTACGGTCGTGGTGCTCCCCACCTGGCTCTCGTTCCGGTGGGGTGGGCGGTGCAGCAGGGAAGGTAGGGAAGGGGTGTGACAGCCTGGGCCTGCATGCCATTGTGGCCTTGTCCCAGTAACTTTTTAGAGGTATATTTATAGATCGGCGCTAACGCGCCACGGGTGGCATTTAGGTCGCACGTCACGCGACCTACCTACTTGGCCGACCCGGCCCCATCGAGGGGCGAACAGGGACTAAAGGGTGACGCGGCAACCCGCGACACCTTAACTGGGATCGCGGGTTTTTTCGTGCCCCTGCTCCCGTCCCGTGGCCCACCAGAGACACGTGGAGGTTATGTCATGCGGAATGGTCACGCAGCCGTCGTCGAAGATGCCTCATCCGCTGCGCCCGCGGGTAGGCTCGATACTGCCCAACTCACATCGCGCACGGCGTTCAAGGTGGTCGCATGAGCGCCACGGATCCGCTGCTGCTGGCCTACCTGGCCACGCGCTGGCGCGTGCTGGATCAGGCGACCGACATCTGCATTGGCCAGACGGACGGCGCCGTGGCGCTGCTCGACGCATGGGCCGTGGATACGGCGGCCATCATCACGGCCTGGAACCCCGCAAGCCAGCCGCTGGACCCCGCGGAGAACCGACGCCGTAACGCCCGATTGCGTGGCGATGTGGTGCGTGCCGGGTGGCCGCTACGCCCCTGCGTCGGAACGGGAGAGGACGGCTGTCCGAACGCTTGGTCGGAAGGGAGCGTGGCCGTCGGTGGGCTGTCGTGGGAGGACGCCCTGCATCTGGGACGACGCTACGAGCAGAATGCCATCGTCTGGTGGACGCGCAAGGAAGCGCCAGCCATCGTGGTCATGACAGAAGGCTTCGCCGGATTTCACGCCGAAACGCGCGTATCCCGGAGCGGCCCCCAAATGTCAATATTCGCCATCAAGGTCTGGAAGCCGGGTGAGAAGAAGGGTGGCTGGTTCGCGCGGTTCGATCCGGGTCCGGGGCGGCCTCCCGAGACTCGCGCCCAGACTGCTGGCACACCGAGTGCCGCGGGCGTGGACGCGATGCTCCGTAGCATGATGCGCAGGCGCGTGCCCATGGCGCCGGATGAACCCGGGGATCACCCGTCGTGAAAGGAGGCTGAACCTATGCCTCCGGGTAGAGACCAGCCGGCTGGGCGGGCCGGCAGCGGTGTCAGACGCTCACCGTATATTGATCGTGCTGGCGATTCCTGCGAGGTGTCTCCGAACGTGAAAGCGGGGTTGGGATGAGTGCAGGTTCGATCGAAGATTTTCGTCCGTCGACGCCGCCGGACATCGTTCATTATGTAGCAGCCGATGCCGAGGACCACGCGCTTCGAATCGTTCTCTGTTGCGTGATGGTGGACGAGCTCGTTTGTTATGGAAGTTATTATGGATACGGCGGGAGCGGAGTTCACATCGACGGCTTCTTCAAGTTTGTGCCCGGCGGAATCTTCGATCCGGATGAATTCTTCATCTGTCACAACAGTAGCGACGACATCTACTACTTCGAGGAGGGCCTCCAGAAGCAGGGACCATTCAAGATGCAGGCGCCGGATCGATTCTACAATGAAGCCGTGGGCTTTGCTCGGGGGCATTGGATTTCTGTTGAGGAGCTGGACGAAGATGCTTTCCGTATCGATCCTGACCGGATCCCGGAAATGCACAAGTACAGAGGCGAACTCATTAGTTGGCAGGGGGATGTGGATCCGGCCGTCGTAACGGCCCTCGCGGCCTATGCAGGACTGAACGACGAGGCTCTGGATTTTGTGAAACCAACTCGGCGGCGCCGCTAACGGTGACCCCAGAGACAGAGGTGAGGCGATGATGTTGGTAGCGGATGGAAGCGTTCGTTTCGAGAGCCGGAGCGCGGCGTGCGAAATGTTGCGTTCGGAAGAAACGGTGCGTTGGGCTGAGAACTTCTTTGCGCGGCCCAGAGCGCCGCTTCCGGAGATCGTCCTGATGAGCGCCGAAGGCAGCACGCTTCGAGCTTTTCATACAAACAAGTTCGGACCCCCACCAAGTGTTCTCTACCGCGAATGGGCGCAAGAGTACTTCGAAGGCCGCTCCAGCCGATTCCTTGGTGCCAGGGAGCAGCGCCAACTCACGGATCTGATCCACGAGGCGACGGAAGACATGATCGAGTCGTGGAGACGTAGAGCGCCAGGTTACGACCTCACTTTCGGTCGCGCCGCCAAGCTGGTGAACCTGATGTTGAAACACTTGGTCTTGTATCAACATGCGAAGGAGACCGAGCGTAGGCGGCTCTGGTCCCATCTGCATGTGGCATTGGACCGGTTCACCCTGAGACCGCTCGCTCAGCTAGCGCCCGAACTCGGAATTCCGCGATCAGCGAGCATGGGAGCCGTGAACGGTCCTGCAGAGTATGCTGCGATCCAGGATTGGATCGCCGATTTGTGTGCCGATGCGGGCGTGCCTCCGATCTCCTGGGAAGTGCTCACGTTCCACATGCCAAAGGGCATCTGGGAGGGAGGTCCGCAGCCTGACTTGCCATTGAGTGATGTTCGGCTGACCGCTAAACACACGCCTCAGGCGATGGAAACCGGTCGGCAGCCATCGGCTTCGACCCCGGGATCCGGGCCGCGCGTGGATCGCTTTGCCGAGGTGCAATCGCTACGGGCCGTTACCGCTGCCCGGGTCGTGCATGCTACCCGCGCCATCTACCGAGGTGCGGTCTTCTCGGGAGCGCTGGAGTTGGCTGGCGGTGATGGCGCAGCGAGCGTTCCGCCCACAGAGAATCAGACATTCAAGTGTCGATTGCGCTGGCACGGCTGGGAGCCTCAGACTGGATACGCCCGCGTCGCCGTCGGTGCCGGCTGGCGCATCGAGGAAGCCTATACAGGTAATGTCGTCGAGGAAGTTGGCCGACCAAATGCTATCCGTTCCAAAGAGAAGGGCCGGCGCGAACCGGCCTGACGTCCAAGTTCATCGCCGCGTGGTTGAGCCAGCCGTGGCATTGCCTAGCGTGATAATCCCCAGGTAGGAGGCGGTTCATCCTTGCCTCGTGTGCGCGCGCCCACGGGCTTCGTACGCTTTCATTGACCCTTCATAAAGCGCCTCGGCCAACCCGGGCAGCGCGGCCACCATGGGCGTGGCACCCAGCGGCATGTTGTCCACGCTCACGTAGGCGCCGCGCGGACTGCTGGAATTATCCACGCTCTGGGTGGTGCCCTGCATGATGGTGGCGCAGGGGCCGGGTCACTGCTTCACCATGGTGACCGCCGCGTCATCGAAGCCCGAACCGTTCACGGTGCCCGTGATCGTGGCGCTCGCGTGTTTGCCGGTGAAGTTCATGGGCTCGTAGCCCTGGCTGGAAAGCGTGAGGCTGACGGTGTTGTCGGCGAAGTTGCCGTTGGCGGAGAGCGCGATGGCCACACCCTGGCCAGTGATGTTGCCACTGCCCGACAGATTGTTGCTCAGCGTGTCGTGGTTGAGTGTCAGCCGCATGGTGCCAGTGCCGAGCGTCCCCTGCCACACCCCGCTCACGTTCGGCTTGGGCGGTGGGGCGGGCTCGCTGGGGCTGTCTCCGCACGCGGCCAGCGTCAGGGCAGCAGCCGTGAGCAACATGATTCCCGGGAACTTCATGATTCCTCCATCGGATCGGGTCTGATTTCGTCCGTGGCGTGACCGGTCGCAGGGCGGGTGGCCACGCCCGTAAAAGATGTGGAGGGGGTGTGACAGTGGTGGAATCGCGTGCCTCGCGAAGGCCGTGGGGAGGCCGGAGGCGGATGCGGCTGTCAGAGGTGGGGGTTAGAATCAGATCGTAGGTCACGCCCGCGACCGGCACCCACCGACGAGACGAGCATGGTGAAATTCCTCCACACCAGCGACTGGCATCTGGGCATCACCCGCCACTTCCTCAACGAGGAGGCGGAGCCACGGTACCGGCAGGATCGGCTAGATGCCGTCCGACGCATGGGAGAGCTGGCGCGCGAAGAGGGTTGCCAATTCATCCTGGCGGCGGGGGACCTTCTGGACTCCAATCATGTGGATCCGAGAACCCTGGCCCGGTTGGCGGAAGTGCTGCGGAGCGTACCCGTTCCGGTCTACCTGCTGCCAGGGAACCACGACCCGGCGGATGCCGCGTGTGCATTGCGCGGGGGGGCGATCTCCGAACTGGCCCATGTGCACGTCCTCCACGAAGGAAATGTGGTGGAGGTGGTGCCCGGCGTTGAACTCGTCCCGGCACCGTGGCGCACCCACCGGCCACTCAGCGACCTGGTTGGGGATGCCTGCCGTGACCTTGAACCCGGTCCGCTGCGGATTGTTCTAGGGCATGGAGCGGCGGATGCCCTTTCACCTGATACCGAGGACCCTGCGCGCATCCGCCTGGTCGATGTGGAGAAGGTCATCACGAGCGGGTGCGTCCACTACGTGGCACTCGGGGATCGTCACTCCACAACTCCCGTGGGCACGACGGGGAGGATCTGGTACTCGGGCACGCCGGAGCCCACCGGCTTTTCCGAGACCGACGCAGGCAACGCCCTGGTGATCTCCCTCAGGAGGGACAGCATCGGCGTTACGGCAACGTCGATCGGTCGGTGGCGCTTCCTGCGGGTAGCGCACGCATTCGTGCGGGACGAGGACGTGGTCGGCCTCCGGGCCATTCTACAGGATATCCCCAATAAGGAAGTGACCCTCGTCCGTTTGACGCTCACGGGCACACTGACGCTGGGGGGCAATGCGAAACTGGAAGATCTTCTCGAGGAAGTAGGCCATTGGTTTGCGGGCGTCGAGATCTCATCTGGGCGGAGTGATCTGGCCGTGATGCCTGCCGATGGAGATTTCTCGGATCTGGACCTTTCCGGGTTCGCCCGGGCAGCGCTCGACGATCTGCGCGTGGCCTCGGAACAGGCGGATGAGGGCGGAGGCATGGCGCGCGACGCACTGGGCCTCCTCGTCCGGCTGGCGGGAAGATCCGCATGAAGTTCCTAGCGTTGGAAGTCCGTAATTTCCGCGGCGTGGACCACGCACGCGTTACGTTCGATCGGACGGGTGTAACGATCATCGCTGGACCCAACGAGGTGGGGAAGTCCAGCCTGGCCGAATCCATCAGTTTGCTCTTCGACTGCCAGGACAGCTCCAGGGCGCAGCGTGTGAAATCCGTGTCCCCCGTCCACCGGGATGGTGGCACGGAGGTGAGCCTGGAGTTCGAGGCCGGGGAATACCACGCCACCTACGTAAAGTGCTTCAACAAGACCACGCGCACCGAACTGATCATCCATGCCCCGCGTGCGGAGAATCTTACCGGCCGGGAGGCGCACGAGCGCGTGGAGGCGCTTCTGGCCAAGACGGTGGACATGGGGCTGTGGCGCGCCCTACGGATCGAGCAGGACACGCCGTTGGACTACCCCACGTTGAATGGTCGAGCCTCACTGGCCACCGCCCTGGATCGAGCAGCCGGGGAGACCCGGGCAGGCGATCGGGACGTGACGCTCTACGACGCCGCGCAGGCCGAGTACGAGCGGTTCTTCACCCTGGCCACGGGTAAGGACAAGAAGCTCCTCATGGATGCTGCGGCGGAGGTGGAGCGCCTGCGTGAGAACGTGCGCATTCTGAAGACCCGTCTTGATGCTGTTGAGGAGGACGCAGAGGAAAGCAGCCGCCTCGACCGCGCCATTGCCGATGAGGAACAGGCACTGGTTGACCTCGGCAAGCGGGCTGACGAACATAGCCAGGCACTGGAGCGGGTCAATGCCCTCCAGACCAGCGTGGAGCGGCTCGAGGCTCGTACGGAGGCGGCCCGGAGCGCCCAGGGGGAATGCAACCACCGCCTCCGGACGCGGCAGGATCTCGTGGCACGCCTGGCCGAGCTGCGGAAGCAGGATGTGGAACTGCGCGCCCGAGCCGACGAGCGGGCGCCTGAGCAGAAGCGTTTGCGGGATGCAGAGGCTGCGGCACTCGCGGCTCTAGAGGAAGCGCGTGCTGAAGCTGCCACTGCAGAAACAGCAATGGCACGAGCCGCGGACGATGAGGCGTTTCTTCGCAACCAGCTCGAGCACGCCCAGCTCTCCGAGCGCCTGGAGCGGATCCGTGCGGCCAACGCTAGCGCCAGATCCGCGCGTGAGGTCCTGGACCGGAACGCGGTGACGGAAGCGGTTCTGGAAGCCATCCGTGATGCCCACACCGGCCTGATCCAGGCACGCGCCGCAGCCGAGGCTGGAAGCCCCCGGCTGCGCGTGGAAGCCTTGAACGATGTCGAACTGACCGCGGAGGACGGCACCACGAAGCTGGCAGCCGGCGAGAGCTGGGAGCAGGTGGTTGCGGGCTCGCGCCAGGTCGACATCGGCACCGTAGCCAGGATCCACGTGGATCCGGCGGCCGACAGCCATACGCTTCGCAACCAGGTCGGAGCCAGTCAGGAGGCATTCAGCACCTTTCTCGAGCGGGCGGGGGTGGCGGATCTCGACGCGGCGGTTCGTGCCAACCGCGAGCGGGAGGATGCGGTCCGGCAGCTCGCCGACGCGGAGCGGATCGTGAAGGTCGACCTGCGCGATCTCTCCCTCGACGAACTCGAGCACAAGGTGATGAGTCTCGGCCGGCGCATCCAGGCATACCCGGCGGAGCGCCAGGAGGACACCACTCTCCCTGCCGATTTTGACGCGGCCCAGACCGTACACCGGGAGTCGAAGGCGGCGGCCGAGGCAGCGCGCCGTCGCAGAGATGAGGTTGCCGGGGAGCACGAGCAGGCCCGTGCGGCAGCAACAAAGCTGGAACTGGAAATGGTCTCCGAGCAGGCGGGGGCCACCCACCGGGCTTCTCAGATTGCCGCAGAGCATGCCGCCCTGGAGGAAGCTCGCTCGCAGCACGGCGACCAGGCGCTAGAGCAGGGAGCTGCGCGGGCAGGTGACGCGCTGGCCGCCGCCAAGGAGGAGGAGGCCTCGGCGCGGGCCGAACTGACCAGCGCCGGGCCGGATCAGGTGCGGCTTGCGGCAGATAATGCCAGCCAGGCGGTGCTGGCGGCCACGGGGCGCATGAGCACTGCCAGGGAGCGCCGCAGTGCGGTACGGGCGCGCCTGGAGCAGGCGGGAATGGAGGGTCTCGGGGAGAAGGTGGCGGCGGAGAAGGTCGCTTTGAAGAGAGTGGAAACCGTCCATGAGGCAGTGCAGCGGCAGGCGGGCGCGGCCAGGTTGCTGTTTGAAACGCTGCGCCGGCACCGCAACGAGGCACGGAAGCGCTACGTCCGGCCTCTGGCAGAGCGGATTCAGCAGCTCGGCCGGTTCGTGTATGGTGACGATTTCAGCATCGAGTTGAATGATGATTTGACGCTGAAGGAGCGGACATTGAAGGGCCGCGCCGTGCCTTTCGAGAGTCTGAGCGGCGGCGCGCGGGAGCAGCTCTCCCTACTGGCGCGGCTGGCGTGTGCCCTTGTGGTGGCCGAGGACGGCGGTGTGCCGCTCATCTTCGACGATGCCCTCGGCAATAGTGACAGCAGCCGTCTCGAGAAGCTGGGCGCCGTGCTGTCCATGGCCGGGGAGCGGTGCCAGGTCGTGATCCTGACCTGCGCACCGGATCGATTCCGGCACGTGGGCCGGAGCCGGTCCATCGAACTCGAGACGCGGGCTGCAGAAGATCTCTCCGGCTGAGCACCCTCGCCCCATGGAGGTCACCCCGCCCGACTCTCCTCTTGGTTAGAGATATTCACCCACGCCGTCGCGGATGTAGCGCTCGACATCCGCGGCCTCACCTCTACCGCGAATCGTACCGCAGAAGTAGCAGTTTGCATGTGGCTCTGTTTTCTTGGTGACGATGCCGGACCATCCTCGATACGTCATAAGCGGGACCGGCTCGCGCAGTCCCGTCACACCCGCCATAAACTCTGTTACGGCGAGTGAGGCGACTACCCCGTTGACGGAGACAACGGACGGCCCGCCACCAGCCAGGAGCGTCTCGTCCACTCCATAGATTGCGCGACGCTGTTCTTCGCCGTCCGGCCCGGCTAGCTGGCGCCCAGCTTCGTCTATGTCCAGCTCCCCCAGGCAAACCAGGCAGGCGGCGCCGTTCCAGCTGGTGCATACACACCCCCCCCACTCCGGCGGGGATCCGGGGAGTACATCGGAGGCCACGTCGATGTAGTTCCGCTCATACGCGGAGCACAGCTCCGTGAGGATCAGGCGGGGTGCCTCCTTATCGATGCAGCCGAAGACGACATCCGCAGCCTTCACGAGATTGAATGCGGCATCGCTAACCAGGGTGGCAGGGATCCGCTGTACTCGAGCTGTGGGTGCGATCGCCGTTACCAGTCGGTTCGCAATCTCCAACTTCGGAGTCCCCGGAACCGGGTCATCGTGGTGTGATCCAATGAACCGATTCCGGTTGGTGTCGTCCAGCTCTTCTGGTTCCACCAGCGCGAACTCCCGGACCCCGAGGAGCGCGAGCTGCTGCACGACGTGACTGCCGACGCCACCGACCCCGATGACGGCGACCCGTGTGCCGGCGATTCTTTCCTGCCCTTCCGCTCCAAAGAGCGGCATGTGCCGAGCGAAGCGATCATCCATCCGAATACTCCTCCATCTCGGTCGTCCAACGCAGGGCTGAGAGGTGAGATGCCCTACGTACGGTCCCTTCGACTTCCACACCCGCAACGCGCTCTGGCGCGTCCGGACCCTGCCGCCACACGAGCCCGTCGAGGCCGCCTGGAGAGACTACCAGAGCTCCGTACGGCCGTCCCTTCAGCCGCCACCAGACGTGTGGTACAAACTCCCTGAAGCCGTACAGATCGCTCGGCGAGAACGCGGGCGGGTCAGGGTCGTCGTGGGAGTGTACTTCGATCATGCACGCGCCCAGGTCGTGCGCTCGCTTGATGACAAACCCGCGCGTTTGGTCACTCAGTTCGAAATGCCACGCCGAGCAAAAGGCGAATCCCTCTGGTGGCACGGCGTACCAATCGAAAACCCGGAACGCACGGCCGGTGGCGCCCTCGTATCGAGCAAACAAGAAAGCGACTTCTTCGGTACCGCGCGTGGACTCCAGGAGGTGTGCCCATAATGCCTCGCGGTCCGTCTCAGTAAGCTGTATGGTCGGTCCGCCCATTACGCCCCCTCGGCGAATCGATCCCGGAACGAGCACGACCAGTTAAAGAGGTTGGAGCCGGTCACGAGGTCCGATGTCGCCCGCCAGCTTCCGTCCTGCGCCCACGAGAACATCGCCCATTCCCCGTCGAACGGCGGCTGCGAGGAGGCTCTCGCCTGGTAGCTCTGCGGCTGCCTTCCGTTGTGCGTGAACCCCACGGGAACGTAGAAGCCGTATGGAGGGGCGCCCGGGAACCCGGTTGGGATCTGGAAGGCTGCTGCGACGGGATCCTCGCTCCACCCGGCTCCTGTCCCCAGGGGCCAGATCCTCACCCACCGCCCCTCCCCAACGTACTCGACCTCGTCGTAGTGACGCCGAAGCAGGGCGAGCTCCTCTTCGATGCGCTCGTTCATGCTGACCCCCGCTTGAAGCGGATTTTTTTCGAGAAGCCCATGCCGGGCTTGAGCTCGACTACCTCTCCCGGATTAAGCGTCCGCTCGACGTTGTCCTTATCGATGACGATGGCGCCCTGTGAAGGATCCCACCCCCCGAGCTCGATGATTTGCTCCGTGGTAATCGTGGGCGAACCCCATGAAACCTGTGTCCCTTCGATGTCGAGCGAGTACTTCGGGCCCTCCGCCTGCCCGTTTCCTTCCCGGTCCCGTGCTGCCTCAGCCATTGCTACCCTCCTGTGTCTTAGATGTAAGCTATCGTCAGCGTACATCATAGCCAAAAAAAATCAGAATGTCAACTGGTCCTTCGAGGCGAGGGGGAAGAGGGCTTCGAGCCGTATCTCCGCAACCACTGGGTTCACGTTGAAGACTTCGGCCAGTTCCAAGTACGCGGCGTGACGCTTCTCAGGCGGAAGCATGCGCACGCCGAGGCCGGATTCGATGGTTAACCCCTTCAGCGCCTCGAGGGCAAGGGGCTTCGGCAGAAGCAACGGGCCGATCATCATGTTGGCCTGAACCTCCCACCACTTCCCGTTGTACCGGGACCCTGCTTCGCCGTCCCGGCACAGGACCCTCTCGCCCTGGACGTCCTTCGAGCTATCGAACAAGGACGGCTCGTACGAATCGGTGAACAACGCCGCGTGCATCAAGCCATGGCCCGCTTCATGGGCGAGGGTCGTCCGTAGCCGGCGCTCCGCCACTCGGGATGGATCCTCGTCAAGGAGCCTAGAGACGACAATGCGCCTGACACGCCCATCCTCGAACACGGTGCAGCCGAGTACGCCGGCCGCGAGCGTGTCGTATTCGACCCCCAGGTCGAAATGCTTCTCGACGAAGCGTTCGACGCGCACGGGAGCCGGAGAGCTTGGGAGAAGCCCAGTGGCTCGAAGGGCATCCGTCGCAAGCCGCTCGACCGTACTTACCGGGTAGTAGGGTCGGCGTGAGCCGGTTCCCGGCCGGGGCGTCACTTGCCGCCCCTCTTCTTCTTCAGCCTGTCCAGCATCTTCAGCAGTTCCTCACTGCCCACGTCCTCCTCTACCATTCGGCGCAGCGCGAAGCCATAGGCCGGGTTCGTGTGCGACTTGCGTTTCATCTCGTCCAACGGTGGGCGCGTGTCGTACTCGTCCAACGCCTGAGCGGTTGTGCCCAGAATGCTGGCGATCTTCTCGAGCACCGCATCGGATGGGTAGCGCTTGCCCAGTTCGATGTCGGACACGAACGCTGCGGACACATCCACCTCGCGCGCCAGCTCGCGGAGTGACTTGTCTTCAGCTTCCCGCAGTTCGCGAATACGCTCGCCAAGAGTTGTTTTCATGTAAGCTACTGTACGCGTACAATGCTGGTGTCGGCAAGCCCGCATCCACCGTTTGGCTCAACCAGTTCCTGATGCAGCCTTGCGGTATTGGCCAACTGGAACGGTTGCGGCGCCGGGCGGTCGGCAGATCCTGCAAGCCGGGCACCGCCGCATTCATGGATCGCAGGCGCTGCGCTCACGCCGCTGGTAGCACCGCTTCCCAGCCGGTGGAGAGCGCCTCCAGCCGGCTCCCCTCCACCCACACCTGCCCACGCGACCGCTCCACCTGGGCGTACGCCCACCGCGTGACGCGCAGGGAGGATGGCCAGTCCTGCTGGAAGCCGGCGGCGGTGAACCGCTCGGCCAGTTCCTGCCCATGCTCGACGTTGCGGTCTCGCCAGCGCTCCAGGTGGACCTCCGCGGCGAGGCGGTCACCCTTGCGGCTGTTACAGGTGTCGTGTGCCAGGACGAAGTTGTGGCCCAGGTCCACGGGGTATCTGCGCCAGGGGACGAAATGGTCCACGCAGATTGCTCGGCTGGCGAACGCCGCTTTACAGTAGAGACAGGTGCCCTGCTGCACGTCGTGGAGGATGGGCTGAAGCCGCGAGAGGGCGGTGCGGTCGGCGCCGAAGAGGAAGGTGCGGAGATCGGTGGTGGTCCCCAGGATCTGGTGGTTGTAGCGCCGGATGAAATGGGACCAGGCGCCTTCCACCATGTCCGTGATGAGGGGATAGAACACCCGGAAGCAGTAGGCTACTCCCGGCCTCAGGGTGATGCTCTGGCCGCGGCCGGTGTTGGCGTAGAGGAATTCGATCTGCTCCTGGCCCACGGTCTGGAGCCGCCACAGGGGCATCCGGCAGACCGTTTCCTCGACCCGCTTCACGAGCGGCTCCCAGACTTCTGCTGTCCGCTTGGCCGCCGATAGCCTGCCGCCGTACTGCGCCCGGGTCTCGTGGACGGCGTTCACCACGGCGGCCTGCCTGCCGGTGTTCTGGTTCAGGACCTCCAGGCGGTCGCCGGCAGGGAAGGGCACGCCTTGCTGCCAGTACAGCTCGGCGAAGCGCTCGGCGATCTGCCGGGTGGTGAGCGTCAGCTCGGCTCCGCTGTCCTGGCCGTGGAGGACGCCGAGGTCGGCAATGGCATGCAGGAGGGCGTACTTGTACGTGGCCACGAAGCTGCCCTCGTCCAGGAGCCGCTGCAGCTGCTGGAGGAAATCGAGCTGGAACTCGGGGGACGGAGCATCTGGCGGGGTGGTCATTGCTCCCAGTACGCCGCGGTTTCCGGGAGCACCCAGCGGATGCCGCCGCGGGGGTCGGGGACGTCGCCGGTCCGGCGGGGGATGACGTGCAAGTGGGCGTGTGGGACCGTCTGGCCGGCGACTGGTCCGTCGTTGATGCCGATGGTGAAGCCGTCGATGCCCCCGCCGGCCAGCAGATCTTCCCGGACCCGATCGGCGAGCGCCCAGACGTCCTGCCGCTCGGCCGCATCCAGATCGAAGAACGCAGCTATGTGCCGCCTGGGGAGGATCAACGCGTGGCTGTCGGTGGAGGGATAGGCGTCGCGGATGGCCACGGCGTGCTCGGAGACCGCGAGGATTTGGTCCGGCTGGAGGGCGCAGAACGGGCAGGGCTGTGTTGAGGCCTCATCGGGGCCGTGATCCGGTGTGAGCTCCACGCCTGGAAACCAAATGGCGCCTTCCCGACGGCCAGCAGTTCCAGAAGGAGGCCAATCGAACTCCTTGCTCATCTCCAGTTCCTCTCCTCAAGCCCCCAGATTGGCGACACTGCACCGGTTCGGCCGCAAGGCGAATGATCCACGTCGTTCACTCCTTGTCGACAGCTGTATAACGCCCTTGGGCTGCAGCTGCGCGCCCGTCCAGCTCACCGTGCCGGAACTCCAAATAAGCGCCCAATACTGTCGAGGCGAATTTGCGTGACTGTTCCAAATCACCGTTGCCACGCCGCTGGTCTGCAGCTCAGCTCTGGCTGAATTCGACGTAAATCACTCACGCTTCAGCGCCGGCAGATTCTCTGAAAAGGATTCTTCATTCAATTCGACTCCCTCGACCGGTGCGAAAATCTCCAGCGCGCTATCGTCCATGGCAAGTTGGTAGGTCCCTTGCTCCCGCGGAATCACCATCTCGTATTTCCTGAAGAGCTCTCGTGAATAATGCCGGGTTTTGGGCAGCAACGTATCGGACAGCTTCGCGATCTCAGCAAAGAACTCGACCTCTACCCTTCGTTCGGCTACCGATGTGAACAATTCACGTTCCCCGACAGTTATAAATACGTGGTGCAAATGTAGCAATTCACTATGACCCCCCTTTCTTGCCTGCTTCACCTGACGGTGCGCGAATATTTTGTTTCGGCGGTCGATGACGCGGAGGTGAATGGGGCGAAGAGCATCGGGCACGATTACCTCATCCAGCTTCCCGAAGCCGTAACTCTTCATAAACGGTCTGGCATAAACTACATGTGCGGCAATTCCCAGAGGGGTGAACAGGGGGTGCGTGTGGTCCATGTTACTATTGAGTACCTCCGCACAAACGCGAAGACATTGCTTAAACGCCTCCCTTCCTTGCAAGAAGGCGAACATCTTCTCTCGGTCCGCGAGCGGGATTGATCTCATGAATATTCTCAACCATCCGATCGGCATATCCTCGACATTATTGGCGCAGTCCTAACGCATTAGATTCATGCTGTGCGCCCCGCCAGCTCCCGTACGCTTGATCAGAGCTGATCCATTCCATGCCCCGATGCAGTCGAGGCGAGTCTGCGTGCCAGTTGCAAATCATCGTTAGCATGCCAGCCTTCACTTGTTCATCGCGCCACTACAAGGGAGGGATCAGCTTCTTGATTTCCCCTTCAGCTGAGGCACGTAGGCCCTGTGCATCGAGTCGAGCCGTTTCATCGACGATTGACTTCGCACGGGCCACGCGATCCTTGCGCCATTGCGCCGCCCCCCATTCAAGGTCCATATCCCTCACTCCTTCGAAGAAGTAGTTTCGAACGGAACCACTTGCCCAGAAGAAGTTTCCAGCAATCCACGTCTCAAACTCGTAAGAATTGTAGACATAGCCATTCCGCGCGTTCCAGTACTTCAGAAGCCGGATTGTTGGCTTGATCTGATAGTCATTGTTCTTGTTCTTCTCGTCCAAAGTCTGATTCAGATCGTTAGGGGTGGTTGAGACCCAATCGCTTAACACGGACGCTGGGGCAGGGATGTAAAGAGAAGTCCACCAGTTTCGGTAGGCCGGGACAAGTTCAAACATAAGATGATTAAGACGTAACACAACTGTCGGTGCGGACCGGTATATTTCCGAGGTGGCATACCATTTCTTGGCGAACTTCCGTAACCGTTCAATGAACGTGGCTGGCCTTAGGTCGTCTGAGTTGTCAAACACCACCATGTAATCTACATCGGATTGCTCATCTGCCCGCCGTGGCAGCATCGTGCCCCGTGTCGACGAGCCAAATTGAATCTGCTCTTTGGCCTTCGATCCAAAGTAAGCTGAAACGCGATCCCTCAACGTTGCCGTAGATCTGCGGATGGACTCCTTCTCACTCTCACGGATCAACAGGGCTGAGGCCGTATTCTGCAAATAGGCGGATGCGGA
>Ga0214473_10004944_pt1 | contig 15999 bp, 17 predicted proteins | sample RVTome_7_FD_203509 | JGI IMG/M metagenome (GOLD analysis project Ga0214473, IMG submission 203509) | Soil microbial communities from uranium-contaminated site in the Upper Colorado River Basin, Wyoming, United States - RVT98D197 | ecosystem: Environmental > Terrestrial > Soil > Contaminated >... | reverse complement strand
AGATATCGGATGCGCAGATGTCCAGCTTGCATATCGAGCGAGCACGCTTCCATGGCGATTGGAACTACACGATTCATCCGAAACAGTATCCTCGTAGAGGAGTCAGTTATTATTTAACAAGCTCTAAGTGAAGAAAGTGAACTACGTCCCTTATTACTGCAGTACGGCGAGGCGAAGGGCCAAAACAAAAGCCTCGCCCTGTTGGAAGAGCGAGGCCAGGAGGTCTAAACGCTATTTGGCTTCAGGCGTCACTTTGTAAAGAGGACCCGCAGGCAGCTTATATCATGCATGTCCGGGGCGAGGCAAGGAAAAAGGTCGAAAGTTTTTCTTGACAGCCTTCTGGGAATCTTATACGAAGTGCCTAACAAAGTGGGACGGCGTCCTATATAGTGGGACATACCCCATGATATCGACGACACTTCATAAGGCTGTGCGAATCTTGCGGAAGATATCCGATGATGCGATGTCAATGCCGATCCGAGCTCTGTCGGCAGAGCTGGGAATGCCACGAAGTACGGTCCACCGAATCTGCCAGGCGCTCTCAGCAGAAGGCATTTTAGAGTTCGACTCTAAAACGGAACAATATCGCTGGGGTCCGGATCTGATTTATATCGCCCGCAGCGTCTATCAGACAAACGAGCTTCGGAGGCTTGCGCAACCCATTCTTCAACAGATTGTCGGCCAATTGAATGAGACGGCCCAATTGGTGACTTACGATAGCAAGCAGAGGCAGATCCTCTTCAGCGATGGAGTGTCGTGTGATCAACCGATCCGATATCACACGCCAATCGGTGTTCCGCTGCCGGTCTATGTGGGTGCAAGCGGGAAGAGCGTAATGGCCTTTCTCCCGGAGAAGGAGATTGCCGAGATCATTGCCCTCGGATTGGCGCCGGTTAGGGACGGAATTCCGATCTCACCCAAGCGGTTGAGGAAGGACTTGAAAGTGATCCGGAGCAAGGGATTCGCGATTACATTTGGGGAAAGAACACCAGGAGCCATGGGTATCGGGTGTCCTGTCTTTGACGCCAGCGGCAACGTTCTTGGCAGCGTGGTCTTGACGATGCCTGTGTATCGCTTTCAGCCAAAGCTGGAGAGTAAGATCGTCCGCCTTGTCCGAGACGGCGCAGAGCAGCTCTCCCGATTGATGGGCTTGCCCGCTGCGGCGTCATATCCACCAGCTCTGTCCTCGCGATGCCGAGGCAGTTAAGCTTATAAAAGTGCGAGAAGTGAATTCTGGTGAGACGAGCCAAAGCCAAGAAGAAGACGCATGGACATCGGTCGGGGCCTGTGAGGAACTAATAGAACCCTCACTGTCTGTGAGGATCCTGCCCATGGCGTCCGGCGCCAAAACCGTTTCCGACCCGTTCCTCTGGCATGAAGGTTGCCCACCGCGGCGATCTCCTCCAGGAGCGTGCATAATCGCATGCTGCCCCCCAGCGCTCGATTGCCCTGACAGATTTCCTCGCGCAAAGCTTAGAACCGATACCCACCGCGAGCAGATTCAGGACGCCATCCCGGCGGAATCATGCCGGCCAAAACGATGCGGCCGCTGCCGCCAAAATATCTCCTCGAACGACCCTCGCCCGACCCGTGTATCCCGCCCAATCCTGTACCGATTCCTCGACTGCTCCACTCAAGTGGGTCGGCGATTTCCCGTCGACGCTTCGGACCGCGAACGACTACCGCCGAACTCCGGCGTGCTAGTGGGACAGCGGCCGACTCGTGGCAGCGTTACGGCGCTCCAAACCATTGCCCGGCCAGAACGTCCGGCCTCTCGCCCCACAGGGGGGCGATGTGAGGTCATTGTGCAAACGCAACGTCGGCAAGAGGGGGACCAGTCATGAGACAACTGATGACGGCCATAGTCGTGTGTGTCGCTATGCTCGCAGTGTGCCCCACGATGCAGACGCCTGAAGCTCTTGCAGGAGATATCAATACCTTGAACGTCGCCTTCTACCACACCGAAGTTGCCACGCTGGACCCCCATGTCCAGAACTCGACCGAAAAGAGCATCGTGTACATGACGGCCGAAACCCTGGTAGTAAGGAACCGGGATACGGTTGAAATGGCGCCAACACTCGCAACCTCCTGGAAGATCTCGGATGATGGGAGGGTCTATACGTTTTTTCTGAGAAGGAACGTCAAGTTCCATGATGACACGTCCTTCAATGCAGAGGCCGTAAAGTTCAACTTCGACCGCATCACGGCCCTGAAGAAGGGATTCTATTGGATGCTCGCGCCGATGCAGAAGTATGAGGTCGTCGACGAGCATACTATCCGCTTTGTCATGAGGGACAGATATGCGCTGTTCCTACCGGTGATGACGCACTTCCCGATAGTGAGCCCAAAGTCGGTGCTCGATAATGAAGAAAAGAAGGGCGATTACGCTGCCAAATGGTACATCGACCATGCTGTTGGCACAGGTCCGTACCGATTGGCACAGTGGCAGAAGGGAGTGAAGATCGTTCATGAAAAATTCGACGGGTACTGGGGTGGATGGAACAAGAAACACGTCAGCCGAGTCGTGACGTGGCTCATTCCCGAGTCCGGGACACAACGATTGTTGCTGGAAAAAGGAGAATTGGACCTAATACAGAACTTCACCGTCGATGATTTCAAAAGCTACAAGAACCACCCGCACATTGCAGCACTCGAGAAGGACGCGATTGCCCCGATGTACATTCGCATGAACTATGTAGCGGGTCCCACGAGCAATCGCAAGGTCCGAGAGGCGCTGTCGTACTGCTTGGACCGTAAGCTTTACGAACAAATGATGGGCGGCCGAATACAGGAACCCGACGGCCCGGTTCCGAAAGAATTCCTCGGCGGCTGGAGGCCCGCGAATCTGATCTTGGAGTATAACCCTGACAAGGCGAAGAAATTGCTCGCGGAAGCGGGTTACCCGAACGGCTTCGAGATGTCCTTGTTGAATCAGGCGGGCAACCCAACCATGCGAGCGATAGCAGAGGTGTGGCAGGCGGGGCTGGCAAAAGCGGGCGTCACCTTGAAAATCAAGACCCTCCCTTGGCCGGCCATCGTCTCCCGATTGAACAACTGGGCGATCGAGAGAAACCCGGCCACTGCTGAGAACGCCTATATTCAGTTCATTGGTGCCCGACTCCCTGATGCCTATGCCTACCTCTTCCTTGCTTACCATTCGAAGGCCCAGAGCGGTAACGGCAGAAACTGGATGCTCTACTCGAACCCGAAAGTGGATGAGATTGCCGAGAAGGGCGTCCAGATCCTGAACGAGAAAGAGCGTATAGAGCTGTACAAGAAAGCAGTGCAGATCATTGCGGACGATTACCCCGATGTGTTCGTCGATAAGATGGTCGAACGAGTGATCATGCGCAAGGGGGTGAAGGGGTTCTACTTCGATGCTCTGTATCCGAATTCGATCCCCTTCGCCGATATGTACAAGGATGCTCCCTGATCAGCGCGTGCAGCGAATCATGGCGACACAAGCGGGCGTGCGATAGTCGTGACTGTCCTCAAAGCAGGCGAGTAGGGGGCGGTCGACAGTGTAACGGCGACCGAAGGCGCTGACACGCCGCGGGGTGACGACTGCCGGCTCCGTCTGCAGCGGTCGCCGCCCCGCGGAACACCGCATGCGTACAATGCGGCGCATTTCCGGTGACGCGTTCGCGAATACGGGTTAGCAGAGTCGGCGGTCGCTCGGAAAAGATCAGCAGGGAAGGACGGCCATGTTCGTGTATTTTCTGAGCCGCCTCCCGGGACTGTTGGTCGTTATTCTGGGAATGTCGGTAGTCATGTTCATCATATCGCGCTCGATACCGGTGGATCCCGCCCTGGCGGTGGCAGGCCAGGATGCAAGCCGAGAAATGATCGAAAAGATACGGCACGATATGGGCCTCAATAAGCCCCTTGTCATCCAGTACGCAATCTATTTGAAGTCTCTCGCGGGAGGGGACCTCGGGGTGTCGATCCTGTCTGGGAGCCCTGTTCTCGACGATATCTTGCGTTTTCTTCCGGCCACAGTGGAGTTGGTCGTGGCCAGTATTGTGTTCAGCATCGTGGTGGGCATTCCGCTCGGCGTGGTGTCGGCAGTCAATCCGGGAAGAGTTGCAGATAATGTGAGCAGAATCGTCTCGCTGTTCGGGATCTGTTCTCCCGTCTTCTGGACCGGCCTGATGTGCCAGTTGGTGTTCTACCGGAATCTAGGAATCCTTCCGTTTGGTGGACGGCTGTCAGAACACCTGAGTCCACCATTTGCGATTACAGGAATGTACCTCGTGGATAGCCTGGTCACCGGTAATGTCCGGGTCTTCTTCGATGCCCTCAAGCATCTCCTGCTGCCCGCGTTGACGCTAAGCGGCGTCACGCTTGCGCTTGTAACCCGCATGACGCGCTCCAGCCTGCTGAATGTCCTAGGAGAAGACTACATTCGAACTGCGCGGGCCAAGGGACTCGGTGAAACAGCGGTGGTCTACGTACACGCCTTGCGGAATGCCTTGATACCTGTGGCAACCGTCATCGGTCTTCGCCTTGGGTTGCTGTTGGGCGGCGCGGTTCTTACCGAGACGGTGTTCGCGTGGCCGGGCATCGGCCGGTATGCCTTCAAGGCGATCGAGATCATGGACTTCCCGGTCCTGATGGGTTTCTCGATTGTGGTATCCCTTCTATACGCTATCATCAATCTGTTGTTGGATGTGTGTTACATGATACTGGATCCGAGAATACGGCTGCAGGGGTGAAATGAAGGTAATTCGGGAGCTCGGCCGAAAGTTTCTGCGTCGCCCTATCGCCCTATTCGGGGCGGTGCTTATCGGGGCATTCATCGTCATTTCTCTCCTGCCAGGTCTTCTGTCGACTCACCTTCCCTTGGAAATGAAAGGGAATGAGCGGTTGCAACCTCCGAGTAGGAGTCACTGGTTCGGGACCGACGAGATGGGCCGGGACATCTACAGTCGGATCATTCATGGGGTCGGCCTCTCGCTTCAGGCAGGAATAATCGCCGTCGTACTTGCGACCGTGCTCGGCAGTTTCCTCGGCACCATCGCGGGCTATTTCAACCAAAAATGGTTCTCGAGCGCGATCATGCGCGTCGCGGACATATTCCTCGCCTTCCCGCCCCTGGTCATGGCGATGGCGATCGTCGCCGCGCTCGGGCCCAGTCTGACCCATGCGAGTGTGGCCCTGGGGGTCGTTTGGTGGCCTCAATACACGCTCCTGACGTATGCGCAAGTTTTGAGCGCTAAGAATCTCTTGTATGTCGAGGCCGCGAGGGCCGCGGGGAACAAGACGTCAAGGATCATGTTCGGGCATATCTTGCCGAACTGCTTCGCACCCATTCTGATCAAGGCTACTTTGGATATCGGCTACGCCATACTGTACACGGCCTCTTTGAGCTTCCTCGGATTGGGAGCTCCACCACCAACGCCCGAACTCGGAACCTTGATAACCATGTCGCGCGGCTACCTTCTCGATTCCTGGTGGTATCCCACCTTTCCGGGCGCGACCATCTTCCTGGCGGTGATGGGCTTCAATCTGCTTGGGGACGGCATTCGGGATGCGCTAGATCCGAAGCTCCGCGTGTGATTCGCCACTCGCAGCCAGGACGCCCGTTCGATGACGCGACCGCTCCTCGAGGTCAAGGACCCCAAAACGTACTTCTTCCTGTCCGAAGGCGTCTGCCGGGCCGTCGATGGCGTCTCCTACACCTTACACGAAAACAAGTCGCCGGCAATCGTCGGAGAATCGGGATGCGGAAAGAGCGTCTCAGCGCTTTCAATTCTCAGACTGATCCACCCGCCGGGGTAAATCGTCGGTGGACAGGTGTTGCTCGATCGACAAGACCTCATGGGGTTGTCGGAAGAGGAGATGAGGAAGGTCCGCGGGAACCGTGTGTCGATGATCTTCCAGCAGCCGATGACCAGCCTAAACCCTGTCGTTACCGTCGGCTTCCAACTCGGGGAGACACTGCGGCTACACCAGGCGCTTTCAAGGAAGGGGGCGCGTACCCGCTTCATCCCTACACGCGCGCGCTATTGTCAGCCACCCCATTCCCGAATCCCAGGGCAAAAAAGCACCGGATGGTCCTCGAGGGAGACGTCTCCAGCGCGATCCATCTGCCCCAAGGATGCTTCTTTCATCCCCGCTGTCCGCAGCAGACCGAAGTGTGTCGAGTAATCTGCCCGACTCTCAAGGATGTGGGAAATGGGCACTACGTGTCTTGCCATCTCGTGTAACTCGCTCCCGAGGCCTTGACAGAAAGGAGAGAGGCGATGAAACGGAATACGAACCTTCACGGCGTCATCGTCATGGTGCACACACCCTTCAACGAAGACTTCTCCGTGGATTATGAGGGAATGAAGAGCGTCGTACGGAGCCTGTGCGATGACGGCGTGCACGGACTGATGGTCTGCGGCACGGGAGGGGAGTTCGGGAGCCTCACGTCTGAAGAGCGGAAAAAGATCGCCGAGATCGTGATTAAAGAAGTTGGAGATCGTGTTCCGGTCATCGTTCATGTCGGGCACAGCAACATGTTCGAGGTCCATGCGTTGGCCGAGCATGCCCAGAAGACAGGGGCTCCCGCGGTCATGTGTTTGACACCCTATCTGCTCACCCCCACCCAGGAGGACCTGTTCCAGTACTATTCGGCGATTGCGAAGAGACTGATGATCGACGTGATGATCTATAACAATCCAGGCCGGACTGGAACGACGGTGGAGGCGGCCACGCTGATCCGTCTGTCAAAAGTTGAAGGCGTCGCTTATGTCAAGGACAGCGCTCGCAACCTGCGGCATACCTCGGACGTGATCCAGGGCGTGGGAGACAACATGGTCGTTCTCTCCGGTGAAGCAGACCTCTTCTTCCCGATTCTGGCCTTGGGGGGAAAGGGTGGAATCACCGTTCCTGCGATGATCGCTCCCCGCAAGTCTGTAGAAATGTACAACGCCTTCATGGCTGGAGATCTGGAAGGGGCACGAAAGATTCATTATCAACTGATGGAACTGATTCAGGTGCTGGGAAGCGAAGGTAAAGTGCACTCGGCAATGAAGGCGGCCTTGCGGATGCAGGGTAGGCCGGCCGGCCTTATGCGTCCCCCGATCGCCGACGTGACGGAGACGTGTAAGAATCGCCTTCGCGAGGTCCTCACAAAGCTGGGCGCTCTTTAGACCGGTGTGTGGCTCGTGGGCGCGTTGAGGCTATGAGGAGACGGAAAGCGGCGGCAGACGTGGCGCGTCCCTGAACGTTCGCGGATGCGCCACGTGGCGGTCGGTTCACGCGTGCGGCGACGTGGGTGTGGCTCGAATGGCAACGTCCGACGATCAGGTCGAGGCGTTTACCTCTACCAGCAGTACTTGTTTGTCCGACATGACCCGTCGCCCCGGCGACCCGCCTAAGGCGACGATCCCCAGGCGCGTCGGTCTTTGGTCGGTCGGGCTCGGCAATTTCGGCGGGGCTCGGGGTGTGCGCGAATGCGAACGAGTGAACGCTAGAAGGAGGTCCTCGTGGAAGCCTTACCGATAGTGGTCGTCACGCACACATCGGATGTCCCGGTTGAGCTGGATATCGTCCGGGACCGCCTTTCCGGCCATGCCGAGATTCGCGTCGTGCCGATCGTGAACCGTCCACCCACCCACCAGGAAGAAGACGAGTTCATCAAGGCCATCAAGGATGCGCGCGTCATCTTCCAACGGCCCGGATTCATCAGCCGTAAGATGATCGAGTCTTGCCCCGAACTCAAATTCATCATCACGCATGGCGCCGGAGTGGACAAGATTGATCTGAAAGCCTGTGCGGAGCGTGACCTCTGGGTGGCAAACGTCCCCGGGGGGAATGCGACTGCGGTTGCGGAACTCGCGGTCGCCGGAATACTTGTTTTGTCTCGCAGGCTCATGATCGCGAATGCGGTCCTGCACAGTGGAGGGTGGTCGGAGGGTCGCTTCGTGGGGCGAGAGCTGTCCGAAGGGGTATTGGGCCTCATGGGTGTCGGGTATGTCGGGAGGCGGATGGTGGAATTGGTGAGCGGATTCGGCACGAAGGTCCTGTTCTATGATCCGTATCTCGCGAACGAGGTCGCCGAGGATCTTCGCGCTCAAGGGGCGACCCGCTGTGCCAGTCCGGAGGAAATTCTGAGTCGGAGTGACTACATCTCCATCCATGTCCCTCTCACCAAAGAGACTGACAAGTGCATAGGCCTGCCTGAATTCAGAAAAATGAAAAGAGCAGGGATCATTGTCAATACATCCCGAGGCAATGTCATCGACGAAGAGGCAATGTGTGTCGCTCTGGCGGAGGGAATCATCGCAGGCGCCGTGTTGGATGTCTTTGCAGTGGAGCCACTGCCTGCGGATAGCCCGCTCCGCAAGCTAGACAACGTGATTCTCACCCCGCACATCGGGGGATCGACGCAGGACTGTTTGCGAAGGATCGCCCGAAGGGCGTGTGAGGACATTCTTGTCTTCCTGTCGGGAAAGAGGCCAGTGGGACTGGTCGAGCTGTCCGGGAAGATGAATCTTTCATCCAGGGTGTGACGCACTGCGCCAGTGAAGCGGGATATAGGGGAGCCAATGCGAAAGATCAGCATTGTTGGATGCGGAACAATCGGCAGCGAAGTCGCCATGGCGGTGGATCGAGATGCGATCCCCATGCAACTGATGTCGCTCTACGACGTTGACAGGGAAAAGGCGGTCGCCCTCCGACAGAAGCTGAGGCATGTGGTCCCGGGCATCGCGGCGACCCTGACGGAGGTCGTTTCGGCAAGCGACCTTGTGTTCGAAGCGACGCACGTCAACAGCCTCAAGCAGATCGCCGAGGAAAGCTTTCGGCTGCGCAAAGACATGTTCGTCATGAGCGTGGGAGGGCTGGTGGTCTATCCGGAGATCTTGGAAACCGCGAAAGCGGCCGGGCGCAAGATCTATTTCCCGTCGGGTGCCATCGCCGGGCTGGACGCCGTGGGCGCACTCCGATTGTCGGGAATCAAAGCCGTCACGCTGAAATCGACCAAGCCTCTCAAATCATTGATCTCCTCGCCCGGACTGACGCGGTTTCTGCAAGAAAAGAAGATGACGGTTGAAGACATTCAACAGGCAGAGACGGTTTTCGAGGGGAACGTCAGAGAGGCAGTTCCATTATTTCCTCAGAACGTGAACATCAGCGCTGCCCTGGCTCTCCAGGGAATCGGTCCGGAGGAGACCAGGGTCGTCATCGTGGCGGACCCCTGGATTACCCGCAACGTTCACGAAATCACGTGCGTATCCGAGGCGGGAACGGTATACACCAAGACCGACAATCTTCCGCATCCCGAAAACCCCAAAACCAGTTACCTCGCGATTCTGTCCGCCGTGGCAAGGCTCAGAGAACTCTGAGTGCCACAGCAATGGAGCCGCGTAAGCACCATCCCGTCTTGCCAAGAGGAGTGCAACGGTGAAGTTTTCGGACAAGACCTGCATCGTCACTGGCGGGGGGAGCGGCATCGGGCGATCGGTGTGCGAGGCGTTCGCGCGAGAGGGAGCGACGCTCGCGATCGCCGATGTAAACGTGAGCGGGGCTGAAACAACAGCTCGAGAGGTCGCAAGCCATGGACGAAAAGCCGTCCCGATCAAGGTCGATGTCACTGACCCGACCGACGTGACGATCATGGTCGAGCGGGTCGAGAAGAAACTGGGCGGGATCGACATCCTGGTGAACTGTGCGGGCGTAAGGGAGATCGCGCCATTCCTGGAGATAACCTTTCAAGAGTGGAAGCGTGTAATTGATGTCAACCTTACCGGTACCTTCCTGTGCAGCCAAGCCGTCGCGCGTCACATGGCGAAACGACACATAAGCGGAAACATCATCAACATCGCATCTGTCGCGGGCATGATGGGCGTCCCCAATCGGCCGGCCTATTGCGCTTCAAAACATGCAGTGGTCGGACTGACGAAAGAAATGGCACTGGAACTCGGGCCCATTAACATTCGAGTCAACGCCGTGGCCCCATCGACCATTGAAACACCGCTGTCGGCTGACCGGTTTTCAGATCCTCAGTTCTTGGAGCGGCTGAAGAAGGCTTTTCCTCTCGGTCGATGGGGGATGCCGCGCGAGGTGGCCGCTCTCGTGCTGTTTCTCGCGTCAAACGAATCCGTGTTCATCACCGGAGCGGTCTACCTCATCGACGGCGGATACATGGCAGGCAGGGGGATTTGAGACGGCTGAGCCAGCGCAGTTACCGCCAGGCGCGAGGCGTGTCGGGGCGATCTGAGCCCGCAAGGGATGACGGACGGTCGTCGCAGGCTCGCCGTCACGGACGAGGTGCTCGCGATCCAATGGACCGCGCGATAAGCTGTATCCGGACGCGCGCCCCGCGCGGCAAGATGAGAGACTAAGGGAGGAACCGGATGGAACCCGACAAAATCGTGGAAATGGTGAGACACTACACACTCGCTGATAGTACTCCGATCGTGTTTGATGTGGATCAGAGCCACGGGTGCTACCTGTTCGATCGACTGACGGGCGCTCATTTTCTCGACTTCTTAGGATTCTCAGCGGTCAATCCCATTGGCTTCAACCACCCCGCAATGCGGGAGCCACGTTTTCTGCAGAAACTTACAAAGGCGGCATTGGTCAAGCCGAACCCATTTCGGTTTCATACGCAGGAGCTTGCCGAATGGGTCGCCACCTTCGCGCGCGTGTGCGGGCGAGAGTGCTTCAAGTACTATTTCTTCATCGATGGTGGCGCCCTGGCAGTCGAGAATGCGCTGAAAACCGCGTTCGATTGGAAGGCGCGAAAGAACCTTGCACGCGGAATTCCTGCCGACGGTGCAATGGGCGTCCTGCATTTTAAGGATGCCTTTCACGGTCGGTCGGGATACACACTCTCGCTCACGAACACGGCAGACCCCCGGAAGTATCAATACTTTCCGAAGTTCGACTGGCCGCGGATTACGAATCCCAAGTGCACATTCCCTCTGGTCGGCACAAATCTCGCTCATACCGTCGCTCTCGAAAAGCAGGCATGTGCGGAAATCGAACGCCTGCTCGATGCGAAGCGGGATGAATTGGCAGCGATCATAATAGAGCCGGTTCAGTGCGACGGAGGCGAGAACCATTTTCGGCCGGAGTTCTTTAGAACTCTCAGGGAAATATCTGATCGTAATCAACTCTTGCTGATATTCGATGAGATTCAGACCGGGATGGGAATGACCGGAAAGATGTGGGCCTACGAGCACTTCGGTGTTACGCCGGACATCCTGTGTTTTAGCAAGAAAAGTCAGGTGGGGGGGATCGCCTGCACCGGGAGAATCGATGAAGTCGATAATGTCTTCAAGGTGCCCAGTCGGATCGGATCCACCTCCGGAGGGAACCTTGCAGACATGGTGCGTGCGACCCGTATCCTCCAAATTATCGAAGAGGAAAACCTGGTCGACCATGCTGCACGCATGGGTCGCCTCCTACTCGAAGAGCTCCAAAAGCTGGCTGCGGACCATCCGAATGAAATCAAGAACGTTAGGGGACTCGGGCTTTTGATCGCGTTCGATCTGCCGAGCAAGGAAGCGCGAGAAGAGTTCGTGAAGCGCTGCCTTTCGAAACGGCTCCTGGTCATGTGTGCCGAGCCGGTGACGATCCGGCTTCGTCCATTTGTGAACGTCGACGAGGATTCAATCGCTAATCTAATCCGAATCATTAAAGAGGTCCTGAAAGAGATGGCGTGAGTGGAAAGGGGCATTTCGCCCTCGAGCGAGAGAGGAAGAGATGGTTGACAGGATCAAGATCGGTGTGGTGGGCGGAAGTTTCAGCGAGGTCCATATTCAAGGATTCCGTCATTCTCCCGACCTGGAGGTGACGGCGGTCTGCAGACGTCAGGAAGAGCTGGCGAAAACAGTGGCGCAGAAGTACCAGATCGGGCGCTACTATACCGACTTTCTGAAGATGATCGATGCCGCCGATGTGGATGCCGTCAGCCTCGCCGTTCCCAATCATCTGCACTGCGCCATGACCCTTCAGGCCGTCGAGCGCGGAAAGCACGTGATTTGCGAAAAGCCATTAGCGTTGACCGTAAGAGACGCGGAAACGATGCTAGCAAAGGCGGAAGCGACGAAGCGGGTTCACATGATCGTATTTAGCCTCCGGCCCGTCCCTGCCTTTTCCAGGATAAAAGAATTGATCGACCAAGGAGAGCTCGGCGAGGTGTTTCATGTCTATTTTAGCTGGGTGTCGAATAGCCGCAGGAATCCGGACTCCTTGCACACCTGGCGGCATACGAAGGAGCAGGCGGGATTTGGCGCCATGGGAGATCTAGGCGTTCACGGTATCGACCTGATCCACTGGATGTGTGGGGACTTCAAGAAGGTGGTGGCCGAGATGTCGATCTGCGTCCCCGAGCACAAAACGGCAGACGGCAATTACTGGAAGACTGAGGTTGAAGATTGCTGCTCTTTCATTGGGGAGTTGATGAATGGAGCACAGGTTGTCTTTCAAACGAGCACCGTCGCCTCTTGCGAGTCGACCATTCGCCTCGAAATCCATGGAGCGCAGGGGGTGCTTGCGGCCCTCCTCAACCCGAGGGCTGGTGATTTCACCGGCACGCTGTTCGGGGGAAAGGGGGAGACACGACGACAAAACGTGCTTCCGATCCCGGAGCGGCTGACGGCGGCCATGGTTCCCCGCTACGAAGACGATTCGCCACGTTCCCTGTTCTTTGGACGATTGGCGCAACGGTTCGTCGAATCGGTGCGCGCCGGCCGATCGCTTCCCCCGAATTTCCATGACGGCGTGAAGGCACAGAAGGTGCTTCACGCGTTGACAGAATCGTGGGAGCACCGCCGATGGTCTCACCTATTGTGACGCCTGCTCGACATGGTGGTCAGGAGAGATCATGGGTAGCGTGACAGCAGCCGTTTCACACTTACGGGAGCGCGATATCCTTGACCTCACCGCTTCACTCGTCCGGATCCCAAGCGAAACGGGACAGGAGAAGGGGATCGCGCACTTTCTGGCTCAAGAACTGGAGACCAGGGGAGTCGAGGTGACGTTGGTGGAATCTCCAGCGGGGCGATTGAGCGTCCTTGCGCGGGTCCCGGGCGAAACGGAGGAGTGGGGCTTGATTCTCGTCGGTCACATCGACACCGTTCCCCCTGACCAAGGGGGAACGGAAGGGTGGAGAACTGACCCCTATCGAGGCGATCGGATCGGCAACCGCTTCTATGGCCTTGGCTCGGCCGACATGAAGGCTGGAATTGCGGCGATCCTGGCTGCCCTTCAGTCGGTGATGGCGACAGGAGTCAAGCTACGAAAGGGGTTGACCTTGGCCTTCTGCGCCGACGAGGAAAGAGGGAGCACAGAGGGCATGAAGTATATCGCGGAAAACCGACTGGTCCAGGGACAGATCGCGATGTCGGCGGACACCACGAACGCGTGTCTGCAGGGCTGGTTCAAGGGTCGGACGATCTTCCAGATCGAGACAAAGGGAAAATCTGCTCATACCAGCAACCCTTCCAAGGGCGTGAATGCGGTCCATCACATGGTAGAGCTGATTCATACGATCAACCGTAAGGGGTTCCACCATCGCACGCACGCGTTGCTTGGCTCCTGCACCACGACAGTGGGCGTGATCCAGGGCGGCAGGGATATGAATTCCATTCCCGACCACTGTGAAGCGACGCTGGAGGTGAGGACGGTTCCCGGACAGACCGGGGAGGCGGTCAAGGAGCAGATCAGCGCATATTTTACCAGCATGAAAGCGCGCGATCCAACCGTGGAGGCAAGCGTTAGGATCACCGTTGGAAAAGACCCCATGGAGTTGGTCGGGAAGGAGGCCGTGCTGGAACGACTTCAGAGAGCGAGCCGCAAAGCGATTGGGCGGGAATTGGAGCTGGGGAGGTCGGGCATCGGAGGAGGCGATCTCTATTTTCTCTGGAAGAGCCTCGGAATACCGTGCATCAGTTTTGGCCCGGGCAACGTTGAATTGGCTCACTCTGCGAACGAGTATGTTGAAATCGACAAACTCATCTACGTTTCAAAGTGTTATGTGGCATTCATCCTAGAGTTCTGCGAGGCGTACGCCTAGAGGTGCTCGGCCCAACAACGACGCACTCCTTTGAGTGCTGTGAAAGGGTAGTTCACTTGTTTCATTTTTCGCCAGACAATCATTCGGTCCGGAACAAAAACGGCCCTTGGGGAGGTGCTGTCCCCAAAGGGCCGCATCATGCTTAACCAAACCGGACCCGGCACCCCTGCCCCCCGGTGCTCCCGCAGGGAATCCCCGATCAACCGGGGTTCACGCTACCTCGGAGGCGGGAACGGTGTCAAGGCGATTCTCGCCCTCTTAACGTTGGGACACGCCGAATATCGAGGTGAGGGCGCGAGGACGACGGCGTATGGCTCACCACTTTTCAAGGGGGATGCCCTCCCCGCGGTCCAGCTCCTTCAGGGCACGCTGGATGGTCGTCCTCGCCTGGCGATCCAGGAGCAGCTCTAGCGTGTCAAGCTCGCCCGGGGTCAGGCTACGAAGAATGGCGGCCAGACGTTCCAGGTGGACAAGACCGCCCTTCTCGAGGGCCAGCGATGCCTTGGACACAGGGCTTCCTCCTTCCTGGAAGCGCATTATACGCACGGGTGGGTCGCCTGTCAAAGGAAGCAGGATCGCGAGCGTCTCTTGAGGATCGAAGTGTGAATACTGTGTCATGGGAACCACTGGCAGTTTCGTCGCCTCGCGGCGAGGGTGCGGCGCTCGATTCCCCGGAGCATGACGTGGTGGAAGGTGCCGGGCGCAGCTTCCGGACGAAGAGCGGAAGGGCATCCAGCCGAGGCCCGCGGGGCGTGGCGAGCTGGAGTCCTTCACAAAGTTAATAAGGTTGCAACGTCCCGGATTGACTAGTGGACGACGCCGGTCGTAGATCCCGCTGAAAGAGCGGGAGCGTAGATCCCGGACGAAGTGCGGGACCGCAGCTTCCGGACGAAGAGCGGAAGGGCATCCAGCCGAGGCCCGCGGGGCGTGGGGCACCAAGTCAGTAGTTGGCCTATTTGGCAACGTCCCGGATTAGGGGGAGGTGGACCAAGCCACAAGGTTAATAAAGTTGCAACGTCCCGGATTCCATACGATTGCAAGACCCGAGCGAGATATATTCCTGATAACCGTGCCACGTCCCGCTTGATTATTCTATTCTTAAATTCGTTGGCGCACTGGGTAGCATTCGTTCAAAGTCACGTACGACAGCTTGGCGGCCTTCCAGCTTAGCCAGATTCCTTTCCAATGCATTATAGTCATCTATTCTTGCTTTATATTCCAGGTAATGTTGTTTACGGTAAGTTGGATCTCTTTGAAACTTCATTATATCAATAAGCAGCTCGTTCATTTTCGCTCGAAGTTCAGTTGAGGCCTTTGCCTTATCAATCTCCAGCCTCGCTCTCTCTATTTGTGCGGTGCTCCACCTCCACAAAGCACAGGAACCCAACAACAGACCGGCTACAGATGAAATGATTAACCACCAAAATGGGACTTGTTGTATGTCCATCTACTTTGGCCCTTGTCGTGACCCGCTGGCTCTCCCGACCCGTAGTTCATTTATTTCACTTTTCCCCTGGCGCTTAGTCGGTCCAGAAGGAAAACGGCCCTCGGGGAGGTGCTGTCCCCAAAGGGCCGCGTTCTCAATAGCCAGAATAGAGCCAGCATCCCTGCCCCCCAGTTCTCCCGCAGGGAAACCCCGATCAACCAGGCCGCACGCTATCTCGTAGGCACGACGTGTGTCAAGGCGATTCTCGCCCAACCCGGAAAGTGCATTCTAACCGCAAAGCACGCCAAGGCCGCAAAGAAATCCCCTATATCCACAAGAAACTGCCGGAGAGAAGCCGTGGCGCAGTCCGAAACATTTTGGTCCATAAAGGGGGACGCCCTTCAATAAGTAAGCAGTGACCCGGCCGTTTCCTCGGTGTCGAGGCACGATCCTCCTCCCAACGCCTGGGGACCTAGAGGCCGATCTTCGAGTGGCGGGTCTTGACACCGCTTCACGAAATGGTATTGTCTGGCCGCGCCTTAGGCGTCGCGGGCCCCGG
>Ga0214473_10004943_pt1 | contig 16000 bp, 13 predicted proteins | sample RVTome_7_FD_203509 | JGI IMG/M metagenome (GOLD analysis project Ga0214473, IMG submission 203509) | Soil microbial communities from uranium-contaminated site in the Upper Colorado River Basin, Wyoming, United States - RVT98D197 | ecosystem: Environmental > Terrestrial > Soil > Contaminated >... | reverse complement strand
CGCCGCGCTGAGCGCGGCGCGCGGGCACGCGGTGCGGGCGGCCCAGCGCTTCTCGGCCGACCGCATCGTGCCGCAATACGAGGAGCTCTACCGGCGGGTGTTGGGGAGGTGACGGCCCTGGCGGGCTACCGCGGGCTCACCGCGTCCACCCGAACGCGAGCAGCAGGCTCCCGAGGGCGATTCGGTACCAACCGAACCCGGAGAACGTGTGCGAGCGAATGTACCCCAGCAGCCACTTGACGGCCGCGAACGAAACCACCGCGGCGACCAAGGTGCCGATCGCGAGCATCGTCCAGTTTTCGGCTGCCGCCCCCCGCGACTCGGTGAAAGCGCCGAAGAGCTTCCAGCCCCCGGCGGCCAGCAACGTGGGGATCCCGACGATGAACGAGAACTCGGTGGCCGCGGGGCGGCTCAGGCCCATCACCAGGAGCGCGATGATGCTCGCGCCGGAGCGCGAGAGCCCCGGGAAGGCCGCGGCCGCCACCTGCGCCAGGCCGACCGCCACCACCATGGGCCAGGTGACGAGTGGCGATGGATCCGGCCGGCGCAGCCACCGCTCCACGACGATGAACAGGATCCCGCCGGCGACGAGACTCCAGGCGACGGGCGTGATCTCCTCGGGAAGCTGAAAACCGGCCATGTCGAGCAGCAGGCCGCCGGCGCCGGTGATGGCGAAGGCCGCGATGACCTTCGCGAGGTCCTCGCCCCAGCCGGAGAGCATGCGGTGGATCCGCGCCCAGAAGAGCGGGATGACGGCGACCACCGCGCCCGACTGGATGACGATGTTGAAGAGGTCGCTCTGGCGCGGGAGCCACTGCTCGACCAGGAGCAGGTGACCCGTGGATGACACCGGGATGAACTCGGTCAGGCCTTCCACGACGCCGAGCACGGCCGCCGTGAGCCAATCGGGCAGACTCATCGGTGGACCGTAACTCCCCGGTTTCGGCGCGGTCAAGGCAGCCGGCGGCTGGCGCCGGTCCCCGGTGGGGCGCAGATTCGCGAGCGGCGCGATGACGGGGTATGACGGGGTGACGCCTGCCGCCCTGGCCGCTCGGCTGGGGACGCCGGCGCTGGTGTGTCTCGCCGAAGTCACCAGCACGCTCGACGAGGTGCACCGGCTCGCGGCCCGGGGCGCGCCCGCCGGGACCGCGGTGCTGGCCGACCGGCAGACGCGGGGGCGGGGGCGCCAGGGCCGCGTCTGGCAGAGCCCGGGCGGCCGGGGAATCTGGCTCGCCTACCTGGTGCGCCCCGCGGCGGCGGAAAACGGCGTGCTGGCGCTCCGGGCGGGCCTCGCGGTGGCCCGGGCGGTCGAGGCACTGGGCGCCAGGCCGCGGGTCAAGTGGCCCAACGACGTGATGCTGGGCGACCGGAAGCTCGCCGGCGTGTTGTGCGAGGCGAAATGGGAAGAGGGGCGGCCCGCCTGGGTGGCCATTGGTATCGGGATCAACGTGAAGGGGCCGCTGCCGGACGGGCTCGTGGGGCTGGCCGCGACCCTCGACGAAGCGGTAACGGCCAGTCGAGTGGACCTGCTGGCGCGGCTGCTGCCGGCGTTGCACGCCTTGCCGAGGGGAAGCGAGCTGGGACCGGACGAGCGGGAGGCGCTGGCGGCGCGGGACTGGCTGTGCGGGCGCCGGCTGCTGGAGCCCGTCCCGGGCACGGCGGCGGGAATCGACGCCGCGGGCGGGCTGCTGGTGGAGACGGACGCCGGCACCGAGGTGGTGGTCAGCGGCACGGTCCGGCTGGGGGCCCAGGAATGGCTGTAAGCTCCGATTTCCGAACCGCTACGCGACGCGGCGTCTAGGCGGCTCACCTATGCTCCTCGCGGTCGACATCGGGAACACCGAAATCACGGCCGGCCTGTTTCAGGGCGATCGGCTGGACGGACACTGGCGGCTCACCACGGTCGCCGAGCGGACGCCCGACGAATGGGCGGCGACGCTCACGGCGTACCTCACCTACGCCGGCCGGTCGCCGCAAGAGCTCAAGGCCGTGGCGCTGGCGTCGGTGGTGCCCATCGTCGCGGCCGAGCTGGGGGCGGGCATCGCCCACGCGAGCGGCGTCACCCCGGTCGAGGTCGGCCCCACGACGCCCCTGCCGATCACGCTCGACGTGGACGAGCCGCTCACCGTGGGGGCGGACCGCGTGGTCAACACGCTGGCCGCGTTCACGCTCTACCGGCGCGACACGGTGGTGGTGGATTTCGGCACCGCGACCACCTTCGACTGCATCACGGCCGACGGCCGGTTCATCGGCGGCGTGATCGCACCGGGCGTCCGGACCGGCGCCGAGCAGCTCATCCGGCGCACCGCCAAGCTGCCGGCCGCAGCCCTCGTGGCGCCGGATCGGGTCATCGGCCGGCGGACGGAGACCTGCATTCAGGCGGGCGTCATGTTCGGCGCGGCCGACGCCGTGTCCGGGCTGGTCCGGCGCATCCGGGCCGAATGGCCGGGCGGCGGGCGGCCGTACGTGGTCGCCACCGGCGGGCTGGCGCCGGTCATCGCGCCCCACGTGCCGGACGTCGAGCTGGTGGAGCCGCACCTGACGCTCATGGGACTCCGGATCGCCGCCGAGCACGTGGGGCTCCGGTGGTAGCGCTGGGGCTGCTGCTCCAGGCGGCGGCCGCAGCGTCGCCTATCGAGACCGCGAGGCTGCACCTGGCGCGCGGCGACACCGCGCCGGCCGTCACCGCGCTGCTGCCCCTGGCCGCCGTACGCGATACCGTGACCACCGACCAGCTCACCGCGCTGCTCCTGCTGCAATGGATCGGTCGCAGCGACTCGCAGCAGCGGGCCCGTGAGGCGTGGCTCGCGGCCGGGGCGACCCTGAACCTGATCCTGACCCACGGGCCGGCGGCGGGCGTCCTGCTCGGCGCCGTGGTGGTGGACGAGGCCGAAGTCGTGGTGGACGACGAGTTGCGCGGGCAGTTCGGCGCGCTGAGCTGGACCACCTGGGCGTCGTCGCTGCGCGACCAGACGGGGGAAACCGATGCGGCCCTCGCCGGTGCGGCAGCGTGGGTGCTGGTCGAGCGGTACCTCTTGGACCTGCGCATTGCCATTGATGGTGTCCCGCCGGCGGACACCCTCCCCACGGAATGCCGCGCCGGGCTCGACGCCCGGGTCATCCCCATCCGGGGCACGAGGGTGGTCACGTCGTGCACCGCCCGCAGCCGGCCGCCGGCAGGAACGACGCTGGCAGAGATCGTGGATCAGGCCGACAGCATTCTCCGCCCGCTCGCGGTCAATCTCGGGGCCGCGCGGCGGGCGCCGTGGCCGTACAACGAACTGGCGGCCCGGACCCGTCTGGTGCTCGAAGCCTTCCGGCGCGATTCCGTCGCGTTGCGGGCGCGGGCGGTGGATACGGCCGGCCTGGATGAACGGGCCGCGCGGGAGATTCGCGTGGTGGCCTTCGAGATGAGCGGCGGGCGCCATGCCGCCGCCCGGGAAATGGCGGCCGACAGCGCCTGGTTCAGCGGGCTCGACCGCCGGCGCGACGTTTTGGGCCGGGATGCCCTGCCGGACCAGACGTTCTGGCGGGCAGCCTGGCCGCTCTTGCTCGAGCCCTACAACCCCCGTCTGGTGGCGCACCGGGCCCGAGTCCTCCTCGCGGACATGGTACGGCGTGCCGGACCGAACGACGGGAGCGGCGCGCTGGGCGCCACGGCTGACCCCGAACGACTGGTGCGGATCGGGATTCCCCGAGCCTTGCTCTGGGTCAAGGGCGGAGCTCCGGGCGGAGGCGACGAGCCGGTTCCGGTGGTGTACGTGGCTCCGGGCTTTCACGAGACGCTGGTGCGAGCCTCGACACCCACGGACTTGCCGTCGCTCGACCTGGCCCTCGCCGCCCGGGACGATGAGCGGTCCGTCCCCGCTCCGTCCGGATACGAAGCCCTAGATTACGATCGGTTACTCCCGTTCGACCACCAGGTGTTCCAATACCTCCGTGCCGGGCAGCGGATCGTCGCGTTTCACGCGCTCCGCCCCGAGGTTTTCCCCTGTGCGGGCTCGGCCGCCCGTGTGGGCCTGTTCTGGCTCGACCAGGGTCTGGGGGTGCGTCAGGAGACGGTCCGCGCGCCACCCCGTGAGCAGGGGCGCTTCCTATTCCGCCAGGCGATCGCCGACGGCACCCACGTGTACTCGCTCGAATACCTCGATCGTGGGTGTCGGGTGGCCGCGCGGGCGCGCTACGTCCTCACGGTCGGCGGCCCGGGCTACGAAGGGATCTCGGCGCTCGCGCTGGCCGACACGGCGCTGCTGGATGCGCCCCGCCGCATCGACGGCGACCCGCTCATGATGGCGCGCCCGAGCCTTCGGGTCCGGGGCGGCGACGCGGTCCACCTGTACTGGGAGATGTACGGGCTTGAAGGCGGCGCGCCCCATCACTCGCTCGCCATCACCCTCGAGATCCTGAACGTCGCCCGGCAGCGCGTGCCGGTCTCCGCCCTCTCGCGACTCGCGGCCGCCGCGCGCAACGCGCCGAAGACCCAGGTGGCGTACCAGGCGTTGGTGCCGGAGGGACAGGGGCCGGTGGCCTTCGCGTTGTCGGTCAGGCTCCGCGGGGAGGCCACCGGCGTGCTCGTCGCGCGACTGGAGATCAAGGATCCGGCCACCGGGCGGACCTACCGGGTCGAGCGTCCGTTCTCGGTGTCGCCCGCGGTTGAACTCCGTCCCGGCGGCCGCTAGCTTCCAACCCGTCCGTCACCCATAGCCGCTCGAATGACCGCTGCCGTTGAGCCCGCCGCCGACCGCGCCGAGGTCCGGACCATCGTCTCGGGCGGCGTGAAGCTGGGCATCCTCACCACCATCGGCGTGGCCGTCTTCGCGCTGCTCTCCCGGTCGCTGTCCGGCGCCACGGAAGTCGTGGTGCAGGCGGCGCTGATCCTGGCGGGCGGCGTCGTCTGGAGCTATCTGCCGGCCGTCTGGGTGCGCCCCCGCACGGTGGACGGCATCGCGTGGGCCTCGTTGGTCGGCCTCCTCGGGGCGCTGACTTTCACCGTGCTCGACACCGCGATCCTCCGTCCGCTGAACCTGTATCACTGGACTTGGGACGCCATCGGCGGGGGCAGCGGCTTCTGGTACATCCCGGTGTGGTGGATGGGCTCGGCCTTCGTGGCGTGGCTCGGGGCGTATGTCGTGGCCCTCGCCGCGCGCGGCCAGCGGAGCGCGCCACCTCTGGCCACGGGCCTGCTGACGGCGGGCCTGGGCATGCTGCTGTTCGCGGTCAGCGCCGCCACCAAGCTGCTGCCGTTCCACGCGGCGGTCGCGGCGCTCGGCTTCGCCGTCGCCCTGGTCCTCCATGTTCCGCTCGCGGCGGCCATGAACCGTCGGTGAGCCCGCGGCCCGCGCCCAAGGTTCTCCGCGTCGTCGGTTGGCTGCTCACGCCGCTGGTGGTGTGGGCAGCCTCGTTTTCGGGCGCCTGGCTGGGCGCGACGCTGGGGCGGAGGTTCCCGACCTTCCTGGGCGGGGTCGAGTGGATGCTTCTGGGCGGAGTCCTGGGCGGCGCCACCGCGCTCACGCTCTGGGTCCATCGCCTCCGCCGGGCCCGCCATGCCGCCGCGGACGCCGAAGGGACTCACCAACCGCCGTCCACGTGACGTACATTGGCTCTATTCCCGGCCCTATTGCGTCAACCATCGAGATCGCCATGCCGAGACGACGCCCCTGCTTCGCCTGCCTCGCCGTGTTCGCGCTCCTGATTCCCGGAGCCGCGGCGGCCCAACAGGACATCTGGGCCCTCACCAACGCGCGGATCGTCCCGGTCGCGGGACCGGTGATCGCCCGCGGCACCGTGGTCCTTCGGGACGGGCTGATCGCCGCGGTGGGGGCCGACGTGGCCGTGCCGCCGGACGCCCGGGTGCTGGACCTCACCGGCAAGACCCTGTATCCGGGTCTCATTGATCTGGGTTCCACGGTCGGGCTGGTCCAGACGCGCCGCGCCGCCGGGGCGGGGGCGCCGTCCGGCCCTCCCACCGGGTTCACGCTCGCCGCGGCGCGGGACACGGGTGGCTGGCAGGGCCTCGACCCCCAGCGCGTGGTCCGGGACGAGTTGATCGACGACCCGGCGGCCGGTGACTGGCGGGCCGCGGGCATCACCACCGTTCTGGTGGCCCCCACCTCGGGAGCGTTCCGCGGGCAGAGCGCGCTCCTGAACCTGGGCTCGGGCCCGATGGCCGACCGGGTGGTGGTGACTCCCGCGGCGCTCCACATGGGGTTCGAGGGCGTGCGGGGGCGCTACCCCTCGACGCTCATGGGGGTCATGGCCTACCAGCGCCAGAGCCTGCTCGACGCCCAGCGGCTGGCGGAATACGAGCGACGCTACCGCGCCAACCCGCGCGGGCTGGAGCGGCCCGAGCGCGATCCCCGGATCGAAGCGTTGGTGCCGTACGCCACCGGGGCGGGGCTCGTGATCTTCGACGCCCGGAGCGACCGCGCTATTCGCCGGGCGGTGGGGCTGGGGAAGGAATTCAACCTCACCTACGCCATCGCCGGGGCGGGCGAGGCCTGGCAGGCACTGGACGTGCTGATCCCCGCCCGGCGCCCGCTGCTGGTGTCCCTCAACTTCGCCGCGGCGGATTCGATGACCGGACGGGCCTACCTGCACACCCGTCCCGAGACACCGCCGCCGGACTCCGTGCTCCAGTGGCTGATCGACCACAATCCCGCGGCGCTGGATTCGGCGGGACTCGCCTTCGCGCTCACGTCGGGCGGGCTCGCGGCCGCCGACTTCCCCGGCGCGGTGCGGCGGGCCCTGCGGGCTGGCCTGGGCGCCGAGGCGGCCATCCGCGCGCTCACCTTGCGGCCGGCCGAGGCGCTCGGGCTCGGGGATCGGCTGGGATCCATCGAGGCCGGCAAGATTGCCAACCTCGTGGTCGCGACCGGCGACCTCTTCGGCGACAGCGTCAAGATCGATGCGGTCTTCGTGGACGGCGAGCGGTTCCTGGTGGAGGAGGGTGGCAGAAGCGGCAGCGGCGGCAGAAGCGTCAGAACGGCGGCACGCGGGCGCGATTCCACTGCCGCGCCTGCCGCCGCTGCCGCCCCTGCCGCTCGTCCCGCGCTGCCGGTACCGGGCCGGGAGATCCCGCGCGGCCACCTGGTCGCGGTCACCAACGCCACCGTGCTCACCGCGGCCAACGGGACCATCGAGCGGGGGACGGTTTTGATCCGCGACGGCCGGATTGCCGCGGTGGGCCGGGACGTGGCGGTGCCCCGCGGCGCCGAGGTGATCGACGGCACCGGCAAGTACGTCATTCCGGGCATCATCGACTCGCACTCGCACATGGCCATCGAGGGCGGGATCAACGAGGGCACCGAAAACCTGACGCCCCAGGTGCGCATCGCCGACGAGATCGACCATGACGACATCTCGCTCTGGAACGCGCTGGCCGGCGGGGTGACGACCATTCACGTGCTGCACGGATCGGCCAACTCGATCGGCGGGCAGGACGCGGTGATCAAGCTGCGCTGGGGGCTCCAGCCCGAGCAGCTCTTCGTGGACGGCGCGCCCAGGGGGATCAAGTTCGCCCTGGGCGAGAACCCCAAGCAGTCGAACCGGAACATCCCGCCGGGTACGCAGCGGCGTTTCCCCAATACGCGGATGGGGGTCGAGTACTCGATCGCCGAGGCGTTCCAGCGGGCGCGGGCGTACCAGGCCGAGTGGCGGGGGTACGATTCGGCCCGGGCGCGGGCGCGCCGGGGCCAGGAGCCGCTGGCGCCGCGGCGGGACCTGTTCCTCGAGACCCTGGCCGGGATTCTCTCGGGCGACGTCAAGGTGCACGCCCACAGCTATCGGGCCGACGAGATCCTGATGCTGCTGAACCTGGCCGACTCGCTCGGCTTCCGGGTCGCGACGCTGCAGCACGTGCTCGAGGGCTACAAGGTGGCCGACGAGATCGCCCGGCATCAGGCGGGGGCCAGCACGTTCGCCGACATGTGGGCCTACAAGCTGGAGGCGTTCGACGCGATCCCGCACAACGCCGCCCTGATGACCGAGCGCGGCGTCCGGGTCTCCATCAACTCGGACAGCGACGAGCGGGTCCGCCGGCTGCTCCAGGAAGCCGCCAAGGCCATCAAGTGGGGTGGTGTCTCGGAGGAGGAAGCGCTCCGCATGGTGACGCTCAACGCGGCCACGGACCTGGGGCTCGAGCGGCGGCTGGGCTCGATCGAGGTCGGCAAGGACGCCGACCTGGTCATCCTCACCGCGTCACCCTTCGATCCGGCGGCCCGGGTGGAGAAGACGATGATCGACGGGGTCATCTATTTCGACTACGACAAGGCGCCCAAGCTCGAGCAGAAAACCGAGAAGAAGCCCGCCCAGCCGGTGACGTCGGATGCGGGGATGGAGGTGGGGCGATGAAGACGGCGGCAGAGCGGCAGGGCGTGAGGGCGGGAGCGATTCGCGTGATCCTGGCTTCCGCCGTTTCTCTCGGTTCCGCGGTGTCCGCGGCGTCCGCCCAGACGATCGCCATCACGGGCGGCACCGTCGTCACCCTGGCCGGGCCGCCCATCGCCAACGGCACGGTCGTGATCGAGGGCGGGAGGATCGTGGCGGTGGGGGCGGCGGTCGCGGTTCCCGCCGGGGCCCGGACCATCGACGCGCGCGGCAAGTTCGTCTATCCCGGCCTGATCGACGCGCGCACCCAGCTCGGCCTCACCGAGATCGGGTCGGTGGCGGGCGGGAACGACCTGGCCGAGCTGGGGGACTTCAACCCGGCCATGGCCACGGTCGTGGCCGTGAACGCCCACTCCGAGCTGATTCCGGTGACGCGGGTCGAAGGCGTGACCACCGTGCTGAGCGCGCCCGGCGGCGGGCGCGTGGCCGGCACCGCGACCGTCATCGACCTGGACGGCTGGACGCCCCGGGAGATGGCGCGCGTGCCCCTGGCGGCGCTGATCGTGGAGTACCCGACGCTGGAGCGCACCGGTGGGGGCGGGTTCGGTGGTGGCGGTGGTGGCGGCCGCGGCGGCGCGGCGCTTTCGGACGAGGAGTTCACCCGGCGGGCCGAGCGCCAGGTGCGCGAGCTCAACGAGTACTTCGAGCGGGCCCGGAGCTACGCCGACCGGAAGGCCCGCGGCACGGTGCCGGCGCTGGACCGGCAGCTCGAAGCCATGGTGGCGCCGGTCCGGGGCGAGATGCCGGTGCTGGTGTCGGCCGACGGGGCCAAGGAGATCCTCGGGGCGATCGCGCTGGCCGACCGGTTCGGGCTCAAGCTCATCGTCGGCGGCGGACGCCAGGCCTGGCGGGTGGCCGACACGCTCGCCGCGCGAAAGATCCCGGTGATTCTGGGTTCGATTCTCTCGAGCCCCGGGCGGGACGATCCGTTCGATGCCCTCTACGCGCAGCCCCGCGTGCTGGCCCGCGCGGGCGTCAAGTTCGCCTTCTCCACCGATGGAGCGTCCGACGTGCGGGATCTGCCCTACCACGCGCAGATGGCCGTGGCCCACGGGCTCGCGGCCGATACCGCGCTGATGGCGCTCAGCCGCTGGCCGGCCGAGATCCTGGGGATCGGGAGCGAGGTCGGGACCATCGAGCCGGGGAAGGTGGCCAACCTGTTCGTGGCGTCCGGCTCGCCGCTCGACGTCCGCAGCACGGTCGAGCAGGTGTTCATCCGGGGACTACCGATGGACGGGTCCACCCGCCACACCCGGCTGTACCAGGAGTTCCGCGGCCGGCCGCGCGGTCAGTGAGCGGCTCGTGAGCCGCGCGGCGGCCGCCCGCGCCGCCCGCGCGGTCCGCGCGTTCCAGGACTTCTTCCGGCTCGAGGCGGCGGGGGGCGTCGTGCTCCTCGTCGCCACCGCCGCGGCGCTGGTATGGGCCAATTCTCCTTGGGCCCCGAGCTACGGCGACCTCTGGCACACCACCATCACCCTCGGCGCCGGCCCGTTGCTGCTCGCCAAGTCGCTCGAAGCCTGGGTGAACGACGGGCTGATGGCGGTGTTCTTCTTCGTCGTCGGCCTCGAGATCAAGCACGAGCTGCTGGTAGGCGAGCTGGCCTCGCCCCGGCGCGCCGCCCTGCCGGCCATCGCCGCGCTGGGCGGGATGGTGGCGCCGGCGGCCATCTATCTCGCCTTCAACCTGGGCGGCGCGGGCGGGCACGGCTGGGGCATCCCCATGGCCACCGACATCGCCTTCGCCATCGGCGTGCTCGCCCTGCTGGGCGACCGAGTGCCCTTCGGGCTCAAGGTGTTTCTCACCGCCCTGGCCATCGTGGACGACCTGGGCGCGGTGCTGGTGATCGCGTTGTTCTATACGTCCGAGCTGTCCCTCCAGGCCCTGGGCGCCGCCGGCGGGATCCTGGCCGTCATGGTCGTGCTCAATCTGGCCGGCGTGCGCCGTCTGGCGCCGTACCTGGTGCTCGGCGTGCTGCTCTGGGCCGCGCTGCTCACCTCCGGCGTCCATGCCACGGTGGCCGGCGTGCTGGCGGCGGTCACGATTCCCGCGGGCGCGCGGATCAACACCGGCGCGTTCCGGGCGCGGAGCCGTCAGCTGCTCGACGAGTTCGAGGCGGCGGATGCGGACCCCGGCACCCACGTGCTGAGCGCCGCGCAGCACGAGACCGTGTACGGCCTGGCCGGGCTGGTTCGGGAGATCGAGCCGCCGCTCCAGCGCCTGGAGCACGCGTTGCATCCCTGGGTCACGTTCGGGATCATGCCGCTCTTCGCGCTGGCCAATGCGGGCGTGGCCCTGGACGCGGGCCTGGCCGACGCGCTGCTCCACCCGGTGACCCTGGGGGTGATCGGCGGGCTGGTGCTGGGGAAGCCGATCGGCATCGTGGGGTTCGCGTGGCTGGCGGTCGCGATGGGCGTGGCGGAGCGGCCTCAGGCGGCGACCACCCGCCAGATGCTGGGCGTCGGCGTGCTGGGGGGCATCGGGTTCACCATGTCGCTGTTCATCGGCTCGCTCGCCTTTGGCGAGTCGCCGCTCTTGGATAACGCGAAGGTGGGGATTCTGGTGGCGTCGATGGTCGCGGGGATCGGGGGAGCCGCGATCCTCAGGAGCGTGAAACGTGAAACGTGAAACGTGAAACGAACGGTCACGGAGCTCGTTTCCCGTTTCCCGTTTCACGTTTCACGTCTGTGCAATGGCCATGCTGGCGCGCCGAGCCGTTTCCGCCAATACCGCCGCTCCCACCAGGATGGTGCGATCGTCGGGCAGGAAGCGCGGGGTGTGGGCGTGGGTGACCGGGGCGCCCGGCGCCCGGCCGCCGATCCTCAGGAAGCAGCCCGGCATCCGCTCCAAGTAGCAGGCGAAATCCTCGCCGCCCAGGTTGGGGGAGGGAAGGCGGGTCAGGGCCGCCTCGCCCAGCAGGTGCGTCACCGCCGCCCGCGCCCAGGCGATCGCGGGCTCCGGGTTCACCAGCGGCGGCGTGCCGCGGGTCACCGCGACCTGAGCCTCGACGCCGTGCGCTGCGGCCACGCCCGCGGCCGTGCGCCGGAGTTCCTCCTCTAATGCGGCGCGCGTGTCCGGCCGCACTGCCCGCAGGGTGCCCGCGATTCGGGCGCGCTCCGGGATCACATTGTCGGCCGTTCCGGCCTGAAGCATCGCGACGGTCACGACCGCCGGCTCCCCGGGCGGGAGGCGGCGGGCCACGATGGTCTGCAGCGCGGTGACCAACGCGGCTGCCGCCACGATGGGGTCCCGCGCCTCGTGCGGCCGCGCCGCGTGCCCGCCGCGGCCGTTCAGCTCCACGGCGAACGAATCGGCCGACGCGGCAAGCGGGCCCGGCTCGGCCACCACCCGGCCCAGCTCGAAGCGCTGGTCCACGTGTCCGCCCAGCATCGCGTGCACGCCGTCCAGGGCGCCGCTTTCCAGCATGGCCAGCGCGCCCCGGCCCACTTCTTCGGCCGGCTGCAGCACGATGAGCACGTCCCCCCGGGCGGGCCGAGCCGCGAGGAGATGGGCCGCGCCCACCGCCCAGGAGGCGTGGACGTCGTGCCCGCAGGCGTGCATCACGCCCGGCACCTGGCTGGCGAACGGGGCGCCGGTCTCCTCGGTGATGGGCAGCGCGTCGATGTCGCCCCGGATCGCGACCACCGGCGCCCGCCGGTCCTGCCCCGGCACCCGGGCCACGAGTCCGGTTCCCGCGACGCGTGACGGCGGCTCCGTTGCGGAAGTGAGCGCCTCGGCCAGGCGAGTGGCGGTGCGCTCTTCCTTGAAGGCGAGCTCGGGATGGCGGTGCAGGTCGTGCCGCAGGGCCACGAGGCGTTCCGCCAGCGCCGCCGGCACCAGTCGCTCGAGGTCGGGAATCACGGGGCCAGCTCCTCCCGGCGGACCGTGAGGTTGTCCACCCGGTCCCGGTCCACGGTGACCCCCAGGCCCGGCCGGTCGAACGGGACCCGCACCAGGCCGTCCGGGCTCATGGTCCATTCCGGGGTCACGATGTCGCGCTCCCAGTATCGGGCGCTGGGCGAGAGGTCGCCCGGGAGGGAAAAGTTGGGCAGCGACGCCAGCGCCACGTTGTGCGCCCGCCCGATTCCGCTCTCCAGCATGCCGCCGCACCACACCGGGATGCCGTGACCGGCGCAGACGTCGTGGACGCCTTTGGCCGGCCCGTGCCCGCCTACCCGGCCCGGCTTGATGTTCACGATCCGCGCGCTGCCCATGACCACCGCGTCCTCGGCCCGGGCCGGAGACGTGATGGACTCGTCCAGGCAGAGCGGGGTCTCGAGCCGGCGCTGCAGCTCCGCGTGCCGCCGCAGGTCCTCGGGCTCCAGCGGCTGCTCGATCATGGCCAGGCGGAACCGGTCGAGCTCGGCGAGGTGCTCGGCGTCGTCCGGGTGGTAGGCCGCGTTGGCGTCCACCGACAGGACCTGATCGGGCAGCGCCTCGCGCACCGCCGCCACGAACGCGACGTCGGCACCCGGCATGATCTTGAGCTTCACCCGGCGGTAGCCCTCGGCCCGGGCGGCCAGCGCCCTCTCGACGAGTGCGGCCGGATTCGACTGGATGCCCAGGGAAATGCCCACCGGGATCTCGCGCCGGGTCCCGCCCAGCACGGCCGCCAGCGGTTGGCCGGCCATCTCGGCCTCGAGGGCCCAGCACGTCATCTCGAGGGCGGCCTTGGCCATGCGGTGGCCGCGCACCGGGGCGTCGAGCGCCGGCCCGACGTCGGCCGCCCGGGCGAACCCGCGGCCGAGCACCAGCGGGGCCAGCCATGCCTTGAGGGCGTGCCGGCAGGTGTCGATGGTCTCGGGCGAGTAGTTGGGGTGCTCGCCGGCGACGCACTCGCCCCACGCGGCGGCGCCGTCGGGGTCGAACAGCTCGACCAGCAGGATCCGCCGCTCCCGGGTCACCCCGGACGAAATGCGGAACGGCTCGCGCAGCGGCAGCGCGATCTCGCGGAGCACGATGCGCGCCACCCGGAGGGTCACGCGAGGCGCTCGAGCAGGTAGCACGACCCTTCGCCGCCCTCGCGGGGGCCGATCCCGCGGACCGCGTACCCGCGCTTCAGATAGTGCTCGAAGGCCCGCCGGGTGGACTGCCGCCAGGCGATGGCGGCCTGGGGATTCGCCCGCTTCAGAGCCTGGATGTCGGCGGGGATGGCGACGAGGATGGTCGGCGCGTCGGGGAGCGGATCAGTGTCGGAGGCGACCAGCCCCGGGCTTGCGCCCGGGGTCAGGCTGGGGCGAGCCCTCTGTTCGCCCGGCGGTGGGGTGGAAGGGAGCAGGTCCCACGCCACCACGAACCGATCGCTCCCGATCACGCTGTCGGTGCGGCTCATGGGGTTCTCGCCGTACATGTCACGGGCGTACTCGACCACGCGGGTCCCGAGGACCACCAGATTGAGATGCGCGTTGCGGGCTACCAGCGGATCGAACGTCCAGTACATCCGCTCGATCCCGAGCGCCGCCAGGCGGTCGCGCTGATACTGCTTGAGCCGCCGCCCGATGCCGTGATCCCGTATCCGCTCGTCCACCGCCAGCATGTGCGACCAGTGCACCGGCCGCCCGGCTTCGATGCCGGTGAGTCCGTACACGAAGCCCACCAGGCGCTCGCCGTCGAACGCGCCGGCGGCGATGCCGCCCACCTTCTGCGTGATTTGCAGCATGGCCGGTGGCACCAGCTCGCGGAAATCGTCGCCCCAGGTTTCCCGTTGGAGTGCGATGCAGGCCTCATAGTCCTCTTGGGAGGCCAGAGGCCGGAGGGTGAGGTCTGGGGTCATAGGATAGACGGCTAGACGGATAGACGGCTAGCGGGAGCCGGGCATGAGGACGCAGTGTCGCGCAGGGAGAATCATGTGCTGGGAAGCCACCTTTCTCTACACGCTGTCCCCCGCTAGCCGTCTATCCGTCTAGCCGTCTATCCGGCCACCCGCTACCTGCCGCTGTCGCCTGCGACCTGAACGGATCGTATGAGCACCTTGTTCTCGTTGAAGACGGGAATGAGGACCCGCCCCCGCCCCGCATCGAATCCGATGTCGGCCGGCGACGCCACGCTGTCGCCCACGGCGGTCGCGCCGGCGGCCGCCAAACGGTAGATGCGTGAGCCGGTCCAGCTCGACACCAGGAACGAGCCGTCGGACAACGCGACCACGCCGTCCAGCCCGCCCTGAGGTGGCGCCGGCAGGTCGGTGCGCGCGCCCGTCGCCGGATCGATCCGGTAGACCGCGCCCGAGCCGAACGAGACTACCACGATCCCGATGGTGTCCACCACGATCCCGTTGGGATGGCCCAGGTCCGCGCCCTGCGCCACGGCGACGGCGCCGTCGGCCGTAAGGCGATATACCGCGTCGGTGCCGGTTTCCTGCATGCCCTCGGCGGTGATCCGGATCCCGGTGTCGGTGACGTACACGGTGCCGTCGGGCCCGACGGCGACGTCGTTCAGGAACGTGGCGCCCGGCACGGCGCGCTCGCCCAGCGGGGCGCCGGTGGAGCGGTCGAACAGGCGGACCACGTCGATGTCGGCCACGTAGAGGGTATCGCCCTTGATCGCCAGCCCCTTGGGGGCGTGCAGCGTCACGGGCTCGGTCGCGCCGTCGATCCATTTGAGCGTGAGGACCGCCCCGTCCGGGCCGATGCGCGAGATGAAACCGTTGTCGTCCTGGTCGGACGGCACGCCGTTGATGTTGGAGACGAGGTAGACGTCGCCGGACGGGTCGTGCAGCATGGACTCGGGCGTGGCCAAGCCGACATTGGCGATCTCGATGGGTGCGGCGTCCGCGGCGGGCTCGCGCTCCGCCGGGGCGCAGGCGAGCGCGACCGCGAGCGGGACGGCCAGCGCTGAGGACTTGAGCATGGTTCGACCTCCGGTTCCTGATGGCGTTCCGTGCATAATAGCCTGGATCGGGTGCCGGGCGGAGTTGAAGGCAGAATGTCGACATTCTGCCTTTGGACTTCAGCACGCCACCGTCCCCCACGGTCCGTCCACCGCCCGGCTCACCGCGCGCACGCGGTGGACCACCCAGAGAACCGGGTCGCCCCGGTGGGCGACGGCCACGAACCGGTCGTCGCCCCGCGAGGCGGTGCCGATCACCTGCGGGCCGATCTCGACCGTGACGTCGTAGCAGCCGTTGGGCGGACGGACCTCGGTGCTGAGCACCCGCTTGGGCACGGCGTCGAGGCTGCGGTACGCCAGGAAGCCGCCGAACGGGAACGGACTGGTGAGCAGCGGCTCCCGCTCCCGGATGGTGCCTTCGAGCGCCAGCGCCCCCCGGGCGGGCTGGTCTCCCAGTCCCACCCGATGGCCGTGCCAGGTCCGCTCGGGGTTCTCGAGCGTCACGGCGTACACGACGCCGTTCAGCGCGTCCACCAGCGCGCCGCCGCCGAAATCGTAGCGCGCCAGGATCGGGGCCTCGGGATTCAACTGGGGCGATATGGTCCCCAGCAGCGCGAACGCGGCCACGATGGGCACGTTGGGCTCCACCGGGAAGGGGCGGGCCTCGCCCGCCACCAGCGGCGGCAGGTAGCGCTCCGTGAAGGTGGGGCGGGTCGCCAGGTAGAGGAGCCCCAGGCCGACGACCCCCAGGGTCACGCCGATCACGGCCAGGCGGTTCTCCTGGAGCAGCCGC
>Ga0214473_10004942_pt1 | contig 16008 bp, 15 predicted proteins | sample RVTome_7_FD_203509 | JGI IMG/M metagenome (GOLD analysis project Ga0214473, IMG submission 203509) | Soil microbial communities from uranium-contaminated site in the Upper Colorado River Basin, Wyoming, United States - RVT98D197 | ecosystem: Environmental > Terrestrial > Soil > Contaminated >... | reverse complement strand
TTCGCGCGTCACGATGGGCCGGCCGGCCGCATCCGTTTCGTACAGCACGAACCGCACGCCGTTGGCCGGCGCCCCTGAGCGGGTGCTGTCCACCACGTACTGTGCGGAGACCGGATCGTACACCAGCGTGAGGCCGCGCATCGCGTGCGGCACGCGTGGTACGGCCGCCGGCCCGACCGCCGCCGGACCGGACCCTGCCGCGCCCGGCGCCATCATCGGCGCGGCCATGGCAGGGCCGAGTGCGCGGAAGCTGAGCCAGGGAGTACCGTGAAGCACGCCGTCCACGGCCTGTACGGCCCGTCGAGTGAGGGCGGCGTCGAACTCCGTCCGCGAGGTGGGGGCGGCGGGATCGCCCGCGCACCCTGCAAGCAGGACCGCCGTCACGGCGGCCACGACCGGGTTCAATTGCGGGGACCGCATTCGCCGCTCCTCGTCTCGGGTTCATCAATGAGTGGGACGAGGGCCGCCTCTGTATGACACGCGGGACAGCCTGCCCCCTTCACTCCTCCCGGAACCCGATCCTCCGCCCCTCCCGCCGCAGCACGTCCAGGTCCAGGACCACGTCGTCCGGGATGATCGCCCGCAGCTCCGAGACCGAGACCCGGCCATCCGATGCCGCGCGCGCCGCCATCCGCACATACGCCTGCTCGAACAGCGACCGCACGAACCGCGCGTTGCCGAAGGCCTCCCGCTCCACGGCCTCGGCCAGGATGCCCTCCGCCTTCTCCCGCACCCCGTCGGCGAGTGTGATCCCGACCTCGCGCGCGAACTTCTCGAAGATCAGGACCAGTTCCTGCGGCGCGAAGTCGGGGAAGTCAATGAAGGTCTTGAACCGGCTGCGCAGCCCCGGGTTGGAACCCACGAAACCCGCCATCTCGTCGCTGTACCCGGCGACGATCACGGCGAGCTCGTCGCGGTGGTCCTCCATCGCCTTGACCAGCGTCGCGACGGCCTCGGCGCCGAAATCCACCTCGGAGCGCGGCGTCAGGGCGTACGCCTCGTCAATGAACAACACCCCCGGCCGCGTGCGCTGGATCAGCTCGGTGGTCTTGATCGCCGTCTGCCCCACGTAGCCCGCGATGAGGTCCGCCCGCGTGGCCTCGGTGAACCCCGAGCCCGGGAGCGCTCCGGTGGACGCGTACAGCCGCGCGACGATCCGGGCCACCGTCGTCTTCCCCGTGCCCGGCGGGCCGGTGAAGACGAGGTGCAGGCTCGGATTCACGGGCGAAAGGCCCGCCTTCTGGCGTTCCGTGTTGGCCTGCACCACCGCGATGACGTTCCGGACCTGCGCCTTGACCGCGCTCAGCCCGATGAGGCCATCCAGCTCGGCGAGAATGTCGGCCGTACTCTCGGCCTTGGCCTCGGACGCGGCGGCTGGCGCGGCCTCGGTCCGGGCGGCCTGGACCTGCGCCGACTGCCGCGCCTGGGTCCCTGCCTGACCGCCGACCGCGGACCCTCCACCCTGGAGGGAGGTGACGAGCGCCGCGACCGCATCCTGCTCCGTCGTGATGGACTCCACCAACGCCGTCGCCTCCGGCGTCGCCGCGGGCATGGCGGTGGCGCTACCGCGCGGCTCGAGCGCCTGCCGGGCCGCACCCAGGAGCGCATCGACCTCCGCCTTTGCACGGAACCGCTTCGCGATCGCGAACACCACGTGCCGCGGCTCCACGCGCTCGTGTCCGTACGCCTTGGCGGCGGAGACGGCGGCATCGAGCAGCTCGGCGCGCAGCAGCACGGCTACTTGTCCGTCCAGCGCTTGCCGCCGAAGCGCTTCTGGAGCACGTCGTCGAGATCGTCGGCCGAGCCCAGCACGCCGAACATCGCCGAGCGCAGCTCCTCTTCGTCCAGGTAGTCGCCGAGCAGCGTGTGGCCCAGCGTCAGGGACACCATGCCCGGGCTCTCCTCGTCGTCCCAGACGGCGATGTTCCCGAACCACAAGCGAGGCGCCTCGCGCGCGACGTACTCGTACAGCGCCGGCGTCGGCTTCACCCCCCGCAGGATCGGCGACGAGATGCGGACCAGCGAGCGGGGCTCGCCGTCCTTGGTCTTGCCCCAGTCGATGATGCGGATGTGGACCTGGGTGCTCGAGTCCGTGAACACCACGCCGATCGTGTCGCCCTGGAGCTGGATCTTGAGCCCCAGGGGGCCGGTCAGGAGGCGCTGCACCTTCATCATGGTCTGATCGACGTCCGCCATGGCGAGTCTCCTCTGCTCGATGATGTGTGGGGGAAGGGAGATACTGCCATGAGCGGGAGGATTGCGCCACCCCTCAACACCGGAGGTTGCAGCAGCACGCTCGAGAGCATGGGGAGCGCGCTTGACACCGCAGCACCCGCGCTGCACCGTAGCGCCGTGCCCCCAAGACGAGTCTTGGCCCTGGCGCTCGCCCTCGGCGCAGCGCCCTTCGCCGCCCGCGCCCAGTGCCCCGACGGAACGCCGCCACCATGCGCCGGCGCGCGCCGGGTCATTGCACGCACGATCCCGTCGCCGAGCGAGCGCGCCAGGCGTTTCCTCGTACTGCCGTTCCGCAACGTGACCCGCGGCGCCGAGCAGGAGTGGCTCGTCGAGGGCTCCCCGATCCTCCTCGCCGACGCCATCGGCCGCTGGCAGGACCTGTCCGTGGTCTCCGACGAGCGGCTCTACCCCGCGATGCGGCGGCACGGCCTGCAGCCTGGCGCGGTGATGGATCTTGCGCGCGTGCGCCAAGTCGCCGAGGAGACGAACGGCTGGACGGCGGTCACGGGGGAGGTGCTCGCGATGGGCGGCCGCGTCCGGGTCAGCGCGCGCGCCTGGGACGTCGTGACCAACCGCGAGCTGATGCGGGTGACGGAGGAGACGCAGCCCGGTGAGGACGTGCGCCGCGCCTACGGCCGGATCGGCAGCCGGCTGCTCGGCGCCGCCGGGCTCGACAGCAGCGCCCTCGACCTCGAGGCGGCGACCACGCGCTCCCTCGACGCGTATCGGGCATATCTGCGCGGCGTCGCCCACCTGCGCCGCTCCGAGGCGCGCCGCGCCCGCGAGGCACTCCTCGAGGCCGTCCGCCTCGACACCGCCTTCGCGCAGGCGTACCTGCGCCTCGCCGAGGCGTCGTTCGCCATCAGCCCGACCGACGTGCTCAGCCTGACGAGCCCCGCCATCCGCTACACCGAGCGCGCGGCGGCCCTCGCCGACCGCCTGCCCCAGCGGCAGCGCGACCTGGTGCGCGGCATCTCCGACCTGGTGCACGGCCGGTTCACCGCCTCGCGGGCGACGCTCGGCCGGCTGGTGGCGTCGGATTCCAGCGACATCGACGCCCTGGAGTGGATGGCGGGCGTCGAGATCGCGGACCCGATCCTGGTCCCGGCACCGGGAGGCGGTGAGCGGCCGCGCGGGTCGCTCAACACCGGGCTCCGGCTCGAGAAGCGCGCCCTCGAGCTGGACCCGACGCGGCACCATCTGTATGCGGATCTCGTCCTCCGCTACGCCAACGTGGCGGGCCTCGGCGCGGCCCGCGCCCTCGGGCTGCGGCACGAGCCTCCGTCGCTGGGCGCGATGGTCATGAGTCTCCCCGACCGCTCGTTCGGCTACATCCTACGGGACACCTTCGAGCTCGTGCCGCAGGAGTCGCTGTCGACCGTCTCCGCCGACACCCTGAGGGCGTCGCGGCGCCGGGCCCTGGCCGCCGCGGGCGCGTGGGCGCGCCGCTGGCGTCAGGAGGCGCCCGGCGAGGCCGACGCCAGCCTCTGGCTCTCGCGGATCTACGACATGGAGGGGTCGCTCGATTCCGCCCTGGGCGCGCTCGCGCGCGCCGAATCGCTGGGCGTGGAGACCGGTATCGACGTGCCGGCCATCCGCCGGCTGTCGCTGCTGAATCGCCTGGGCCGGATGTCCGCGGCCCGGGCAATCGCCGATTCGATCTGGGCGGCCGGGACCTTCCGCTCGATCGGCCTGACGACCCGGGCCGACGCCGCCGCCGAGGTACTGCGTGTCTTCCTGATGACCGGCGACTACGCGCGGTGCGACAGCATCCTCGCCGGGTTCGCCGACATGATCGCGCGCATGTATCCCAGGGACCTCGCCGAGATGGCGGCGCTGGGGAATATGACCGGGGGGATCGAGGGCACCGTCGTGAGCAGCCTGGCGACGCCCGGGATCGTCGACTCGATGCTGACGGCCGTCGGGCGCCGTCCGCCCGAGGGGAGGCCGGCCCGCTGGGTACCGGCGCTGATCGTCGGCAGCACGGCGGGCCTCCCAGCCGACTCGATGCCCCGGATGCGCTCCCGGATCCTCGAGGTGAGCCGCGACCTGGCGACCCGCGGGCAGGGGCCGCTCGCCTGGCGCCTCGCGTCGCACATGGACAGCACCGGTCGCGCGGCCGCCGAGCGCGAGCCGTGGTACGCCGAGCGGCGCACCGCCATGCACGGGGTGCATCGGGCGGTGGCCCAGCGCTTCCGTCCCGGCTCAGCAACGGTCTCCGGCGACTCCGTCGTGTTCGAGTGGACGGTGTCGGGTGGCGACACCGTGACCTGGAACCGGGCGCTGACGCCCTTCTCCCAGTCGGAGTACACGTGGAGCATGACGGCGGGCACGTGGCGCGTGGTCGTGGACGTCAGCGCCCTGATGGACGACCACGAGCAGCACGGATCGCTGTCGCGGCTGCTGCAGCAGGGTCTGCGGGGCGTCGTGGACACGGCGGCGACGCGCGGCCCCTCCGCGCGCCTGATGGCCCTGATCGCGACGGCGTCGGCGGTGCGGGCGGAGGCGCTGCCCGGCACGATCCGCATCGTGGTCCGTCGCCCTGCTTTCCTCGAAGCGCTCCGCCGCCAGCACCCCGAGTCGGTGAGCTTCCGATTCGAGCCCTGCCCAAAGGAGGACCAGACCGCCGGATGCGGCGATCGCGCGGTGACTGTCACCTGGCAGTAGGTGGTCGCGCCGCCCACGAGGCGGCCTGACGACTCGCGCGTAGCCTGACATACGACGGGCGCCTCGCGGCGCCCCGTTCGAGCGTTGACCCCATTCGGCTCAGGCACGAACTGAAGTCCGGCAAGTTGCCGGAGTCGTTAGGTACTCAAGACCACGTTAAGTAGCGATCTGCGGCCGGTCCAGCTTGAGGTCACAGATCGTGACCTCAAGATGCCCCCCAGGAGGCGCGGAAGCCTGCCCTACCTCAGCCTGACCAGCACCGCTCCTTCGTCCACGTCCACATCCCAGTCGGCGCGGTACGGCTGAGCGCCCTCCCTGCGGTCTGCGCCGGTACCGGGACTGGGGAATGGGCGGGTTGCACCGCGGGCGTGTGCGGCGCGGCGGGCTCCCGCTTCGGTGAGCGGGATGGGGCGGTCACCGCCGGCACGGCGGCGGGGACTCCAGGACGCGGATGATGGTGCGGAGTTACGACTTCGAGCTGGGGGTGCGCAGGGCGGGATTCGCCTAGGCGACCGCCTCCGTCATCCGGCGCCGCCTGGGGCGCACCGGACGGATCGGCTTGATGCGTGTGATGTCCCGCGCCGCCGGCGAGCGAGCGGCATGGTACAGGTCCCAGGCCAGCTGCAGGTTGAGCCAGAACTGCGCCTCCATCCCCAACAGCCGCTCCAGACGGAGCGCCGTATCAGGCGTCATTCCGCGCTTGCCGTGGATCAGCTCGTTGATGCGGGGATAGGATACGCCGAGGCGCGTCGCAAGCTCACGCTGGGTCACGGCCAACGGCTTCAGGAACTCCTCGAGCAGCATCGCACCCGGGTGCGTCGGCGGGCCGTGGGTGGGGACGCGGACCATGTGGAGCTCCTAGTGGTAGTCGACCACCGCAACGTCAGCCGGCCCGGCATCAGTCCAGCGAAAGCACACGCGCCAGCGGTCGTTGACGCGAATGCTGTGCTGGCCCGACCGGTCTCCTCTCAACACTTCCAGCCGGTTTCCCGGCGGCAGCCGGAGCGAGCCGAGGCTGACCGCCGCGTTCAGCTGATCCAGCTTCCGTCGGGCGACCGGCCAGCACGGCATCGGGCAGATGCGCCGGACGGCCTGCGACGGGATGCGGTTGAACAGGTCCTCCGTCCCGCGGTCCGCGAAGGACACGATCACCGCACGCACCCTCGCCGCGCCGCCGCGGCTCAACCAGTATAACGGATAACGTTATACGTGCCAAGTCGCGCGAGCGGCAGCGCCTGGCGCATGGCGGCTGGCGTCAAGACGGTCGAGGTCGATGCATCGATAGGCATGCGCGCCAAGAATAGCTTGGGCGATGCACTCTGGAACAACCACTTTCATGCGTCGCCGGCGCATTCCCTTGCACGGCGCGCGGTGCGCGGCGGGGTTCCGCAGGTCGGCGATGGCGCGGACACGGGCGGCCAGCTCGCCGGTGAAGAAGCCGCACCACCGATCCGGGATGCGCCCTCGCCGTCGTCGAGGTCCCAGTCGCCGACGAACGGGGCCAGCGACCCCTGGGGTTGGGCGCCGCACGGAAACGCACCGTGATGCGATGAAAGGGCCAGGCTATCAGCAGTGGCGGACCTACCTTCGCCCCGTGGAGGATCGGTTCCAAGCTGCCTTGGTCGCGGGGATCATCCCGGACTGGTTGGTTCTGCCCGGCGGCCTCCTGGGTAGGCAGCGAACGGCGCGCATCTCGAACCGCCGCATCGGGCACATTGCCGCCCGGCACCCGCGGTGGCTCGTCTTCTGCCTGTCGCACATGCCGGAGGTGCTAGCGAATCCCGAGTATATGGGCTTTCGGCCGGCCAGCGACGCGCGGCGGGTCGAGTTCGTGCGGTCAGTCGGTTCGGATCCGCGGCTGCTGCTCGTCTCCGTGAAGTTCCGCGATGCCGAGGACGAAGCGTGGGTGAACTCCGCGCATCCGCTGAAGGAGCGCTACTTGACTCGGCGCCTGCGCGCCGGTACGATGCAACCAGTTAGTCGCGGGCCGTGAGGACGGAAAGGCTTCCGTCGCCTGCGTGGAGATCCAGAGGTTGTCGGCCTGGCACGGTTCGCGACGCACGGGGAGAGACCTTCGGGTTTCTCCCCGTGGTGTTTACGCCACCCGGAACCGCTCGAACCGCTCAGCCAGGGCCTCAACGCCGACCGCGTGCCCGCGCACCTGGCCGCTGGCTGGCCGCGTTGGCGATGAAGCCGATGCGCTTCCGCCGCGGCGCCGGCGGCAGCGCCATGAGGTCCTTGATAGCCTGGAACACGACCGCGAAGCGCGCGTCGTATTTCTTCTCCAACTCCTCGAGCTTCCGTGCTAGTTCTTGGTGGGTCGCCAGCATTCCACGAAGGTGGATGAACGCCCGCACGACCTGGAGGCTGGCCGCGACGGCGATTGGTGTGTTGAGCACCGATGCCAGCATAACAGCGCCGTGTTCGGTGAAGGCGAATGGCCGGAAGCGTCTCCCGCCACGGCCCGGCTTTGAGGTCGCGATTTGCGACCTCAAAAGTCCGGCCTCTTGAACAGTGAGCCGAAACATGAAGTCCTCCGGAAAGCGGTGCCGGTTCCGGCGAACCTGCTCAGGCGCTTTGTGGAAACCCCATACAATGCGGCGAGGTCCGCGTCGAGCATGACTCGCTGGCCGCGAATCACGTGGATTGCAGAGAGAACGGGGTCGACCGTGGCGACCTGTTGACCGGCCATGGAGTCCTCCTGGCCGGGGAGGATACGCGACGAGTTGCCGGCGCCGTCATCGCTGGCACGCACGCCGGTCCAGAATAACGCGATGCGGCGCCCTACCTCAGCCTGACCAGCACCGCCCCTTCATCCACGTCCACATCCCACTCGGCGCAGTACGGCTTCAGCTCGCCGTTCAGCAGCCGCCGGACGGTGGATGGGAGCCGGGCTCGACCCGGCGAGTTCCGGCCCTTCCCGGTGATGATGCGCACCACCGATCCGGAATGGGCCCGGGCGGCCGTCGCAATGAAGCTCCGCAGGTCGCGCTCTGGTCTCGTAGCCGCGGCCGGCCTCGAAGAGCAGCGGGTCGAAGCCCTGGGGGATGCGCCGCGCCGCGAGCACGTCGGCGGCGAGGCCAAACTGCCGCGTCTCCTACGGTACTCGGCCCGGAGGACCAGCACCCGCCCCGGCCTTCCCGAATCCCTCGAGCCACGCGCGGATCTCGCGCTCGATGTAAGTGACGGGCGGACGGCGCTCGGCTGGCAACTGCTCCGAGACGCCGAAAAGGAAACGCGGTTCCGCCAGGCGGCGCTCCAGCACACGCACGAACTGCGCGACTTCCCCCCGCCACTTGGTCATGGCGCCCACAACGTCAGCCAGCAAAGCGTCCGACAGCCCGTTCTCGCGGTCGATCAGATCGAACACATAGAAGACATCCTTGACTTGCTCATCTGGCTTCCGTCGCTGATGGATGAGAGCCTTCTGAACGGCGAAGTGTCCTATCCTGGGAACCTGCACCACGCCCCGAAAGGACAGATCTGCGGCGAGAGGGCTTCGATCGTCAATCGTAAGGCGCAGCGGATCATCTCGGAGAATCTCCAAGTCACGTAGCGCCTGTGCTGTGAGTCCCTCCTGGATCTCCACGATCCGCGTCGAACCGTCGCCCCTCGTCGGCACCAGGAACTCCAGTTCGATCTCCGCCCTATGCGCGCGTGGCCAAGCGAAGAGAGCCACCGGAGGAGTTTCCTCTCCTCGTGGGACCCATTCAAAGTCGTTGGCTTTCAGCCTCTCCAAGACCGTCGCGCCTCTAATCCGCAGTCTCTCGCGCCCAACACAATCAAGGTCGCGCGTGAACTCGGCCGGCATCCACGTCGCCGAGCCGACACAACGCCGGTAGAGGAACCAGGCCCATGCACCGCAGAGCACGAGGTCGTCCAGGTATGGCCCGAGCGCCTTCAGCGCCCGGTCGAGCCCGCCCGTCCTCACAACGCCGCCTGGCGCCCTTGGGGCGAGAGAATCCGCTCTCTGATCCTTGCGGCCTGCTCCGGTCCACGTCGCGGATAGACGCTCAGATCAAGGAACAGCTGGACGTCGCTTACCACGGGCAGCCCATCGATCATTCGCAACCCATGGTGCCATGAGCGGTCGTAGTACGGCCGCACCAGAACCACGTTGGCTTCGCGGCTTGCCAGCTCGAGACCAAAGTGGCCACGAAGCGCCTCGGCGGCATCTTCCCAGACCCTTCCGCTCACCAGGACGTGCACCTCGGAGAAGAAGGCATAGGACTCAACGAGCGATGCCCCCGCGTGCACGGAGAGACCCCATCGCGGCAAGTCCGGGCGCCCCTCGACCCGCGACAGTCGCTCAAGTACGGAAGCAGCGTCGCGCGCGTGCATGTAGAATCGCATCTCGCGCTGCCTCTTGGCGCGTCGTCGGTAGAACTCCAGCCAGTCGTCGAGAAGCGCCGCTCTGTCGGAGATGCGTGCCAAGTCGTTCTCGAGAACGACGTAGCCGTCCTTACGGAGGTGCGCGACTATGCGCGAAACCAGTCCGGCACTGATGCCGAGCTGCTCCGCTAGGTCGCGGATCCGAACGGGAGCGGATGCGCGGCTGAGCAAGTACCGTAGCAGGAGGGAGGACTTGTCGGCGAAAAGGCTACTACTCTGAAGTCGCTCCAATGGCGGTTTGAGGCTTGGTACTCGCCGGTCAATGAGGATTCCCTCGCCGGCGAGGTACGCTTGCCCGTCAAGACTGACGTAGCCGACGCTTTGACTCTTGAGAGCCTCCCTCAGCCCTGGGCCGATCGAGGGAAGGGCCACGGCAGGAATGGCCCCCAGCACCTTCGAGTAGCTCAGTGCCTTTGCCGCTGCGTGTAGTACAGGGGCCAGGCGCGGATTGGCGCACACTTCCAACACCACGGGCACGCGCCTTCTGCCGCCCGCTTCGAGATGAAGTACCAGATCCGGACCCGGCTGCCGTGGGTGCCGCAGGCGAAAGCGCAGCCCCGCGTCCCTCAGCGACCCCTCAAGCTGATCCACGATTCTCGATTCCAGCTCTTGGCTGTTCACTGTACGTAGCCTGTTTACGGATACGTAAACATAGGCAGTACAGTGAACATACGCAAGTGTCACGGCTTCCGCACCACCGAGCCGGGATGCGCCCGCGCCGCCGTCGCAATGAAGCTCCGCACGTCGCGCTCGGCTTCCAGCTGGGTGCGGCCATGGAGATCGAGCTCGGTGACCACCCGCGCGCTGAGGAGGTCGTCGCCGGAATCGAATGACGGATGACGGCGGCTCACAGCGTGATGTGGCCGCCAGGGTCGCGCTTCTTCAGCTGCTCCAGCGCCGCCTTCGCGCGGGCCAGCCGCCGCTGCCGTTCGGCGTGGTCAACGACCGCCCTGCCCCACTGCGGCGTGCCGGCGACCACGGGCACCAGGAGGACGGCATCCTCGGCCACTCCGGCGGGAAGGGCGCTGCGGGGAACGTCGTGCGAGGAGCGGTCGTCGCCGACCAGCACGGCGATCGCGCCTTCGAAGCGGTCCACCACGAAGTACCGCGTTTCCTCGCTCACTTGTCACCTCCGCACGCGCTGGCCGCGCTGACCGCGGGACCCGCGGGAGAGGGCCGCGCCTCGACCGCGCCTTGCCCGGTCGAGTCGGCGCGGATCACGATGGTGCCGTTCTGGTCCGTACGGAACACGGATGCCCCGGCGGCGCACCAGGCCGCGATTACGGCCGGCGAGGGGTGGCCGTACGCGTTGCGGGCTCCCACCGAGATGACGGCCATCGTAGAGCCGGTAGGTTCGGGCGGTGGGCACGCCGTTGTCCATGTAGCTGCGGATCGGGATCTCGGCCAGGAGGTCGGGGAAGCCGCCGATGTGGTCGTCGTGGTTGTGCGAGGCGACCAGGAGGTCGAGCGTGTCGATGCCGAGGGCGCGAAGATACCGTAGGACCGCGGCGCCGCTGGGGCCGGCGTCCACCAGCATGGTCTTCCGCTCGGGTGTGAGGAGCAGGACGGCATCTCCCTGGCCGACGTCCAGGAACGCGAGTTGCACCTGCTGCGCGGGCGCCGGCGACGCGGCGCAAAGCAGAAGGACACACAGGAGCGACAGACGACGCCTGGCTGCGTTCATCGCAGGTTCAGTGCCTCGACTTCCCGCCGGTGTCTTCTGTGGGAGGACTACCGTGCCCCCAGCACCCTGCTCATCAGCGCCCGGATCGCCGGCGTGAACCGCACCCGCACCGGCAGGTCACGCAGCGATCAGCGATCCAGCTCCGGCAGCCCCCAATCACCGCGCAGGCGCCGATAGACGGGAGCGGGGACCTGCACGATGACCGGACGCGCCCGCGGGTCGAGCCACGCCACGAGCCGCGCCAGCTCAGTCGCGTCGAGCGCCGTGCAGCCGACCGTCGTCGAGCGCGGACCGGCCCAGATGTGAACGAAGATGCACGAGCCACGCGCCTTGACCGGCGGTGCGGCGTTGTAGCCGACGATCACCCCGAGCCGGTACTGCGCGACCCGGCGCATGGGCTCGGCGCTCTGCCAATCGACGTGCGGCACGGCGCGCCGATCGACGACGGTGTTGTAATGCACGGACGACGTGTCGTCCACGCACTCGCTGGTCGGCTCGAGGGGCACGTACGGCAGACGCACCCACGGCGTCGAGTCGGCGGGTGCGAACCCGAAGGCCGTGTCGAGGGGGAAGATGCCGGCCGGCGACCGGCCGTCGCCTTCCCGCTTGCGAGGTCCATCGGTCAGCGCACCGGCGGCCGAGGGTCGATCGAAACCGACTCCCCAGGCGAGACCGGTCCGCCCCACGACGATCGGCACCACCCCGCCGTAGCGGCGCCACGGCGAATCGACGCCATCGCGCACAAAGCGCCGGAGCTCACCCGTGGTCGAGTCCCAGCCGGTCGTGGTTACCACCACGAGCTGCGCCGCACTGGCCAGCGGTCGGGGCGCTGCGACCGGGGATGGTCGGGGCGCAACACGACACGCTGCGAGGAGGGCTGTCGCCGCGCCGAGCCATGTCGCACCACGCATACAGGCTCCTGTGTTGCGGTGTCGCGGGCGCCTAGGAAGAATCACCGAACGGAGGACGGCTCTCAGCGGCGGGTGCCGGAGCGCTGCACTGGGCGCCAGTGCTCATGCTTTGGACCCGCTTCCGGTCCAAGTGCGGCGCGACGCGGCGCGCCACAACAGCGAACGACATAGAATGTGACTCGAACGCTGCACCTGCAAGGACTGTCACCGCGGAAAGCGCGCGCTGCGCGACCGGACGCTGGAATCGGGACAAAGGGGAGACCGATTGCCCCGGTTGCCCCGCGGCTCCGGGATGGAACGCTTTCTGCAGCGGTATCGAGGCCGAACCCGTACCCCGAGACTCCCTATGGCACGCGCTCGTGGTCTCGCTCTCCTCGTCGGTTTCGCCCTGCTCGCCTGCGCCCGCGCCGGATACCCGCAGCTCCCGAGTACCAACCCCTTCGCGGCACCGAGCCCCCTGCTCTACCAGGCGCCGGCCTTCGACCGGATCCGCAACACCGACTTCCAGCCGGCCATCGAAGAGGGGATGCGCCAGCAGCTCGCCGAAGTGGCGGCCATCGTGCACGAGACGGCCGCGCCGACGTTCGACAACACGATCGTCGCACTCGAGCGCTCGGGGCGGCTGCTGCAGCGCGTGCAGCGGGTCTTCGACGCGCTCACCGCGGCGAACACGAACGACACTCTCCAGCGGATAGAGGAGGCCGTGGCGCCGAGGCTGGCCGCGCACCGCGACGCCATCTTCCTCGACGACACCCTCTTCCGGCGGATCAAGAGCTTCTACGACCGGCGGGACAGTCTCGGCCTCGACTCGCTGCAGCGCCGGCTCGTGGAGCGCTACTACCGCGACTTCGTGCGCGCCGGCGCCCTCTTGTCCGACGCCGACAAGGCGCGGCTGCGCGCGCTGAACCGGGAGCAGGCGTCGCTCACCGCCGAGTTCCAGCGGCGGCTGCTCGCAGCGACACGGGCGGGTGGCGTCGTCGTCGACGACTCGAGCCAGCTCGCCGGCCTGAGCCCGGGCGAGATGGCCGCCGCGGCTGGGGCCGCCGCCAATCGCGGCCTCACAGGCAGGTGGTTGCTGCCGCTGCAGAACACCACGCAGCAGCCGGCGCAGGCCTCCCTGCGCAGCCGCGAGCTCCGCGAGCGCCTCTTCCGGGCATCCACCACCCGCGCCGAGCGGGGCGACAGCAACGACACCCGCCAGATCATCCTGCGGCTCGCCCAGCTCCGTCCGGAGCGCGCCCGGCTCCTCGGCTACCCGTCGCTGGCGGCCTACGTCCTCGACGAGCAGATGGCGAAGACGCCGGAGAACGCGCTGCGGCTGCTGACCGACCTCGTGGCGCCCGCCGCCGCGAAGGCGCGTGGCGAGGCCGCGGCGATGCAGGGGCTCATCGACCGGCAGCGCCGGGGAAGCCCGGGCTTCCAGCTCCAGCCGTGGGACTGGCAGTACTACGCCGAGCAGGTGCGGGCGGCGCAGTTCGCGCTCGACGAGGAGCAGATCAAGCCGTACTTCGAGCTCGACCGCGTGCTGCAGGACGGCGTCTTCTACGCCGCGCAGCAGCTCTACGGCCTGACCTTCCGCGAGCGGCACGACCTGCCGGTCTACCATCCCGACGTGCGGGTCTTCGAGGTGTTCGACGCGGACACGTCGCTGGGCCTCTTCTACGCCGACTACTTCAAGCGCGACAACAAGAGCGGCGGCGCCTGGTCCGGCAGCTTCGTGAGCCGCTCGACGCTCCTCGGCGCGCGGCCGGTCATCACCAACACCTGCAACTTCACCAAGCCCGCCGAGGCGCAGCCGGCGCTGCTCACGTGGGACAACGTGCAGACGATATTCCACGAGTTCGGCCACGGGCTGAGCGGTCTCTTCAACGCGGCGCCGTACCCGCGGCTCGCGCGCAACATGCCGCGGGACTTCACCGAGGTCCCCTCGCAGTTCAACGAGCACTGGGCGCTGCACCCCGAGGTGTTCGCGCACTACGCGCGGCACTACCGGACGGGCGAGCCGATGCCGGCCGACCTGGTGGCCAAGATCCGGCGCACGACGACCTTCGACCAGGGCTTCGCGACGACGGAGTATCTGGCGGCGGCGCTGCTCGACCTGGCGTGGCACAGCCTGACGGTCGGCGAGCGTCCGGCGGACGTGGACTCGTTCGAGACGCAGGCGCTGCGGCGCTACGGGGTGGACCTGCCGTGGATCCCGCCGCGGTACCGCACCAGCTACTTCGCGCACATCTGGAGCGGCGGCTACTCGGCTGGCTACTACGCGTACATCTGGAGCGAGGTCCTCGACGCCGACGCGTACGACTGGTTCGTCGAGCACGGCGGCCTCACGCGGGCCAACGGGCAGCGGTTCCGCGACATGATCCTGGCGCGCGGCGGGACGGGCGACATGGCGACGATCTACCGCGAGTTCCGCGGGCGGGACCCCGGCGTGGGGGCGCTGCTCAGGAACCGGGGGCTGGCGGGCGCGCCCCGGTAGCCGGCAAGGCTCAGCCGTCGGCGTTGATCTGGCGGATCAGCTCTGCCTTGACCGTTTCGGCGCGATCGTTCTCCACCTGGCACGTTCCCGCGGCCACGTGGCCGCCGCCGCCGTACTTGAGCGCCAGCTCGCCGATGTTGGTCCTGGAAGTTCGGTTGAAGATGGACTTGCCCATGGCGAACACGGTGTTGCGCCGCTCGAGGCCCCACATCACGTGCATGGAGACGTTGCATTCCGGGAACAGCGCGTAGATAACGAACCGGTTCCCGGCGTAGATGGTCTCCTGGCTGCGCAGGTCCACGACCACCAGGTTCTGGTGGACCGTGGAGCAGCGCTTCAGCTGGGAGCGAAACGGCTCCTGGTGCTCGCGGTACAGCGCCACCCGCTCCGCCACGTGGGGCAGCTTCAGGATCTCGTCCACGACGTGCTGGCGGCAGTAGTCGATCAGCTCCATCATGAGCTGATAGTTGGACACGGAGAACGTCTTGAACCGTCCCAGGCCGGTTCGCGCGTCCATCAGGAAGTTGAGCAGCACCCAGCCCCGGGGATCGAGCACTTCCTCCTCGGTGAACCGGCCCGAGTCCGCCTTGTCCACCGCCTCCAGCAGGTCCTTCGAAACGGTGGGGAACCCCACCTTGCCCCCGAAGTATCCGTAGACGACGTGGGCGGCCGATGGCGCGGTCGGGTCGAGGACCAGGTTCTGGGGCACCTCGTGGCCGATGCGGACCCGCTCGCTGGCGTGGTGGTCGAAGACCAGGTGGGCCTTCGGCGAATAGGGCAGGTTCGTGGTGATGTCACGCTCGGTGATCTCGACCTTGCCGTCCTGCACGTCCTTGGGGTGCGCGAACAGGATGTCGTCGATCATGCCGCGGCTGTTGAGCAGCACTGCACTTGCCAGGCCGTCGAAATCGCTGCGTGTCACCAGGCGATAGACGCGCTTCTCGGGCATAGGCCGTCCCCGGAGGAAGGTCCGGCCAATATCCCGAACCGGGACAACGTCCGCAACTCGGCGGCGAGACCGGGTGTGGTCGCCGCCCCGGCGACCGCAGCAAAGTCGCGCGCGCCATGGCACGCGCCAATAGCGCACCGTAGCTTGGCCAGCCATGAGCGACCGCGAGGCACCAGGGGCGGTGCTTTCTTCCCTGTTCACGAGCTCGAATCGCGGGCTGCTGCTCGATCTCGTGGTCTTCGGCGTCAACCTGCTCGGCATGACGCTGCTCACGGGGTTCTTCATGGACGTGGTCAGGCGGGCCGCGGCCGACGATCCGGTCGCTATGTCCGTTCTGTTCGGCTTCTCCGTGGCCCTGTTCGTGCTGGCGCCGCTCGGGGCGAGCTTGAAGCGCTGGCATTACCACCGCCGGCTCGGAGGAAGGAAGGTCGCGGACGCCTCGGACCACCTGGGCGGGTGCCTGTTCAATCCGATCTTCTACTTCTGCCTCGCCGCCGTCATCTTCGCGGCCGTCAACGCGTTCATCGTGCAGCGCGTGTTCGGGAACCGCGATCCGGGAGCGGAGATCTTCGTCTCCTCGATCCTGGGCGGGCTCGCGCTGATCATCACGCACACCTTCCTGGTCTACCGGTACTTCTCCCCGCCGCGAAACCCGCCGAAGTCGGCCTTCCTGCGCGGCCCGGCCTCCGAA
>Ga0214473_10004941_pt1 | contig 16008 bp, 14 predicted proteins | sample RVTome_7_FD_203509 | JGI IMG/M metagenome (GOLD analysis project Ga0214473, IMG submission 203509) | Soil microbial communities from uranium-contaminated site in the Upper Colorado River Basin, Wyoming, United States - RVT98D197 | ecosystem: Environmental > Terrestrial > Soil > Contaminated >... | reverse complement strand
GATCAAAGTGAGCGAGGATGCGTTGGCTCGACTGCGATTGACGCCGGATTCCTTCCACGGAGATTGGAACTACGCGATGTCACCCCGTCGGTGACTTTGACCAAGTTATTTCTGAGCGGATACTTAGCTGATGTGGCCGGGCGGCCCTTATCAACAACCGTATCCCGATATCAGCGGCTGAACCTCTCCCGGCGGCGCGGTAATGCCGTCCGCCAGCGTCTCGCCTCCGCCGGCATCGTAGAAGCCGTTACGATCGCCACCCGCTCGGGTCAAGTCGTGTTGTATCAATTGACTGATCTTGGCCGGACCGTATGTTCCTCGGCAGGCATTGATCCGGGCCCCAGGCCTCGCGAGAGCCTGGAGCATTCCTTTTGGGTAAACAGGACTGTAAATCACTTTGAGAAGAAGGCCTACGATGTCTCATGCGAGCACCCGGTCAAAGGCAACGGGGCCATCGATATCTTGGCCGAGAGACCCGGCGAGAAGGTCGCGGTCGAAGTGGAAACAGGCAAATCCAACGTAAAGGGCAATCTCGACAAGATGAGGAACGCAGGCTTTGACAGAATTGTCCTGGTCGCGACCTGCCCTGCGGGGGTAACCGCCTGTCAGAAGGCCATTGAGTCGTGCCGGCAGGATAAGTCCCGGATTGAACAGTTGAGCTGGCTCGATATCAGTTGAACGGCGGCTGTCTCAATAGAGGCATTGAGGGTTCCGGCTGTGCCGCTGGTCAAACGGCTGGTGGTACATCTCTTCCAGCCTGTCATATAGTCGCGGCTGCCAGTCCGGCTTTGCCATGTCCGACCCGTTGAGAAACAATGCGGCGATATTGTTCCGCTTGGCAAGGTCGCTCTTGCTGCTCGCGGCACGGCTATCGTTTTGACTGTATTCAATCACCGCATTATTGTACGTTGGCAGTGTAAAGTCGGGACGCCATATCGTTCGCCGACCGCTATCGCTAATCAAGGTCGCCTGTTTGTAGAAGAACGGAATGCCATATTCATCGAGCATCCGCCCTATCCTGGCCTGGCCCTCGGATTCATACCGTGGCTGCAATCTGCCAATATAGTATTCAAGGTCCGGGCTTAATGTTCCTGTCGTCATTTCTTGTTGACCTCCCTGGTCTCTTGTACCACCTTCTTGGCGACGGCGGCCAGCTTGCTTTCAGTGCGTTCGATGATCTTGATGAGATGGCTGTTGTGGTGCTGGAGTCTCTCGGCGGCCTTGAGGCAGCCGGCCAACTGCCGGTGGTCGTATCGGGCACTGTACTGCTGGGCGTTGCGGGTCAGCTCGATGATCCGGCGCTCGTTTTCGGCAACGGCTCTGTCGAGTCTCTCCAGGCGGGTATCAATCCCGATGATTTGTCTGTACCCCGCGGCTAATTCGGCAGAGGCCTTCTTCCTGGCCGATGTCGGCAGGTTTGAAAACACCTGGCGGGTCTCCTCCAGCCTGGCAATGTGGCCATTTCGGATTTGGTGGGCCTTGGCGCGCAGCTGGGCCATTTTTTCAGTGACGTACCCTTCGGCGGGGAGCATTCTTCTTAGCTGCGGCAGAACGTTAGCGGCCTCTTGGGGGCGTTCATTGAGCGTATCGGCGGTCTTACGGAGTTTTTTCATTCTTTTAGCCAGTTGATTCGATACGTTCCGGTCGCGGTACAGGTCGGTCATATCGTGGCGGACCTCGGGCAGACGAGCACGAACAGGCCGCACATAGGCTGAGTGGCCTCGCGTGTAGGAGACCAAGGCCAGGATTCCCACAACCAGGGCCACCATGGTGACAACCTGCATGACTCGCTCGTCGATGGGGATGTTCAACTCCAGTAATCTGGCGATCAGGATACTGACACCCAGTGTAATGGCCGCCCCCGACCAGGAGCCTCCGATCTGGCGGATAGCGTGGTACATGACAAAGGCCATGGCAATAATCGCAAAGCCGATAGCCACGGGTCCTAAATCCCTGGTAGAGAATCCGGTAGCTCGTTCCCACCAGATAAGGCCGATAGAGAAGGCTAAGCCCAAGGTCGCCGACATGGCAGCGGCGGGCCGTTGCATGCCGAACCGCTTGGCAAGGACCGCGTAACACAACGATGTGAAGAAGGCAAAGGCCAACAGAAAATCGGCCAGCACAGACTCGAAAAGGCCGTATATATCCACGTTTCCAAGCAGCGTCGTAAGTCTCATACGAGACCTGATAGGTGAACTACTATATATATCTTTTGCTTTTTTGGGCAATCCCCGCCAGTTACGAGTTGGGCTTGCCCCATCAGGGGCAGCCGGCGGAGGCTAAGAAAGATGAACGAATTGGTCGGAACAATGTTGAGGCTGGAGGAATACCGGTGCCGAAGGTGTGCCAGGTTGTTTTACGTGGAGTCCGGGGAACGCGGGGGCATGGAGCTGGATTTCGGATGTCCTTTTGGCTGTGACGACAATGGGGAGCATGTATGCAGTCTGGGCAGTGCAATCAGAGAGGTTATGGAGGCGGCCAGAGACGATAAGACCTCGGGCGAGATCAGGGACTACACAATCATCCTGCGCCTTTGCGCCGAGGAGTTTGGACTGTCGATGGGCCGAAAGCCAAAGAGCCAGGCCGAATTCGACGAGTGGGCGGCCCTGGCCGAAAAAGGGCTTCTCAACGGACACATAGACTGGGATATATTGTATGATTGCACCTGTGACGCGATGACAAACTACGGAAGTGATCAGAAATGAATCGGACGATCAGGAGGCAGATCGTATTTGTTCTGGAGGATGACAACGAGGTGATCGACGACTGTTCATACTGCACCTCATGACTAAAGTGTTAAACATTTTTGTGCAAAAGTACCCGATTCTTGAATAGTTTGAACTTTTCGTGATCTTCTTTAACAGGTGGTTCATACAAGTATCTATTGTCAGTATACTGATGCGCTTTGAGCAAGCCTTTTTTCTGCCACTGCCTGGCTGTGGCTATGCAGATATGCAGTCTTTCAGCAACCTCCGCAACGGTCAACATGCCTCTTTCACGCAGTCGTTCTCGTCGCGTTTTCAGTCCATAATTACGTTGGATTTGACCCACCATCTGATGGGTAAATAAAAGCCCATCACCGCTGGAACGATATCCTTGCTCATTAAGTATTTTGGCAACGTCGCGGTCAATATAGTGGTTCAACAGCTGATCCACCTTATTAATGATCTCCGGCTTAGTCCGTCTTCGCTCAGCATACATTTGAGGTTTGGGAACAGATAATGTTTTAGTGGCGCCCCCCTTAAAACGAATATGCACGGCAATCTCTTTGCTGACAACTAATGTCACATCTTCAATTAACAGTCTTATCATACGTTTCCGTTCTCTATCAGAGACATTCGGATTTTGCCATAATCGAGGAAAGTCTCTTGCCAAAGCAAGGATTTCCGTTCGTTTTTTCTCATTCATAACGAGGCTGTCTTCCTTGCGAAGACGCTCATATTCTTCTTTGGCCTTTTCCAGAGCACTCAGTTTTTCATCCCACTGCGCTTCAAGGGTTTCTGCAACCAGACGATTATCTGGATCCACCTGCATGTAGCGACGCTGGGCAAGAGTGACTTCATATTGAGCTCGTTCCACTTGCTGTCGACGAATCCTATCCGCTTCGTCAAATCGCTGCTGTAATTCGTTTTGAACACTTAAGGCCACCTCAAGCGTTAGGGGTGTCATGGATTCCATAAGAAGCTTGCCGATCGCTTGATCGATCCCTACACCCGATACGCATTGACAGACCCGTCCACCCGAATCCGTTTGTTCACGTCTGCACATGTAGGAGGGGATAGAATGATCTTTTCGTTTGTAGTAGGACACACTCATGCGTTTTCCACAGGCACCGCAAAAGACCAATCCCTGTAATAAGGCACACCCTTCTCTGGGGGCGGCCTGCCGTTTATTCAGTTTATTCTGGACCGGAGAGCAAGAGGAAAGTTGTTTTTCATTCTTCTCATAGTCTTCCCAGGAAATGTAACCCTCATGAGCTTCTGTAATCAGTACTTTCCACTGTTCACGCGGTAGCGGGATCCGCTTAATCGTTCCCCTGATGGTTTTCGTGACATGGTTCCGGCCATAGGCAAAGGCACCTGCGTAGACTGGATTGCGCAATATATTTCTCGCTAATCCACAGTAGAGGTTTTTCCATTCTAACCTGGGATTGGAGATCCCATATGTGTGCCGAGGAAATAATAGGCCTTATTTATTGAAGTAAGCTACAAGCCCATGGACGGTTCCTATGCGGCGGTAGGTCTGGAATAGAAGATGGACACTTTGCTGGACTTGCTTGTCTGGATCAAGCACAACGTTGCCTTCCGTATCGTATGCAAAACCTGCCGGCAGGGACAAACGCAACTCTCCCCGTTGCGCTTTATTGAGAAGCCCACCACGCATTCGCGTTTTTATGATGTGAAGTTCAGCTTCACTCATGGTTCCCTTTAGTCCCAGCAGAAGTCGGTCATTGAAGTCACATGGATTATAAAGTCCATCTTCATCAAGAATCAGTGTCTGGGTTAAACCGCAGATTTCCAGTAATTGGTGCCAGTCGGAATTATTGCGGGCCAGTCGCGATACTTCCAGTCCTAAAACAATACCGGCTTTACCCAGTCCTACTTCTGCCACGAGTTGCTGAAAGCCTTTCCTATCTGCCGTTGAGGCGCCAGAGTGCCCCTGGTCTACATCAATGACAACAATCCGTGCGCGGGGCCAACCCAACTCCAGTGCTCGTTGCTGCAGAGCATATTGACGTTCCGTGCTCTCGCGGTTCGTATGGACCTGTTGCAGGGAAGATTGACGGACATAGAGATAGGCTTTTCGTTGAAGATGTTGGCCTGTCACTTTCTGGACTATTTGAGAAACCATTTTCAGTCTCCTTTTGATTAAGCTCCATTACCATATTCGTTAATACCATTGTTATCTGCTTGCTCGTAACATCGGTGAAGCGATTCGTAGGATCTGGCTCAGAGAAATATGCCATGGTGGCTTTTGATGAATATTCCGCCCAAGCGTGTGTCCATGCGGCCATTCCTTTTCGCATGAACAGGGCCAGTCCCAGACCCTGTCCGGATGTAACTAACCGGCCCAAAGCCTGGCTGCGAAGTTGCTCGTAGCGGTTGCTTAGCTCATCCTTGTCAATGACATTTTGTTTTGTGCCTGAAGGGGAAGCGTTTAGCCCTTTTTTTGTTGGCGCTTTTGTGCTCGTTCGATGCTCCGTCGATGCACTGATATCCCAAATCGCTCTTGGAGCAGTTGGCGAAGGTCCGACGTCGACAACGCGCTGTTGTCCTCAAGCGATCTTTCGATAAAATCCATGACTTCCTGGGTAAATTTGTGGGCTCCTCGAGGGCCGGGTCTCGCGCGAAAGAATCCCCATATACCAGCCTGCTGAAAAGCGACCCGAGCTTGATAGAACGCGTTTCGAGAGTAACCAAACGTTTTGGCCGCCCGGGCCACCGACCATCCATCTTGCTGGACGCGTCGCAGCATTTCGTATTTGACCTGCGCCGTGTCGTGAGAATCGAAGAACTCGTAGTCGGCGAACAGCTCGTCCCTGATGCCCTCGGGCCGGGGATTCAAAGCACCGTGCTGCCGTAATATCTCGTCTTTGACATCGTTTTTTCGTGTTCGAGCCATTGCAAAGCCTCCTTTCAATGGCGAAAATATTTGTCCTATCAATTAAATACACTTTCAAAAATGCTGTCAATACAAAAATATCATAAATATTTGCACATAAGTGTATTATGAGGGAATTGCGGGCGACAAACAGGCTCTCAAAGGAATATGAGCGGCAAAATTTACATCACAAATGCGGCATAATTCACCTCACAGTCACGGCTTGGTCTTCTTGGCGTAGCGTCGCTTTCGGACGGATTCTATCTCTCTGGTCAGTCGAACAAGCTCCAGGAGGTCCTGTGGGCAGAATAGAGAGCGACCCTCTGAAATCACAACATATGGATTTGGCGATCCCAAGCTTGTCCAGCGAGCAGATATGTTGGCATTGCGGTGTGCCTGAGAGTCGAAAAACAAATAATCTTCGCCACCGATACACCTTTGGAATAAAACAGCGAATTCCTGCCCAGAGAGTGGATGAAACGGATGTGTAACTCGAAAGATTTGTTTTCTGCTGCGGTTCTTACATGCATTTAGGTATGCACTCGCGAGATGAGTACCAACACAGCAAAGAAGTCACCGGTAATAAAGACGTTTCAATTTATGAGACAGCTCTCACACTCAGACACCTCGAACGTCTAGTTGGAAGATGCAATTCGAAGCAGTTCACGCAAAATGCCATTGACACATTCATACTTGAGAGAGGCAACGAAGTGAAACGCACGACGCTTAACAAGGACATAAGGAACCTGAAAGCGTTCATTCATTGGTGCAGGAAGAATAGGTATCTGAACGGAGAAATAGAGATAAGGCTGTTGAAAGAAGATGAGAAGCCCGTGAGATCCTTGAGCACCGTTCAGATAAGAAAGCTGTTGTCAGCCTCCAGACCGTTTCCATCACTAAGGATGAGAATCTTGTTGGCTTTGGGCACAGGCTTGCGGCGTGGTGACATCGAATCATTGAGCGTTTCTGAAGTTGACTTCGAGAGCAGCTATGTCACGACAAGGAGCAAAAAGACCAGAAAGAGTATGGGCTCGCGGCCGGTGCCAGTTCCAATCATGGCAGAGCTCAAGAAATATGTCTCAGGATTTAGTCCTGAACAAGAAAAGATATTCAGGGACCGCTTCAACCAATACAGATGGAACAAGATACGTGAAAAGCTTGGCTTGGGTGATTTCAAATTTCACGATCTACGCAAGACCTTTGGCTCTGTTCTTGCTCAGAAAGGCGTTTCCACTGCTGTCACACAGAGGCTGCTGGAACATTCTTCATCAGATCTGACCAACAAAGTATACACGAATGTTGATCCTGTCTTGCGCCAAGCAGTAGATCTAATACCGGCTCGTGACTGGCTGTAATCCCAGTCTTGCGAGTTAGCCCCGCCTTCTCTGCAATATAATCGCATTCCGTGCATTCACCCCTTGCTATGGATTTACTTTGCTCATACTTTTAAGGTCCCTTTCCGATAGTATATGTCCTAAACAGAACTATCGGCTATGGGAGGCATCTCCCTTTGAATCCCTTAACAAATCGCCATTCGTGGCTGTCCCTGTTATTCTAATTTTCTTTAGTATGGGGTCGTGTTCCATATAGCTTTCCCATCGGCTGAACTGCCTGAAGATGCGGTCCCCGAATCGGACTTGTTCCATCGTCAGCCGGCCTTGTCGCAAGTATTCGTGTATGAACCCAATGTTTCGCCTAGCGTAGAGAGAGGCAAACTGCCTATAGAACTCTTCTCGCGGCAAACGTGTGGGAACGACGGCATGAAGGGTGTCGAAACAGGTGTAATCGCTTGTCAGCAGGTCTTTTCGTTTCTGCCGGTAGAGTTCAGTGCCAGGTAGAGGAGTTAGTATGGTGAACTGGGTGTGGGTGATATTCTTTTCGTAGACATAGTCGCGGAGCGCATTGAACTGGTCGACGGTCCAGTCCGGATCAACGATAAAGGCGCCCCATATCATCACGCCATTGTCATGAAGGATACGGATCGCCTCATTGTTGGCCCAGGCGGTATTGCGTTTATTGACGCTGATAAGTACGTCATCTGAGATTCCTTCCAGACCAAGCAACACATTTTCAAGGCCGATACCAGCCCACTTCTCAATAATCGGAGGATGACGAGCGATAGAGTCCGTCCGGCATTCCATCCCAAAACGCATGTGAATTCCCTCAGCCTTGACCAGATCTGCGATTTCGTTTTCCCGGCCTGCGTTGAGCAAGAAATTGTCGTCCAGAAAGGTAACATGCTTGGTCTCTACCGAACGAATTTCTTCAAGTACACGGCGTGCGCTCATCTGATGAGTCCTGCCACTATAAAACTCCCATACGCTGCAGAAATTGCATCGATAGGGGCATCCTCGTCCCGTAGCGATTGCCGTATCGGGCTTATCGTAGAGCCATGAATACGCATGGCGGTAGTCAGCCACCAATTCCCGCCGCGGATGAGGAATGAACTCGGTTCCCGTATAGGGTACATCACGACCGTTGTGGATGAATCGGCCGTCCGAGTGCCTCCAAACCAGGTTGTGCACACAATCGAGAGTCTTTTCCTTTTCAAGGGCATCAACCAACTGAGGAAACACGAACTCGCCTTCACCAAGACAAATCGCGTCTACATAAGGCAACTGAAAGTCCTCTGGCAGCAAGGTCGCATGGTGACCACCGACCACCGAGAACACCGTGGATGAGAAATCCTTTACCTTCTGCAGAATTTCACGTGCGGCGTACACTTCGCATGTGAGTGCTGTCACGGCGACTATGTCAGGGTTGAAGCTCGTCAGCATGGCGTTCAGATCGGGATCAACTCGCAGATCGAGGATACGGACATCATGGTCTGGAACCATAGCGCCAAGGAGTTCAAGAGCCAGAGGTTCAGGCATGGCCACCAAACGGAAACCGACTTCTTCTGAACGATGATCAGGCTGAATTAAGAGAATTCGCATTTGTTATTCATTTTCAGAAAACCATTGGGTGGACAATATTTCGTAAATGCCGAAGGCACTTATTCTCGACAAGATACAGTCCCACTTGATTTCTAACAAGATCTATTTTGGGGTGCAGATTTGATTTGGGCGCAACTTGTCTCCCATTATCCTGTTTTCCTGTACAATCGACGGGCGAACTGGCGATAGGGATACAGCTTCCGTGTGGTGGTCTTGATACGGTAGGGCTGTAATGCATCCCAAACGATTTGCGGTTCGCTTGAAAGGAGTCCTGAAATGATATCGTCCCCAACTCCTCCGCCAGCACGGAGCGAAGGAATGACTATCCCAGCTCTCAGCACCCCACCTGTTCTTACATATTGATGAGTTAAGATATGTTGTTGAACGATAGCGAATGGATTATAATCGTTACCGTCCGCATTGCAGTCCTGGGTATATGATGTGGGTGGCATTCGCGGCCGGTCGCATTTGGGCAGACCATTCTAATACTAATGCAAAATAGAGATGAAATGCCGACCCATGACAAAAGAAGCTGAACACGCAATCGACGTCGAGAAACTGACGAAACGCTACGGGGATCTACTGGCAGTCAACGACATATCGTTCACCGTCAGGAAAGGCGAAGTGTTCGCTTTCCTGGGTCCGAATGGCGCCGGCAAGACCACGACCGTTGAGATAATCGAGACAATACGCACACCAACGTCGGGAAAGGTGAGCGTTCTCGGGATGGACGTCACGAAAAAGAAACGCAAAATCGTCCGCCGCATCGGCGTTCTCCCACAGGGGTTTAGCTCGTTCGACAGGATAACGGTCAGGGAGACCATCCAGTACTACTCGAGGCTTTTCAACTGCAGGAACACCGATATCGACGGGCTGATAGAACTCGCGAACCTCAAGGACAAGAGCAAAGAGCAGTTCAATAACCTCTCCGGCGGATTGAAGCAACGCCTCGGAATTGCAATTGCGCTCGTGAATAACCCCGAAGTCGTGTTCCTCGACGAGCCGACGACAGGGCTCGATCCCCGCGCAAGGCGTGAGGTGTGGGATGTCCTGCTGGGCCTGAAGAAGAAGGGAAAGACAGTATTTCTTACCACACACTACATGGAGGAGGCGGAGCTTCTTTCAGATACTGTCGCGATAATCTCCAAGGGAAGTATAGTCGCGATGGGCTCTCCTGGGGAGCTTATCGAAAGCAACGCAGACTATCTGGTCCTTACGCTACAGTCCGTCGATGAAAAAGCCTTTGAAATCCTCCAGAAGATGGGCTTCGAGCCGGCCCATACCAGCCACAAGAATATTAAGGCCCGGGTGGAGCACCAGGACGACGTTCGGAAAATACTGAATGCCATTAAGGACACCGGGGCATCATTCCTCAGCTTGGACGTTCGCAAGCCAAATCTTGAAGAGGTTTTCCTGAAGCTCACCGGGGCGGCACTCCGCGAAGACCTTGCCGAGGAGGTGGCCCAATGAGCTTACATGTCATCGGCGCAAATCTCACTGTGAGCATCAAGAGCTTCTACCGCGAGAAGACGGCAGTGTTCTTCAGAGTTGCCTTCCCTGTACTCCTGGTACTCGTGTTCGGCACGATTTTCATGAACCAGGACAATGTGCGTTACGACTTCTATGTGCAGGACCTTGATCAGACTGATTCGTCGACAGAGCTTGTCAAGACCCTTGAGATCAATGAGAATTTCAAGATAATCATGGTTGACCCGAACATAAATGCCACACAGTACGCCAGGAAAAACAAGATAAACCTTATCGTGGTTATTCCCAAAGACTATGAAAGTTCCCTCATACAGAGGATGACACGCGAAGACCTCAGCGCTTCGGCTACCATAACATACATATACGACCCCAGCTCTACTTCTGTGGATACGAAGATGCAAATCCTGAACTCGGTTTTCGCCGAGATAAATCAGGGGATGTCCGGGAAGCCGACGTTCATCACCCCGGCCGTAACATCGATACTCAACAGAAACTATCGGTTCATAGATTTTTTCGTACCCGGCATTATCGCAATGACGGTAATGACGGCCAGCTTGTTCGGCGCGGTAAATGTTAATGCGGAGCTTCGGCAGAAAGGCGTCATCAAAAAGCTGTCCACCACGCCCATCACCCATACCGACTGGATACTATCGAACGTTCTTTACCAGTTCCTGCTTTCGGTCATATCCACGATTTCTATACTCTTAGTGAGCTATGCCGTGTTCGACGTCAGCCTTAAGTTGAACTTCTGGCTCCCTGTGTTCGTTGTTCTTGACGTTTTTGCTTTCGTCGGGATAGGGATGATACTCACCCGCGTCGCGAAAGAAGCGGAGAGCGCCGCCGCCGCGGCAAACGCCATCATGTTCCCGATGATGTTTCTCTCGGGGACATTCTTTCCCGTCGAGATGATGCCTGGGTTCCTGCAGAAGTTCTCTCGGATACTGCCCCTGTACTATGTGAACGAGGGTCTCCGGGCATCCATGATATTTCTGGACAATATGGTTGCTTTGCGATGCTCTGTTATCATAGGGGTTTTCGCTGCCGTGGTCTTCGTCCTGGGCATGACGACCACGAAATGGGAAGAGGGGTAGCCTCCTTCCCCGTATCGTCCTGCGTCTTGCGTCGTGCGTACTGCGGGAAGTAAATCAAAAATAAAAAATAAAATGTCAAAAATGCGGAGCTGGCTGCGCCTGGTAGTTTTAAAAACCGCATGGGCAAAAGTTGGGTGTTCTGCGACTATACTAAAAACATCTCGCAATATTTTTCTATTATTTCTTCAATCGTCTTGAAATCGGCAATAAGTTGAGCATGCAACACAACAGCTTTATTTTCAGACAAAGCGTGGCACAAATATGGGCATACATCTCCGATACTCTCTTGTTCCTTACGAAGTTTATCTATGGCACCCAAATCAAGTGATTTGTAGCACTCGACAATTTTATTTTCAATTTGCTCTTCTTGCGTTTTTTGTTCAGGATTTAATGTTTTAGGTGGCACATAAGGAGGAATGCGATGTGACAGCGCATCGCGGTAGTTTTTTAAATATTCATTACGCCATTTCTTCATACGGTCAGAATTAAGATAGCTACGGAATTTTTCTGTGAAGCATACTTGCGTTTTATTCTCATACAAGCCAACGTTCTTTTTATCAATTTTGTCTGTCAATTGCTGTTCATGGATTACTACCCACGCCAGATTGTCCAGCAACCCAAAAATATTTATTAAAAAGGCATGTAAATTAATATCAACATCGCTTAATTCATTCATGCTCAATAGCATATCTCTTTCTATTGGGAAGATTGAGAAAACATTCTCTATAGAACGCATCATAATACCCAGTCTGCGCATAACTCCATGAATCAAATACTCCTTAGCTTTTTCTGTTTTCAGTTTGCTAAATAATTTCCAAAGTTTAATTGTAAGATTAGAGTATCGTGAGGTTATTAATGCTAACTCTGATTTAATCTTATCAATATCGTCCTGCTTAAGAAACTGCATATTGTCTCTATCTCCGGCCATTTATGGGCGGCTGGTTTTATAATTCAAAAAGTTCACCACAATTGGGACATCTGTCACTATTAATAAGGCCGAAAGAGGAGTTACATTTCTTGCACATAACTTTGGCTGATATTTTTGCTTTGGGATTAGGCACCATGTTTCCTCCACACTGTGGACAACGCTGCGGGTCAGATCCAACAGTTGCGATCACGTCGATGGTGATATTACATTTTGGACACTTTAATCCGAAACCTGCTCCGGGACCGTTCATGTTTTCCTCCTATTCGATTGAAGTTCCTGAAATCTTACCAATTCCACTAGCTCGCGAAATAGTGCCAGGCTTAATCTTTACTGGCTTTGTTATACGTAGGCCGGCAACATCACCCACGCCTAAAGCCTCATGAGTACCATCTACTTCTGTAATACTCATGGGTTTCCTGTTGAGATTATCCCCAACCCATACTTCATGCTTCTTTTTCCACTCATTCAGTAATTCAGCCGGAAAATCTTTACCACCATTTTTGTCAATCATTGTAGCGCAAGTTGAACAAAGAAATATTCCATTGGATGCATCGGCACGTTGTTCCGGCGTAAGCGCAGGGTTATATCTTGGACCGCCTACAGATGCTGCAGTAATATGAGCTACGCAACCCACGTAAAGCAATTCTCGCTCATCTTTTTTGCTCGGTGCGATAGTTAAACATCGGCAGTCTGGGTTTGAGCAGATAAACGCTGCTCGTTTTTGTATCAAATCAATTATTGGCTTAGGAAAATCATCGCGATTTGGCATTTTGCCTCCTTAAAAGAAGGACAGTCATCCTGTTTTCCCGCTCCGTCCGGCATGATTTTTATCATCCTTAATCGCTTTTCCGCCTTCAGCGTACTCCACAATTTTTATATTTGCATTTTAATTTTTAATATGCTTCTCGCCCCTGTTGTCAGCCCCGGCAAATTTAAGGAAAACCTATTTTACCCCTAAACCGGACGATGTAAAGTGAAAAGAGGAGACAGAATACAGAAGATAACGCAATACGATATACGCACGACAATATACGCGCCTTAAAATGGCGGCCTTTTTATTTTATACGCAGATATCATTCAGGTAAAATGATGTTTATGACGACAGATTGGAAATCACGGCTCAATATAAAAGACAAGACAACCAGGTGCTTGTTGTCATTAGCCAGGACTCCCCTGGTCTTTTATCCGTACTACAGATATCATTTTCCGTTGCCCTCTGTGATAATGATCGAGAATACAAATTGCTGCAACTCACAGTGTGTCATGTGCCCTCGTGAAAAGCTCACGCGAAAACCTAGTTTCATGGATTTTGGATTATTCGAGAAGATCATTAAAGAAGTGTCCAGCATGAGGCGCAAACCCGTTACGCATTTACACGGATTTGGAGAGCCGCTTTTAGATACATTATTATCAGAGAGGATAGAGCTGGCAAAGGCGTGTGGAATAAAGCATACCTATATTGTGACTAATGCTTCATTGCTTTTTCCCGAGACATCGAGAAAGATCATTAACGCGGGATTAGATAAGATGAAGATTAGTTTTTATGGAACCGACGAAGAATCGTATGATGCAACCATGAGAAGGTTGAATTTTAAGGTTACTTTTCAAAATATTGTAGATTTTTTGAGGATAAGGAAGGAAATGAAGCGGAAGAACCCGCAGCTAATGATTCAATATCTTCCTCACGAGACAAATAATGCCAAGACGGAGGAGTTTAGAGTTCTGTGGAGCTCTTTAATTGATAAGAATGTTGGTGATTGTTTGAATATCACACCTTTGCATAACTATGGCGGCGGGAGAGCTTATAACCGTGTGGGGGATAAGATAGTCTCTATCTGTTTTTACCCCTGGACAGCCATGTCAGTGCTCTACGATGGCAGGGTCGTTACCTGTTGTATGGATTATAATGGTGTTCAGGTCATGGGAGATCTTAATTCCCAGACTGTTATGGAAATTTGGAATGGGCCCGTGTTATCCTCGATCAGAAGGAAATTTGGAAAGTTGGAGTATAGCGGTTTTCCGACCTGTATGTCCTGCGATTGGGTACATAGGCGTTAAGCCAATATGAAGATTATCGTAATGATAAGCCCCTGAATTTTAACAGTAAAAGGCGTGAATGAGAAAAAGAATCTTTTTTATCTGTGGTTCGATGAATCAGACAACCCAGATGCATCAGATATCCAAGCACCTTCCCGAGTATGAGCACTCCTTCTCGCCCTACTACTGCGACGGCCTTCACGAGATTTTCCGAAGACGCGGATTGATGGAGTTCACCATCATCGGTGACAAGCTGGCGACAAGATGCCGGATGTATCTGGAGAATCATAACCTTCCCATCGACTACCAGGGGAAGAATCGGCCTTACGACCTTGTAGTTACCTGTTCGGATGTGTACATGCAGAAGAACATTCGAGACCATAAGATCGTGCTGGTTCAGGAGGGGATTACGGACAGAGAAACTATCTTGTTTCGCCTCGTCAAGCGTTTCCGATTCCTTCCTCGCTGGCTGGCGGGTACATCGGCTACCGGCCTCAGCGATGCCTACCGTGCTTTCTGCGTCGCAAGCGAGGGATATCGCGATTTCTTCATCCGCAAAGGCGCACGCCCCGAGAAGATCATCGTTACAGGAATACCCAATTTCGACAACTGCCAACGATATTGCAGCAACGACTTTCCCCACAGGAACTACGTGCTGGTCTGCACATCGCCGCTGCGGGAGATATTCCAGGGCGAAGACCGCGAGGCGTTCATCCGGAGAGCTGCCGAAATTGCCAGCGGCAGGCAGCTCATTTTCAAGCTTCACCCGAACGAAAATGTAGAGCGTGCTACCCGGGAAATCCGCCAGCTTACACCTGGGGCCATGGTGTTCACGACTGGCAGCGCCGAAGAAATGATAGCGAACTGCGATGTCCTGATTACTCGTTTTTCGTCCACTGCCTTCGTCGGCATTGCGCTCGGCAAGGAAACCCACTCGGATTTCGACATGGACGAATTGCGTCGGCTCATGCCGGTTCAGAACGGCTCAGCGGCCCTCAACATCGCGAATGTCTGCCGCCGGTTTCTTGAAGAGGACTGACGGCCGTTCACTCCAAATCTTCTTGGCGTCCGGATGGTTGGCTTCAATTTTAGAGAATAAATCAATAGTTGAATCCGCATTGATCGTATCATAGACTCCTGTCGTTAGCTCCAGTGCTTCGATGTTGATGGTCCCATTCCTGAACCTTGCCGCAGACTGTACACACGTTTGGCTCTGCGTCCTTCGAGGATCGCCTAACCTGTCCGGCTCGTCGAACTTTTCCCGTGGGCGGGTCCGGATTCGGGGAGTACGTCCAATAATTCCAGGTAGGGTTACACCCCATAGCTAAAGACCGGCCCATCGCGTAGCATGCCCCGAAATTGCATTATTACGAGGCTCGAAGCTTGCAGGAGTGTTTCAGTGAAGTATATATGGGAAATCCCGGCAAAGAGTGCCAAACTTAACACGGAAAGAGTGAACGTGGTGGCAGCAACGACGGACCACGCAGAAACAAGAAAACTGTTCTTTTTTAGAAGGATCAAATCATGAAAAGCCTCAGATTAGAGTCAATTTGGGTTCGCGTCTTGACACCTCTTCTATGCATTGCAGGCGCCGCTTTCGGTGTTGTTCCAGCCAACGACGACTGTGCTAACGCAAAGGCTGTGGGCGACGTAACCAACATGGCCTTCGACACCACGAATGCAACATTCGATGGCCCCGGACACTACATGAACAGCAAGAACATCTGGTACTGCTACACCGCTCCGTGCACGGGTACCGCCACAGTCAGCCTGGCCGGCAGCAGTTTCGACACAAAGCTTGCCATCTATGACGGGTGCGAATGCTATCCACCTGCGAACAAGCTGATTAAAACCAACGACGACTTCTACGGGCAGCAATCTGCCGCCTGTTTTCCTGTGACCCAAGGCCATCAGTATCTCATCGAGG
>Ga0214473_10004940_pt1 | contig 16009 bp, 12 predicted proteins | sample RVTome_7_FD_203509 | JGI IMG/M metagenome (GOLD analysis project Ga0214473, IMG submission 203509) | Soil microbial communities from uranium-contaminated site in the Upper Colorado River Basin, Wyoming, United States - RVT98D197 | ecosystem: Environmental > Terrestrial > Soil > Contaminated >... | reverse complement strand
AACGTCACGCGCCATGTCTTGTTCACCCACATCTCAAGATCCTCGTACAGCTCGGGCGGGGAATAGTTGATGGAGTTCAATCCATCTGAGGGCTTGCCCTTCGGGTTGCTCAGCAGTGCCTTGGAGTTGCCTGAGTCCGACGCAGCTGTCGGAAAGACCCCCGTGGCTTGTCCTGCAATCATTTGCCTGGCCGCATCTGGAGCGCCGCCAAACACACCCATGGTCCTCTGACCGAGAGCTGCCATGTTGCTTTCTCTTTAGGGGAGGAGTGCAGTGGTGAAGTGCCCCTCTCATTGACAACACAAAACGCGTGTAAAGTTATACTTGCGGCCACTTAATCGCGTTCGTGCACACCACTACATCCCCGACGTTTTCGCAGGCATAAATGGTGGCAACTCAAAACTCTCCTCACAACGCAGCACTTCATCTTCAGTCACTGGCGCAGTGGGTTCCACAGCTCCGGAGACTGTCGCCGCAAGCCTCTCCGCGGCGCGCGTATCCCTCGCACCAACAGACCATGCTTTGAACACAGTGTGTGTCGTGTGCCCGCGATGTTCCATGGAACTCACGTGCATCATCACGTGCTGCTCAAACTCATTTTTCTTTTGCGTAATGTCTTGGATGATCTCTCGCATCTTGCTCAATTGCTGACGCTGCTCATTCATCTCTTTCTTCAAAAGTTGGTTCACTTGAGTCAGCAGCGCAATCAGCTCCGTGCCGTCGACGTCCTCTTTCCCCAGAGAAACGAGCACTTCGCGCGCCCGACCAGTTTTTTCTCGCAGGCGCTTGATCCGATCACGCTGCGCAGCAGTCAGCGGAGTAACCACATACTTTTGCAGAACGTCGTGGCGCTTCTCCTGCACAGAATTACGCCGCCGTAGTTCAACAGCCGCACGTTTTAGCTTGCGACCCAGGTCACGAGCGCCGTGTCCGAGAACGGTGCGCACGCGCTTGGTGGAGGGGGGAAGGCCATCTGAATCCGAAATATCGTCTGAACATGCAGACTCCATGTCCAGCTGATCAAGCGTGGCGCTCTCTCCATCCGAGTCCGCGCGCACTTTCTCCATCTCCGCGGACACAACTTGCCCCAGTTTGCTTGCCACGCGCCGCGAGGCCGCAGTGGACTGTGGCTTTGTCGACTTGCCATCCATGCGTGCTTTTCCGGACATGTTGCTTTGTGTGTGAATTTCTCACACTCTCCTTATTACAACTTTTTGCGCTAATGCATCACTCGTCGCACTCGTCGAGATCCCGCTCAACAGGAATATTGCAGCGCAACATGCTCGCTCGCCGCGTCAGCGTGCGCACGATGTGCTTTGTTGTGGAGTCACACACCGCGTCCACAGTGGTATCCACGCGCTCCGCAGAGCGGGAAAATCTCATGGTTTCCGCTGCTGCGCGCGCCACTCTCTGTGCATCCTCTGCTGAGCACTTTGCCGCAAGTGCGCACACCGTTTGGCCAAACGACAGCACTGCGCTCCACCATTCGCACAACTCAGAGTCTCCGTGTGCTGCCAAAGCTCCAGCGACAACGCACAAAAGGAGACCTTGCTGGTCGCGCGACGCAATGTCTTCTCCAAGTCTCCGCGTCAGCCAGTCGCCAATGCTTTCCGCACGCACGCGCGAGAAGGCTGGTGTGTCTTCTGAATACGCATTGCAGCACAGTTGCGTCAGCGCGGCAACAGCGGCAGCATCTCCGTGCGGCACCCATCCCCATTCGCCCTGTAGAAAATCCAGTGCGTGTGTGTACAGAGTGATCAGCGTCCGCAAATCATTGCGCAGTGTCCACAAATCCAGCGGCAGTTTATCGGTGCGTACGATATTTGCGTAGGGAGACGGAGAAGAGCCGTTTTCAATGAGAAATGGTTGTGCTGTGCTTGGAGGTGCGCCCTCAGAAGCAGGGATGGGCGTGCTTGGTGGGTATGACGACCGCGACGACGGGGCTGCGTCGCAGCTGCTTTCGAAACTTGCAGATTCCGCTCCGCCCCATTGCCGCACGCGCCATGATTGTGCTGTGTGCTGAGTCACAGAGGAATCAAACGCGTCGTGCAATGGCGGCGTCCGTAAATGGCGTATGTGTGTGCACATTTCCGTGCTTCCCAGGTGGCAGCGCGTTCCGATGGCCAGTATCTCCAGGACGTTGCCCTTTTCTGGGCGCACAACATACGCAAAGGCGCACCCCAGAGGGACGACATCTTCTTCTGCGCGCATCGCTGCTGTGATTGTGGGCGGCAAACGCGCACTGTCGGCGCACAGCGTTCGCGGGAGAAGCTTTTTCGCGAGTGGAACGAGGATTGCGGCAGGAGCCGCGAGTGCAGCAGCCACAGCCTCCTCAGGCGTCTCGCCATGGGAAACTGCAACAGATCGCCACATGACTGTGCCCAGTTAAATATGTAGTTTGATGTTATTTATAAGGAAAAACTCACAGTTTTTGCCCTGATGCATTGCCGGCGACTGCGGGCGGGTACATAAGTCTGCCGTCGGGGCAAAAATCCAAGACCAGCACCAGACGTTTGAGATGTCAGACCCCATGGCACAGTGGAAGAGCATATTGGAGATGAGCCACGATGAGGTGGCCAGTGTGGCGCGCGTGGTCGACGAGCGCATTCTTCCCGGTGCGACGATCGACGATCTTCCAGACACACAAGCGGTTCGCTTGATTGCTGACACTGCAGCGTCCAGCGAGACATTTACAGAGTCGTTGGAGCGCATGATGGAGGCTGCCGCCGATCCATCAGCAAAGAAGGAGAAGCCCAAGCGCGAGAGCAAAAAGACGAGCACTGTGGAAATACTGCCTCCCGTGACGCTTTCCAACTGGCGCGAGGGGGATCGCTCGGTGCTTGGGAAAGTGATCAATTCTCCCAAAAGCTTGCTGCACGGCTACAAGTACATCTACCCTGGAAAGCGCCTGCCGGCGATGGCCAAGGGGGTCCCGCGGCTGTCATCGCTCGTCAAAAATGAGCATCTTTTTGTGGTGGAGAAGCGAGACGGGGAGAACAAGCAGAGTCTGCAGTTTGTGATACTGCGCGAGGGCGACGATGCCGTGAAGGCGCCATCGCTGTTCCTCAAGCAGATCCGCGCCAAGGGCGTGATCGTCCGGCAGAAATCGGGCCGCCGATCCCTGTCGTTCACAAACAGATACGTTCTTCCGGAGCAAGCAGGGAATGTTGTCGTGCCGTACATGAGCGACATTGACTGGGAAAAGGATGTGGAGCGGCAGCACAATGAAATGCTGAAGCGCAAAAGGGAAAAGTTCGAGAAGGAGTCTCTCTCCGAGACCCCGGACAATGTTTCGTGCGGAGGTGATGACGACACAGCGGAAAGCTTATCTGACGGTGAAGATGGCGAGGTTGCGGCTGCAATGAAAGTGGCGCAAATGCTCGAAGCGGACGGCGATGCCACGGACGAACTGGCTCTGTTGTCCAATGCGGACATTTTGCTGGACCAAGGCGTCGTCATGGACAAAGATTCGGAAGCGGCGCTTACGTTTTTCCGCGAAGGTGAAAGGGCGTTGCATGACAAGACGGTGGAAACGGAACTGCGCAAGAAGCGCGATGCTGGAGTTGGGGATCCTCCTCTGTTTCCTCGCAGTGGCCCCTCCGCGGTGGAATCGAAGGAAGAGGCTGAAGAGCGCTTGAAGCAGGAACGTTTGGCGAAGCGGCGTGAGCGTGAGGCGATCAAGCGCAAAGCCAAGCGAGAAGCTGCGTTGGCTGCGGCACCCAAAAGTGCAGACGACGCGAGTGCTGCTCCACGCATTTTGCCTGTGGAGAAGAGGAGGAAGAAGGGAACTCCTGTGCCAATGTCGTGGACTCAGTTTAACGCACAACACGAAAGGACACCCACGAAGCGTCCGCCGCGTGAGTGGGAGAATGACTGGCGCTACTGGGTCCGAACTGTGAAGCCGTGGGTGGAAAAGAGCAATGCGGAGTCTGCTCCCACGCAACCGCCGTCTCTGTTTGCGCCGTATCCTGATCTTCCGGAGGATCCGAAAGCAGCCACAAATTTGCGCGGTCAGAAAAACAGCGACTATGCGCGCGACAGGCGCTTGATGCACCGCGCTGTGATCAACGTGCTGCTTCCGATGGTGTACGATCTTGGTGTGGATCCGGCCAAAGTGGAAAAGGAAACAGGCGTTCCGCTGCCGTGGACGTGTCGAAAACGCGTGCGCGCGGAGGAGGAAGAGGAGGATGACTCTCCTGAAGATCTGTGGTAGTGATGCATGCGAGCCAAATATTGTGTGCATAAAAGAGCCTTTTGCACCAGAAAGCGGGCACCAGTTTTGTCGCAGATGGATCCAGAGAAAGAGGCGCTCATTTTGGCAGCGCGCGATGCTGCCATAGAAGAAGAGAACCTCGGCGTGCCGTCGCCCCAAACAGTCATTCAGACGGTGCTTGAAGAGTGGAAAGTGGCAAAAAACAATTGCATTTTCGAGAATCACGTCTGCAATGTGGCGCGGTGCGAGATTGTGCCGTTTCCCATTGTTGTCTACATGTACGAGACATCTCAGGGCGCGCGCGCTTTTCATTACCACACACCGATGTGTGTGGATCAGTCTCTCGAAATACACGATCTGCGAAATTGCTGCCGAGCGGCGAACATTCCGGGAGCGTGGCTGTGCACGCAGTCGACGAATATGCACATTTGTGAGCATCCCGAGTACGACGGGGAAACGAGCCACGACCTGTTCACCGCGCGCGATGACCCGTTTGTGGAAATTGGAGACAAAGGCGAATCGCGCACGTGCACAATCAGCAAACGCACGCTCAGCGGCAACATCATCAGCAATACGCCCATGCCTACGTACGAAGACGATCGCGTGGCAAACACCATGCGTGATGCGCGGCACACATATTCCGTTGGGGGGACTATGCGCAGCAGCGGGTGTGCGTCGTCTCGCTATGATGAGAAAGAGGCGCCGCACATTTTGGCTCTTGCTGGCGTGCCGAGTCGCACAGAGAGCTACCCCGGTTTCTACAACGGCAACATAAAACGCCCCCATGGGTTGTCTGCGCACGCAGGTGGAAGGAAGAAGAAGCGCACACAGGACGCTCAGCGGAGTGTGGTCTTGCCGAATGATATTTTGCGTGGTGATTTCGGCGCTTACGTGCCGTTGTGGGTGCTCCCAAACCCGCATGATATGACTGCAAACGAGGCACTCGCAGTGCGCCACCACTCTTTGATTGCCTACGCTATTTCGACTCTTTTTGGGGAGAGGAGACGTGCGGATGATGCCATCCAGACGACCAAACAGAGCGCCGTGCTGCATCAGAAGATGTCCCGCTACATGGTGACTGGTGCTGCGGTGGATGGGGGGCTCACGCTGCGCAATATCAGGCGACATTTGGAGCGCCACTCGAATCGCGGGAATGTGTGCGGCCTCAGCGGGTGGTTTGTTCCGACGCCAAACGACATCATTGGGCACTGCACAAAGGAGATGATGGAGGTGCTGCAGCGCATGTACATCCTCAAGATAATGCTTTTGTGGCGTACTGTAATGTACAGGACGCCTTCCGGGTTCGCAGTGCGGAAGCAGCTTGTGGGTGTAAATGGGATGGAAAGGGCGGCTCTTGCGGGTGAATTTTCTGTGAACATGAATGCCGCGCGCGCGGCGCTGGCGTGCCGTGTGGGTGGAAACACATTCACATTCCCTGCGTTTATTATCCCTGCACTCAAGGTGCTGCGAGAGGGGATCACTGTCCAGGAGGGCGTTGTGCACAACGCTCCCGCGGACCCAGGGGGAGAGAATGATCTGCTGACGCCGCGTCTGACGTCGCCTGGGGGGCGCGTGTCGCGCATCCTCGCGGGAATGGTGTATTCCACGCCGTCGTTTGGGTTTTCATCCACATTTTCCCCTCTGCAGGAGACAAGTCACGGGACGGCGTTTGCGACTCCAATACCCTCTGGGGCGCAACGGCTGCGCGCCCCCATGACACCTGTGGTGGATAGCGATACGACAGCGACACTTTCTGCGTCTCCCGCCATCAGACAGAACTCTGCGCGGGGGACACATTGCGTGTTGCTTGAGCCCGATGCGTTGCTGGCCAAGTTCATCCCGAACGATCTCTATTTTCAGCGCCTGGGGCTTGCGGATGCGCGAAATCGCGAGGTGTACACGGCGATAAAAATGTCAATCATCAACGCGGTGCAGACAACAAGCACGGTGGCGCTGGAGGAGCTGATGTTCGACATTGAGGCGGACGTGGATCCCTGGGTGCAAAGTGGCGCCAGGGGCGAGCCGCCGTGGATGCGCGAGCTGGTGTATCGCAGCATCCACGGCTCGTTTCTGCAACAGAGTTTGTAGAGAGAATGGGGGGTGGTATACAATGTTGGGCAAAAAAACAAAAACAATCACATGGAGGGGGGGCTTACGTTAGAGGCGGCGTGGCCGCTGTTCGCGAGTGGCGATGGCGTCGTGCGATGGAGCTTTGCGAAGTTATTTTTTGAGGGGGTGGTGACGCGAACGCTTCTGCGGCATTTGCGGAGGACATTTGGCGGGAAGCGCGATGTGTGGGTTTATTTGTATGTATTTGCGCATGGGGAGTTGCGCGCAGGCGCGACGAGCGATCTTTGTGGGATGCTGGAGTCGCGGGAAGGCGGGACACTTCTGTGCTGCATGTTGGATTCTGCCGAAACGAGGGGGCGCGTGTTGGAGGATTTGCGCAAGGCGGTTGTGCACTCCAGAGAAGACGTGAAAAAGAGCTGCCGCGCGGCGTTGTTTCTTGCGCGTGAGCGTGGCTTGGAGTGTTATTTGAACGCGATGTTTGTGGAGCCAGACAGTGACGCGTGCATTTTTCCGTGCTAGGTGAGGTGTTTATTTTATTTACTACAATATATCAGAGGTCGCCTTTGGCTTAATCGGCGTCGGCGGCAAGTAGGCAAACTTGAGGTCGGCGAGCCAAAACTTCGGGGGGGTGTGGTTCTCGCGAGAACGCACAAGCAGGCACCGCACCACCGGAGTCCCCTTCAGATCTTCAAACGCCAGCGGAAGCGTGTACACAAAACGGTTGCGATTGGGCACCACGCACGGGGGGACCCACTGCACGGCAGGCGCGAGTGGCATCTCCGCCTCCCCTTTGCTGCGCGCCACGTCGCATGCCACGTACCACTCGCTGATGCTTGTCGGTGTCGATCCATCCCAGAAGAACACTTTTTGGGGCTCTTCAAGCACGATCCCCGCGCGAAGCATTGCCAGAATAAACTCTTCGTGCGTGTACAACGTGCGGAGTTCTTTCCGCAGAAACAGCTCAGGAACAAAGCACGCACGGACCTCCCCTGCAACAATGCTATCTCGCATGCTCGCGCGCAGATCAGGTGGAACACCCGCGTATCTGTTTGTGTTTTTTTTGATGATTTGTGCCGCCTCCGCACGCGCGAGCGTCTCTGTTGTGCGGTCGATGGTTTTGTCAACACGCAATGTCCACTGCGGCTCGTTGTTGAACAGGGCGTCGAGTTTGCGGCACTGGGCGCGTGTGGGCGGCGGTGGCGGCGGGACACCTTCTGTGGGGTCCAAGTACAGCCCGTCTGTTGCAAGGCCGCCTGCTGCAGCATACGCGCGCAGCTGATTGTATGCGTGCCTGTCGCGTGGCCCATCCACAGGCGGGGGATCGTGCGATCCGCTCCCGCCGCCCTCGATTTGGGGTCGGTACCACTTTTCAAAGTGCGACGTCATTTTGGGTGGGTGGCGCTGGGAGTGCATGTATATGCTTGATTTTTTTCCTGTTTTGCAAAAGAACGCACAAGAAATTCCCATTAAAATGTGACACAAACACGCGCAACGCAGCCTCTTGTGGGCGCGGAGCAACCACCACTCAGAGATCGCCAATATACACCCGTGGGGCGCGCGCTGAAACCGCCGTCATCGGCCCGTCGCGCCCTCCATCATCCCCCCCGCCCACCGCAACTGCCGCCACAAAACAATTACACTAAATATCTTCTGTCAACAATATACTCTATGGTGTACATGTGGCACCACCACAATCGTACACGCACAGTGCGTTGTGGCACCCTGCTGTGTTGTTGGCTCCATTGGCGACGCCCAGATCGTACGGACAGCAGTCCGTATGCGTGGAGCAAGCACCGCCAACAAGCTCACAGCACGCGGCTGAGTCACTCTTGATGCCCATGCACACGGCAGTGGCGTGCGTGACCTGGCAATCCAAGTCGAGGTTGCAGCTGTCGCCGTAGTCGGGGTTGGTGCAGAGAAGGCCAACGGAGCAGTTTCCGCTAATGCAGTCGTTGTGGTCGACGCATGCCTCCCCAATATCTGCCATCACAAGGGTCTCGGCATCCCTGGGTCCACACTTGCTGTCCATGCACATGCCGTGGCAGCAGTCTGTGTGGCGCGTGCATGCGCTTCCCTGGGGGTAGCAGCACCCACGTGTGGGAGTCTCTTCAAGAGACAGAGGGCCACAGAAGCCCTCGCACTGGGAGTGTGCCGTGCAAGTGGTGTTCAAGATCTCAGATGAGCAATAATACAGGGGGTCAGCTGCTGCGTAGAGCTCCACGTCGGGGCGCACGTGTGGGACAAAGTATGTCGCGTAGTCACAACACTGGGCGTCTGCACCCTCGTACGCAATGGCGCCAGTGCCAGCGCAGCACGTGTTCGACATTGCCTCTCCGCTGCAGCAGTCTCCTGCGTTGTAGGATGATCCAGATGCGTTTGCGTCAATGGCCAGCTGGCCGTCGGGGATGCAGCACAAATTGCTCGCACACACGGGCTCGATTGCCACACCCAAGGTGCTCTCGGGTGCGCAGCAGTCGCTGGCGGCATCACAGTAGGAAGAGCCATCCATCAGGGTGCAACACTCATACTCGAAGTAGTCTGCAGTCTCGCGTGGGTTCACGAAGTTGCACGTGGATGTGTTTGACGTCAGGGAAGCCGTGCAGTTGGTCTGCGCAGCGCCACATGCGGTATCCACACGAGCCGCGACACACGTGTTATCAACACACTCCTCGGTGTATGCGCACGCGGTGCCGCAGTTCCCGCAGTTGGCGTGGTCACTCTGCGCGGCAGTGAGGTTGGTGCCCACCGTGCGGTCCACCACTGTGCACACGGAAGTGCCGTCGAGGTCAGTGCACACAGACATGTACGAGCAGTAGATCCCATCGACAAGATCATTGTCCGCGGAGCTGCACCCAGAGAAGCCGTCCTCGTGGTGCGTGGTAATGCATGCGCCGCCATCGAAGGCCTCCAGGAGAGAGGTCAAGAGAGGAGTCACGCTGTCAATAAAATCTGCAAGGCAGGTGAAGAAAACGAACGGCGTTGCTGCATCAAATTCGCACGGGCCCACGGTGGACCCAAGCGTAAATGTGCTTCCAAACTCGCCGGCGCCGGTGGCTTCTGCGTACTTTTCTGCTCCCATGAACGACTCAAGGCCCATGCTCACTGCGCCAAAGCCGCCACCCAGAATGTAGGATATTGTGGCGATCGCAATTGACGCCTGATCATCATCCGTGTCGAGAAGCACAACGGCAGTCTCTCCGGTGTCCAAAACACCGTTGCCGTTCACGTCATCGAAGCCAGTGATCGTCAGCACACCCGTGGTGCTGTCAAGCGATCTCCCGGTTGTGAAATCGGAGCCGCCAACCTGCACATACAGCAGAATGGACAGCACAAAGCTTGTGACTGTCAGTGCTGCCATCACCACCATCACCAAAACAGCCCATGTGGGCACTCCGCCAATGACAACAGGCATGGCGCGGAGACCCGCGTTGTCGAATTCGGAGTCTTCACTGTCGCTTTCACTGTAGTCGCTTTTGTTTTTGCCGTAACGACGCCTTCCGTCAGCGACGCCTGCTGAATCATCCAGCGCATCAAACCCCGCTCGCCTCAAGGGTGCCATTGTGTTTTGAGGTGCAATGCGCACAGGCAAAATGGTGCGCTGCGTGCTTGCGTTATCCTTCACGGGAACTCTTATATGTTGGAAAAACAAAACACTACACCTCACGCATTTTTCGTTTCCGCATCGGCCGGAATGACCGCATCACTCCTACAGGCGCCACACCATCCTCCTGGATCGCGCGCGTCACTGTGGCCTCATCGAATGGAGCAAGAAGGCGCCCATTGTTCATTGGCGCTTGCGGGCGCCTCGCGGAGAGATTCATTTTAATCCGTTGATCATCCGCTTCCACCGCCGCAAGCGCCAGATCGACGAGATTTTTGTATGTTGTGGTGGGGCACTTGAAAGTTTTGTTAAAGTTGCGCATGCGCCGCATTCTGGAGACGTGTTTGTTGTAAATCGAAGAGTTGGAATTCAGGTCCGTGTAATCGCGAAAGTAACGCAGCACGTGCGTGTACACTAACCGCCACACGTGCTGCGGCGTCACGACATCTTTGCAGCCGACGAGATTGAACTTGCCGCTTCGAAACCCCGTCAAGACAATGTTTCCAAACAGCCCACGCAGCCGAATCCCTGAAAATTTCTCCGGTTCCCAATCAGACAGCGCTCCCAACTCCTCGTCCATCTCGTCAAGCTTGATGGGCCAGTGTGTCCAGGCTGCAAACACCACCATTTCAATGTGGAAATTGGCCACAAATACATCAATCTGCGAATTCCGCATGATCCGCTCCAAGTGGTAGCACGCCAACTGTGTCAGATCGATGGACTGCGCGCCAGTCACAACGACCCGCCCAGTGCTGAAAAGGAGCATTGTTGCGCTGGGGTTAATAATGTGCATGGTGGCGGCGGGAAAACGTGAAGCGGTGAAATTGAGCCCGAGCCAATGGCAGTGTGCGAGGCGCATGACGTTGAGGTTTTGCACACAGTCCCCATTCTTGTCCACCAACTCTATTGTCGCAACAACATTCTGCATGCGCGCTTCCGGGATCTCGTCGTCATTCCCTTCGGCGAGCTCTTCCTGGACACGCAGCGCCTGCTTCGTCGCAGTTCCTCCAGCACTCAGCAAATTCCTCCGAACCGTCTCAAAAGCCTCCTCCACGTCGCGCGACATCACTGCGAGCTCCTCTTCCGTCAGTGTAGCGCCAGTGTTTCCCGGAGCACGTTTCTTTTTCGTCTTTCGATTGCCAGCAGAAATGGCAATTTCCAGCGTGGAGATATCCATTCCAGTGACACTCGCGAGGTGTGTCATGTCGTCGTCGGTGGGAATGTCGAATTTGACATTTTTACGTCGTTTTTGCGCAGGAGCCATCCAACTTGGTTTAAAATTGACTCACACGACTCCTTTGTGGGGAGTGTGAAAGAAGAGTCATTTATACTCTTGCCGCTGTTGCATCGCTTGTCGGGCTTCTCCGCACACACATCGACCAATCTCCGCTTGGTACCGCGATCGCGCGATCCCCACTTCGTCCGCGTGCGCAGCAGGTGCTTCTGGTGCAGAGGGTTGATGCAGAAAAACTGCGGATCCGCGGGCGTGCACGTGGAAACCATTCGCCAGCCTCCCACCTGGCGGCTCATAACAGGCGCCTTCTCCACACAGCTGCGGTACAGCCACTCCGACACGGTGCGGAGGCGCTTGTTGGTGGGAGACCAGAGCATTCGCCGCGTCTTGGGAAGCAAAAAGCACTTTTTCTCCTCATCCAGAATGCACATTTTCGCGAGCTCCGTAAAGCAGCGGAGGGTCCAGTGCTGTGTCTCGAGGCGCTCTGGGATCATGGGAGGGAGTGCCGCAAAAAGATCGGCGGCGGCGCCCTCCAGCTGATCGGGGCACAACATAGTTGCGATTTTTAGAGTGATGCGATGTGGGTGTGCAAGTCGTGGAATATATATGTTTATCTATGCAGTGGTTCTGTGCACTTTGCATCACTGAAAATGGCGGAACCAATCCCCAGCACAACAACAATGACCAAGCGCCGGCGCGTGCTTCCAGAAACAGAAGAAGAAACGCGCAGTAACACTGTGGATATAGCCCAATGTGTGTGGCCTGTTTCCGAAGAAATGGCACACATGCATGTTCCGCACTCAGACATGCATGACGCACGTCCTGAAGATGTTGTGCCACCAACAACATATGTCCCCCTCGGTGTGGAGATTTTGTGGAACCCGTACGCGTGGCCCAACGGAAAGGCGCCGCTCCGAGAGCTCGATTTTATCGGAATATCAGTGCGCATCGCACACGACGAGCGTGTTGCAGTGCACTGCATGGTGATGCAGGTGGGACGCGTCGTGAGGTGTGCTGTGCTCCGCGAGCGCATGAACACAGAGGGGCCGTATTGCGGCGCGACGAACATTTTGGCTGGCGTGGAGGTGCTGGTGCGAGTGATCTCACACCACCGCCGCGTGTTTGATGGCGCTCCCACGATCGAACCCAATGAGGATCTGCAACATTGGCAAAATCTTCTTGTGCGGAATGGGGAATACCACGTGCCATTTTTGAGCAGCCACGGGAGTGCCTACGACAGCGCAGCCAAGGTGGAGGCGATGCCGCAGTTCCGCGATTTGTGGGAGATGGTCGTGGGAGACGGAAAAATGACTAATATTTTTCACGTGAATACGGTGTTCCACGCGCTCGTGTCCGCACTCGACGAAGTGCACAAGCGGAGCGAAAAAAACGATGGCGGCGGCGCAATCCCCGTGCGCCGCATTGCAGTGCGCGACCAGGCATTCAACTTGATCGGGCCACTCTGGCGCCCGCTGTCGGAGTTCATGGCTCCCCTGCGCCGCTGGTGGGCGATCGATCACGCAAAAGCAAAAATAAACTGGCGCGCGTTACGCGCAAACCAGCTTGCGCCGTTTGCCGCGCAGGACAGGGATGTGGATCTTTTACCTTCAGCGCGCGTGCAGGAAACTGAGCGCGCAATCGCGGGGGGACTGTATGAACTGCGCGGCGGGGACGAAACGTGCATTTTCGGGGAAATTTCCACCAAAACGCTCCCTCCTGGAATGGAAGATGTGGCGGCACACGGGGCGCGCGCGGGGTCTCTTTTGTACGATATGGCCCAACGAGATTTGAAGGGCTTTGTGATCCAGGCGATAACATTCATGTGCTCCGCGCGGCGGATAAACGGGTTTGTGAATGCTGCTCCGCCTGGCGCCCCGTCGTGGCGGGAAATACGCATGGCACGCGGGAAATTTGTGGAAAATATTCAGCTGGAGCGCCCGCTGTATTTCCCCACAGTGTTCACCAAGGGCTTTGAGCCGGACTTATGGCAGCTCAAGTCACGCACATACAGCGCGTCGCTGCGTGTATTTTTTGAGCCGAACAGCCCCGAATCGCTTGTGATCATGGCGCGTGGGAAAGCAGCGATCGAAGCTGTGGCAATGAGAGGCACAATCATGGACGATTTGTGCAAGTACGCCTACGTGTCTCCCGCGATCCGACAGCGAATTTGCGGCGCAATTCTCGCGTACAGTGCCCCCAGTCAAAGTGCGGGCGAGGAGGATGAGGGTGGAATAACACTGGGCGCTTGTGAGATCAGAAAACAATATTTGGAGGCGACTGGACTGGATGGGCGCCCCATGCAACTTGAGAGCCCGCCTTCCATCATGCCCCCCCTCGCAGCTCACAAGGAGAGTGATGACACGGGCGATCGCGAACTCCCACTTTTGAATTTCTCGTTTGCGCGCTTTTCCGCTGAGCATCCGGAGTTGTGCTAAATGGAAGAATATCATTTCGGCAATAATTAATCTATCCGCACGCCAGCAAACGCGGCATCACTCGCGGCATCAATGCACATATCCATGAGCGCAGAAACAGTCGTTTTGTGGGAAGGGAGGTCTCCCTCAAGCACTCCCGCGGCGCGAAGCGTTTCTGCAACAAGCTCAGAGCAAAAATATGCCTTCCCGTTTCCTGGGCGCGGCCAAAAAACACCCAAAAGAGACGCACCCCAGTAGTTGAAAGAAGCACCGCGTGCAACCGCAGCCTCCACGTACGCGACGGCGGCGTCTTCTTGGTGGTGGGTGAGGGAAATATTCCAAAATCTCCACCCTTCGCGCTCGTATTTGGAAAGGAGGCACGGGTGGTGTATTTGGACGTTTCTTCCTGGCAGCACAGACACGGCGATCTTTCGTCTCGGAAAGACCATTTCAACGTGAATGTAGGGGTAATTTGTGCCGCCCCATGTGATCCACTGCGCGAACTGGATGTGGCGCACAGCTGCTGTTCTGGAGTTTCCCACAACGCGTGCAGACCCTTCTCCAGGCGCAATAAAGCACAGTGTCACGCCTGAAACGTATTGGCTCGCCGAGTTGAGGAGTTGTTTGTTGCCAGCAGTGATCCCAAACTTGAGCTTTTTTTTGTGTCGCTTTCTGTGGATTGGCGGTGGCGGTGGAGACGGCGTCAGGCCCGGAAGACGCAAGCGAGGGTATTGCATCACGCTTTGGGGGGTGTGCAGGAGAGGACAATTATACTTGCGTTTGCCCATCTCTTGTTTAATTTCTACCATTCCCAAATTTCACCCCTTTCCACGCCAATGCGCCCGATCTCAGTTGCAAGGCGCGTGAGGCCCAAAACGTATGCTTCGGCGCGGTTTCCCACAGTCCACACTTCATTGATGTTGGTACGCGTGTGTACAATGAAATCTTCCAGTGCCTCCGCGAGCGGTTTGCGTGACACAATCTGCAAAACATGCAGCAGGAGCTGTGACACTTCCATTGCGCTCCACGTTTTGAGTGATGTGTGTTTTTTTGTGTTCACTTGGAGCGTGACTGGCACGCCGTCTTCATCGCGCACGTAACGCACGCCACTGAACGAAGGAAGGATGTCGTCGGGGATATATTCAGGCTCTCGCCACTCTGTGGTCATCGCGACGTGAATTGCAGCTGGCCCTTCCGCTGGCCAGTTTGCGATCTTTCCCGAGCGGAAATCGATGTGGAACTGCATCACTTTTTTGTCCCCCACTTCCCAGTCAGGAGCCGCCAACGCAAGAGGCTGCAGCAGAGGGGGCTGCTCACACTGTTTAATCTCCCATGTTATGCGGTTATTCCAGCGCTGGCGGATCGCCTTCGCAATTTGCTCATTGCGCGCAGAGCCAACGAGAGACGCCGCTTGCAGTTTTTCTCCAATAAATGTGATGATGCGTGCGTCTTCGGCATTGTAAGTGGAGCGGCGCGTTTCTTTCAGTTCGCGCACGAGTTGCTCTGAGTTGTCACTGGGTATGGCCAATTCATTTCCATCGGCCAGTGCAGCAGCTGTCAAATCTAACATGGCAATGTCTGCCAATATGCCAGCTTTTCGAAACGCACTGTGTGGAATAATTGCACCCCTCGTGGATGCAACCCACAGTCTCGTCATTGGGCGCGTCAAGAGTGTTGTGGCCATCGCGTATCGCAGCAGATCTTCCGGCGCGGATTCGTAGACAACATCATATTCATCGTTGAAAATTGCCTTGTGTTCTTCTTTGATGGATTGAAAAATAATCATATTCACCCTCACTGGAGAGACGCGCACGCGCGCATCACCCTGCGACATTTCCTTTTCATTCTACAGCACAATAAATATACACAGTTCACCGTCGCGTGATCTGGTCGAGGAAGCTCAGCCGCGGACGCAAAACAAGCTGCCTTTCTCCATCCTGGGTGATTTGAAACAGATCTCCAAATAGTTCCACCCACAGCTGGAGCGCATGAGGGGGTAAGCGTGCGCGATCCACATCTGACTTTACGTTCCTCCCCTCCGTGAGTCTATCGAACATCCCCGTCAGCTGCTGCAGAGGATAAAGACACGGTGGCTCAACTCTGTACGCAAGTCTGATAGCCTGGATCGCCAGCGTCATTTTGTCCAAATTAGCCTTTGTGATATGCAGCTGCGCGCCTGTAAAGTCGTACGCAGTCGGAACGCCAAGTTTGCACATCATCATTTCCCAGCGCAGCACTGCGACTGCGTACTCACGCTCTTTTCTGTCCACATCCACATACAACGAGTTGTGCGCAATCCCACGATCCAATAGTTCCCGCACAAAAATGTGACTTTTGTAGTTGCGCCCAATGTGGTATGGCGGCGGATCCCCCTCATTGACTCTTTCTGCAATTTTTTCGACTGCCAATTTGGCGTTCCCGGTGCGCAACAAAATACACTCGCGCATTACCGCAATAAACGGCTCGTCGTGCATCAA